>Ga0335078_10000296_pt1 | contig 80614 bp, 64 predicted proteins | sample Lox_Sample_32_FD_206711 | JGI IMG/M metagenome (GOLD analysis project Ga0335078, IMG submission 206711) | Soil microbial communities from Loxahatchee National Wildlife Refuge, Florida, United States - Lox_Sample_3.2 | ecosystem: Environmental > Terrestrial > Soil > Wetlands | place: USA... | reverse complement strand
CGAATGTAAAGATTGCACGTTCTGGGCCACGGTATCTGAAATTCTGGAAAAGCTAAATCGCAGAGACTCAGCTATTTCCAAAATTATAGAGCCAATTCGGGAGATGGCCTACGCTATTTGGAATCTAACCTCTGCTAATTGGTAAGCTGCTGCTCAGGCTGGAGTTGTGAGCTATGACAGTGTCGCCGGTTCCAGCGCCCGCTCATACTCGCATTCCTTGTTCGGGCACGCGATGACCGGTCCGGACTTGAGCGTCTTTTCCACAAGGTAGTCGCTTCCGCAAGTTGGACATTTTTCCGCAACCGGCTTGCTGGCCGAAGTGAACTTGCACTTTGGGTAGTTGGAACAGCCATAGAACGTATTGCCCTTCCTTGCCTTTTTCTCTACCAACTCTCCGTCCTTGCAGAGTGGACACTTTACGCCTATGAAGTTTTGCTTTACATATTTGCAATCAGGGTAGCCACTGCAGGAAGTAAACTCGCCGTAGCGCCCATGCCGGATCATCAGATTTCGTCCGCACTTCGGGCAAAGCTCATCCAGAGGAATGTCCGGAACCTTCTTCCCCTGGTCCAGGCGGCGGGTGGTCTTACAATCCGGATAGCCGGTGCAGGCCATGAACTGGCCAAAACGACCGCGCTTCAGAACCATTACCCGGCCACAGTTCTCGCAATATTCTTCCTGGGTGGTTTCCTGCAGATCAGCTGAGTCGAGATCCGGGAGGTTTATGGGATTTTCTTTGGTAAAAGTACAGCTGTTCGGATCTTCCTTGTCGTAAGAACTACATGCGTAGAACGATCCGTGCTTGCCCCATTTGATCACCAGCGGTGAGCCGCAACGCTCGCATTTCTCGTCGGTCGGCTTCTCCATCCGCTTGATGTTTTCCATGTGCTTGGCGGCATAGCGGAGGTCCTTCTCGAACTTCTTGTAGAACTCGGCAAGGGCGTCCGTCCACTTCTCTTTGCCTTCTTCGATTTCGTCGAGCTCTTCTTCCAGCCGAGCGGTATATTGCACGTCAAAGATGTCGCGGAAATTTTCGATCAGAAGATCGGTAACTACCAAGCCGATCTCGGTCGGAACGAACTTGCCACCGAGCTTTTGAACGTATTGCCGCTCCTGAATGGTGCTCAGGATCGCCGAATAGGTTGAAGGACGCCCAATGCCTCGCTCTTCAAGCTCTTTGACGAGCGACGCTTCGTTGTAACGCGGAGGAGGCTCGGTGAAGTGCTGCTCCGGCTTCAGCTCTCGCAGCGTGAGCTTCTGACCGGGTTCCAGCGGTGGCAGCTTATGTTTGAGCTCCTCGTCCTCTTCGTCTTTGCCTTCCTTCGATTCCTCGTAAACCTTCAAAAAGCCGTCGAACTTAAGCACCGACCCGGTGACACGGAACCAGAAAGTCTCCGCCCCGGATTTCGCATCAATATCCACGGTGGTCTGATCGAACACGGCGGGGGTGATCTGCGAGGCAACGAACCGCTGCCAGATCAGCTTGTAGACCTTGTACTCATCTTCTTTTAAATAGTGCTTGATCTGATCGGGATGACGCATTGCCGACGTGGGCCGGATCGCCTCGTGGGCTGCCTGAGCTTCCTTCTTTTCCTTATAGGTATTGGGTGACTCGGGCAGGTACTGCCGACCATATTCCTTGCCAATGTACTCGCGCACTTCGGTCAGCGCTTCCGGCGCAACCCGCGTCGAGTCGGTACGCATGTAGGTGATGAGACCGATCGATCCCTCTTCTCCCAGCTCCACGCCTTCATAAAGACGCTGAGCAATCATCATGGTGCGTTTCACGCTGAAGCGCAGCTTGCGGGAGGAATCCTGTTGCAGCTTGCTGGTGGTGAACGGCGGAGCTGCATTACGACGCCGTTCTTTCCGGTCCACGCTGCGAACAATCCAATCGGCTTTCTCCAGCGCAGTTCGAATCTTCCCGGCTTCTTCTCCGTTGGGGATCTCCAGTTTTTCTTCGCCTTTGCCGACAAAGCGGGCGTCAAAAGCCGGCGGCTTGGAAGCAGCGAGATGGGCGTCGATCGTCCAGTACTCCTTCTTCTCGAAGGCTTTGATCTCGCGCTCGCGCTCAACGATCAGCCTCAGCGCAACCGTCTGCACACGTCCGGCGGACAAGCCGCGGCGCACTTTGTCCCAAAGCAACGGCGAAACCTGATATCCGACTAACCGATCAAGCACACGCCGCGCCTGCTGGGCATCGACCAGGTGCTGATCGATGTCTCGCGGATGCTCGAAAGCTGCGCGGACTGCACGCTGAGTAATTTCATTGAAGGTGACGCGGCGAATCCGTTCGCCGTCTTCGGCGGCTTTCTTCTTCTTTTTTGTTTTCGATCCGTTGCCGAGTTCTTCTGCCAGGTGCGCGGCAATGGCTTCCCCTTCGCGGTCCGGGTCAGGCGCAAGAAATATCGAATCAGCCGACAAGGCCAGCTTCTTCAGCTTGGTAAGGACCTTTTCCTTGCCGGGAATCACGATGTATTCGGTGTCGAAGTCCTTGTCAATGTCCACACCTAGAGTGCTCTTGGGCAGATCTTTCACGTGCCCGAGCGAAGCTTCGACCGTATACCCCTTCCCGAGATATTTCTGTATGGTCTTCGCCTTGGCCGGCGATTCGACAATGACTAAACCTTTTGGCAATGTGTCCTCAACTTCTTGCTCGTGTGCCTTTGAAGCTAGCACGAAAAGCTTTAAGCTGTCAGCTGTCTGGCGTGGCCCTTAGCTCTTAGCCTCTAGCTTTTAGCTGAACAACTTTAGCCTGCGGCCTGACTCTTTTCGAAAACGAAGATAGCATTCTCATGATTTCATCCAACTCCAACCGGAGTCGCTCGAAAGATTCCATCGAGAGCAAATCTAAGTCTCGGGCTAGACGCAAATGATACGAAAGCTCTGTACCGGATCCCATTGCGATTTGAATAAATCGAGCCATCTCGGCATCCGAGCGCCGTCCACAGCCCTCGGCAAGATTTGCTCCAATCGAACAAGAGGACCGGCGAATCTGACTTGTAAGCCCAAACCGCTCTTCGCCCGGAAAACATTTCGTCTCGCGATAGATGGCGAGGGTCAGACAATGGGCCTTTCGCCAGGCCTGCAAATCCTCGTAGTTCCTCATGCTCAAACTCCGGTTGAGCTAATGGCCAAAGGCTAAGAGCTAAAAGCTAAAAGCTAACAGCTGGTAGCTAGAAGCCTTTCACGAAATTCTTCCCCGGCAACTGTTTCACCTTTCCGGCGAGCTCCAGCTCAAACAAAGCGGCAAAAATCTCGGATGACGAAAGCTCCGCCTCCAGCCGCTCAACAATCGTGTCAATATGCGTGGCTTCGTCGGCTTTCAGGAGAGCAAAAATCTTCTTTTCGTGGGGCGGCAGTTCGCTGTCCTGGAATAATGATGCAGTTCCTTCGCTTTGCGATTCATCCTGGCTCTCCGGGGCCAGCGCAAGCTTCACATCCGCAGGCAGTTCCTCCCAGACGTCTTCCCAGGTGGCAACCAGCTTTGCCCCCTGCTTGATCAGCGTGTTCGGCCCCCAGGAGTTCTTGTTCGTGACATTGCCAGGCACGGCAAATACCTCGCGGTTCTGCTCCAGAGCGCAACGGGCGGTAATGCGAGTTCCGCTGTACTCGCCCGCCTCAACCACAAGCACGCCGAGCGACATTCCGCTGATAATGCGGTTACGAATGGGAAAATTCTGCGGCGCAGGGAACGTACCGAGAGCAAACTCGGAAATCAGCGCTCCGCCCAGGCTGAAAATCTGCTCTACCAGCCGTTTATTCTCTTTTGGATAAATCTCGTCAACGCCAGTTCCAAGCACAGCCAAGGTTTTTCCCTTCGCCGCAATTGCGCCGCGGTGGCCAGCGCTGTCAACTCCTCGCGCCAACCCGCTGATGATCAGCAGACCACGTACGGCGAGGTCGCAGGCCAGCCGTTCCGCCATCCCGGTCCCATACGGAGTGGGATGGCGGGTGCCCACGAGCGCGATTCCGGGCTGCGAAATAGTCTGCAGGTTGCCCTTCGCGTAAAGAATTATTGGCGGATCATAGATTTCCCGCAGTCGCGACGGGTATGCCGGATCGTCAATTGACACAATCTGCACCCCAAGTGCGGCTGCCTTTGCCAGTTCATCGTGCGCCATTTCCATCGAGCGTCCCGTGCCGAGTGCCTGCGCCGATTCGGCGCGGATGCCGCACGCTTCGAGATCGGTGAGGTTGGCTTCGAAAACTTTACTTACTCCCCCAAAAAACTCCACCAGCTTTTGCGCCTTTGTGGGCCCCACGCCCGGAGTCAGCGTTAGTGCCAGCCACTGCAAAGTGTGGGTCGCGCGATACGGAACCGCGATTGCTTCCGCCACAGAATCCTCCTGAGATGTCGTTCAGAACATCGTCCTTAGAACATGGCGGACTCTACCCAGAGGGCAAAAGCGCTGTCAAGGTTACATAACACGTTTGCTAGAATCGAATTCCGGAATGAAACGCCTGCGAATCTCAGCGATCTCCTACCTGAATACCGCGCCACTGATGTGGGATTTTGAGCACGGCGATGCTGCTCGGGCATTCGACATTTCCTATACTCTGCCTTCCCGCTGCGCTGGCCAATTGCGTGAAGGAACCGCCGATATTGGCATCATCCCGGCCGCCGCATACGCCAGCATCCCGGACCTGCTAGTCATTCCAGACGTTGCGATCGCCTCGCGGCGTGCGGTTCGTTCAATTCTCCTGGTCAGCAAAGTTCCGGTGGAGGAGATTACCACTGTCGCGCTCGATGATTCCTCCATGACATCGGCGGCACTCACAAAAGTGTTATTCGCCAGGTGGTGGGGGGGTTCGCATATTTATTTGAATACCAGACCTGTGCTGGATCACATGCTTCTGAAACACGATGCGGCCCTGCTGATTGGTGACCCGGCGCTTCAGATCGACCGCAGCAAGTACATTACGTACGATTTGGCCGAAGAGTGGAACCGGTTTACGGGCAAGCCTTTCGTCTTCGCGTTCTGGGCGATACGCAAAGCGAGCCTGAAAGACCTTCCCCAGCTCGATCTTCCCTCCATCTTCCAAACTTCGCGCGACCATGGTCTGCTGGCAAACAACGTCGCGGAAATCGGCAGGCTCTGGGCGCCTCGCCTCGGCCTTTCAGAGCAGCAAATCCGGGAATACCTCACCGAAAGTATCCATTACTACCTGGATCCCCCCTGTATCGAGGGCCTGAAGCTGTTCTATCAATACGCGCGCGAGTGCCGCGCGCTGCCCTCGATACCGTCGCTTCATTTCATGTCTGCCGTTAACCCCGCAGTGGTTTAGCTGTATTCTCCGTGCCACTCCGGACACGTAAACTGCTTCTAACTAAAGCCGGATGCCCACCGCCCCCCACTTCGCGCTCTTGTTATCCACCTGGGGATGGCTCCAGCACCTCCGCAGCGAAGGCCTGATTATCGTCGGCATTGCTGACAACTCCATCATCCCCATGCCCGGCAGCATGGATGTCCTCACGATCTACCTCGCGGCGAGCAGACCGAATTTGTGGCTCTTCTACGCCGCGATGGCAACAGTTGGAGCCCTGGTCGGCGGCTACATCACCTACGCGATCGCGTGCAGGGGTGGTAGAGAAGCGATGCAGCGGCGGTTACGAAAAAAACAGGTGGAAAAGATCACGCGGACGTTTGAACACTGGGGATTCTGGGCAGTTGCCGTCCCCGCCGTTCTTCCCCCGCCATTCCCCATGGTCCCGTTTCTGATCGCAGCAGGAGCTCTGCAGTTTCCGCGCGGAAGGTTCGTCGGCTCTCTCCTGCTGGGGAGGGGAGTCCGGTTTCTGCTGCTTGCAGGATTAGGGGCACGTTTTGGAGATGCAATCACCGGCTTCTTTTCGCAATATTACAAACCAGCACTGGCCATACTCATTGGTCTTGCCGTGGCTGCCGGAATTCTGGCCCTTGTGGAATATCGTCGGCACAAAAGAGAACGCAGCGCCAACCAGACTCCAAGCCGTCCGGAAGCGGCCTGAAGCTACGGCAGATTTGGAATCAGCGCGGGGCCTCCGCTAGAATCAAAACCGTAGCCCTATGTCGCTCAGCAAACAGCAGGCGCTTGATTTGTACCGCTGCGATGACCTAATCGGTCTCGGAATGGAAGCGAACGCGCTTCGACGCAAGCTGCACCCCGACGATGTTGTCACCTACATCATTGATAGGAACATCAACTACACGAACTATTGCACAGAGTACTGCACGTTTTGCGCGTTTTATCGCCCGCTGAAAGGCCCGAAAGCAAAGGAAGGTTACATTCTCGATTTTGACACCATTTACGACAAGATTCGTGAGACTGTCGAACTCGGTGGCACGGGCGTGCTCATGCAGGGCGGCCTGCATCCTGACCTCAAAATCAGTTGGCACGAGCAAATGCTCCGGGGCATCAAGCAGCGGTTCCCGAAAGTCCATCTGCACTGCTACTCCGCGTCTGAGGTCATTGCCATCGCCGAGTACAGCGACCTGAGCATTCGCGACACCATCATCCGGCTGCGAGATGCAGGCCTGGATTCCATTCCTGGCGGCGGCGCCGAGATCCTCGACGATGAGGTGCGTTACAAGATCGCGCGCCTCAAATGCCTGACCGAGGATTGGCTGAATGTGCACCGGACCGCACATCAGCTCGGGATGCGTACCACTGCAACCATGATGTTTGGCGTCGGCGAGAGCTGCGAGCACCGCGTGAACCACCTTCAACGCCTTTATGAGCTGCAGGAAGAAACGGGCGGCTTCACGGCTTTCATTCCCTGGACTTTCCAGCCGGCCAATACCGCGCTGGGAGGTAGACATTGGGAGGAAGCAACTGCGGTCGAATACTTGAAGAATCTTGCGATCTCGCGGCTTTACTTATCGAATTTCCTGAACGTCCAGTCGAGCTGGGTGACACAGGGCCTGAAGGTGTGCCAGCTCGGGCTTCAATTTGGCGGAAATGATGTGGGATCGATCATGCTGGAGGAAAACGTGGTGCGCGCCGCTGGAGTTACGAACTGCACCACGGAGGAAGAACTTCGGCGCATTATCCGCGATGCCGGGTTCAGACCCGTGCAACGAGACACTTTATACCGCACTTATTTCCTCAATTGATGCCGGGGAGAGGCAATCATAAGGTGATGGCGAGTTTCTCAAGAGGTATCGTTGTCAGAACCTGAGCCAACCAAAGCTGCAAGCCCGCCTCGGCGCTGGACGGTGATTGCGTCCGCCGCGCTATGCTGCGGCCTGGCGATCATCGTACTGTACACGAACCGCGGAGCTTTCTTCAGCCCGGTCGCAGTCCTGGTTGTCGCTGCCATAGGGCTGGTTGCGGTCTTATTGCAGGTACGTTTCTACAATCGTGAGCAGGGGGACGGCGCAGTCAAGTCGCCCATGTGGCTGAATTCGCTGGGAATCCTCCTCGCGCTGGTCGCGGTGTCGGCCAATGCGCTACGATTGCGTCCCGACCTGGTGCAATTGTTTGCCCTAGGAGCAGTTGCGAGCTTCGGGGTGAGCGGCGCGATGAGTTTGCATGCCATGCAGAAACGCGCAGCTCAGAAGTAGCCAGATTTCGCTCACACTCTGCATACGCCAATGTACGCCGGTAACCTCGTCCTGCCGATCTCGACCGCTATAATCGAGAGCAGTGGCCAGCACTCAAGTTGTTAAGCGCACCGCAACCCGTCCAACCTGGGCGGAAGTCTCGCTTAGTACTCTTCGTGAAAATTTCAGGGTCGTGCAGAAGCACATCGGTCGCGATGTGACCATCTGCGCCGTAGTCAAGGCCGATGCATACGGCCACGGCGCCATCGAGTGCTCGGAGGCCCTCGAAGCGGAGGGAGCGAAGTGGCTGGGCGTGACCTCTTTGGATGAGGCGATCCCGCTCCGCGAGGCCGGCGTTAAGACTCGCGTTCTGCTTATGACCGGTTTCTGGCGCGGTGAGGAAGAAGAAATCATTCGCCTTGGCCTGACACCTACGATTTGGGAGCCGGAACAGATCCAGCTTCTGGAAAAAGCGGCGGTTCATTTGGGGGTGCCAAAGCACTCCGTCCATTTGAAGGTTGATACGGGCATGGGACGCCTCGGGGTTGCGCCCGAAGCCATGCCCGATCTCTGCAAAATTCTGAAGTCGTCACCTCATCTTACTGTTGAAGGCTTGTCCACTCACCTGGCTGCCTCTGAGGTCCTTGACGCTCCGTCGGTCGAGCAGCAGTTGAAGGCGTTCGCCGAAGCGCGACGCATCCTGCAAAGTTCCGGTTTCAATCCGGAAATCATCCACACCGCGAATACGGCAGCAGTAATTTCGCGCCCTCAATCGTGGAACACCATGGTGCGCCCTGGCATTGCTCTCTACGGCTACTACTTGCCGTTCGAGCGGGCTGGCCGTGAAGTCAGCGGCAGCGGCCTACGGCTTCCGGTAAAACCGGTGCTTACGTGGAAGACGCGCATCCTGTCGCTCCGTGATGTCAAGGCGAACCAGGCGCTGGGCTACGGCGGCATTTATATCACCAAAGCGCCGGCGCGAATTGCCGTTCTGCCGGTTGGATATGCAGACGGTCTGAACCGCCGCATTTCATCCCAGGGACGCGTGATCGTCCGCGAGCACTATGCGCCGATCGTGGGCCGCATATCTATGGACCTCACCCTGGTCGATGTCACCGGCCTTCCCGGAGTTTCGGTGGGAGATGAAGTCATTCTGCTCGGCTCATGCGACGGGCTCACTGTCGATGCGCGCGAGCATGCGGCATTGTCGGGCACAGTGGCATACGAAATTCTGTGCGGGATTTCCAAGCGGGTGCCAAGAAAGTACGAATAGCGCACGGCGGCTTCACAACTCAGTAATCGGTCCGATGCGTCCCACGCGCCTCCGAGCCGCAAACGACGCCATTCGCTGACTTGCACTCATCATAGAGATAGCGCTTTGCTACGCTGGATAAAGATGCCCTCCCGCTACTCACAATGGATGTACGATTGGGAAACGCGGCTTACTTCCGTGGACAACAACCGCGTGGTGCGCCCGCTCGAATGGGGCGTCGAATGGGCCCGCGACTGGCCGTGCCGTAACGGTCACGCCACCGGATATATCCCCGACAATTGCGAGCAGTTTCTGCATGAATACAACCGGCGCATAGTCGCCGCGAGCGACGAGTTTTACTCCTATAAAGTCCCGCGGAATTTTCGGCTCGAGCGGCGTGAAGTGCAGGTTTGTAGCACGCGCGAAACTCCCGATCGAGTCCTGGAACGAAAATTCGAAGGACAGCGCGCGGATTTCCTGCGATTCACCTCGCCAGTCCGCTCGCCATTTCCTGAAAACAATCTGGTGAACGCGCGCTGGTTCCCTGCGCGGGGCCGCCGTGCGGTAGTTCTGCTGCCTCACTGGAACTGCGATGCCGTCGCCTATACAGGCCTGTGCCGCGTGCTCAACCTGCTCGGAATTGCCGTGCTACGCCTCAGCATGCCTTACCATGATGTCCGGCGCCCTGCGGAAATTCATCGCGCCGATTACGCCGTTTCAGCCAACATTGGCCGCACGCTCGACGCCTGCCGTCAGGGTGTTATCGATATCCGCTGCTGCCTAGATTGGCTTGAGCAGCAAGGCTACGACCGGCTGGGCATTGTAGGAACCAGCCTCGGATCATGCTACGCGTTTCTCGCCGCCGCTCATGATTCCCGCATTCGCGTGGCGGCGTTCAATCACGCTTCCACTTACTTCGCGGATGTTGTCTGGCATGGCCAGTCCACGCGGCATATCCGCCGGGGCCTTGAATCTGAGATCGATCTGGAGCGCCTGCGCGATCTCTGGCGTGCGGTTAGCCCGATGTCGTACTTTCAGCAGTACGCGCGCTGGCCGAAGCGATCCCTGATCATTTATGCAAGATACGATCTGACATTTCTGCCCGAGTTCTCCCGGGAAGTCGTTCGCCAGTTTGAGAACCATCGATTGAGCCATAAAGCCGTTGTGCTTCCTTGCGGTCACTACACCACCGGCGAAACGCCCTACAAATACATGGATGGGTGGCAAATCACCAATTTCCTGCGAAACGCCTTCGCGGACTTGGCATAATCTCCGCTGTTAGAATAATCGTGCGTTTTCGAGGCTTCCACCGTTGAAGGCCACACTCCACAGCGCTCCCGCTGAAGAATACCGTCGCGGTGAATTCACCATCAGCACCGATCCCCAACGGCTGGACATCGATGTTATCTATGGGTTTCTCACCAACTCTTATTGGGCAGAGGGTATCTCGCGCGAACTCGTTATCCGCTCAATTGAGAACTCGCTTTGCTTCGGAGTTTACAAAGCAGACAAGCAGATCGGGTTCGCGCGAGTCATCTCCGATTGCGCCACCTACGCATACATCGGTGATGTTTTCATCCTCGACCCGTATCGCGGGCAAGGCCTTTCAAAATGGCTGATGCGGTGCATCGTTGACCATCCAAGATTGCAGGGACTACGCCGCTGGAGTCTTCTCACCCGCGATGCGCACCGACTTTATGCTCAGTTCGGATTCACGCCGCTCAGCGCACCCGAGCGCTGGATGGAGCGGCACGATTCCGAGATTTACCAGAGAAGGACCGAATTATGAAAAACGATGAAATGTCACGTCCGTTATACGAAGTTGATCCGGAGGTTGCAACCGCCATTGATAATGAAGTCCGCCGCCAACATGAAGGGCTTGAGCTGATCGCATCGGAGAACTTCGTCAGCGAAGCCGTTCTGGAAGCCATGGGCTCGGTGTTCACGAATAAATACGCCGAAGGCTATCCGGGCAAGCGCTACTACGGCGGCTGTGAGTTCGCCGACGTCGTCGAAAACCTCGCACGCGATCGTGCCAAGCAGTTGTTTGGCGCGGAGCACGCCAATGTGCAACCGCACTCGGGTTCGTCGGCCAATATGGAAGCCTATGCCGCCGTCATCCAACCCGGAGACACCGTTCTCGGCCTGAATCTGGCGCACGGCGGCCACCTGACCCATGGGCATCATCTGAATTTCTCCGGCAAGACTTATCGCATCGTTCCCTACGGCGTAACCAAGGAAACCGAAACGATTGATTATGACGAGCTGGAAAAATTAGCCGAGAAAGAACGTCCCAAGCTGATCATCGGCGGCGGCAGCGCCTATCCGCGCATCATTGACTTTGCTCGCATGCGGCAGATCGCCGACAAAGTCGGCGCACTCTTTCTCGTAGACATGGCGCACTTTGCCGGTTTGGTAGCTGGAGGCGTGCATCCATCCCCTGTGCCTCACGCACAGATCGTCACTTCTACAACGCATAAAACGCTGCGCGGTCCCCGCGCCGGAATGATTCTCTCCCGGCAGGAGTATGCAGCTGCAATTGACAAAGTCGTGTTTCCCGGCATGCAAGGCGGCCCGCTCGTACACATCGTGGCCGCGAAGGCCGTTTGCTTTCACGAGGCCATGCAGCCCGATTTCCGCAATTATGCGGAGCAGATCGTTGCCAATGCGAAAGTGCTGGCTGAAACCCTTGCAGCCGAAGGATTCCGCATCATCTCCGGCGGGACTGATACCCACCTCATGCTGGTCGATGTCTTCTCCAAAGGCATGCTCGGCAGCGAAGCAGAAAAGGCACTTGGCGAAGCCGCCATCACTGTCAATAAAAACGCCATCCCGTTTGACACGAATCCACCGCTCAAACCCAGTGGCATTCGCATTGGCACACCCGCCTTAACGACCCGCGGAATGAAAGAAGCCGAGATGCGGCAGATCGGGCGCTGGATTTCAGAGGTGTTGCATGACCGCACCGAGCAAACCGTTCTGGCCAACGTGAAAAAGCAAGTGCTGAGTCTCGCCGAAGCTTTTCCGCTTTATTCAGAACGCAGAGCCAGAGCGCAGGCGGAAGCGAAGGTCTAGAGCGTATGCAGGAACGCTATTACGCGACTACAACAGCGTCTCTGTTATGTGGCAGCCCATAGGAGGTGACTGCATGGCACTCAGAAGGACGTTGCCTCTTGTGTTGTTGGCCTTGTTTATCGCCGTACCGCCGGTCTCGGCATCCGGCGCGCAACAGGTTGTCGATCTCACTGCGGCCGACGGAACGAAGCTTAAGGCGACTTATTTCAGTGCCGACAAGCCCGGGCCGGGAGTGCTGCTTCTGCACCAGTGCAACCGTCAACGCAAAGTTTGGGACGGCTTGGCACAGCAACTTGCAGCGGCGGGTCTGAATATCCTCACGTTAGACTATCGCGGCTTTGGGGAGAGCGGCGGAGTCACAGCCGATAAAGCCACTCCGCAGCAGGCACAGGAGGCTCAGGCCAAGTGGCCGGGCGACATCGATCTCGCCATGCAGTATCTCGAAGCCCAACCTGGCGTAAAGCATGACAACATCGGCGTTGGCGGCGCAAGCTGTGGTGTCAACAACTCGGTGCAGGCGGCGCGACGGCACCCCGAGGTGAAGTCACTTGTGCTTCTCTCTGGAAATACCGATCTCGCCGGCCGTAACTTCTTACGCGAAGAAACGAATGTGCCGGTCTTTCTTGCATACGCGGACGATGACGAATTCAAGCCCAGCATTACCGCGATTCAGTGGCTCTATGAGATTACCGCTGATCCGAGCAAGAAGCTGGTTCACTACTCAGACGGCGGCCACGGTGCCGACATGTTCCGGATGCATCCGGATCTCCCAAATCAGATTGTGGATTGGTACACCACAACTTTGATCTCAACTCCAGGGCGCGCGCCGGTTCCGAAGGAAGAGGCAGCGGTGCCGACAAATATCACTATTCTGGACACGATTGATCAGCCTGGTGGTGCATTGAAAGTGGAAGACAAACTCGCCGAGGTGCGCAAACAGGATCCCAACGCCACCCTGTTCGACGAAGCTACCGTCAATTTCGTCGGGTACGAGCACCTGCAAGCGGGCGACCTCAAGACTGCAACTGAAATCTTCAAATTGAACGCAATGGCATTTCCCACTTCACCTAACGTTTACGACAGCCTTGGCGACGCGTACGTCGCAGCCGGAGAGAAGCAACTTGCGCTTGAGAACGCGAGAAAGGCCCTCCACCTACTAACATCGGATACGACCGATAACCAACAAAGGAAAGACGCGGTCAAAGCAAGCGCTGAACAGAAGGTGAAGCAGCTTGGAGGCAGCGCAGAGTAGTAGCGGGCCGAACCTCATTAGGCAGGTCTGGATTTTGTGTGCTCCTCACCCCGCTATGGTTAAAATCGTTGCGTGAGGATTGCGCTCGATATCCGGCGCATCACCGAGTTCGGCGTCGGCACCTACACGCGCAACATCATTCGCGCTCTCGGCCGTCTCGATCACGCGAACGAATATTTCCTGATCGGGCCTCCACAGAAGATCGCCGAATTTGAGCACCTTCCCGCCAATTTTCACAGCCTGCCTCTCGGCGAAAACGAAACCACCTTAAAGGGCTATTTCGAATGCCGGGCGCTGTTTCGGCGGGTTCGTTGCGATCTCGTCCATGTGCCGCACTTGTTCTGGGTACCGCGTGGTATTCCCAGCCCGTACGTAGTCACCGTCCACGACCTGCTCGAATACATGTATCGTGCGCACGATCGCTCGAGTCTCAGGCGCTTCTTGCATTTTCGTTTTACGCAGCACGTGCTCCGAGGCGCAGCTCGCATCTTCGCCGTTTCGAACTACACCAAGACCGACATTCAAAAGCTGTTCGGCATGCCTGGCGGGAGAATTGACGTTATCTATAACGCCATCGACGAGCGCTTTCTGCAAGGCCACGCCTCGGATGCTGATCGGCAGGTGCTGGTGGAGCGCTATCTGGTCAACTATCCTTTCATTCTTTATGCCGGAAGAATCAGCCCGCAAAAGAACCTGATTCGGATCATTGAAGCCTTTTCAGCTCTGAAAACGGAGCTGGAAAAAGAAGAGAAGTATCCCGACCTGAAGCTGATCATCATCGGCGATGAGCTTTCCAAACATCCCGACCTGCGCCGGACCGTAATTCGCAGCGGTGTCCAGAACGATGTCCGCTTCATGGGGTTCGTTCCTATCGAAATGCTGCGCATCTTTTACGATGCTGCCAAAATCTTTGTTTTCCCCTCGCTTTATGAAGGTTTCGGTTTGCCGCCGCTCGAGGCTATGGCGCACGGCACACCCGTGGTTACTTCGAACTTGTCCTCGTTGCCGGAGGTAGTGGGGAACGCTGCGGTGCTGGTCAATCCGGAAAACGTTTTCGAGATCATGCGAGCACTGCACCGTGTTTTGCTCGACCAACCCATGCGCGACAGCCTTAAACAGCGCGGCTATGAACAGGTGCAGAAGTACTCATGGGATGGAGCTGCGGCAAAGATCCTTCGTGCCTACGAACAGGTTGCCCAGGAGCGACTTGTCGCGTCGCAAGAAAAATCGAACGCTCTCCAGGGTGCCGCGAGATCGTGAAGGTCTTCAGACGTTTTTCAGCAATGGGTTTCCGGGCGAAGCGCGGTTCAAAATATGAAGCTTGCCAGCAATTCTTGTCCGCTCGCTTTCCGCAGTCGCAGCGGCATAGCGTTTACGCAACGACTGAATTTTCTCTTTCCTGGTACGACGGCGTCGAATCTCAGGACGCCGGCTGGGTGCTGACATAAGGTCCTCTCAGTCTTACGGGGAATGGGCTCATTGATTCTACCTGCCGGGATTCGGGAGCGCAAAATGCCCCCGAACTTCACGATGTCAATCTGATTGTCATGCCGAAGGGCTCCGCCGCAAGCGAGCAGCGGAGAACCTTTACGGTTAGCCTCACGCTACAGCGCAGTCGAAAGACGGGGGGTGCCAATCGCGCATCACTCAGACGAGGAAGCCGGGGGTTTTTCCGGACGCAGCAACGGGAACAAAATCACGTCGCGGATGGTGTGAGAATCGGTGAGCAGCATGGCGAGACGATCGATCCCTACGCCTACACCACCGGCTGGCGGCATGCCATAGGAAAGCGCGCGGATGTAGTCTTCATCCATCTGGTGAGCTTCCTGGTCGCCCCGTTCGCGTTCTTTGAGCTGGGCCTCGAAGCGGCGGCGCTGATCTTCGGGATCATTCAGCTCGCTGAAGCCGTTTGAGATCTCCATCTGGCCGGCGAATATCTCGAAGCGCTCGGTCCAGTCCGGCTCGTCGGCCTTCTGCTTGGAGAGCGGCGAAACCGCGGAGGGAAATTCGTAAATGATGGTGGGTTGTGTAAGTTGTTCTTCTGCGACCGCTTCGAACAGATTCGCAATTGTCTTCCCTGCTGGCTCATTCGGATCGTAAGCCATGTGTGCGCGAACATGATTGAAGCGCCCAACCAGCGTTTTTACGGAATCATAACTGGCAAAATCTGCCATCTGCGGTTTCGCTCCGGCAGCTTCCGGCCAATAGTGAATAATCGCCTCGCGCATGGTCATCCGCCGCCAGTTTCCGCTGGACCAGTCGATCTCCTGATCTCCCCACTTCGTCTTCGTTCCGCCGGTCACGTCAATGGCGGCTTGCGTGATCAACTCCTGCGTCAGGTCCATCACGCCGCGGTAGTCGGTGTAAGCCTGGTAGAACTCCAGCATGGTGAACTCCGGATTCCAGCGCCATCCCAGCCCCTCGTTGCGGAAGTTACGATTGATCTCGTACACGCGATCAAAACCGCCAACCACGAGCCGCTTGAGGTAAAGCTCGGGCGCGATGCGGAGAAAAAGATCCATGTCGAGGGTATTGTGGTGTGTGACAAACGGCCGCGCCACTGCGCCACCGGCGACGGGCTGCATCATCGGCGTTTCCACTTCCAGAAATCCTCGCCCATCGAGCGACTGGCGGAAAGAACGAATCAGCCTGCTGCGTTTCAGGAAGACTTCGCGTACCTCGGGGTTCATGACCAGGTCGACATACCGCTGGCGGTAACGCAGTTCGACATCGGTCAGGCCGTGCCACTTTTCGGGTAACGGGAGCAAGTCTTTAGACAGGAAAGTGATCTCCTCAACATGCACCGTCAACTCGCCGGTGCGTGTCCGGAAAAGATATCCGCTTACGCCGATGTGGTCGCCAAGGTCGAGCAGCTTGTAAAGTTCGAAACCTTTCTCGCCAACGGCATCTTTCTTGACGTAAATCTGCAGCTTTTGCCCGGCCTGCTGCAGATGCGCGAAACCGGCCTTGCCCATGAGGCGAATCGCCATAATGCGCCCGGCAATGCGCACGTTGGTCGGGGAAGTTTGCAGTTGCTCGGCAGTCTTATCAGAGAAATTGGTCAGAATTTCCGGAATTGTCTGCGTTGTTTCGTAGCGCGCCGGATATGCCCGCTGTCCCAGCGCTTCGATCTGCTTGAGTTTTTCGAGCCTCAGTTGGTAGATGTTTTCGTCGAGTGCCAATCTGTGCCTTTTTCGGGTGAAGGTAAGGAGAGATTATAAACAAGGCGTGGTGGATGGTCGGGGAGTAAAGAGTATGAGTTCGAAAACAGCTCGTCCGGCGCAACCAATCTTTGCTGGGCCAAAATCGGAATGGCCCCTCAGAGAAGTGCTAGCTTGATCGCCTGCGGGTTCGATTTCCTACAGCATTCACAATAAACAAGACGCAGGCAGCTATGATGGCTCCATCGCGCAGGCTGGCGACGTCAGCTATCCACGGATTGTTTTCTCTTGGCACAAAGTCCGCCAGGACAGGCACGGCCGTGAGCATCGATGCAACAATCACCAGAAACAAAGCTGCCGATCCCAGACGAGACTTACGTTTTGTCACGCTGCGGTACAAGGGATATACGGGCACGAAACAAAGGAGTAACGCCGCAACGCTGAATACTCGATTACCTGTGAGAGTGCTTGTTGCGCTGGGATGGAATACCATCCAAAATGGCAGGCAAACGCATACAACAGCTAACGAGAGCATTGTCCACTATCTATGTATGCCAGCCGCTATTCTGACTTACTCCCGCCCTATCTATGGATCCGGACTGCGCTGTGCTAGTTGCGCCGTACCGGCGCTGTTCGGGTTATGAGTCTCGGGCGGCACGACTAAAGTCGTGCCCTTTTACCAACGCGACTTCACGACGGGAATCGGGAGAGCGCGCCTTCGAACTTCGCACTTCTGTCGTCCTCACACGCCGTCGCCGAACTCTTTCTTGTAGCCTTCCCAGCGCTGGCGGACTCCGGCCATGATGGTCTGGTATTCCGGATCGGAGCGCAGGCTATCGTAGTTCTTGTCGCGCTCAAACCAGGGATAATTCATGTCTCCCAGCGCGACCGTTCGCTTGAGCCAGTCGAGAGCAAGTTGCCGGTCGCCAAGCAGAGCGTACATTCCTCCAAGCCAATATGCCTCGTCGCCGTCGATTACCTGTTCCGGGCGGTATTCGAACAATATGGGGTCAATTTTGTTGCGCAGCTTGAGTGATGCGTAGAGGAACGCGGCCATGAGACGGGGGGAGTCGTCGCCCGAGTCACGCGAAAGCGCAATTGCCCGATCCAGCACGGATTGGGCTTCCCCGAGTTTGCCTTCGTAGTAGAGCACACCACCCAAATAGCCCAGCGCCTTGAACTGGTCGGGATTTGTCGCCTGGATCGCCTTTAATTCCTGCTCTGCCTCAGCCGCTCTGCCCATGAAGAGCAGCATGCGGGCATGCATCCAGTGAGGTTGCAGCAGCGTGGGATTGAGCTCAGTGATGCGGCGGTAAGCTGCCTCGCTAGGCTCGTTCAGCCCAGCATAGTAATAGGAGTATCCCAACATCTGCCACGCAGTCTCATTGTTTGGCGCCATAGCGACGGCCCGCCGCATGGTGCGGATAGCCTCTTCTTCGCGTCCTTCCTCGGCGTAGGTGCCACCCAGCGAAATCAGCCCTTCCGAGGAGTCCGGATTGATCTGCAGGGCATTCTTTGCCGACATCTCGGCGTTTTCCAGGTTCGCCTTTGCGCCCTCGACGTAATTCGCTCCCTGTAATGAATACATTTCCGCCATCAGCGCATAGGCGTCTGCGAAGTTCCTGTCCAATGAGACCGCGTGCAAGAGCAGCCGCCTCCCGTTTTCGAGGCTCTCCACGCGCGAATACATGAAATATTCATTCAAATAAAAACGCGCCTGCAGATAATCGTTGTAGGCTTCGACGTTGGTGGTAGGCTTCTGCTCGATTGACTTCTGTTCGGCCGGGGAAATCTCGACTTGCAGACCTTGGACTACCTTTGACGCAACTTCATCCTCGAAAGTAAGCATGTCAGCGCTGCGCAGGTCATAGCGCTGCGACCATTTTGTAGTTCCGGTTGCGCCGTCAATCAGTTGAACGGTCACTCGAGTGATGCCGGCGGAGCGTTGGTAGGTTCCCTCGAGGATGCTGTCGACTTCAAGCTCCTTCGCAACCTGGCCTGGCAAGGGCGTTTCTTTCGCGTATTTGAGAACGCAGGTGGTTGGCCGGACAGCAAGGTTGTGCAAGGAAGTCAGGCGGCTGATGATGGCATCGGTGATGCCAATCGCCCAGCTGTCGCTCGACGCCTCCGAAATATCGTGAAACGGCAGAACGGCGATGGTCTGAGGCTTGGCGGCCTGCGCAGCCGACTGTGAAGCGGTCGCGTGAGAGCCATAGGTGCGAAAGGCGATTGCACCCAGCCCAGCAAGCAACAATATCACCGCCGCAGCCCCAATCCATATTTTTCTGGATTGCCTGGTATCGGCAGGTATCGCCTGCACAGGGTGCGATTCGGTGTCGCGTTTTGCGCGTTTGAGATCGGCTTTCAGTTCGGCTGCGGATTGATACCGGACGTCGCGATCTTTTTCGAGTGCCTTGCAGATAATGTCTTCGACTTTCGCCGGAAGATCGGGATTCAGCCGCACCGGGGAAACCGGAGTTTTATTGAGGATTGAGTCGAAGATCGCGCCGGAGCTTTCTCCACGAAAGGGCAGCGTGCCGGTTGTCATTTCGTAAAGCACCACTCCGAACGAGAACAGGTCGGTGCGATGATCGAGTTCGCGGCCCCGGACTTGCTCCGGCGACATATAGGCGACGGTCCCGAGCGTGCTGCCCGGGCTGGTGAGGTGCTCGCCGGCAACGGCGGTTGCAGTGGCTTCGAGGCTGACGCGGTCGCCTTGACGAGGCGCCACTTTTGCCAGGCCAAAATCAAGAATTTTGGCATGACCTCGCTTCGTGATGAAGATGTTCGCCGGCTTGATATCGCGATGGACGATACCCTGCGCGTGTGCCGCATCAAGCGCATCTGCGACTTCGATCCCGCTATCGAGAACTCGCTCCATATCCATCGGACGATTGGCGATCAGATGCTTCAGGGTCACACCGTCGAGGAACTCCATCGCGATAAACGGCTGGCCGTTTTCCTCGCCGATCTCGTAGACCGTGCAAATATTCGGATGATTGAGCGCCGAGGCGGCCTTGGCTTCGCGCTGGAATCTCGCAAGCGCTTGCGCATCCTGGGCGACATCTTCGGGCAGGAATTTGAGCGCAACGAAGCGATCGAGCTTGATGTCTTCGGCTTTGTAAACAACGCCCATTCCGCCGCCGCCGAGCTTTTCGACGATGCGGTAGTGGGAGACGTTCTGCCCGATCACTGGGCTGGAAGTTGAAGCCACGCATGAATGGTAGGTGCGCTGCGGAAGGGAAGTCAACGAGCACAGGCTTGACGGAAGAAGATCGCTGTAATTCAGGCGTAGTTGGCGCCACGATTGAAGATGCTACCAAAGCTCTCTGAGGTATATGATCGACGCTTAACTCAAGTCAGAACAGCACGACTCCTGGGATGAAACAAATCGGCAGGATTCTCGGTTACACACCCCTGGCCTTGATCGTTGTGCTCGCGCTTGCCGTCACCATGACAATTGGCTGGCGTCCTATCGTTGGACCCCGACATCGGGCGCTTAGCGCGCACAAGTTCGAAAGTACGCCGCAGCGGCTGATTCGCGGCGAGTATCTGGTGCAGCACGTCGCGCTTTGTATCGTCTGCCACTCCGAACACAACTTCAGACAGCCGGCTGCTCCAGTCATGCAAGGGATGCTGCTCGCAGGAGCACACGTGGAGGAGGAGGGATTGCCAGGGGACGTTTACAGCCCCAACCTGACTCCTGACCGAGAAACCGGGGCCGGTCGTTGGAGCGATGATCAATTGTCGCGAGCCATTCGCGAAGGGATCGGCAACGATGGGCGAGCGTTGTTTCCCATGATGCCGTATGAGCAATTCCGTTCTATGTCTGACGAAGACGTGGCCGCGATAGTGGTTTATCTGAGAACCGTTCCACCGGTCAAACACCACGAGCCGTCCACCAAGCTAGTATTTCCCGTTAGTTTCTTAATCAAGGCGGTGCCGGAGCCGTTGACCAAACCAGTCCCCGAACCAGACCGATCCACGCCCGAAAAGCGTGGGGCCTATCTGGTGAAAATGGCAACTTGTTCGGATTGCCATTCGCCCAGCGATGACCATGGAAATCAGATTCCTGGGTTGGATTTCTCCGGAGGGAATCTCTTTACGGGACCGTGGGGCAGTGTGGCCAGTGTAAATATCACCCCGGACGTTTCGGGCATTTCTTACTACGACAAAAGCCTTTTCATTCAGGTTATGCGCACGGGAATGGTCGGAGCCAGACGTCTCAGTTTCGTGATGCCGACAAGCCTATTTCGCGGAATGACCGACGACGATCTGTCCGACATCTTGGCGTATCTGAAAACCGTGAAGCCCGTGCGTCATCGCATTGACAACAGCCTGCCCCCGACTTACTGCAAAGTTTGCCGCCAGAAACACGGTGCCGGCGATCAAAACTGATGCGACTGTCCCTAGCTGGCTATTGCACGCTGTTGTCCGGGAGCTTCAGCCGGTCGTGCTGCTCCTCCAGTTCCTTCTGAAGCGCCGGATTTACCAACTCGACGGGTACGTTCATATCGCCGACCTTGAACTCCGTGGGATCGAAAGTGGCGTACCCGTCTTTTTCACCCATGTGGCCGGAGATGGTCACCCATACGTCTTTGCCATTGATTTCCATAAGGAACTTACCGTGAATGATGTCACCTTCCATGGTGACTTGCTGGTCCTTGATAACCGGCTCACTTCCAACGTTGGAATCGGGAGTCAGCGCACCCGCGACGCCGCCGAGCATCTGGCCCAGCGCCGAACTGATTGCTTCCGAATCTCCCTGGTCTTTCGAGGCGGTGTTCGGGCTCGATCCCGAACCGGACGCTAACGCCGGTCGAGCTGGAGTCGCCACTCTGGGAGGGACTGCCTGCAAAACTACACCGGTGCCAGAAGGTGCTGTCGCGTGAACGGGAGCCGCAACCGTGGAAACGGCAACGGATGCGGGTTGCTGCGGCGGTTGCGGCTGTCCCGACGACTGGTTCGCAGCTGGCAACTGCTGAACCGCGGGAGGAGCGGGCGGCGGTGCCACCGGCGCAGGCTTCCTCAGCACCAGCACGATGGCTGTGAGCGCGGCAATCAAGGTTGCGATGTTGATGATGCGGTCCAGTTTGAGATTCATGGATGACCCAATGCTATCGGGCCCGCGAACGCGGCATCAGATGACCAAAGTCACGGTCCGCGCATGCGCAGGCCGGCGCCGAGTGCTCACCTTAGGAGCTCATGTGATACTAAATCGGATCTCGCATGACTCTCGAGGATTGCCGCCGTTTCTATGCGGAAGAGATTCGGCTTTCCGCAAACATTTCGAACTCCGGCTTGATCGATGCTTTCGCTCGCGTGCCACGAGAGCATTTTCTTGGGCCAGGACCGTGGAAGGTAGGATCGGTTGATTCTGGCTTGGGTGGGGCCGTTTACATCGAAACTGAAGACGCCGATCCACGACATGTGTATCACAACGTAACCATCGCGCTTGATACATCGCGCGACTTGAATAATGGCCAGCCGGCTGCGCTGGCCAAGTGGATTGATGCTCTACGGCTGGAATCCGGCGAGCGTGTGTTTCATCTCGGCTGCGGAGTGGGGTATTACACTGCGATCATCTCGGAAGTTGTGGGTAGCGGCGGATCGGTGACCGCCAGCGAAATCGATCCTGATCTTGCAGGTCGAGCCTCAAAAAATCTTACGCAGTGGACTAATGCTGAAGTTCATTCGTGCGATGGTGCAGAGCTCGATCCCGGAACGTGCGATGCCATTCTCATTAATGCCGGCGTCACTCATCCTCACGCCAAATGGCTGGACAGTTTACGGGAAGGCGGAAGACTGGTTGTGCCTCTGACGATCGGAGTGGGGATGGGTGCGAACCTGGGCAAGGGTGTGATGATGAAGATCGTTCGCAAGGACGAAGTTTTCTCCGCCCAGGTTGTCACGTTCGTGGCCATCTACTCATGTACAAGCATTCGTGACTCAAAACTCGAAGCGCCATTGGGTAAGGCCCTTGCCTCGGGCGGCCTATTGAAAGTGAAGCAGCTCAGGCGCGATCCGCATGAGCAGGAAAAAAGCTGCGTGTATCATTCCGATACTTTCTGCCTCAGTAGCGAGACCATCGAGGCACAATCGTCGTAAGAACTCAGCGCACTGAACTCCCGTGCCGTTTTGTGGAACTTACCGTAAATCCCTGATCGAATCTGTCACGTTCTGCGACTACGCTGGTTCGTTGTTACTACGATCGACGTTCGTGGGGAGACTGAGATGCTTTGGACGATCTTCGTAATCCTGCTGGTTCTGTGGTTGTTGGGCGTGGTCAGTTCTTACACTTTGGGAGGTTTCATTCACCTCCTGCTCGTGCTCGCGATTGTAGTGTTGCTGATTCGAATTATCGAAGGGCGGAGGCCAGTTGTTTAGGCCGAACCAATGGTTCGCCAGGGGGTGCACGATGAAGGGTTTTGTTAAGTTCTGGTTCAAGCAATTCGCTCTATTTTGCATGTCGGTCGCGCTCGTGCTTCCGTCATGGGGACTGGCAATTGCCCAGGAGCAGGACACCGGCAACTCCGGCAATGAGCCGATCTATCACTTCAAGTCTGTATCGCGCAGCACTCAATCCGTGGACTATCGTCACCGGGGCTCCACGAAGGTTGACATCAGGGGAACTGATCTCATGCCCGAGGCGCGAGGCGATGCCAAAGTAGAAGGACGTCCGGGCGGTGTGAAGATCGATGTCGACCTCGGTCACCTCAAGCCCGCGAACAGTCTCGGCCTGGCATATCTCACTTACGTTCTGTGGGCCATCACGCCCGAGGGGCGCGCACACAATCTGGGAGAACTCATCGTCAAAGACGGTAAAACGTCGCTCCACACTACCACTGACTTGCAGGCGTTTGCCTTGATCGTGACTGCGGAGCCGTATTTTGCGGTTACCGAACCCGATGAACTTGTCGTCGCCCAAAACGTCATTCGTACGGACACAAAAGGCGGAATTGAACCCGTCGACGTGCAATATACGCTTCTGCCAAGAAGCGCCTACGAGGGGCAAGTCAGTCAAATTCCCGAACCCATTTATGGCATTAATGACAAGATCCCACTGGATCTGCTCGAGGCCCGCAACGCAGTACGCATCGCCAAAGACGCGAATGCGTCGCAGTATGCGCCCGATGCCTTGGCCAAGGCACAACGGTTGTTGGATCAAGCTGAGGATTACTACCGGCGCAAGCAAGGTGTAGGACCCATTGGAACCGTAGCGCGGGAAGCTTGCCAGGCCGCCGAGTCGGCCAGGGTGATGACCATCCAGCGAGAACAGGAAGAGGAAGCGGCAAAGCAGCGCCGCGAGCAAGAAGAGCGCACGGCCGCGGCTGAAGCCTCTGCCCAGGCGCAGCAGCAAGCAGCCGCCCAGGCTCAAGCACAAGCTGAACAAGAAGCCGCACAGCGCGCCCAGGCCGACGCTCAACGCCAGGCAGCAGAACAAGCTCAAGAACAGGCGGAGCAAGCGCGTCAGCAAGCAGAACAGGCCCGTCAACAAGCGGAACTGGCGCAACAACAAGCTCAACAGCAGGCGCAACAGGCAGAACAGGCCCGTCAGCAAGCCGAAGCCGAGAAGGCACAAATGCGTGCGCGTTTACTGACACAGCTTAACCAGGTGCTTCAGACGCGCGACACCGCTCGCGGCCTCATTGTGAACATGCCTGACGTGTTGTTTGACCTTGGCAAGGCTGATCTCAAGCCGACTGCGCGCGAGCGGCTGGCCAAAGTCGCAGGCATTCTGATTGCATATCCAGATATCCACGTGCAAATCGACGGCTACACCGATAGCACAGGCAGTCTGGAGTTCAATGAACGACTCTCCCAGGAGCGCGCTGACTCAGTGCGGAGCTATCTCGCCAGGCAGGGAGTGAACTCAGGCACGATGACGACACAGGGGTTCGGTCCGAGCGATCCTATCGCATCGAATGACACTCCGTCCGGCCGCCAGCAGAATCGGCGGGTTGAGCTCGTGGTTTCGGGCTCTGCAATTGGGCAAGTCACCGGAACGCAAAGCGGCGGGAGTACAAGCCCCTCCGGTGCCGACCAGCAACCAGTGCAAGCATCACAACCGGGCAACAACACAACTCCGGCGCAGACGAGTCCGGTACCTCAGAACAACCCGCAACCAACAATGCCAGAGTCCAATCCCGCTCCAGCCGGGCAGAACACGCCTCCTCAGCGGTAGTTTTCGTCGTTGCAGGAAAGGCTCTCTTCGAGAGCGCCTTTCCTGCTGCGTCCGCACGAAGATCAGCATTTATACTGCTCGGTCATGGTTCGGGACAAAGCTTCGGGCCCATCCCGGCTCTCCTACATCGACTGGATGCGGGGGCTGGCGTGCGTTTTGATGTTCCAGACACACTGCTACGACTCGTGGCTCAGCCCCGAGATGCGGAAAACGAAGTTCTTTATGTGGTCACAGCTGCTTGGGACCATGCCCGCTCCGCTTTTTCTTTTTCTGGCCGGCATCTCGTTTGCGCTGGTTGTAACAAAGCTGCAGCAAAAAAACGTATGTACCCATGACATTGCTCGATTCACCATCAAACGCGGCGCAGAAATCTTTGCCCTCGGGCTTTTGTTCCGAGCGCAGGAGTATGTGATCGCCTGGGGATGGGCGCCGTGGAGCGATCTTTTCCGTGTCGATATCCTTAACACCATCGGCATTTCGATGATGCTGATGGGAGTGCTTTGTTGGGCCGTTGCCGCAACGGGCTTACGCAATCGCGTATCTCCGGCATTCTTAGCGGCAAGCGTGGCCGCAGCTATCTCGGTACTCACGCCTGTGGTTTGGACCGACTGGCGGCCCAACTGGCTGCCCTGGCCACTGGAGTCATACATAGACGGCGTTCACAACCTGAACCAGCCTCAGCCCTGGCTGTTCCCAATCTTCCCGTGGACTGCATTTGCCTTTGCCGGGCTGGCCTGGGGCTTGCTGCTGTTATCTGACAGACGAAACCCGAACGCCAAAGTATTTGCATTGACCGGTGCAACCGGCCTGGGAATAATCCTGGGCGCGCGGTGGCTCGAGGCGCAGCCATGGCATTTGTATCCGGTTCACGATTTTTGGCATACCAGCCCGAATTTCTTTGCTATGCGCGTGGGCTTTCTGTTTGTAGTCCTTGCAATGGCATATTTGTGGTGCCGCTGGGGTCCGGGATGCTGGGGCTTTAGCCCTTTGGTGCGATTAGGACAAACTTCCCTTCTGGTCTACTGGGTGCACATTGAGTTTGTGTACGGGCGCTTTTCACTTCTGCACAAACGGGCCCAGGGGGTTAGAGAAGCATCCCTTGGGTTACTCGCAATTTTTCTCTCGATGTTGCTATTATCTGTGCTGCGATTGCGGCTGAAGGGACGAGGCAGCATCATATTGACTTGGTTGCGGAGTTTGGCGGGAGGGCGTGTCAGGAGCCCGGACGCGGCGTAAGGCATCGTTGATTCCATCTACTAAGCTCCTTACAACCTTTGTGCCAATTCTTAGACCTGAGGAGCCATTGCGAGCTTTCCGGAGTAAGAGTAATGTCTCTTGCGGTAAAGAAGGAATTCGTTTTTGAGAATAGGTGCGAAACATGAATGCTGAACTGGATCAGTCCGCTTCTCCGGTTGCAACGCGGACTGTGAAAATCCTGGTGGCAGATGATCACGAGGTGATGAGGCTGGGCATCCGCAATCTGCTCGAGTCACGCCGTGACTGGACGATTTGCGCAGAAGCGGCGAACGGCCAGGAGGCGATTGAGAAGGCCCGCGAATGCTTACCCGATGTCATCATCATGGACATCACCATGCCGACGATGAACGGTCTGGAAGCGGCGCGGCACATTGCGGAAACACACCCGGAGATACCGATCATTCTCTTTTCTCTGCACTTCACGGATGACTTGCTGACGAATTTCGGCAGCAGCATCCGGGGAGCAGTAAGCAAAGGCGAGGCAGGCCGCGACCTTGTTGAAGCAGTACAAAGCGTGGCTTCAGGGGGGACCTTCTTCCCCCAAAAACGCCACTAAACTTCCAACATCGTAAATTCTCAGCTGTTTGCCAAAAGTCAAATGGCGCATCGGAATGAACGTTCACGTTCCGGTGCGCCATTTGTTGTACTAGCTTGCGGTACGCCGCGATTATCGCAGAGGTTATAACCTGGATGTCAAGTCAGGAATTTACGGTAGATGATTTCGGCTCAACCTTCTGCAATCAGCAGAGCAATGGGAAAACTCGCGAAGAGGTCGGCAGCCAAACATGTACTCCGTTCCGCAGCTTGTATTTGCAGGACCTCGCCGTCAAAAATGTTTCGGTAATGCCGACCCGCAGCATCAGGAATCTCAACCCGTGTATCGCCCCACGCAGCTCTGGCTATTGCGCCCTGCGCCGAATCAACGATAAGCCCGGCAGATAAACGTGGTACGGCGCAAATGGCGACTGCGTTCTTCGTGGCGCGGGCGAAAGCAAAAGCATGTTTCGCTTTCTCACCTTCTGCCCTGAGCGGCTGATACGAGCCGTCCTGAAATAACTCGCAATGCTGCTTGCGAGCCCCAAGCACCTTCCACGTGCAATACAGTTTCGCCCGCCCATCGGTTATCGAGCGGATCAGATCCTGCAACTTGCCTCGGGCACATTCACAATTCAAATTTCCCCACCGTTCGAACTCATCCAGGACTCGCTGCCTTTGAACGTAGTCCACAGCGTGACGATTGTCGGGGTCGACCAGGCTGAATTCCCAAAGCTCGTTACCTTGATAAATGTCCGGGACTCCGGGGGCTACGAGCTTAACCAGCGTTTGTCCCAAACTATTCAGCAGGCCGATACCGGCCACACGCTCGGCGAAGGCGAGGAATCGCTCCAGAAACTTGTTTTCGTTGGCGGCCAGCACGCGTTCGACAAAAGCGATCACTGCGTACTCATATTCAGGATTTCGATTGGCCCAGCTTGTCTTTTCTTTTGCCTCCCGCACTGCTTTGATCATGTACTGTTTGATCCGGTCGATAAATTCTGCGCCAGGGGTCGGAGCGAGCATCAGCGAGCCGGGCTGAATATGAGACCGCAAAGGCCAGGTGCCAACCAGAGTTTGATAGAACAGATATTCATCATTGCGAGAAGGGGCCTCAGCTCCCGAGATGATCTTCTTCTGCACCTGATTTAATGCACGCCAATTGCGGATCGCCTTTCTCCACTCCTCAGGAATCTCGGAAAGTACGTTGATCCGCGCCCGAACATCCTCGGAGCGTTTGGAATCATGAGTAGAAGTGGCCAGCATGCTATGCGGCCACACCATGGCTCGCTGCTGGATCTCGTCATGAAAAACCTCCGGCTCAATTCCAAAGCGCCCGGGGTTGCCGCCCACTTCATTCAGTGAAACCAAGCGGTTGTAACGATAGAATGCCGTGTCTTCCAGGCCTTTCGCCATGACTGCACTGCTAAACTGCTGGAATTTCATGGCGAAACGTATGATCAGCCCACGATACGGTTTATCCTGGCCCTCGGCTAAACGGGTCAAGAGCACATCCTGGACGAAATCAAAAATGCTGGTATCAGCACCTGCTCCTCGTTCTTTAGCCAGTCGAACTGCGGATTCGACATACTTGCGATCGGCATCGGAAACCTGGGTCGGGGTAATGTAAGTCCGGTAAACCGGAAAACAGGCAACCACCTCAGTAATGGCTGCGCGAAGGCTGTTCAAGGTGAAGTCACACGTGTGGCGATTCGCCAAGGCAATATGGCTCAATAGATTCGCCAATACATTCAATTCGCTGGCCAACGCGCGGCGAATCACCAGCTTCTTGCAGTTGTAGACGACGTGGTCGTAGCTGCCGCTTCGCCCCACAAACCCCCGGTAGATCCGGTCCATCCTTCCACTCGCGGCGGGGTCGACGAATAGAGCATTGACCATGTTGGCGAAGTCATATCCGGTCGTGCCATCAATGGGCCAATCTTTTCTGAGCTTTTCTTTGCCGGTGAGAATCTTTTCAACCACGACATAGACTTCAGCCGGATATTGCCTTTCCTGCATCTGGCTTTGTTGAAGCCGGGACAAGTATTGGGCAGGATTGTAGAGCCCATCCGGATGATCGATGCGCAATCCGTCAATTTTGCACTCGCGCAGCAACTGCAAAACGAACCCATGAGTCGCTTCAAAGACGCCCGGACTCTCCATCCGTAAACCAGCCAGCTCGTTTATGTCAAAGAAGCGCCGGTAGTTGATGTCATCGGCCGCTACGCGCCAATAAGCCAGCCGGTATGCCTGGGCTTTGATCAGTTCATGCAGCTCATCGAAGCTGGCCGAATCACCCGCTGTCCCATTGATCGCCGCAACATTCTGGTTGATAAACTCAGCGATTGCGGGCGAGCGTGCGCACAAGGCGGCCAGGCGCTTCTTGTTGATTTTCTTGTCGCGGCTTCGCTCGACCCGCTTTTCTGGTTCGGGGTCATTTCGTGCCGGCAAGTGGCTGAAGGATGCGACAAGGTTCTGCAGTTCCAGTAAATCTTCGTTCTGCGCACCAAGTTGCTGCTCAAGACGATCCATCTGGCGACCCATGATCCGCGGATACTCGCGCGGATTGACCGGAAGGCAGTGCTGGAAATAAAAAATGCTGAACTCGCCCTTCTTTTTGTCGAAGATGAGTTTCAGCTCACCCCGGTCGAGGACCGTTCCATACTGATCACCGAGAATGGGAAGCAGGACCTTGCCGTGGAGTTCGTCCTTTTGTGGCTCCCAGTCGATATCGAAAAACTCCGCATAGCTGGAGGCCTGTCCATTTTCGAGCATATCCAGCCACCACACGTTGTCACTCCCCATCACTCCCATGTGATTGGGTACGATATCGAGAATCTGCCCCATGCCGTGCTGACGTAGAGCCGCGATAAAGCGCTCGTAGTCTTCGGGACTGCCGATCTCAGGATTCAGATGGTTATGATCAATGATGTCGTAACCGTGCGTGCTTCCCGGCCGCGCCCGAAGATAAGGTGACGCGTAACAGTGCGACACACCCAGCTTTGCGAGATATGGAACCAGGCCGGCCGCGTGCGAGAAAGTGAAATTCTTGTTGAACTGAAGGCGGTAAGTGGCCAGCGGGATGCGCTTAGGACTCATACTTCAAGGAACCACCCGGCAAACCAGGGCGGCAAAACCCGCACGGATGAGTAAACAGCCCACGCATGGGTAGCGAAGAGCAACTCCCCAAAGAGAGCTTCTGCATTAAGCGCCTCATTACTGAGGTTCGTCAAGAGATGCAATGTAACTCCAGAAATGCCGGGCCACTGTACCGCGAGACCGCGGTTCTCGATTACATCGAATTTGCTCTCACCAGCACGCAAACTGCTCAGGTATGGAACAATTTTCTGTTTGCGCAAATTCAGAAGGTGCCGGTAAAACTCCGGCCAGGGATTCCCCTCCCCGGCAGCTTCATTCCAATTCAATTTTGATCTTTGGAACGTTTTGTCCGCATTGGGATCAGGAATCCGCTCTCTCATATCTGGCACGCCAAACTTCGCGAAGCCCTGAAACTCATTTCGCCGCCCTTCCGTCACGGCACGAGCGAGGTCTCCCTCGAAGTCGCAAAAAAAGAGGAACGGCGTTTTCGCTCCGAATTCCTCACCCATGAAAAGCATCGGCACTTCAGGCGCAAGCAAAAGAATCGCCATTGCAGCGCGCACTGCCTCTGTGTTAGCCAGCTGTAAGATTCTTTCGCCAAATGCCCGGTTTCCTATCTGGTCGTGATTTTGCAGGAAAGAAACGAAGGCGCTCGGCGGCAAGTGACGGCTTGGTTCTCCTCGATTTTGTTTGTGATAGGGAGAATAATCCCCTTGAAAAGCGAAGCCTTCAGTCAGGCAGCGCCCCAGTTGCTGCAATGGTCGTTGGGCATAATCGGAGTAGTAACCGTCACTCTCGCCGGTAAGCAGGACGTGCAGGCAGTGGTGAATGTCGTCATTCCACTGCGCATCAAACAGGCAAACACGGCCATGGGCGTTGCGGCTCAAATAACGAGCGCTATTGTTGAAGTTTTCCAGAATGAGGTGAACGTGCCGATCGGGGGTGCACGCTTCTCTCACCCCTCGGGCCAACTCTTTGAGAATGTCAGGGTGTGAATCATCCTGGATGGCATGCACCGCATCCAAGCGAAGTCCATCGAAGCGATACTCCTCAATCCAGTAAAGGGCGTTCTGAATAAAAAAATCACGCACTACCTTGCTGCGTGTCCCGTCGAAATTGATGCCATCACCCCAGGGAGTGCGGTGCCGGTTGGTAAAGAAATCCGGGGCGTAGGCACGCAGATAATTGCCATCGGGTCCAAAGTGGTTATAGACCACATCGAGAAACATCATCAGGCCCTTGCGATGAGCTTCCTGAACCAGATTTTTCAGATCGTCGGGCGAGCCATAGCAAGTGTCCGGAGCAAAGGGAAAAACTCCGTCATAACCCCAGTTTCGTCGACCCGGAAAATCTGAGACCGGCATGAGCTCGATCGCGTTAACTCCGACGCTTCGCAGATAGTCGAGGCGCGCTTGAACCCCTTGGAAGGTTCCTGACGGGCTAAACGCGCCCACGTGCAATTCGTAAATTACTGCCTGGTCCCAGAGAAGGCCATGCCAGTCATCATCATCCCATTCAAAACTCGATGGATCGAGCACCTGACTAGGACCGTGTACGTCGCGCGGCTGTAGGCGCGAGGCGGGATCCGGAACTTTGACCCCATCATCGATCTGGTAACGATATAGCGTTCCAGAGGAAGCCTGCTTCGTGACCAATTCAAACCATCCATCGTTGCCGCTGGCAAGTGGCAAGCGGCGTTCATTCTCCTCACCAAGGCACACGCTTACTGTCTTAGCTCCGGGCGCCCAAAGCCGAAACCGCACGCTTCCGCCTGGTTCAAACTGTGCACCGAACGGCATGCGGTGGCTACGCCTCATGCCTGCGATCCTGGGCGCGCACCTGTCCTCTTTGCCGCTCAACGAGTAAGGCGAGGGAGCGCGCCTGTAGTGGATACGTTGTCGCTGCCTCGTAACAGCGGCCAGAGCCACCAGAAGTTTGACAAGAGGTGTCGGCCAGAGGCATCCAGACCATGCCGGACGCAGCTGTGGGCAAGGTAAATGGGATCTCTTCGTGGTGTGCATTCATCATCAGCAGCAGATTCTCGTCTGTTACCCGCTGACCGCGATCATCGAACTCCTCAAGCCCTTCCCCCGATAAGAAAACGCCAAGGCAGCGGGCCGAATCCTGTTTCCATTCTTCATCGGTCATCTCTCGCCCATCGGGACGCAACCAAAGAATGTCCTTGACCCCGGCCCCTTTAATGGCGCGGCCCTGAAAGAAATTGCGGCGGCGCAGCACCGGATGACCTCTTCGTAAGGCGATTATTTTTTGCGCGAAAGCCAGGAGTTCACGGTCGGCGTGTTCCCAATCGATCCAGCTGATTTCATTGTCCTGGCAATAAGCATTATTGTTTCCCTGCTGGGTGTGACCGATCGCATCTCCCGCCAGCAGCATCGGAACTCCTTGCGAGAAAAACAGCGTGGCAAGGAAATTTCTTTTCTGCCGAGCGCGTAAAGCAGTGACCGCCGGATCTTCAGTGAGACCTTCAACCCCGCAATTCCAGCTGCGGTTGTTATCGGTGCCATCACGATTGTCTTCTCCGTTCGCTTCGTTGTGCTTCTGGTTGTAACTAACCAGGTCGTTGAGCGTAAAACCATCATGGGCCGTTACGAAGTTCACGCTGGCGTAAGGACGCCGTCCGCTGCGAGCATAAAGATCGCTTGATCCCGTGATCCGGTACGCGAGCTCGCCCATCAGTCCACCGTCCCCTTTCCAGTAACTGCGGACGGCATCCCGATAGCGATCGTTCCACTCCGCCCAACCCACAGGAAATTTTCCCACCTGATAACCGCCTTCGCCGAGGTCCCAGGGCTCGGCAATCAGCTTCACCTGCGACAGAATCGGATCCTGATGAATGATGTCGAGGAATGCGCCCAGGCGGTCGACCTCGTGAAGCTCACGAGCCAGAGTCGCCGCGAGGTCAAAGCGGAACCCATCTACGTGCATTTCCAGCACCCAATAGCGAAGGCTGTCCATGATCAACTGCAGCACGCGGGGATGTCGCATGTTCAAGGTATTACCGGTTCCCGTGTAGTCCATGTAGTAGCGCGGGTTGTCGGGAACAGAGCGGTAGTAAACGGGGTTGTCGATGCCGCGAAATGACAGTGTCGGCCCCATCTGGTTCCCCTCCGCGGTGTGGTTGTACACCACGTCGAGTATGACCTCGATCCCCGCCGAATGCAGGGTCTTCACCATCGTCTTGAATTCGTTGAGGCTTCCCGTCGCAGAATAGCGCGAAACCGGTGCGAAGAACCCGATGGAGTTGTATCCCCAATAATTCCGCAGGCCTCGTTCAATGAGCTGCCGGTCGTCCACAAAGTAATGCACCGGAAGAAGCTCGACGGCAGTGACGCCGAGCCGGGTCAGGTAGTCGATAATCGGTGCGGTTGCCAGGCCCGCATAGGTCCCCCGAAGATTTTCTGGAACATCGAGATGGCGAATCGTAAATCCTTTTACATGAATTTCGTAAATAATGGTTTTATGCCAGGGTGTATTTGGCCGCTGATCAAGCCCCCAGGTAAATGCTGGGTCAACAACCATTGCTTTCGGCATTCCAGGTGCACTGTCTCGACGGTCGAAAGACAGGTCTTCATTCCTGTGGCCGACGCGGTAGCCGAACTGGGAATCGCTCCATGCCAGCTTTCCCTCAATCTGTTTGGCATAAGGGTCGAGCAACAACTTGTGATGATTGAATCGCAACCCCTTATTTGGCTGATAAGGCCCGAATACACGGTATCCGTACAGGAGGCCGGGACGAGCTTCGGGCAGGTAACAATGCCAGACCTGGTCGGTTTGTTCCTGCACGTTGATACGCTCGATTTCACGCCGCCCCGCCCGGTCAAAAAGGCATAACTCTACCCTTTCCGCATGTTCGGAGAACAGGGTGAAGTTCACTCCTTCCCCGTCCCACGTTGCCCCCAATGGATAAGGTTTTCCCGGCCACACAATCGACTTGTCCAACATACGTTCTCGTTCCGTGCGAATGTATTTAGAATCTAATCAAGAGTTTTGGCGGGTTAATCTCAATCTCTTCATGAATTTCACGCCGCTACTTCTGCGAACGGGCTTAGGATGCGGAATCGAGTTTAGAAGCCGTGACGCGAGTTCCTGAATCGCTGTGGCTGTGACCCTGAATCGCTGTGGCTGTGACATGGGTGGCTCAATCGTTCTGAGCGTGTTTTCCACAGCCCTGAACTGCGCTTACGGGATCCCCGACTACCGACTAGGGATTCCCCCGTATTTTAAAGAGCACATAATTTGCGATAATTAGGACATCCATTCAAAGCAGGTGTTCAGTGATTTCGCGTTGCGCCAATCCGAATTGTGGCGTTCCTCTACGATATCTGCGAGATGGAAGATTGTTTCAGTTTGACGTCCGATCCGGCATGAGCGGAACCAATCCTTCACTGAACCGGAAGATCTCGCGCCATGTATATCACTTCTGGCTGTGCGGCGGCTGCAGTGCCGCCAATACCCTCGAGTTCGACCTAAATTCGGGTTTGAGAGTCGTACCCCTCAGTTCATTTCTGCCAGCAACACACTCCTCCGCGCCTTTCCACGCCGGCCGGTAGGCCGCCGTTTGGCTGCATATCAGATTTGCTTCGAGGCTAAAGGATTGTTTCGCGGGTACTTAGGGAGGCGGCAGGCATTGGGTCAAAAGGGGAGGTACAAACCAACGCCTGCCTTCCGTCTCCTTCGCGTTGGGGTATTAACATTCATAAAGGTCAATAAGTGGCCTTGGCTATCAGGGGGATACTGTATTTTTTGGTTAAAAAATGACAAAGATGTCAGTTGGGGAGCTGATTGTCTCCAAATTTTGGAATTCAGATGACCTCCCTTCGCGATGCTCGACGTAACCCAACGGGATTAAGATATTTGCTTCAATCTTCACCTCATGCCGCTATTTTGTGACGTCGCGCTTCCGGTTCCATTAGACACAGCCTTCACCTATCGCATTCCAGATAACGAACAGGCTGCAGTAGGGGCACGGGTGCTTGTTCCCTTTCGGCAGCGGAAGCTGTCGGGTGTCGTTACGCGCCTGCACGACGATGCGCCAGGCCTGGAAATTAAGAACCTGGCCGCCGTTCTCGACCGAACACCTGTACTGAGTGCCGAATTGCTGGCTTTAGGTAAGTGGATTTCCGACTATTACCTGGCGCCTATAGGAGAAGTACTTCGCACTATGTTGCCGCTGGGCGCGGAGTTCAAACGCGAAATCGGCTACCGAATCACGGACGAGGGCGAGCGAGCTCTTCACATGGCGGGAATGTCCGGCTCGCCCACACGCGCGCGTAAAACTCCCGAGGAGCAATACGCTGAATTTCGCGTGTTGGATTATCTCCTCTCTCACGACGTAATTCGGGACCAGGCGCTGCGCTCCATAACGCGCGTGTCAAAGCCCGTGCTCACGGCAATGGTGAGAAAAAAGTGGATTGCGGCCGAGGACCTTTCCGGCACGCGGAACACTACCCGCAGAGCAAAATTCGCAATACTCAGGCATGCAGAAGCCAAGCTGAATTCGAATCAGAGGACCCTCATCGAAGCACTTGCAGCGGCCGGCGGCGAAGTCAGTTTGGAACTGCTCAGGGAGCTTGCCGTGCCACGAACTACTCTCGGCAGGTTGGTGAAACGGGGCCTCGTTGAAATTGCAGAGCGTGTGTTGGAACCAGCTCGACATGCCTCCAAGGTTCAACCAATGCCGGTGGATTTTGCTCTCAACGCCGACCAAGAACGGGCACTCGACAGAATCCTGGCCAGCGTTGCTGCCGCAACGTTCTCCCCATTACTGCTGCATGGGGTTACAGGATCGGGCAAAACCGCCGTTTATCTGGCTGCCATGCGATCAGTGCTAGAAGCCAGGAAATCTGCGATTTTACTCGTCCCCGAGATTGGACTTACTCCCGCGGTTGCCGCCGAACTATATCGGGTGTTCGGTGAACAGGTCGCCATCCTTCATTCAGGCTTTTCGGATCGTGAACGGGCGGAGCAATGGCACCGGATCAAACACGGCGGCGTACAGATTGTCGTGGGAACCCGCTCTGCAGTTTTTGCGCCGGTGGAGAAGCTGGCTTTGGTGATTGTCGATGAAGAGCAGGATTCCTCCTACAAGCAGGAAGAAACTCCTCGTTATCACGCGAGGGATGTCGCGGTGATGCGGGCGAAGATGACCAATGCGGTCGTTGTCCTCGGTTCTGCAACTCCATCGCTGGAATCGTATTTCAACGCCAAAGGCAAGAGATACGGACTGCTGGAACTACCGGATCGCGTCGAGCAGCGCCCTTTGCCGGCGGTTGAAATCGTCGACATGCGCCAGGAATTTCAGGAAACCGGACATGAGCAGGTTGTCTCGCGCAAGCTGGTGAGCGAGATAAAGGCCCGTCTCGAACGCAGAGAGCAAGTGATCATCCTGCTTAATCGGCGCGGGTATTCACCGCTCGCGCTCTGCCGTGCGTGCGGCAAAACTATGCAATGCCGCAACTGCGCCATTGCCATGACTCACCACAAAGGATCACGCCGCATGAAGTGCCACTATTGCGGGTTCACGGCGCCGGTTCCCAGCATTTGCCCCGAGTGCGGCAGCGAATATCTCTACTTCCTCGGTACTGGGACAGAGAAACTCGAAGAACTACTACACAGCATGTTCCCGCAAGCCCGCATGCGGAGACTCGACCGTGATACCGTCCGTAGTCACGCCGACTTCGAACGCACGCTCAATGCATTGAATGCGGGCGAAGTGGATATCTTGCTGGGCACGCAGATGATCGCCAAGGGCCATGATGTTCACGGGGTCACGCTTGTGGGGGTGATCGGAGCGGACGCAGCGCTGGGGTTCCCAGATTTCCGTTCCGCAGAACGCACATTCCAACTGCTGGCTCAGGTTGCAGGCCGCGCCGGTCGCGGTCAAACGCCAGGCAGAGTTATTTTGCAGACCTATTTTCAGGACCATTATGCCGTGCAGTGTGCGGCGCAGCACGACTTCGTCTCGTTCTACGAGAAAGAGCTCCGATTCCGCAGCTGGATGCATTATCCACCTTTCAGCGCGCTCGCCAACGTAGTAATCCACAGCGGCAAACTCGATGAAGCGCTGAGATGGTCGGGTGAATTGGGCCGCTGGTTTGAAAGCACGAGGCATGAAGGGGTGCGGGTCCTCGGCCCCGCAGCCGCCCCCATCGTTCGTATGAAACGCGATTACCGCTACCACTTTGTTTTGAAGGCCGCAAGCCGGGAAAAACTCAACGCTGTGCTGCGATCCATGCTGGCTTACGCTGCCGAGTGCAAGATTCCCCGCACTCAGGTGATCGTCGATGTGGATGCGCTCTGGTTGATGTAAGGATTACGGCGCGACTTCCGGTTCGGCTGCCGCCGCGCAGGCGATGAGCTTTTGAATCTGCTCCTGCTGTTCCGGTGTGTCCAGGTTGAAACGTACTCCCATTCCATATCCTGGGTGCGTGCTGCGCACCTCGCCATAAACATGGATCTTTTGCTCAAGCGTGCGGACTACGATCTCCAATTCGGTAGCTGATGGGAACGGGAGGGGTGTTTCCACGTAGCACCCTCCGGGACCTACATCGCTCAAACGGCAACGATTGGGAACGGCGTGGTCGGAACGATAAACTTCTGCACTTAATGAACACTGACGGCGGCTCCGGTCGCGCCGGTCGGCGGAAGAAACAGAAAGCAGCCCCAAACTCGCTGTCAGTGTAACGATCGGATCTTCGGCTTTGAGGTCAGAGATTTCCAAATCTGGCGGCACCTCCGCATGTTTGGCCAGATTCTCCTGCAGCCAGCCTTTCAGTACGCGCTGAGATGATTGCGGCACGGTGAGGAATCGAATACCGACCCTTCCAGTAGAATCCTGCCAGAGGACTTCTCCTGAAAGCCGCACAACCGAGCGCATCTCCGGCAGCGAAAACTCAAAGAAAATGCGGCAACGTGGCGCAAACTGGCGTCCGGTTTGAATCGCCACACCCGCCTCGCCCAGATCAATAAGGCTGGTGGCCGCGTTCTCCACATCGGCGTAAGAAATTGACGCTTTGGTACGAACCGGAACTCGGCGTCCGCTGCGCCGCTCGCGCTGCATGAGAGTATGCGCGGCCCGCATGCTGTTGCGCACGCGCTCTTCAGACACAGGCTTGTACAGAATGAAATTTACGCCCCGATCGAACAACTCGCGAATACTGTTGCTGCCGTCCACCATGGCAATAACGATCGTCTCTTTGTTTGTGGATGTCTCGCGCAGGTGATCGATAAAGCTCGATGTCTCTGCTTCATCCTTGCAATCCACGAGCACGGCATCGAATCGTGAATCGTGGATCCGCCCCGCCGCGGAATGGACGTCAGCACAGCACTCCACGGTGACGTCAAGGTTCTCCAGAATACTGGTCAGTACCTGGAGCGCCTGCGTATCGGCACACACTACTAATGCTGCGAGCGCCATAGCGGGATAGTAAGGTGGGCGTACTCTGGCTACAAGTTACCTCGGTCATAGACCGTCGCAGGATGTCCGGTATTCGAGGATCGCATGGAGCGTACATCAAATACTGCAATCACCAGCGTGATTTACGAATTTGGATTTCCCAAATTAAGTTACTGAGGGTCACTCTTACCGAATTGGACTTTAGTACTTTGACGCTCCCCCAACCCCTTCATACGATGAGCGTAATGCTATCTCGCCGCTGAAGCTGAACGGCTGCCCTCCCCAAAGTTTTGCAGCACGATGGATCGAGAACCGAGCTGGTCGCCAGAACCGGAGTTCCGAGCCCAGCGCAGACGCGGCCGAACTCCCCTGGTGAGCTTGAGGATGAGCGTTATGTCAGAACGTAAAATGCGCGGCTTCACTCTGCTGGAAGTAATGGTAGTCGTGTCTTTGAGCGTGATCGCTGCTGCGGTCGCCATGCTGGGCTTGCAACCGCTGTTGCAATCGTCGCGAGTGGCCAGCGCCTTCAACGTGACGCTGGCAGCGCTTCGGCAGGCGCGAGACCTCTCAGTGGCACAGCGCCAGAGTTATTTCGTTACTTTCAGCAACGCAGCCATCCCCAATACAGTCACGATCACGCAAACCGGAACCGGCACTGTGATCGATACCTACAAGTTGCCGCAGGACGTCACTTTCGTTGCGGTGGCCGGCATCCCAACTTCAAAAGCGACGGTACCGGACGGCTTCGGCGCGGGGAACGTGGCCATTGCATTTGATCAAGGCATCGCCGCCGGCAATCCCAACATAGTTTATTTCATGCCCGATGGCACCGCGGAAGACAACGCGGCAGGATTAGGGAACGGCTCCGGAAACCTGAACAACGGGGTTCTCTACATCGCCCGGGCGGGGCAGCTATATAGCTCATATGCAATTACGGTTTGGGGCGCCACGGGCCGAATTCGTGGTTGGCGCCTATTCAACAATACTGGCACGCCGTACTGGAAGGAAAACTAGCTATGCCGAAATGTTGGGAGACCCGGCGCAGAGGTGAGCAAGGCTTTTCTTTGCTCGAAGTCATGTTCTCCATGGTTATTTTGACCGTCGGTCTGGTGAGTCTGGCGGGGGTAATGGGCATCGCCATGGCATCCACCCAGAACTCACAGGAGCAGGCCATCTCTAAGCGCCTCGCCAATGAAGCGTTGGAAAGTATCTTGACGGCACGGGAGACAGCGAACATCACCTTCGCGCAAATTGCGAATACCGGCAGCGGCGGTATTTTTCTATCGGGCCCGCAGCCGATCGACCTGGCAGGAACCGATGGCATCGTCGGCACCGCCGACGACGCGGCAGCAGGGGCGCAGGTTCTCGACCTGCCCGGTTCGACCGGTGTTTTCATGAACAGCTGCCCGAATGGTCCGGATATCTGTCTTTCTTTGAGCAATTACACCCGGACCATCACGATCGCGCCGTATCTGGTGGGTGGTGTGCCGGACAGCGCCCTGAATGTCGTCACCATCACCGTTACCCATTACAACCCCCAGATGAAAACCTTGGCGCAGAACTACATTCTGCAGACCATGATTTCGCAATACCGGTAGGGCACATGAGACCAGCATCGGCAAAAACACAACTCGGTTTCACATTGTTCGAGATGATGATCTCGCTCGCGCTAGGAGCCGTCGTCACTGCCGCAGCCGTGAGCTTGTTCAGTCAGGGTGTGGATGCGACCTGGGTGACCTCTCAGAGAGCCGAGATGCAGCAGGACCTGCGCGCGGCAGAGAACATCATGATGAAGGACATCAGTCTGGCGGGATCAGGATTGACCAGCATCAACGGGGAAGATGTTCCGCTTCCTTCAACTCTTGGATCGCCGATCTATGGCTGCTCCACCGCCGGGTGTGCTCCCAATGGGGGCGTCAAGTATCCCTGCGTCGGGGCGCCCTGCTCTCCGACGCTCTATCCGATCATGCCGGGCTTCGGGCTGGGGATCAAACCGCCGGGTAGCAACACGACGACCGACCTGATTACAGTTGTTTATAGCGACGTCAACCTGGGTTTAAACTGTTACCAGACGGGCGCCTTCAACGCAATTGGCAATGTGATTACGTTTACTGCGCCCACCGCCGCGCAAGTCGCGACCTGCGTTCTTCCTTCTGGCCTTGCCTACCCGCAAGCTCTGAACAACTCCGTTAACGGGCTGGTTCCGGGGGATGTAGTTCTTGTCCAGAACACCCAGGGTAGTGCCGTAGGTGAGGTCACCGCGGTTGCCGGGCCCACCGGTAACCCGAATCCCGGCACCAGTCAGTACGTAATCACGTTCGCGAATGGCGACACGCTCAATATGAATCAATCCGGGTCAGCCAACGATCTCACAAAGATCTGCCCGCCGATCGCGGGAGGCTGCAGCACTGTAGCGGGAAACATTCAGGCCAATCGCTTATTGGTCATCACGTATTACCTGCAAAACATTCCCGATCCGACGGGGGCCACGACCGGGACCAACATCCTTTACCGGCAGGTGAACGGGCAGCCTGCGGTTCCGCTCGTAGACAACATCGCAAACATGCAGTTCACCTATGACACCTATGACAGCAGCGGAGATTTGTTGAACGCGACCGGCGATGGGGGGGAATCGCTCGGAATCAGCCCCAACCAGATCCGCAAGGTGAACATTGCGCACCTGACGATCCACAGCCAGCTCTCGGGAACACGGACGAGTCTCATGGCGACAACGGGCTACCAGAGTTTTGATGTACAGACTTCGATCAGCGCGCGGAATTTGAGTTACAGCAACCGCTACTAGCAACAATTGAGGAACGAACACGCAGATGAGAATGGGGAATAAAACGATGAAGAGTGGAAACAACAATTCAAAAGGGTTCACACTGATCACGACCCTGTTACTGTTATTCCTCCTCTCCGGCATTGCCATTGGCATGCTGATGATGGTCAACACCGAAGGCAAAGTCGGCACTCAGGATGTCCAAAACAACCAGACCTTCCATGCTGCCGAAGGCGCCATTGAGAAGATGACCGCTGACCTTTCTACCACTTTTACCAACTCTCTCGCCCCAACTGCTGCTGACGTAGAATCGCTCGCCTCTCTGGTTCCGACCAGCACTTACCAGCAATCGGGGAATTGGCCCGGCGTAAGCTTCCCAACTTACACCTTCGTCCCGCAGGGGACGTTTGTGCCTGTGCCTGGAATTGTGCAGAGCGGTCCCTATGCCGGCCTGAATGCGAGTTTGCTGAACGTGCAGCTCAATGCCACCGCTCAGGGACCTCTGGGGGATGAAGTCAGCATGACCCGCAACGTGGAAATCGCGTTGATTCCCGTATTTCAATTTGGCGTGTTCTGTAATGGAGATTGCGCCTACTTCAGCAGCCCTGACATCAATTTTGGCGGCCGCGTGCACACCAATGGCGACCTGTATCTGGGATGCGGAAGCGGAAACACTTGCACATTCACCGACAAGCTCACTGCCTATGGCAACGTGATTCGAGCAGTGCTCCCCAACGGCTTAAGCGCGGCGAGCTATAACGACACCGGCACAGTGAAAATACCCAGCGCGCCCAATGGGTGCAGTGGTGCGGGTTCGTGCGTGTCGTTGCCGACTTCCGGCAATCTTTGGGGCAGCCTAACCGGCGCAGGAGGCAATCCGCCGGCTTCTTCGTATAACACCGGCCCGCCAAACTGGAGAACCATTTCGCTCACGGACTTGAATGGCTATCTCGTCGACGGAAACTATGGCCTGTCGCCCACCAGTAATGCGACCGGGGCAACGCTGCTTTCGCTGCCCTTCGTTGCCGGAACCTCTACGATTATCACCGGTGCAGGAACTGGAATTGGACCGCAGGCGTTCGAAATTGTTCGACAGCCACCTGCCGGAGAATCGGCGACTTCACCGCTCGGCGCATCGCGGCTCTATAACGAAGCCGCCATTCGCGTGCTCCTGGCCGACCGTGCCGATGAGTTGCCGGGCGGCCTCGCCGATCCTGATAACATTCGCTTGGCCAATTTCAATAATCCCAACTCCGGCATCAACTACAGCGGGGGCGTGCCGACCAATCAGTCGGGAAATACAGCACTCTATCCAACGCTTGCTGCTGGCCACGGGTACACGACGTACTTTGCAACGGCATCCGTCGATCTCCCAAATCCGGGTACCCAGACCGGCGCCAACAGTTACGTTTATTACCCTGATTTCTTGTACGCGCCACTTGCGACCTTGGCTGAGTACTCGAATGAGTACGACAACGCTGTGGACGGCAATGTTCCTCTGCTCACGGCCAACGGGTTAGGGCAGACCTCCGCTCCGGGCAACGTTACGCCTTCGGCCAGTGGATGCAGCACCACCACCGGTGTTTGCACCTATCCCTACTATTCTCCGGTACCTGCAGTTGGGGCTGGCGACACGCAATGGAATCTCATTGATGGCTACTTACGTGTGGAATTTCTCTCGACCGGCGGCTGCCCAGCCGGCTCGAACGCTCCAGACGGATACTGTGGCATCACGCGACAGTGGTTGGGGCTCGGCTTTGCCCGGGACTTGACGCCACCCACCGCGCCTGGAGTTCCGTATGTCAACAACGCCTCCAACGACGTCAACCCCTATGCGATCTTGTTGCTCCAGGAACCCGCAAAGCGCAATGTCAATAACTGGCCTAATCCGCCTGCTTTGGACATGAATGGTACATCCCCAACCTGCGTAAAAAGCGGTTCCAAATACGTGTGCAGTAAGGGCCAGCCACCGGAGGTGATCGCTGACCCGACGCTGCTTGCCGATGCGCCTTCAGTAAAGACGCCGTTCCATGGTGACTCTGCTGGTGGCAGCTCTACGGTTACCGCTTTCAACTGGTACCCGATTAACTTCTACGACGCTCGCGAAGGCGAACCCTCCGACGCCGTGCAAGGCAATAACAGCTGCACTCCGTTGGGAATAATGAACGCTGTCGAGCTGGATGTAGGCAACCTGGCGCAATGGCTGGCAGGCAATATCCCCGGCAACGGTACTCTGGTCAATAACACCAACCAGAACGGTTATGTTCTCTACTTCTCCGATCGGCGCGGGATGTTGACGAACCCCACCGGTACGCAAATGCCCGGCTCCGCAGGAACACGCACCGGAGACTCCGGATTCGAGGACGTGGTCAACAGCAGCAGCACCACGCGTGTGCCCGACGGCGCACTTGATCCGATTCCCTCTGGTCAAAAGATTTCGCCGGAAGACAGCAACCTCAACGGGGCGATTGATAACTGGGGCGCGGCAAACCTGGGTCTTGGGCTGGGTTATGTGCCCACGACCAGCGCTTACACAGCGACCAAGAGCGTGAACTATCTGGCAAACAATAGCAATGGTACAATACCCGATCCTTATATCGTTGGAAACCGCATTGCGAGCTGTACGATCGCACAGAAAGCATGGGTTAGCGGAGCGCGGCACGTTCTGAAACTGGTGGATGGCGGCATGAGCTCTGCCTTTAAGAGCTATCTCCCGATTATTCCGCCTCCGGCAACTTATCCCAACACTGGTGGCTTCACGGTGGGATCCGAGAACCCGGTTTATGTTGAAGGGGACTACAACACCAACGCTAGCGACCCGATCTGGTCCGGCGGCTCGGACAAGCCCCATGCAGCCGCCGGTATTATTGCAGACACAGTGACGTTGCTTTCGAACGCCTGGAATGACTGGAACAGCATCCTACTGCAGCCCACTCAGCCTGAGAACAACCGTTCAGCCTCAACCACTCACTATCGAATGGCGATTGCGGCGGGAAAGGTCCAGGCATTTCCTTATCCTGCTTTCGCCACCGGCAGCGCGTATTACACGGGAACGGACGGTGGTGTACACAACTTCCTACACTTCCTGGAAGATTGGCAAAGCACGAGCAATCCTTCACCCGCCAGTCTGTATTACGAGGGTTCGATGGTCAGCTTGTTCTTCTCGAATTACAACACCGGCATCTTCAAGTGTTGTAACTATTCGGTGTACGAACCGCCGAATCGAAACTACACCTTCGACACTGACTTCACCACGGTCAGCGGCTTGCCTCCGGGTACGCCTCTGTTCCGCGACATTGATAACCTGAGTTATCAGCAGAACTTCGCCACCTGTACAGTTCAGGCCAACGGAACCTGCTCCAATTAGATTGACCAAGCGATACGAGCCCCGATCCGCATTGCGGATTCGGGGCTTTTGCATTTCAGGAGGCCTCACAACCCACGGGTGTCATCTCATTTATGATCATCAGGCGAGGAACAGAGATTGGCCATCACAGCTCTTTTCTGGGATGTCGGCGGCGTACTGCTCACCAACGCCTGGGACAGGAATGAGCGCGAACAGGCCATCCGGAAATTTGCACTCGACGACATCGAGTTCGGCGATCGCCATGACATGCTGGTTTCCTCGTTCGAGCGCGGCAAGATAAGCCTCGATGAATATCTTGAGCGAACCGTCTTTTACCGGGAACGTCCGTTCTCCCGGCTGGAATTCAAGGATTACATGCTTTCGCGGTCGCAACCCTTTCCGGACGTTCTGGAGTTCGCCGCCTCTTTGAGTCGGTCGTGCCGGTTCCTGATGTCCACGATCAACAATGAATCGAAAGGCTTGAACTTATACCGCATCGAGAAGTTTCATTTGGGTGAGATATTCAGTACGTTCGTGAGCTCATGCTTCGTGGGACTTCGAAAACCGGAAGAAGGGATTTACCGCCTGGCATTGGACATAACCCAGCGGCCGCCTGAAGAGTGTTGCTTTATTGACGACCGTCCCCTGAATTTGGAGGGCGCGGCCAGGGTGGGAATGCATGTGATTCGGATGCAAGGGGTGGAAAGTCTGAAAGCCGAACTGGCAAAACTCGGGGTAAGCAGCTGATCGGGGTAAGCAGCTGAGAAGATCATCCCTTTCGCTGGGCCGAAGATACAGAACGGCTGGAGCTCTGTCCAGCAGCTTTGACCTGCTCGCCATCCACGACTGTACCCAGCGTCAGATCACTGGACCAGGAATCGGCCACGATTTTCCATTCTCCCGATTGGCGGGCTGAGAGAATCAGATACTTTCCGCGCTCCTCACGGCGCTTGCCGCTCGCGGTCGGCACCAGCATCTGGCAGCGGCCGGCCTCGTAAGCAACCTCGCCCAAAACTTCGGTGCGAACCGGTTCGAACTCCACCTCTCCCAGTCCACTGTCCAGAGTCGTGACAAAGAACTCCCGCAGTACTCCTGCGCCCCGCATGGGCAGCACATTAGGCCGCATCACGACAGCATCGCTCGCGTAAAGCACGAGCAGATCGTCGATCTGTTTGGTATTGCAGGCTTGCGCCCAGTCTTGGGTGAGCTGTCGAACCGCTGCTTCGGAACGGCTCAATCCGGCGCCTGCCCCACGAGTTCGCGGCACGTCGCGCGCAGAGCCTCTGGGCTCGGCGCCAGCAGTTGCTCCGTTTTCAGCTCCCGAGAAATAGTGGTGATGATAGTGATGATGATAGTAGTGCTGACCGGGAGGCAATGGCGTTGATTCCGCGACGATCTGGGGAACGACGGGCGGTTCTTCGAGAACTGCAGTACTGTCGGCTGCGCTCGCTTGAAGCTTTTCCTGGCCTGTCTGAACCTCCCCTGACGCTAACGGAACACCGCAAGAGGAGCAAAAACGATTACTGGGAGGATTCCGATGACCGCAGGGTGACACCTCTCCTCCAATTGCTTCCGCAATCTGGGTGGCGTCTTCCGCCTCCATAGCTAAGGCGATGCGTTGAAGAGCTCCCAGGGTGGCAGATTTAGGCTGATACACTCCCCGTTTTAGCTCGTCGAAAAACTCGTCAAGGTGCGTTCGCACCTGCGTGCTGCCGGGCTCCGTCTTTTTTGCAGTTGCAGATTGTTTTTCCTGTTCCACGGGTGCGTCGCCTTGCATATTGTATTTGAACCTTCAGCGTTGAGAAAATTCAACGCGCGCTTCTGCCTGGCTGGGCGCCCCATTGCAGGTTCCGGGACGATAGCGCCACGCCTTTACGGCATTGAGGACCCGCTCGTCTTCGAGCGCCCCGGCGCTTTCCAGGATCAACGGTGATTGTACTAGCCCATCACTGCCGATGACGAAACTCACGGTAACGTTCGCAGGAGCATCGCGCAGATCCAACAATGGTCCTGGCGTCGCCAAAGGCTGGGGCGGCAGTGATAAGGCGCACGAAAACCTGTTGAGCTGGCGGAAGCTCATTTGCACGGTAGCCGTTTGCCAGGCGCCCATCCTTGTGTTCTCCGGATGCGGGATCGGGGGACGCAGGCTATTTCCGTAAGCAACCCAGGGCAGCAGTGCGGGAACCAGAATCCACGCCAGATGTCGCTTGCCGGTCAGCATGTTACTTTCGCCCGCAGAGAAAGGCGGCGTTCGTCACTTGACACCTGGTAAATGCAATCTTTTTTCCAGCGCGAAGCGCAGGAACGTGGTCTGGTCAACGGAAAATGGACCCTCTCCGGGGATGGCAGGTGAAAATGTTTGCAGATTCTTTGCCTGACGGGGATTTTCCTAGTGGACTCCTTTTCAGCAGGTATACCCGCGGCGTGGTCACTTCGGTAACTTGCTGGTAATCGTGTGCGCACCTAAATTGTGAACGTATGCTACGCACCTTGCTGCTCAGCCGCGACACAGAAGCGGTCCGCGCCATGAGCCGCGCGCTCAAAGACCTTGGGGTTGAACTGGAAGAGTGTCCCGATCAAAGCACAGGCATCAAGAGAATCCAGGCAAAGCGCTTTAACGCCATCATTGCGGACGATGCGGTGCGCGGTTCCCACGACCTTCTCGAACGTGCGCGTGAAGTGCCCGGGAACGAGAAAACCATACGAATACTGCTCGCGAGCGATGCCACGACCATCACCACTGCTTTTCGCACAGGCACTCAGGTCGTTCTCTATAAACCGTTAACTGCGGAACGGCTAAGGCACGGCTTGAGGGCGGTCCGTAATCTGATGGCCAAGGAATTCCGCCGCGGAGCGAAGCGCTTTCGCGTGGAGATTCCTGCGAAGCTGTGGCAAGGAAAGCTCAAGAATGTCGCCGCGAAGATCGTGGATCTGAGCGAAACCGGAGCGGCGCTCCAGGGTGCCCGCGAGCTCGATGCTTCAGTGCATTTCACCTTCGAATGCACACTCCCCGACGGCCACGGCGAGTTGAAAGGCTCCGCAGAAATTGTGTGGCACGACCGTAGAGGAATCTGTGGTGTGCGCTTCACGGATGTCCCGGCACAAGCCCGCAAAAGGCTGACGGAGTGGCTCCAAATCCAAAGTAAGGAGAGCTCCGAAGAGTTGCTTCCTGCGGTTGCTGCAACCGCGCAACACCGCTGAACTTCGTCACCGCAAAAACAAGCACCTGCGCCTGAATCCCTTGATACGCACGGTGTTTACTCGGTTGGACGATGTACTTGCGAGTGCCTTTGCACGGCCGATGCTGAACTTCAGAGACCTACCTGATTTATGCCGCAACAAGCAAACTGAAATCCATTGCAGCTTACCTCGCTGACACATGCAGCCAGAATCTCGGTTGATGAGTCAGGCCGCTGCAGGCAGTAAAATCCCCCGCCGTAACTCTCCTGAGCTACGGCCAGAAGAGGTCGGCAGTGCGTTTTTACCCTCGTTTCTTCCGTAGCATCTTGCTCCTGAGCTTGTTAACCGGCGCAAAACTCATGTTCGCGAATGGCCAGCTCGAGAGCACTCCTTCGAGCGTGAATTTTGGAACTATACCGGTGGGCAGCAGCGAGAACGAGACACTCACGCTCAGCAACGTCGGCACGACCAGGCTAGCGGTGCAAACCTCGACTATCTCCGGAACCGGTTTCACTATCAGCCATTCGCCGGGCGTCGTGGTTCTGTTTCCCGGCCAGAGTGCCTCGTTGACGGTAACCTTCACTCCACAGTCATCCGGCACAGTGACTGGAACTCTTTATGTCGTAGCGACAATCGCTGTTTCGTCTTCAGGACAGCGCACCAACCAAACAACCTCGATTGCTTTGAGTGGTACTGGTGGCAGCGGGTCAGGGGGGCAGTTGAACGACAACCCCAGTTCGCTGAATTTTGGTAACGTGCAGGTCGGCAGCAGTTCCAGCCAATACGAAACGCTGACTAACGCCGGTGGATCTAGCGTAACCATTACGCAAGCCTCGGCCAGCGGAACGGGGTTCAGCATTTCGGGGCTGAATGTTCCCATAACCTTAACCTCCGGAGAAAGCATCACGTTCACAGCAGAGTTTGCTCCGTTAGCCAGCGGAAGTGACAGCGGCAGCATTTCGATCGTCTCCAACGCATCGGATCCGGACCTTACGATTGCAGTTTCCGGGACCGGCGTGGCAACCGGCCAACTCAGTCTCACTCCGACAAGCCTGAATTTTGGCGATGTCAACGTCGGCAGCAGTTCAACCTTGCCTGCAACAATGACCGCCAGCGGGGCCAGCATCACTGTCTCCTCTGACACGATCAGCAACTCTGAATACTCATTGAGTGGCGTTTCATTTCCGTTGACCATTGCCGCCGGACAGAGCGTTTCATTCTCGGTGACGTTTACACCCCAGACCAGCGGGTCGGCCAGCGGCACCGCCTCGCTCTACAGCAACGCATCGAATTCGCCTGGAACAGAGTCTCTGAGCGGAACCGGCATGACGGCTACGTACAGCACGGCACTTTCCTGGGATGCCAGCACTTCGCAGGTTGTGGGTTACTACGTATATCGTGGCTCGCAATCTGGGGGCCCGTACAGCAAGCTGAACAGCGCACCCGACCCGAATACCTCGTATACCGATAACAGCGTACAAACGGGGCAGACGTATTACTACGTGACCACGGCCGTGAACAACAGCGGTCAGGAAAGCAGCTACTCAAACCAGGTGACCGCCGTCATCCCGTAACTAACTCGAGAGGCGGCAGTGGCTGTTCAGCCATTGCCGCTTTCGAAATTTTGCGATACCGCCGCTCTTTCTACATGTTCCCCACCCACTTGCGTACCCACGAATGTGGCGCTGTAACTGGAGATACTCAAAGGTTTTAAGACCATGCAGCACATCCCTGCCCTTTCGTGACCTTCAGTGACACACCTCGGTGGGCGAATAGTTGCATTTCGGCAGAAGTTTACTAACGAAGCCGAATTGGCGAAGGGGTGGGTTACCTGGGTCTCTGGCCCTTTTCCCGCAAGCGACTGCATCTCCGTTCTCTGGAAGGCACCTCAACCGGAAAGAATAATTGACTAGGTAAGCAATGAATATTCCCCCGAAACTTAGCGCTGTCTCAATTCTGCTGCTTGCAAGTGTTTTCCTGGCCAATTGCGGCGGCAATCCGACGCCATCCCAACGAGCGGCGAATAACCCACCCTCGTCGGCTTCTGGCGGTTCAGGTTCCGGAGGGTCCGGTTCGGGCAGCTCGGGATCCGGCGGTTCCGGTTCAGGACAAGGTACAACCGGACAGTTAACTGTTTCGCCAGTTTCCCTTAATTTCGGCAATGTCCCAGTAGGCCAAAGTGCGTCGCAAGCTGGCAGTCTGACAGCAGCCGGTGCTGCAGTAGTGGTCTCTTCGGCAGATTGGAGTGGGCCAGGGTTCGCGGTAAGCGGCATCAGCTTCCCGGTAACCATCGCGGCAGGACAAAGTATCCCCTTTAACGTGACATTCACACCCGACGCCTCTGGCCAAGCCGCAGGCAGCATTTCTTTTTTCAGCAATGCCTCGGACTCGCCCGGGACGGAAAGCCTATCCGGAGCAGGTACTGGCACAACCCAAACTTATACGGTAAGTCTGTCCTGGGACGCCAGCACGTCTCCCGTGTCGGGTTATAACGTGTACCGGGGAACAATTTCTGGCGGCCCTTATAACAAGCTGACACCGGCCCCGCAACCCCAGACGAGCTATGCCGATGGGACAGCTCAAGGCGGGATGACTTACTACTACGTAGCAACTTCCATCGGCACGGATGGCAAGGAGAGCGCGTACTCAAACCAGACGGTTGCCGTTATCCCGTAGCACTCAGACGCGGTGGATAGGTTACTCGAAGACCTCTGCATCTTTAAGCCAAGCGCCGTGTGCGTCTTTTTCAGACGTAATGGGTGCCGACATTAAATTCCATTCGATTTTCAGCCCCGGGTCATTCCAGGCCAGCGTCCGCTCCGACTGTGGATCATAGAAATCGGTAGTCTTATAGAGGACGTGAGCGCCATCTGAAAGCACGTGGAAGCCGTGGGCGAAGCCCCGCGGCACCCACAGCATAAGGTGGCTGTCACCTGAAAGCCGGATACCATGCCACTTTCCGAAAGTCCGGGAGCTGCGGCGCAGATCGACGACCACATCAAAGATCTCGCCGACTAGCACGCGCACGAGTTTGCCTTGCGCGTGGGGGACCTGGTAATGCAGGCCGCGCAGGACGTTTTGCCGTGAATAAGAGTGGTTGTCCTGTACGAATTTTTCTGCGACGCCCAGTTCCTGCAGAGTTTTTTGATTGTAGCCCTCGAGAAAAAACCCACGCTGATCGGAGAAAATCCTGGGCTCCAATACCAGCGCACCTGCCAGCGGCGTTTCAATTACCTTCATAGTTTTGGAATGCGCGAATGTGGGCGAGCAAGCCATTCAGAAAACCTTTTCCTTGAGCAACTGCAGAAGATATGTTCCATAGCGGTTATTTTTCATCGAGGCTGCCTTCTGCTCCAATTGGGCGGCGGTGATATAGCCATAACGGTATGCGATCTCTTCCGGGCATGAAACCATCAATCCCTGCCGCGTTTCGATCGTCTGTATAAACAGTGACGCTTCCAGCATGGCTTCATGGGTTCCTGTGTCGAGCCATGCCATGCCACGCCCCATCACCACCACTTCGAGCTTATTGCGCTTTAAGTACTCTTTGTTGACATCCGTGATTTCAAGCTCGCCCCGCGCCGAGGGCTTAAGCGATTTTGCAATCTCTACTACGTCCCTGTCATAGAAATAAAGACCGGTAACGGCATAGCGTGACTTGGGAATCTTGGGCTTTTCTTCAAGACTCAGAGCGCGGCCGTGCTCATCGAATTCAACCACTCCGTAGCGTTCGGGATCATTTACCGGATAGGCGAAAATTCGGGCGCCGGTGGTTTTATCACACGCCTGCTTCACACTGGATACGAGATCATGGCCGTAAAAAATGTTGTCTCCCAGAACCAAAGCCGAACAAGAATCACTCAGGAATTTCTCCGCCAGGATGAAGGCCTGGGCTATACCCTCCGGGTGTGACTGAACCACATAACTCACGTCAATACCGAAGCATGAACCGTCGCCAATGAGTTGCCGGAACAGCGGCACCGCCTCGCCCGTTGAAATGATCAGAATGTCACGAATACCCGCGAGCATCAGGGTTGTCAGCGGGTAATAGATCATCGGCTTGTCGTAGATCGGGAGAAGGCTCTTGCATACAGCGTGGGTGACCGGATAGAGACGAGTCCCCGAGCCGCCGGCGAGGATTATTCCTTTGTAATTTGCAGAAGAGTTGCCCGCCATGAGAAGTCAGCCGTTGTCTACAACGAATAATGTGCCGCCAACCACTCCCGGTATTGGCCGCTGGTTACATCTCGAACCCAAGGTTCATTTGCAAGGTACCATTCAATTGTTTTTCGAATTCCGGTTTCAAAGGTTTGCTTCGGCCGCCATCCCAGTTCATGCTCGATCTTACTGGCATCGATGGCATAACGCCGGTCATGTCCGGGCCGATCCGTAACAAATGTGATCAGCTCGCTGTGCGGTACGACAGGATCATTGGGTCGCAGCTGGTCAAGCACCGAGCAGATTGTACGCACAACATCCAAATTTCGCTTCTCCGTTCGGCCACCGATATTGTAGGTCTCTCCCGCGCGTCCTGCTCTGAGCACGGTGCGAATCGCCTCGCAGTGATCTTCAACATAGAGCCAATCGCGCACGTTTTTTCCATCGCCATACACAGGAAGAGGCTTGCCCGAGATCGCATTCAAGATCATCAAAGGGATCAACTTCTCTGGAAATTGATACGGCCCGTAGTTGTTGGAGCAATTCGTAGTCAACGTTGGCAATCCATAGGTGTGATGATAAGCGCGAACCAGGTGGTCAGAACCGGCCTTGGACGCGGAATATGGACTGTTCGGGGCATAAGGCGTGGTTTCTGAAAACGCAGGTTCGCCCGGTCCCAGAGAACCATAGACCTCGTCCGTCGAAACATGCAGAAAGCGGAAACTGCTTCTTTCCGGCTCGCCCATTTCGCTGTGGTAGGCGCGGCATTCTTCAAGCAACGCAAATGTCCCATTCACATTCGTGCGGACGAAATCGTCGGGCCCATGTATTGACCGGTCCACGTGGCTCTCGGCAGCAAAATGCACAATGGCGCGAGGCCTATGCTTCTGCAGGAGACTACCCACGAGCTTGCGATCGCAAATGTCACCATGAACGAAGGTGTATCGCGCATCCATTGAGACCTTCTCGAGGTTTGCGAGGTTGCCGGCGTAGGTAAGCTTGTCGAGGTTGATGACGGGGCTGGGTTCTGCTTCAAGCCACTGCAGAACGAAATTCGAGCCGATGAAGCCGGCTCCTCCGGTCACAAGAACGGGGTGGTTGTGCACTGGCTAAATCCTAGAGGTAGAAATCCGGGCTGTAAAGGCTATCGAATATAGAAAAACACGCCGTGAGAGCCTAAGGCAGGCTGCTTTGCAGCGGCGGGCTCAACCTGTTTTCGATGTGCGCCAAGAGCCGCAAGACGCCCCACAGCACAGCGAAAATAAGAATGAAGAATACAAAGCCGCCATCATGGTGCAAACGTCCGCTCAGAAAAGCGGGATCAACGTGCACTCCGAGCATTGAGAGGGTGAAGATTCGCACTGCGTTTTTCGCTACCGAGAACGGAACTACCAGTGCAATGAAGATCAGCTTGGCCCAGGTGGAGCGCAGGAAAATGTGAGCAAGAATCAGGCAACTCACCAGCAGCCCAATACTGGAACGGATGCCGCTGCATTCCCGTGCGACTTCGATGTCTAAACCCGGGATGGCAAGATTTTGTCCCACGTGAAAAACCGGAACGCCTGCCAGGTGAAACAGAACCGACGTGGCCGAAGCCGACCCCGTCTGCAATGTGGCAACGATTGCAGCGACAGAAGTGAGCGGCAACGGAACGAGAAGAAACAGAAATAGTAATGCGAACCGGAAAGTTTTGAATACCTCAAATCCGTAAAACAGAAGTACAAAAGAGAACCAACATACAACCAGCGCACAAATACTCAGGGCAAGCCGTGCGTCCGGATTGGCTGCGGGTGCAAGGATCGCGACAAGCGCAGCCGTGGCGGCAATGAGCAACGTAACCAGTCCAGGGACAAAGGAACATTCAGGCCTGGCGGTTAAGTTTTGGCGCTCAAAGAAAATCAAACAGAGACTGACCGGAATAATGACAAGGATATGTGTGTACTCGTCACGGTTCCACGCGTAGCCGAACAAAGTCGCGAGAGAATTTCGCGCAACAAAAACGGATAAAGCAACGGCTAGAACAAATAAGATGTTTCGAGACGACAGCACACCTGCAAAGCTGAAACGCCGTAAATCGCTGGCGCGGACAACCGTCCAGGGCGCACGGTGCTTCGTTTCAGCTTGCATATGCCCTGCTCAACGAACCCAAAAGACATTTTGCAATCCGTTCAGCGGCATGACCGTCCCATAATGAGGGGACGCTTCCGCGTTTGCCCTGCCCTTGCAGGATTTTTTCAACTTCCGCCACAAGGGCATCTTTATCGTTTCCAACCAGGGTATTAGTTCCTAAGTCGACGGTTACCGGCCGTTCCGTGTTCTTTCGCAGGGTTAAACAAGGCACGCCGAGGAAAGTTGTCTCTTCTTGTATACCTCCGGAATCTGTAATCACCACAGTGGCGTATCTCTGAAAAGTCAAAAACTGAAGATAGGGAAGCGGATCCAGCAGCTTGCAATTTTTTAGGCTCACGCCAGATTTCGCGATGCGGTTACGCGTTCTGGGATGTATGGGAAGAATGACTGGAAGTCTCTCGCCGACAGCGGCCAGCATCTTGAGAATTCTTTCCAGGTCTGCAGAATCATCCACATTTGAAGGCCGGTGCAACGTAACCAAGGCATAGGGATGTGGAATGCGGTTCAAGCTTGACTCCGTCGCCTGCGGCAAGAAACGGACAAGTGAATCAATCATAACGTTCCCCACGCGATGGATCTTTGACCCAGGTACACCCTCGCGGAGGAGGTTACGGTCCGCATCTTCGGAAGGCGTAAAAAGAAAATCGGCCAGCTGGTCAGTGATCACCCTGTTTACTTCTTCCGGCATCGTGCGATCAAACGAACGAAGCCCAGCCTCGACGTGGGCGAAGGGAATGGGGAGCTTTGAGCAGACAAGGGCGGCGGCAGCCGTGGAATTGACATCACCATAGACCAAAACCATATGCGGCCTCTGGCTTATCAATACCGGCTCCAGGGCGGACATTACAGATGCCGATTGTTGCGCATGTGTGCCCGATCCCACTTCCAGGTTTACATCGGGGACAGGGATGCCCAACTCGGAAAAGAAAACGTCGGACATGTTCTGGTCATAATGTTGCCCAGTGTGGACCAGCGTCTGCCTTGCAGAAATGATCTTTTCAATGGCTCGCACGACCGGCGCTGCCTTCACGAAATTTGGCCTTGCGCCGACTACGTGGAGAATGTGCATGGTTGCGGATGTAACTGGCAAAAACCTATCACGTAACTGGCCGCAAGTGGCTGAAACCACAGTAACCGGGCTGATTCGTCGCGACTGGCACACCTGATTCGGCCGTCGCTTCCGGGTTACCGGCAGTGGTGTGATTCAAATCACTGCGCCCACGTTTATGGCGCGGCTAGGATGACTTTGCGACGGTTGAGTGCACCAGTTCCCCACTGTTTCTGTGCACGTCACAGGTGCCGCGATTTGCGAAGAACCGCCAATCTCCCCTGCAACTGAATTTGTGAAGCGCAGTGCGCGCGGGTCACTCACGCACTGTCGCCGGGAGCACCAGACTTGCAAAGATACTATCGCTTCATCACCGGATTAGCGACGTTTGCGAAATCGCGCATGTCGCCCAACGAAGCTGTCTCAAAAGCGCGCCGAATTTTGAGCAAACGGATCGAGTCTAGGGAAGAAAACTTTCTTGTTCTTGTCGAGAAAAGCATATTCAGCTACTCGCGCAGTCCGTATTTGAAACTGCTGGGTGCAAAGAGTATTGGTTTTCGTGATCTGAAATCCTGGGTTTCGCGCGACGGCATTGAAGCCACCCTCGGTTATCTGGCCAATGAAGGAGTTTATTTCACCGTCGACGAGTTCAAGGGCAAGACTGCTGTCATTCGCAATGGCACGAGCTTTGTGTGCGACGAGCGCGAGTTCGACAATCCCTTTCTTGCTTACGTTTACGAAGTGCGCAGCGGGGCCACACGAAGCGCCGGTACCCGGATCCGCATCGATTTTGACTATTTGCACCAGAGATCGTTTTATGACGCATTTCTGCTCAATATTCATGATTGCCTGACTGCTCCGGTCGCGAACTGGTTTCCCGTCTTTCCCGGAGCGCCGGGTATCAACTCGAGTTTGAGATTCGCGCATATCGGCAATCCGGTCCAGCGTTGGTTCTCTCAAGTTTCAGAAGATCAGCTCAAGGTCAACTGGGAGAAGAAACTCGGTACGTGGCTTATGTTCACCGTGAGCAGCCTGTTTGGGGCTCCGCTCTCTGCCCCCGAATTTGTGGCCCTCAACCAGGCTCACGTCGTCGCACAATGGGCCAGGCAGATGCTCGACCAGCATGGCAAGTGCGTCATCTACACCTTTGCCGGCTCAGCGGTGCGGGTGTGCCTGGCAGCAACGGAAGCAAACATCTCGCTGAAAGGAACGAAGTTTCTCGTCACGGGTGAACCGCTGACAGAACAGAAGCGGGCGGAAATAGAAAGCACCGAGGCCTCCGCAGTTCCGATCTACGGGATCTCCGAGGCCGGCGTCATCGCAGCCGGCTGCAACCAGCTTCATAGGCAGAGCGATCATTGTCACGTGTATGAGGACACGACTGCGATCATCCCGTTCCGCCACAATATTCCGAACTTTGACCTGGCAGTAGATCAGTTCTTGTTTACAACTCTTCTTTATGAATCCCCAAAGCTGCTGCTCAATGTTGGCATGGGTGATTACGGCGATCTTTCCAACACCGCGTGCAGGTGCGACTTTGGACGAATCGGTTTCAAGACTTGCGTAAGCAACATCCGCAGCTATGAAAAGCTGACCGGCGAGGGGGTAACCTTCGTTGAGAGCGACTTCATCCGCATTATCGAAAAAGACCTGCCGCAGGCCTTTGGTGGCGCAAGCACAGATTATCAACTAGTCGAGACGGAAGATGCGCGCGGGCTGACTCAACTTGTCCTCCGTGTCAGCCCGCGCGTCGGGGGCATCGATGGCCGCCAGGTCGTACGAAAGTTCCTCGACTGCCTTAAACATGCCGAGGACACATGGTGGGCGCAGTCGGGAACCGTAATGTGGAAACAATCACAAATGCTAACGGTGGAACGAGAGTATCCGCTAACAACATCGAGCGGCAAAATTCTGCCTTTCTACCTGCTTAAACCAGCGACAGTAAAGGTGCGGGCTCCCCAAAGAGAATGTACGACACAGTTAGTCACAAGTTGAAAGGGGTGAACATTATGGGCTTTCCAGCACAGAGGCTGAGAAGATTGCGGCAGAACGAGAAGTTCCGAACATTGGTTCGGGAAACGAATCTGTCCATCGACGATCTTATTCTTCCCTTGTTCGTCGTTCCCGGGGCGCACGTAAGGAAGGAAATCCCATCTCTTCCAGGAAACTATCAACTTTCCATCGACTGCTTAGTTGAAGAAGGACTTAAGGTTCGGGATCTGGGAATTCCCGCGGTCCTCCTGTTTGGCATTCCGGAACACAGGGATGAATGGGCATCGAGCGCCTACTCACCGAGCGGGATCGTGCAGGAGGCGGTACACACTCTCAAACAGATGGTTCCCGATCTTCTCGTGATCACGGATGTGTGCCTTTGCGAATATACCCTGAATGGCCACTGCGGCATTCTGAAAAACGGCTACCTGGAGAACGACGCGTCGCTGGAGTTGATGGTCAAGACCACAATCTCACACGCCGAGGCGGGTTGCGACATGGTTGCCCCAGCAGCCATGCTCGACGGCCAGATTCAGGCAATGCGGCAGGGGCTGGACGGGCACGGATTCGTCAATCTGCCCATCATGGCATACTCCGCGAAATTTGCTTCCAAGCTCTACGACCCGTTCTTCAACGAAGGAACGCACTCAACCCTCGCATTTGGAGACAAAAAGACTCATCAGATGGATTTCTGCAATTCCGATGAGGCCATGCGCGAGGTCGCGCTTGACATTGAGGAAGGTGCCGACATCGTAATGGTCAAACCCGCGTTGTTCTATCTCGACATTGTGCAGCGGGCCAAGCAGCAATTCCAGATGCCGCTGGCTGTCTATAACGTGAGCGGTGAGTACGCAATGATTGATGCCGCGGCGAGGCTCGGAAGATTGAACCGCGATGCCATCATGTTTGAAGCGCTTTCTTGCCTCAAACGTGCGGGCGCGGACATGATCATCACATACTTCGCGAAACGAGCTGCAACGTTGCTCAGCGGACGGCGCGAGACCAGTGAGATTGAGGAAGACTTGCGCAGGAAGAAAGAAGTCCCGGAACCCGAATATGCAGTCTAGGTTCAATTGTGGCAAGACGTGGCGAGAAAAGTAATCGATTTACGTGAGTTTATTCGAGTGCTTGAAAGCACCGGTCGATTGAGCCGGATCACTCGGGAAGTTGATTGGAAGTTTGAACTTGGACAAATCACTCGGGAGAACCAGGTCCCCCTTCTTTTCGAATACATAAAGAACTATCCAGGTCATCGCGTCTTTACCAACGGCTTTAGTTCTCTGACCTGCATTGCGGCAGCTCTAGGCCTGCATCCGGATACCAACCGAAAAGCATTGATTTCTGCGCTAAAAGCCCGAGTAACTCGACCGATTGCTCCCGTGGTTGTTGCGGATTCCTCAGTTTTCGAAAATGTTATGCGGAACGACGAAGTCGACTTCCTGCGATTGCCGATTCCGCAGTGGAGCGAACAGGAGAAAGGACGTTATCTCGGTACTTGGCATATTAATGTGACGAAAGACCCGGAGACGGGCATTCGCAATGTCGGTGTTTATCGCATGCAAGTACTGGGGAGAAAGCAAGCAACAGTGAGCACTTCGCCGAGCAGCCATTTGGCACAACAATTTGCGAAAGCCGAGAAGAAAGGTAATCCCCTCGCAATGGCTGTGGCAATCGGCGTGCCGGAGAGCGTCATCATGGCCGCCGCAGCTGCCTATCCAGCGGGTTGCGACGAGTTCGAACTGGCCGGAGCACTGCAAGCGAGGGCACTTGACCTTGTTCAATGTCAAACAGTGCAGCTCGAAGCGCCTGCGGCATCGGAAATCGTGATTGAGGGACAGCTAATGACCGGTGTGCGGGCGCAAGACGGCCCCTACTTTGACTACACGGGAAGAACTGACATCAACCCTAACGCTTTCCTATTTGAGGCGAGGCAGATCATGTTTCGCAATGCGCCGATCTTTCGGGGCGCTGCTATCGGTGTGCCGGGAGCCGAAGATCATCAGTTATTTTCCATTCTTTCCGAACTTCATCTTGCAGATTTTCACGGCTGGCGTATCAAGCAATCTATCCAGAATCAACTTCTCAGAACTCGGCGGTTTAGAGCCCTTCAGTGGTCGGCCAGGGTGGGCAGCATGATGCCTAAACTCCGATAAAGCAACCAGCGAAGAACCTGCCCTTGCTCGTGACCAAAGTCATTCCTACGGATTTCAAATTCGCGCTTGAGTGTGCAATTCTAGCTTTGAACTCGTTCGCGAAAACCGGCTCTATCGTATGCTCACTGATCCGAACCCGGAAAAGCAGCCGATCTTCAGCATCGTGGTTGCGGTTTACGACCATTGGGATTTGCTCGATGGCTGTCTGGCATCCCTGTCCAAAGAACCATCCTCGTTTGAAGTCATTGTTGTCGACGATGGCAGCCATAATGCCGCCCCCGCGCCAATTGTGTCGTGGATTGATCACTTCCCGATCAATCTTGTGCGACAGGAACACCGAGGAATTGCGGCGGCGCGGAACCTGGGCAGCCAGAGCGCCAGGGGCCGGGTGATTCTCTTTCTTGACGCCGATTCTCGAGTCAAGCAAGGATGCTTGAAAGCTCTTGCCGATGCAGTCGCGAGTTCACCTCAGGATGGTTTCTTTCAACTTAACCTGAGTGGCGATTGCTCCATGTTGACGGGACGCGCGGAACAACTGCGTCTTTCTGCGATCCAAGGTTACACGCTTCAGCCGGATGGGCGCATCCGTTACTTGAATACGGCTGGATTCGCAGTCAGACGTGAAATTCTGGGTAAACGTCTGCTTTTCGACCCAACCGTTACCAGGGCAGAAGACACATTACTGCTTGCCGAACTTAGTGCACACGGCGTACTGCCATTGTTTGTGCATGCGGCTTCTGTCCAGCACATCGTGCCTGTTTCTCTTCTGAAATGCTTCAAGAAAGATCTTCGCTCAGGTTATCTGGAGCGCCGAGCATACGATTTAATCCGGTCAAAAAGAATAACCATTCGGATCAGCAACCCGGAGCGCTTGCGCATGCTCCGCTCGATGTGGCGGATTTCGGCTCAGGCGGGAATCGGCAGACCGGCCTGGTTCGTGCTGGTGATGCGGCAGCTCTTGCAAAGGATCGCATCATCCCTACCGTGGCCACGTGGGCTAGGCGGTACGGACGAACTTACGGGCCGCGCCACCAAGCACGCGACCGAGTAAGGGGAGCATCAACTCATTTCCGTGTGGTCGCTGCCGTCACTTCTGCTACTACCAATCCTGGGATCTGGTGGTTCCAATTAGCGGGAGGATGGTCGAAATAAATCCTCACAGGCCTGGTCTCCGTCGGCTTGATCGGATTCTGTATCAGGTTTTGCGCACCGTTCAATTGTTGATTCATCTCTGCAACCGACCGCAACTCGCTCCCGACCGCCTTCCCGTTAGTTCCTACAAAATTCAACTGCACCCACACACCTGTCACATCCGTCTTTCCGTGATTGAACAAGAGGCCGTCTAGGTAATACGCACCCCCTGTCGGTGCCGCCGTCATCTTGAACCCTGAGAGTTCGATCTCGCCAGGAACAGGTTGTTGCGGGATCACTGCACCCGTGGGCGACATGCGAGCGACATGAAGGCGAGGAAGTAAGAATACGAGGCCTGCGGCTAGAACCGCGGCGCAAATCAGACCTATAAGCGGCCAGGGAAACTGCCGTCCTCTTTCGACGGGCAACCGGGGAACGACGTGTGGTCCACGACGCGGCGGAGGAAATTGTGGACTGCTTGCCATGCTGGTTCTCCTGCGCTGGGAATTTCCATCCAGTATCGTTTGATGTTCGCCCGCATGAAGGGTTTTCTGGCCATCCCCGGGGAGGAGAGAAGCTCAAGACAGGCACGGCTCGAAGTTTAGCTTTCGTGAACCCACAACTCGTTTATGCGATACTTACGTTCTACCAAACTCCATGCTGAAAAACCTATTTGTCGGGTGCTTCGACCTGTGCCTCCCCTGCTTCGTATCATTCCCTGCATCCCCAGCCACGCGAGCAGGAAGCTGAACTAATCTGTGAAAGGAACTCCCAATGGGTAGCTTGCATTCTCATCGGCCAATGATTGGCCTAATTCTCACGATTGCTGTCGGCGTTTCTTTCCTGAGTGCGCAGACCACAGTTTCGACCGGCAGCATCCAGGGTACGATCACTGATCCCACTGGAGCAGTGATCACCGGCGCCAAAGTCACGATTGCAGAAGAATCGACGGGCCGCGTGATCAACACGAGCACGACCTCGGCGGGGACCTATACCTCGGGCGCATTAACCCCGGGTACTTACACCGTGCACGCAGAGGCGCCAGGATTCAAAACCTCGGAACTGCTGTTAACTGTCCAGGTTGGTGTCACAACGGCCGGGAATTTGCGACTGCAGCTGGGGAGAGCTTCCGAAATCGTTCACGTCCAAGGATCTGAAGTTCAGGTCAACACCGAGCAATCGACAGTGCAGGGCGTTTTGACCTCTCAGCAGATCGAGAATTTGCCTGTCAACGGCCGCAACTTCTTAGATTTGGCCCAACTCGAGCCGGGTGTGCAAATACAAGATGGCGGCAACTTCGATCCCACCAAGAACGGCTTTTCTTCCATTTCTTTTGGAGGCAGGTTCGGGCGGACTGCCCGGATTGAAGTTGATGGTCTCGATGTCAGTGACGAAACCGTTGGCACAACTACGCAGAATATTCCAGAAAGCGCCATTCAGGAGTTTCAGATCGAACAGTCTTCTCTGGATCTCTCAACCGAGCTGACGTCATCAGGCGCGGTCAACGTAACCACGCGATCGGGCACAAACACTTACCATGGCGAAGCGTATTACTTCTTTCGCGATCAGGATTTCAATGCCAATTTGCCCGGCGCCTCGGACAATTATTTTCAGCGAAATCAATTCGGGGGAAACTTTGGCGGAGCCTTCATAAAAGACAAACTTTTCTTTTTCGTTGACGGCGAGCGCACCAAGCAGGACCTGCTGAATCCTGTTCTATCGAGTGGCCCATTTCAGCAAATCACGGGCAACTACGATTCCCCCTTCCGGGAAGGTGAAGTGGTTGGCCGCCTCGACTGGCAAATCAACAGCAACTACAAAATGTTCTACCGTTTCTCCTACGACGAGAACCGCAGCGTTCTCGCCATCATTCCGAATTCGTTCCAACCCTTCGCGAATGTGAATCACACTCCCGATCATGCGATTGGTCTCGACTTCAACACCGGCAGCTTCACCCACAGCATCCGTATTGGTTACATGAAGTTCCGCAACGCCATTACCGACGCAACTTTCGGTACCAGCATTTTCGATCCGGCTCCCAATATTGAACTAGCCATCGGAAGCGACCCTGATTGCCTCACCTCGGGCGCTGATTTTTTCTGTTCGGGTCCAAGCTTCCTCGCACCGCAGCAGACCTATCAATCGAACCATCAGGTCAAGTACGACGGCAGCAAAGCCAAAGGCGCGCACATCTTTCGCTACGGAGGAGGGTGGGACCGCATCATGGGTGGCGGCTTCGCCAGCTTTCTCGCCCTGGCCCCAGCGGTCGGCGCGGAATTGATTCCCGCGAATCAGGCGTTTGCTGCTAATTCATGCGGTTCGGGCGTGCCTTGTTTTCCGGGAGGAGCTCTAAATCCGCTGAATTACCCGGCAGAAACTGTCACTGTGGGCAACGGGCAAGGCTACGCCACCGAGGTTCCGGCGTTCGGCTTTCCGGCGGGCGGTACCGGCCCCGATAATCGCCTCTCGGCGTATATCGGGGACGCGTGGAAGATCAGACCGAACTTAACGCTCACCCTGGGACTTCGTTACGTGCGCGATACGTGGAGAACGGACAGCGATCTAGGATCAATTCCAGCGCTGTATCAGTTCGATAATCAGTTCTACACCAATCTCGGCAACCGTGTGAATCAGCCGAACTTCAACTTCGCGCCGCAAGTCGGAGTGGCATGGGACCCAACCCACAGTGGAAAAACCGTGCTACGCGGCGGCATCGGATTGTTTTATGAAAATTCGATCTGGAACAATACCGAGTTCGACCGCCCCGCCCGTCTGACCTCGGGATTGTTCTTAGCCGATACGACGGTTTGCGACAATAGCAGCCCTTCCGCCACTGTGCCCAACACCAGCGGCATAGCCCCGAGCGATTTTTGCGGGAAACCGATCGGGAGTGTGGCGGCAAAGATCGCGGCGTACCAGGCGGGTTACCAGCAGGCAACCACAACTGCCGGCCCCGCTAGCAATTCCTCATTTATAGGAACAACGCAGGGCGACGGCCTCGATTCCACCGGAACGGATCTTCTCGCGCCCGACTACCGCACTCCCCGCTCGGTCCAGATGAACTTTGGCCTCCAGCACGAGATTCGCAGCGGCACCGTCTTCACCGCCGATTATCTGCGCAACATCGAGACGCATACTTTGCTTGCTCTCGATACCAACCACGTCGGCGACGCGCGCTTCTTCAACCTCGCAGCGGCCAGGACTGCCATCTCCACGACCAATAGTCAGTTTGGTTGCAGCGGCGGCTATAGCCAGGCAGCGATTCAATGCGCAATCTCGGCAGGCGCGAGCATGGCAGACTATGCCACGAATGGGCTTGATTCCGGCTATTCGCTTTGTGGAGGATTTCCCTGCGCCGCCGTTGGAGCGCCTGCCGCTGCATTTCCCGGACTCAATCCTGCTCTGGGTGCAAACCAGATGCTGTTTCCGATTGGCCGCGCCGTCAACAATGCGCTGCAACTCTCGCTGAAGCAACACGTTGCTCACCCGTTCAAACGCGTCGGCGCTTTGGACCTGCAAATCTCATATCAGTTGGAGCGCTACGCAGCATCCGCAACGGACAACGATTTCGTCACCATCGCTACCGACTTCAATAATCCCCTGTCTTATCTTGGGCCAAATGGGCTTGACCGCAAGAATCAGTTCTCAATCGGCGGCGCCATGGACCTGCCCCACAATTTCCGGTTAGGCCTGATCGGCCATTTCTACAGCCCGTTGCCGGTCACGCTTACCTTGCCGGCCACCGGACTTCCCGGAGGAATCTTCATTACTGACGTCACGGGAGATGGGACCGGCGACGGCAGCTTTGCCTCCAACGGCTCAATCGGCGACGTTTTGCCGGGAACGAATGTCGGCTCATTCGAGCACGGCGTCAACGGCTCGAACATCAACACCTCCATTAACAACTACAACAACAACTTCGCCTTCAAACCCACGCCCGCCGGGCAAACCCTGATCAACAACAATCTCTTTACGCTGACGCAGCTGCAGCAACTGGGGGGGGTGCAGCAGCCGGTTTCTCTTGCTCCGGTTGACGAAGCGGATATGGCCTGGTTAAAAGCGCTCGATGTGAGCCTGAACTGGGTTTACAAAATCCGCGACCGCTTTGAACTCCAGCCGGGAGTTTCCTTCTTTAACGTAGTGAACTTCGCGAACTTCGATAGCCCGAACAATCCGCTTACGGGCGTGCTGAGCGGCACGCCTGGGTCAGTCAATGGCACAACCGGCGAGCAGCCGAATTCAAACCGGGTTGGCCTCGGATCAGGAGTATTTGGGCTCGGTTCTCCGCGGGTAATTGAGTTTTCGATGAAGATCAACTTCTAGCGCGACGAACAAAAAGCCCCGGTCTTTGAAGAAGGGGGCTTTGTTTTGTGAGACGGTTATTTGTATGTCGCGGTGGTTCGCGACAGGTAGTCGCGATGGTGGCTAAAGTCCACCATGGAGTCGAACGCAGGTCCGATCAGGGGGTTTGCCTTTAAGCTTTCGCGAAGAGCGGCATCGACCTTGTCGAGGGCCTCGGCATTGGCGGCGATATAGACGATCCAGAAATCGTTTGGATTCTCGGTATGCACCGCTTCGGTATCGATCTCATATTCATGGATTGCACCGTCTGCCAGCAGCTTCTCGAAGAAAGGTACCAGGACGTTCTTGCTAAGTGTGTCCAGAGTGTCGTCCGGAGCGCTTTCTTTCAGTGCGTAAAGCGACGAACGAGTGTAAACATCTTTCCACGAACCGGAGTGCCAGTTGTAATACCGGGTGACATAAATGCTGTCCCAGTGCTTGGTGGAAGTACTCAGCACGGGTGTCGTCGCATTGCCCGTCTTGTAGAACTGATCGAGCACGTTGAGAATGCCTGCCATTGACATCGCCGACCACCACTCGTCGTGCGTGTCGCCATCGGGCTGGTGAACTAAGTTGCGATCGGCGCCGGAACCGATGATGCTTCCTCCCGACAAGCCCTTCTGCAGGATTGCTTCATCGGCAGCATCGGCCTTTTCCATCTCCGCCCACTGGGCGCGAGGAATGGTCCAGAAGCTGACGTAACTGTACATCGGTGGTTTTTCCTTACCTTCGGACATCTGTGCCGATGCCCATACCGCGCACATGGCAATCGCGCAAACTAAAGCCACTGCTCTCCCTAATTTGATTTTCATGTTTCTCCTAAGTGCGGTCAAAATTTGCATCACTATCCTGAGCGTCCGATAGTGTACACCTAAGGAGCTGCTTAGGCTCACTTCGAAGGAAATCGGCCCTATAATTCGGATGACCTCCAACCAAAACATGGCGCTAAGCCCTGACGCCGAGCACTTTTATTCCGTTGCGCTCAAACGCATCCTCGGGAGCATGATTGTACTGGGGGCACTGTGCTCCTGTGCTGCGTGGTTTCGTCTCGGATGGCGCGTTGCACTCGGCTTTGCCTGCGGATCTACAGTCGCTTTCCTGAATTTTTGCTGGCTGGATCGAGTGGTCTCCGCGCTGGCGGACCGGGCTACCCAAACCGGCCAGAAACAATCCAGCGGGGGCGTAGTCTTCCGGTTTGTGTTCCGTTACTTCGTGATCGCGGCAGGGGCCTATGTTATATTGAGTGTTTCTCCTGCGAGCCTGACTGGATTCTTTGCGGGTCTGTTTCTGCCCGTCGCAGGCATTCTGTGCGAGGCCGGCTACGAGGCCTATTACGCCTTGCTAAAAAGCTCTTAGCAATACGCTGGCGGCAAAGCTAAGAGCTGGCTAAAAGCTACTGTTCTATGCCTGAGCAACTTTGGTTCACTGCATTTCTGAATCATCTGCTGGCGTCTCCGGTAACGGCGATGCTGCGGGCCCTGCACTTCGAACCAAAGTATCCACAAGCACCCATTGCAAACTCGGTGGCGATGGAGGTTCTGGTATGGGTGTTTCTGGTTGTGTTGTTCGCGATTGTACGTTCCTGCCTATCAGTAGATAAGCCCGGCGCTCTTCAGCACCTCTTTGAACTGGCTCACGGATTTATCGACGAGCAGGCGGGCGAAATCATTGGGCATGGGGCGGAAAAGTTCACCGCGTACCTGACAACGCTTGGTTTTTTTATACTTTTTTGCAATCTGTTGGGGCTTGTGCCCGGATTCGAATCCCCCACTGGCGTAGCGGTCGTTCCGCTCGGGTGTGCCGTCTTTACGTTTTTCTATTACCACTACCAGGGAATTAAGAAGCAAGGCCTGGGACACTACCTCAAGCACTTTGCAGGGCCGAGCATTGGCCCCTGGTGGGCCAATTTGGCTATGGCTGTCCTGATGGTGCCAATTGAAATCGTCAGCCACTGTGCTCGTGTTTTGTCACTGACCGTGCGTTTGTACGCCAACATGTTCGCCGGCGATATGGTGACACTGGTATTTTTCTCTCTCATACCTCTGGGTTTGCCCATCATTTTTATGGGATTACACATGGGCGTTTCGATAATCCAGACGTATGTCTTTGTGCTGTTGGCAATGATTTACCTTCAGGGTGCGGTGGCTGAGGCACACTAATCGCTGATTCCAGATTCGAGTCTTAGGCTTCGATATAGCCGGTTTGAAGCACGAGACTGGAAACTGGTGACAGTTTCCGGTTACCCAGCGTGAGGGCGTCTGTACGGGATGACGTCAACCACCCACTGGGGGCAAATTCATGCGAAAACGAGGAGAGCAGACTATGCGTCGTACACTCAGCTATATCTTCATGGTAATGGCCTTGCTGTGCTTTGCCATGCCGGTTTTTGCACAAGGCGGGCCTGCGGCCAGTGCCGTCAACTGGGTCGCCATTGCGGCCGGTTTTTCAATGGCAATTGCCTCCGCTATCTGCGGACTTGGGCAAGGTAAAGCAACGGCTGCGGCCATGGAGGGGCTCGCGAGGAATCCAGCGGCCAGACCCGGTATCCAATTGGGCCTGATTATCGGCTTGGCTTTCATCGAATCGCTTGCACTCTACACCCTGGTAATTATTTTTGTGAAGGTGAAATAGCCAGAGTTGCAACCCGCTCCGGAAGGACGGAATGGAGTTCTTGCAGCCTCAGCGACAAAAGCTGAGGCTTTTCTTTTCGGTCTCTCTGTGCGGAGACCGTTGACATAGGGATTCGGGGAAAGAGGATGGGATCAGCGACTAAACAGCTACTTGCGCTGGGCTTGCCAGTCAGCGTCCTTTTCTTCCGAGACGTGCTCCAGAGCGTCAATCAGCAACCGTCGAAGCCGGTAACGGCTCTCGAGGTCGGTGCTGACCAGTTCAAAACCGATTTCATTGACACGCGCGCGGCGCAGCAGCACCTGTCCGCGAACATGACGCACCCCAAGTGACATTTCGATGTTTGCTTCGGACCCGACGCGGAGATTGTCTTCCTTAACGCCCATACCACCGCCCAGGCTCAGCTCGCGGATGGAAATTGCCGAACGTCCCCAGGAGCTGCTGATGGTTGCGGCGATCGGCTTGCGAAGCAGAATGCGCTCATAACGCCGCTGTCGCACCCAAGGGCAGGCTGGAGCGGCGTCCAGAGCAGCCAATGCAAGTTCGCCGGCCTCCAGATCACTTTCCGCCAGAATCTGCGTCGCGAAGTGCGGCTCAATTTTGGCCAAGGCTTGTGCCGCGGCAATGCGCAATTCGCGCGGGTGCACCCACTTCCACATCTTCTTGGCTTCAAGCAGGTTCTGCAGCACAGGAATACAATCGGCGTCGCGCAGGCGTCCCAGCGATTCGACCGCCTTCATTTGGATCAGCGGCGATCTGCCCTCCGTTTCGCCGGCCTGCGCCATGACGATCAGCGGCGGCACCGCCGTACGGTCGCCGCTCATGCCAATTTCGTCAATGGCCTGGGGTAGTACCCAGGGATCGAGAATTTCCAACAACTCAAGCAGAGAGCGTCCGCGATCCGGTGCGGCGCCATAAGCGATCTGACGCACGACCAAGTCATGATAAAAGCGGTTCCATTCGCGCAGACGAGCCGGCAGAATTTCCAGCATCGCCGGAACATCAAGCCGGCTCAATAGTCCAACCGCCGAAACCGCTTGACGCACCTGCCCGGTGCGCAGCATTTCAGTGATCTGCTTCAGTCCACCCGCGCCGAGTTGCTTGACCAGCTCGACCATGCGGTCGCATTCATCGCGACGCATGCAGCGGAAGAAGCGATCGGCGAGGTGTTCCGCGGCGGCTACAGAGTTGCGGCGTAGAACTGCGAGGAGATCTTCCGGAGTATGCGGAAGGGTTAGAGCTTCTTCAATAAATTGCGGGAGGCGGTTTTCTATTCCAATGCGCGGCTGCAGCTCGGAGCTCAATCCGGGCCGTTTGACAGTAATTTCTTCCAGGCTGGCGCACACCTGATTGAGCGCACCATAATGTTTGCGATTACCGACCTCTGAGCTGAACCGCACAAAGGCGGCGCTCAGCAGAGTTTGAATTTCAGTGTCAGATTCCGCCAGGATGGCTTCTCCAAGCTTCGCGATTACGCGAGCAATCAGCTCAACAGAGGGTGACGCAAACAAGTCCGCGAGCTGGCTCATGCCGATTGCCGTCTTCCGGCGTGACTCGGGATCTTTGCTGCCCAGGCAATCGATATAGTTCTGCAGGATCTCTGTGGCGATCTGCTTGTCGCCGCGCTCGAGAAGAAGCTCAACAAACTGGCGTAAATTGCGCGGGGGAACACAGGGCGCCTCGTCCGAGAGCAATACGCTCTTCTTCCCCGCCTCCGGAACCTCCGCCCAGAACATGCGGTCAAGAATGTCGGCGTGGGATTCCACCAGAATCCCTGCCTTGCTCATCTTGTCTTCCTGCACGCGAAGAATATTGCGCAACGTCTCCATCTGCCGGCTCATGTGCTCAAGCATCTGATGGACGGCGTTGACTTTCACTTCGCCTTTCTGAAAGCGGTCCATCGCAAAACGAATCGCCATGTGTTCTGCGGCTTTGACCAGCAAGGGAGTATCTGTTTTCTCCTTGGGAATGGTCGCGGCCAGGTTCTCCAGCAGTTGCTGCAAGTTGATCTTGGTGTTGTGGTCGGTTTCGGTGAGTTCCTGCTTCAGAGTTTCTGTTTTCTTATCCGGATCGACGCTGGCTTCTCCGAAGCGCGTCAACAGGCGAATGGCGCGGACGACTTCCTCCTCCTGCAAGGGCACCACTCCACCCTGGTAGGTTGTTGTCAACGGCAATTCGGCTTGGCCGGCAGCATGGCTTGCAGCATCGCCCTTCCTAAGCCATGTCTCAGGCACGTTTCCCAGTTGAACGCCACCCGGCACGAGTTTGCCCTGTGCTCCCTCGGCGGCAGCAATGAGCTGAAGCAGCTTCTGCGGATCGTTCAACCAATCCTTGAATTCCGGGCTGAGGTTCTGGGCCGCAATTTGCGCGGCGATTGCAATATCGCCAGTGGCTGGGTCAGCGGCTACGAACTTCACTTCGTTGACGCGAATGCTGGCGCGCTTGTCATCGCCAAAAATGTCCTTGACTTGCTTGGCGATGTCTTGCGCTTTGGTTCCCCCGACGGCGAAAGCTCGAACCAGACGGGCGAAATCTTCCTTGGTAACGTCTTTGGAGAACTGGATACTGGCCAATCCTGCCGTGTTCAGCAGCTTGGCAAAGCTCTGCTCCGCCTGGCCGGCCTCCAGCGGAATGCCATCCAGAAGAAGCTTGCTATCGGAAACTCCCAGCAGGAAGCCATCGCCTTCCTTTGGAAGCCCTTGTTGCAACTCTTCCCATGTGGTTTTGAATTGGCCTTCCGTGCGTTTGTGCTCCGGCCCGTAAAGGCGCACGTACTTCACCAGAATATTGAGGCTATGGATGAAGCTGCGGGCAGACGCATTGCGGCTTGCCTTTGTGTCCGCGGTAAGGATAAGTGGCTCCTGAACTCGACGGTAAAGGTAAGGGTAACGGGAAGTTACCAGTCATTGCAGATTACCGAGGTGATACACGAAAGTTTACAGACCACACTTTGAGTTTGAACTGGACTGCTTTACACGAGCTTCGCCTCAGTCCCGATAAGCGGGGCGTCTCCTGTGAAAGCGGTTAGAATTGCCATGCTTTTCGAGGAAGACTTCTGACCGCAAGCCTAAAGTCAAAAAACGGCCTCGCCCGCCAACTCGGGCTTTTCGACGCCACCATGCTGGTGATGGGCGGCATTGTCGGTTCGGGCATTTTTATTAACCCCTATGTTGTAGCTGAACAGGTCCATACCCGAGCGCTGATACTCGGCGCATGGGCGTTCGGGGGAGTGATCGCCTTCGGTGGCGCGTTTATTTGGGCTGAACTCGCCGCTACTCTGCCCGAGGTTGGCGGGCAATACGCTTATCTGCGCGAGGCGTATCATCCGGCAGTTGCGTTCCTCTATGGATGGGCTTTGCTCTTGGTCATCCAGACTGGAGGCATGGCCGCGGTATCCATCACGTTCGCCCGATATTTGGCCGAGCTAACAGGCTGGCCGGTGAAAGACTGGCTCGTCGCGACGTTCGCACTCGGAGTGCTGACCCTGATTAATTGTCTTGGTGTAAGAACTGGCGGCCGCACTCAGAGTCTCCTCATGATCATGAGAATCGCCGCGATTGCCGGACTGGTAGTCGCCGGCCTGCTGGTAACACACAGAGGCGAACCAGTCAGCGCGGCTGCCTCACCAGCTTCCCTGACTTCCTTCGGCGCAGCTATGGTACCGGTTTTGTTCGCCTATGGCGGCTGGCAAACCGCAAATTTCATTGCTGCAGAAGTGAAAGAGCCGCGAAAAAACTTGCCGCGCGGGTTGATCCTCGGCGTGCTCGGAGTCGTGACACTCTACGTCAGCGTGAACTGGATCTATCTGAAAGCCCTGGGCCCAGTTCAGCTTGCGCGGACCAGTACGCCCGCAACTTCAGTCATGCGACTGGCTCTCGGCCAACGCGGAGTGATGTTCATTGCTGCCGCTATTGCGATCTCCACCCTCGGATTTCTCAGCCAGTCTATCCTCACAGCGCCGCGGGTGTACTTCGCCATGGCGGAGGACGGCCTTTTCTTCCGCTCCGTAGCACGGTTGCATCCGAAGACGCACGTTCCGGTCGTCGCCATTGTGCTCCAAAGCGTCTGGACCATTGTCATTGTGCTCTCCGGTCGGTATGAGCAGATCCTTAATTATGTAGTTTCGGTAGATTTCTTCTTCTTCGGGTTAACCGCGACTACGATATTTGTTTTTCGACGACGCGTCATTCCTGGTGAAGACATGAGAGCTCTCTATCGCGTTCCCGGACACCCATTCACGACTGCAGCATTCGTCGCGATATGCTGGAGTGTCGTGGCAAACACTCTATACCGCTATCCGCAGAACAGTCTCATGGGCTTCGCCCTCATCCTCGCCGGCATTCCCGTGTATATCTATTGGAGCCGCAAATCCTTTCCCATGAATCCCGTAACTAAGATTCAGTCTTCGACGGGGAACATTTCATGAGCTCACAAGCCAGCGCTCACTCCCGCTACATGGCATGGGCGAAGCTGCACTCGCAGGCGCGATTCAACCTCGCCTCCAGCGGCATGGTGGATTATCCTCTCGCCGAGCTGCCGGTAGAAGTTACCGATCTTGAGATCGGAGGCACTGGACCATACGGACACAAACCGCTGATGGAACGGCTGGCGCGTAAAGCAGGAGTGCCCGAGGAATGCGTGCTTTACACCTTCGGTACGTCAATGGCCAACTACATCGCGCTCTCTGCGCTCGTGCAACCGCAGGACGAGGTGCTGATCGAGCGGCCCACGTACGATCCTTTGCTGGCCATTCTCGAGCACATCGGCGCGAATGTCCGCCGCTTCGAACGCCACTCAGAAAAAGGATTTCGCATAGGAATCGGCGAACTGGAACGCAAGATAAGCCCGCAGACCAGGCTGGTCATTCTCTGCAACTTGCACAACCCGAGCAGCGCGTTTACTGACGATTCAACCTTGAAGCAAATCGGGGAGATGGCCGCCAAAGTAGGGGCGCGTGTTCTAGTCGATGAGGTCTATCTCGAATCTGTTTTCGATCAGCGGTGGCGGCCGGCCATTCATTTAGGACCGAATTTCGTGGTAACGAGCAGCCTGACAAAAGCTTACGGATTGAGCGGGATCCGTTGCGGGTGGGTCTTGGCACAACCTGAACTCGTGGCGCGAATGTGGCAAATCGTTGATATTACTTACGGCGCACCCGTGCATCTGGCTGAACTGCTTGGGGTAATTGCGCTGGACAATTTGAACCGCATTCGCGACCGCGCCCGGGTTCTTCTGGAAACGAATCGAAGACTGGTAAATGACTTCCTGGCCGCTCACAGGGAACTTGAGTGTGAGCCCAGCCGCTTTGGCACCACGATTTTTCCCCGACTAAGGAAGGGCAGGACCGCAGATTTTGTGACCTTATTGCGCGAGAAGTTTGAAACCAGCGTCGTTCCCGGCGAATTTTTCGAAGCCCCGCACCATTTCCGCCTGGGATTGTGCGGAATTACCGAGACCCTCAAAGGGGGATTGGAGCGCCTGGATGCTGCACTAGGTAGCTTCCTCAAGCCTTCCTTGTAGATCCGCACAGATATCCGTCTGGAGCCGTACAGTTTCACATTACTTTTCGTATTACTGAAGAGAATGTCCTTCTGATAGCTTCGCCGCCGGGCCGAAATACCCTAACCTCCAATCTGAGGGGGCAAGAATCATGAGTTCTGAGCCGACCCCGAATTCCGCTGTAGCCGGGCAACTGCGGAGCGCAATCGCTGACTTGCGAACCTTTCAAGGGCTATTGCTTTCCGAGGATTTGCCTGCTTGCGTCCTCCGCGATTTTCGAGATGCCCTAAATCGGGTCCGCAATACTGCGTGGGCAGCGCAACAATCTCTTGCCGCCAAAGTTTCGGGGCAAGGCTCCACGGCTGTCATTTCGCTCGTGGCAGGAGAACGCATCCGCGCTGCCTACCAACTCTGCCGGGCAATACAAGGAGACCTGGCCAAGGAAGAAATCGAGTTTCAGAAAGGTCAGCTTGCTGAGCTGCGAGGAGCCGCCGCCGACCTCGCCGCCCAACTCAAAGAGAGGTATTAAGGCTGTTTCGAACAGTAGTTGCCCAGCGGCCAGGTTAGTGTGTTTGTGCTTATCTCCAGCACAGTGTGAAATCACCATATTCTTGCGTTCTCCGGTTCACAATACTTAAGGGCGTTTATCGTTCCTAATCTCCCTGAAGACTGGTGGAGTATTGGTTCCGCTTCGCCCAGCGTCCAAGTATTCTGTCATCCACGAGCAGCGATGATCGAGAGGCTGCCACGTCTTGCGGGTCGCTGACTATCTGCGTGATATTTTTAGGCGATGCGTGCGGAGGTCGAAAGAGCTGTCGAACTGTTGCGGGAGGGAGACGACGCCAGTGTCGAACAGGCGCTGCAGTTGCTGCAGAATACCGTTTTCTCGTTCAGCATGCGCGTGTGCGGTCAAAGGGAGGATGCGGAAGACACAATGCAGGAAGTCCTGCTCAAGTCAATTCCGCAGTTACCCAGGTTCGACAGTCCGAAGGCGCTTGTAGTTTGGTTGTACAAGGTGGCAAAGAGTCGCTGCCTGATGAGGCGTCGCAAGAGCAAATTCGCTCCCAAGTACGAACTGTCGCTCGAGGAACTGATGCCGGATCGGAAAGAACTGGAGCAACTCACCGCCGACGGCAGAGTCAACCCGGAATCCCTCGCAATCCGAGGTGAGCAGGCCTCTCGTCTGCGCGAGGCCGTGCAGAAGCTGCCTCCCCAATACCGCATTGTCCTCGTCCTTCGCGATATGGAAGGACTCACGGACGATGAAGTGGCGGAGATCACTGGTGTTCGCGCAGGAACCGTGCGTGTACGGATACACCGAGCCCGCTTGTTCGTCAGAAAAGAATTGATGCGGACGTGGATGGCACGAAGCGACAAGAAGTTTCACGCGAGGCGGCATCCGCACCAGGAAAGCCGACCAGCACACTGCAAGGCGATGTTTGCGGAGCTGTCGAATTACCTCGACGAACAACTAGACGATTCTCTTTGCGAAGAATTGGAGCGCCACATGACCGGATGCCAACCGTGCCGGGCGTTTGTTGCTACTTTGGAGGCCACCATTGAGCAATGCCGCAACGCGGCGGGAGACTGCCCTCCATCCAAAGCGGCAAAGTTGCGTGAAGAGTTAATGCAGAAGTATCAGCGCCTTAGCGCCGTGCTCCGCCCGAACTCCTAGAACTCCATTCGCCTCGAAACGATCCCAGAAAACTCTTTGTAACAAATTCCGACGTTCTGCATTTATTCGTGTTCTTTGCCGATGAATTCGAAGGAGGCACGGATGATTACAGCGCAAGTTGAGCTAACGCAAGCCCTTAGGCAAGAACGCCAGTTCGTCGCCCGCACTGGAAGCGGCCACAACTTGATCCTGGACGACGCGGCAGGTGGAACCGGTGCAAAACCCATCGAGATGGTAGCTCTCGGCTTGGCCGGATGTACTGCCTTCGACGTGATCACAGTACTGCGACAGAAGTACCACCAGAAAGTCACCGGCTATCAGGTCCGGGTCGAGGCCGATCAGGCAGAGCGGCCGCCGCAAGTCTTTACGACAGTACGCATCCATCATGTCGTGACCGGTATGGGAATCGACGAAGCAGCCCTCGTCGAAGCCATCCGCCTGTCGGAAAACAAGTACTGCTCGGTGGGTGCAATGGTCCAAAAAACGGCCACTTTCCAGACGACCCACGAAATCGTGGAGGACACGACGCCTTGGCTGCAAGCGGCTGAAGCGGCGGGAGTAGAGCGGTGAGACTCACCCGACATCTCGTCATGGCCTTCGCCGCTGGCGCGATGCTTGTTGCAACAGCCTCATCGCAGAGTTCCACTGCTCCTCTGAGCCTGCACGATGCAGCTGCGATAGCGCTGGAAAAGAATCCTCTCCACAAGGCGGCTCTTGCGGATACGAAAGCTGCTTCGGCCGGAGTGCGGGATGCGCAATCGTTGCTCATGCCGCATGTGATGTTCTCGGAACTGGCGACCAGAGGTGACGATCCCGTCTACGTTTTTGGCAGCAAACTTCGCCAGCAGCGCTTCACGGCAGACAATTTCGCCCCGCCGCTGAACGAGCTAAACACCCCTTTGCCATACGGCAACTTCGCTACCAGATTTGGCGGAACCTGGAACCTGTTCGATTCATTCGTGTCGTGGCACGGAATCAATCGCGCGAAGGAGGTGAACATCGCTGCCACTCATCAGCTCGAACGTACCGACCAGGAAATCCTGTTCCGAGTCGTGCAGTCATATTACGGAGTTCTCCTGGCCGCGAAGCAGTTGGAGGTCGCCGAGCAGACCGAGAAGACGGCGAAGTCAATCATGGACCGCAGCCAGGTCCGCTACGAAGCTGGACTCGTCGTCGAATCCGATCTGCTCAGTTCAAAGGTGCGTTTGGCAAGCCGAGAACAAGATCTCATTCGCGCGCGAAACAATCTGAAGCTCGCTCGCGCCCAACTCAATATAGCGATGGGCGTAACGGCCGATGCGCAATACCAACCTGCCCGCTCGTTCGCAGACGAGAATCTCGCCGCTGCCCCCCTAGCCGAACTGGAGCAGAAAGCGCTCACGACTCGTCCCGATCTCGAGCGCATCGAAGCCCAGCAGTCGGCGCAGGAACTGAGTGTCGCGATTGCCCGGGCATCGTTCGGTCCGCGTCTGAATGCATTTGCTGGGTGGGAACTGGACAATCCGACCTTCCTTGCAGGAGGCGGCGGCAATAACTGGCTGGGAGGAGTTGAGCTGCAGATCGATCTCTTTCAAGGGGGAGCAAAACGAGCTGCGCTGTCGCGCGAGCGCGCCAATGCGGAAAAGATCGCGGCGTTAAAGCAGGCGGCGCGCGATGCCGTAAGGCTCGAGGTTCGGCAGGCCTACTTCGATCAGGACGCGAGCCGACAGCAGGTAGAAGTAGCGCGGGCGGCAATCGCGCAAGCACAGGAGAGCCTACGTATCAACGAGGATCGCTACGACGGCGGCTTACTCACCATCACTGACCTGCTGGGGGCGGAAGAAGCTGCGCGACGTACCCAAGCCGAGTATTGGCAGGCGATCTATCAGTTTCACATCAGCTACGCCAACCTGGAGTTGGCCAGTGGAACCTTGAATCTGCAGTCTCCGGTGGTTACGCCATGAATCTCAATTTTCCTCAGAAAGAATCAATCTTCGTTTTGAGAACTGCAATCCTGGCTTCCACCGTTCTGAGCCTGATGGTTGTCGGCTGTTCCAGCGAACGGCAGACGGTCAACGCAGCACCTGAGACCGTCACGAATGTATCCGTGATGGCCGCACAAACAGCGCACGTACCTGACGTCGTCGAGGCGGTCGGAACACTTCGCGCAGCCGAGACTAGCCAGCTGGCTGCGCAGATGATGGGGAATATCGTCGAACTGCGAGCGCGCGAAGGCGACCGCGTTCAACGGGGGCAAGTCTTAGCTGTTATTGACGACGCTGAGCCGCACGCTGCCTTGGACCGTGCCACGGCGGCTGACCTAGCAGGCCAACAGGAGGTCAGGGCTTCCGAAGCCGATTTCGCTCTCGCCGAAGCGACCTTCAAGCGGTATCAGACGCTATATGACAGAAAGTCGGTCAGCCCGCAGGAGTTTGACGAGATCAAGGCTCGCTATGAAGGGGCCCAGGCACGCCGCGAAATGGCTCGCGATGGACAGGCCCAGGCTAAAGCTGCACTACAGCAAGCTCGGACGGCCCTCAGCTATACACATATCGTGGCTCCATTCGACGGTCTGGTGACTGAGAAGAAAGCTGACGCAGGAATGCTCGCCAGTCCCGGAATGCCGATCTTTGTCCTCGAAGATGTGCGCCGTTACCGATTGGAAGCGACGGTGAACGAGACCGACCTGCGCTATGTGCGGCAGGGAGAACCAGTGCCCGTTCTGATCGATGCTCTCGGGGACCGAGAACGTAAAGGAAAAGTCATCGAGATCGTTCCTGCGGCAGACCCGGCAAGTCGTAGTTTCGTCGTGAAAATCGACCTGCCTCTCGACCCGGCGCAGCGATCGGGTCTCTTCGGGCGCGCTGAATTCGCCCGCGGAGAACGGGCGGCCCTGCTTATCCCGCGCACGGCTGTGATCGAGCGTGGTCAACTGCAAGCCATTTATGTGGTGGATCAAAACCGGATTGCCGGGTTGCGTTATATCACTCTCGGCAAGCCATCGGCGCAGCAGGTGGAAGTGCTCGCCGGGCTGCAGGCCAGCGAGATGCTGATCAGTGACCCAGGCACCCGCGACTTGAGCGGCAAGAGAATCGAGTCTCGTTAGGAGCAGGGATGAGCGCAGATGGCAGCAAGTCGAGATCGGCAAAAGCCCCGGACTCCGCTCTCCGCCTGGCCGGACAGGTCGCGCATGGTTTCATCGATTCGAAACTCACACCCTTGGTGATTGTAGCCGCTCTGCTGCTCGGGGCTTTTGCAATTCTCCAGACGCCACGTGAAGAGGAGCCACAAATCGTCGTCCCCATGCTCGATGTCCTGGTTCAGATGCCAGGTGCCTCTTCGGAAGAGGTTGCGCAACGCGTCAGCTTACCGATGGAGAAGTTACTGCGCGAAATGCCGGGCGTCGAATACATCTATTCGATTAGCCATCCCGGCATGAGTGTGGTCATCGTGCGCTTCTACGTCGGAACTAAAGAAGAAGACGCAATCATTCAGACGTACAACAAGCTGTATTCGAATTTAGACCGCATTCCGCCCGGTGTTTCGCAACCGCTGATCAAGGTTCGCTCCATCGATAACGTTCCGATCATGGCGCTCACGCTCTGGGGCAAGAACTACGACCCTTACCGCTTGCGCCTGGTTGCTGGTGAACTTGAAAACTCTCTGAAGAAGTTAGACGACGTTTCCGAAACCACGATCATCGGGGGCACGGCACGGCAGGTGCGGGTCGTGCTCGATACCCAACACCTTGCGGCCTACGCACTCACGCCTGGCGCTGTCGTTGGACAGTTGCAAGGTGCGAATACGCGTCGACAGGCGGGTAGCTTTGCGCGTGACAATCGCGAATTTCAAGTAGAGGCCGGCTTGTTTTTCACGCGTGCCGAGGATCTAAATCAGGTAGTGGTAGGAGTCCATAGCGGCCGACCGATCTACCTGCGCGATGTCGTCGAGAAGATCGAAGACGGTCCCGCCGAGCCCAGCAATTATGTTTTGTTTGGGTTTGGCAAGGGAACGAGTGGGCAGGCTACAAATTCCGAATATCCTGCCGTTACGATCACCTTGGCCAAGCGCAAGGGCACGAACGCCAGCGTCATCGCCGAGAGTGTACTGCAAAAAGTAGACGACCTGCGGGGCTACATTCTACCGCAGGACCTGAATGTCACCGTGACACGGAACTATGGCGAAACGGCAAAAGACAAGTCCGACGAACTTCTCAAGCACTTATTGATCGCAACTCTCTCGGTCACTCTGCTGATCGCAGTCGCGCTAGGTTGGCGTGAATCGGGGGTGGTCTTGCTGGCCGTCCCGGCCACTTTGGCTCTGACACTGGCGATCTTTTATCTCTTCGGATACACGCTCAATCGTGTCACACTCTTTGCGCTGATCTTCTCCATCGGCATCCTGGTTGACGACGCGATCGTCGTCGTAGAAAACATCGTTCGTCATTTCCGGTTAGCGGGCAGCCGTGGGCGATCACTCGTCGAGGTTGCCGTCGAAGCCGTCGATGAGGTCGGCAACCCCACGATCCTCGCCACCTTCGCCGTGATTGCCGCGATTCTCCCCATGGCCTTTGTTCGCGGCCTGATGGGGCCCTATATGCGTCCCATTCCGGTCGGCGCTTCGGCGGCGATGGTGTTCTCCCTGGTCGTTGCGTTTGTGGTGTCCCCCTGGGCTGCCCTTCGTTTGTTGCGTCACTACGCTGGCGGCGGTGGCCACGAACACCATGAAGCAGAAGGCTGGACAACGCGCTTCTACCGCAAGGTCATGAACCCTCTGATCCTCGACGCCAAGCGACGTTGGCTCTTTCTCGGCGGTGTGGTCGTTCTTCTCTTAGCAGCCGTGGCGTTCGTTCCCCTGAAATGGGTGCGAGTGAAAATGCTGCCTTTCGATAACAAGAGCGAATTCCAGGTCATCATCGACATGCCGGATGGAACACCTTTGGAGCAGACAACGCGCGTCGCGCAAACCTTGGGACAATATCTCGCACAACAACCGGAGGTGACGAACTACGAGATCTACTCCGGCACATCGGGTCCGTATAACTTCAATGGACTGGTGAGGCATTACTTCCTGCGCCATCAGTCGAATCAAGCTGACATACAGGTCAATCTGCTCTCGCGGCACGACCGCAAAGCGCAAAGCCACGAGATTGCCCGACGTTTGCGCCCGGAATTAGTGAGACTCGCGGCGCTCTTCGGAGCCCGAATTAAGGTGGCCGAAGTTCCGCCGGGTCCTCCTGTACTGGAGACGCTGGTTGCTGAAGTCTATGGCCCCGACTACAAAGGGCAGATTCAGCTTGCCTCCCGGATCAAGCAAGTGTTCGAGCAGACACCGGGTGTGGTGGACGTGGACTGGTACGTAGAGGACCCACAAACCAAGTACGACCTCAAAGTCGATCTCGACAAGGCGTCGCTGCACGGTATCTCGGCGGCAGACGTTGCCCACACCTTGCAGATCGGCCTTGGTGGCGCCGACGCAGGCCTGCTGCACGATCCGCAGTCCAGTGAAGACGTTCCGATTCGAGTGCGCTTGTCACGTGCCAATCGGTCCGGAATCCAGGACCTTGGAAATCTGAAGCTGCCCACTGCCAGTGGTGGCCAGATCGCATTGCAGGAAGTGACAAGCCTGACTGAGACGACGATCGCCACGAGCGTCTACCGCAAGAATCTGCAACCAGTGGTCTATGTGACGGGCGATGTCGCCGGCGAGGAGGAAAGTCCCGTCTACGCCATTGGCAAGATGAGCGATGCGATTGACAAAATCAAACTCCCGGACGGCTACTCGGTCAAGCAATACAAAGGCACTTCGATGCCCGAACGTACGGACCGCTACTCGATGAAGTGGGACGGCGAGTGGCACATCACGGTGGAGGTGTTCCGCGATCTCGGTCTCGCCTTTGCTGCCGTGCTGGTTCTCATTTATGTGCTGGTCGTCGGCTGGTTCCGGTCATTTGTTACCCCGCTGGTGATCATGGCGCCGATTCCGCTGACCCTGGTCGGAATCATTCCTGCGCACGCGATGATGGGAGCCTTTTTCACCGCCACTTCAATGATCGGGTTCATTGCAGGCGCCGGCATCATCGTGCGCAATTCGATCATTCTCGTCGACTTCATCGAATTGCGCCGATCTCAAGGGATGTCGTTGGAGGAAGCTGTCGTGGATGCAGGCGCAGTGCGATTCCGTCCAATGCTCTTAACCGCCGCCGCGGTCGTTGTGGGTGCTAGCGTCATCCTTTTTGACCCGATCTTTCAGGGGCTGGCACTCTCGCTCATGGCAGGCGAGGTTGCATCCACCGTCTTGTCTCGAATGGCTGTGCCGGTTCTGTATTACATGTCGCAGAAGCGTAAACAATCGGCGCCGCCGCATCCTCACTCGCCGGAGAACATTGCCGAATGCGAGATGCCATAGTGCGAAGTAACGCCATGAATTCAGTGAAAGGAGAACAAATAATGACGATCGAACGCGCGCTCCGTCTGATTGCTGGGCTCTTTGTCCTAGTCTCGTTGGCCCTCGGATATTGGGTGAGCCAGTATTGGTATCTCTTCACCGCCTTTGTGGGTCTGAACTTGTTCCAATCGGGCTTCACTAATTGGTGCCCTATGATGACCTTCCTGCGGAAACTAGGCGTGGGCGGCCAGGAGAAGCTGAGACAGGCCTGAATGGGCTCGGCTGACTGGTCGGATACGTGACCTTGACCCAGTGGCCTTCTGCCCGAGCTGGGCGCTCCAAGCTGTGATCGAGACTGCAACCGCGAAAGCGGCGTAAATGCAATGTGGGGTAGATTTTAAGGATGGTGCGCCCTGAGAGATTCGAACTCC
>Ga0335078_10000295_pt1 | contig 80696 bp, 74 predicted proteins | sample Lox_Sample_32_FD_206711 | JGI IMG/M metagenome (GOLD analysis project Ga0335078, IMG submission 206711) | Soil microbial communities from Loxahatchee National Wildlife Refuge, Florida, United States - Lox_Sample_3.2 | ecosystem: Environmental > Terrestrial > Soil > Wetlands | place: USA... | reverse complement strand
CATGGAGAAAGGGCTGAGGTTCGCCATCCGCGAAGGCGGCCGCACCGTGGGCGCCGGCACGATCAGCGAAATTATCAAGTAACTGGGACTGAGGGACTAAGGGAAAAAGGGAGCAGACAATCCGGCGCCCAGAACAAGAGCGACTAGTCCCTAGTGCCTAAAGCGACCGAAGGGAAGCCAATATGCGGGAAATCATCACAATGGAGTGCACGGAGTGCAAAGAGCGGAACTACTCCACGACCAAGAACAAGAAAACGGTGACGGGCCGGTTGGAGTTGAAGAAGTATTGCAAGCGCTGCCGCAAGCACCAAATGCACAAGGAAGCGAAGTAGACGGCAGTGTTCAGTGAAAAGTGGTCAGTGATTAGTTGCGGACGTTGCAGGGGAGGCGAAAGCCTGGTCCGGGCCTCCGCGAAATTGATCACTGATCACTGGTCACTGATTCAGGGGCGTAAGCTCAACGGCTAAACTGCCGGTCTCCAAAACCGGACTTGGGGGTTCGAATCCCTCCGCCCCTGCCAAAAGAGTGGTCAGTGAACGGTGGTCAGTGGTAGGCCAGGGTATGGCTGGGAAGTTGAATAGGCTTCCATCTCTAGGAAAAACTGATTACTGATCACTGACAACTGATCACCGAGGATTAGCAGCATGGCAACGAAAACGGCAATCGAACGAGGCGAAGAGCGGTCCGCCAGGCGGCAGGAGCCGGGAGCTCTGGTCGAATTTGGGAGCGGTGCAATGGGCAAATGGAACGAGTTTACCGACTTTCTGCGCGACGTGCGTGCTGAAATGCGTAAAGTCGTCGCGCCCAACTGGAAGGAAGTGAAGACGACCACCTCCGTCGTCATCGTCGCGGTATTTCTCTTCGGCGCATACTTCTTCCTTGTCGATGCACTGTTTAAGAAGGGTATATACGCGCTATTGGCGCGGCTGGGTGTGCCGCTCAGTAATTGAGAGCAGCCCGGAATCGAGAGTGGGAATGTCAGACGAGCTGGAAAAAACAGAATTGGCTCTACCCGTGAACGAACAGGCCGCGGCCGAGGAACTCAAGGCACAGGAGTCCGAAGCGCAAGCCGGCGAGGATGAGCCGGAGGCCGCTGAAGCCGAACCTGAAACTGTTGAAGCGGCATCCCAGGCTGCTGAAGACGAGTTCGGAACTCCCGCGGACGGGACTTCGTCCGAGGGGTCGGAGCCGGTGCGCAATCCCAACTTCAAGTGGTACATCCTCCACGCCTACTCGGGTTTTGAGCGCAAGGTGCGCGAATCGATTGAGAGCCGCGTGCAGGCTTTTGGCTTGAAGGATCGGGTGGGCCGCGTGATGATTCCCATCGAACCGGTGACCGAGATCATCAACGGCAAGAAACGCACCGTGGAGCGCGTCTTCCTTCCCGGTTACGTTCTCGTCGAGATGGATCTCGACAATAATCTGTGGCACGTGCTCAAAGACACGCCCAAGGTGACCGGATTTCTGGGCACCGGCGACAAGCCCGTCGCGCTAAGCGAAGAGGAAGTGAGTTCCATCCTCTTCCGTTCCGAGATCGCCAAGGAAAAGCCGCGGCTCAAGATCAAATTCGAGAAGAGCGAACAGGTGCGCATCACCGATGGGCCGTTCGCCAACTTCAATGGCGTGGTGGACGAGATCAACGAAGATCGCGAGACCCTCAAGGTGATGGTCACCATCTTCGGCCGCTCCACGCCCGTCGAACTCGAGTTCGGCAAGGTGGAAAAGATTGCGTAGCTGAATCCTTAGCTATTAACTTTCAGCTTCTAGCCGGTCCGGCCATCTAGCAGCCGCCGGTTGCAAGTTAACGCTAAGGTTTCGGCACCAAAATTCGCATCAGCAACGATCAGCTAATAGCTAAAGCTAGAAGCTAAGAGCTGGTCCCGAAGGGACCATTCATGGCGCCTCCAAAGAAAGTACAGGGATACGTAAAACTCCAGATTGAAGCGGGCAAGGCAACGCCCGCGCCGCCGGTCGGCCCCGCGCTCGGCCAGGCGCAGGTCAACATCATGGAGTTCTGCAAGCAGTTCAACGCCAAGACGCAGAACAAAGACATGGCCGGACTCATCATTCCGGTCGTCATCACCGTCTACGCCGATCGCAGCTTCAGCTTCGTCACCAAGACGCCTCCGGCGTCGGTGCTGCTCAAGAAAGCCGCCGGCATCGAGAAAGGCTCGGGCACGCCTAACAAGGAAAAGAAGGGCAAGGTAACAGAGAAGCAGGTGCGCGAGATCGCCACGCAAAAGATGCCCGACCTGAACGCCGCATCGATCGAGACCGCGATCAAGAGCATCAAGGGCACCGCCCGCTCCATGGGCATCGAGGTCGTCGGATAGTTCGCGCCACATCAGCGCCAAGCCGCTAGGCCCTCCGGAATCCCGGAGGGCCTACTGCTTTGGCGCCGCCTACGGCGCGTTTATGCAGTGTATATTGAGCTGTACGTCGCTCCACTTGGCGTTTTCCTGATGGCCGCGCGGCTCCATCCCGGCAAGGAAGCGGACGCTTTGCACCTGGGGAGTGCGCTTCACCACGCCTTGATTCGTGACGGTCACTGTGCCGGCTTTGATTACGTCGACGTTCCCGCTCTTATTGGCTCCCACGGCAGCGGCCTGGAAGTTGTAATACGCAGATCCCGCCCCATCGGCCGTGAGTGTGCCCACTAACTGCACGGTGACCGGGCAAGTGCCGTTGTATTCGGAGGGCGTTACTGTGAGGTTGACGGCTGTGACGCGGGCGTTGGGCGCCGCGTGTGGCGCCCCTTGCCGCGGAGCATTTGGCGCAGCGGAACTCGGCGGCGTATCGGCAGTGCCGGTGCAGTTGATCATGAAGGTAGCGTTATTGGAACCTTCCATGGAGAAATCATCGTGGTTGCCTTGAGCGTCTTCAGGCCCCGCTTCCAGAAGCGCGGCGACGCCGATCTGATCGCCAAAGCCCGGCGTAGGAGTAAACGTAATGGTATGAGTCACGGTTTTGGTTCCCGCAGCCGCGAAAACGATCGTGGCGCCCGGTTCCTTCTCACCCGCGCCGAAGTCGTAGTAGACTTTGCCCGGCCCGTCGGTGGTAATGGTTCCGGTGAACTTGATGTGCGCAGGGCAAGGGCCGGTGTAATTGGGAATGGACTGAAGCGTGACGGCCGTGACCTTGACCGTGGGCTTGGGAGCGGACCCGTCCGAGCCAAGCTCCGCGTGCACGCCGGTCGCAGTGGCTTCGCCACTCACGGCCTTGCAGCCGGTAGGAACCGCAAGAGCCGAAGCAGGCGGCTTGGCCATGCTCATCTGCTTGACCTCGAGCATGGTGGTTGGCTTGCCATCCTGCCCGGTCATGACCTCTTTCACCGGGTAGCCGCCCGGATCGGCGATCCAGATCGTCACTTTCATTCCGCCTGCGTCCGCTTCCAACACTTTGGCCGGGATGCCGTTCAGGGTCTCCTTGCGCACGAGCGTTGCGTGGGCAACGGCCTGCTGGAACGAATCTTCGTTAGCGGCGGCGAAGATATCGAACTCCTCAGGCACGTTAGGCGAAGTATAGGTCATCACCGAGCAGGGCACTGAAGGGTCGCTGACGACCTTGGTGTAAATCTTGTGCGCCTGGAAGTCGTAGACGAGGTGACCGTGGTATTCCTTGCCGCGGCCGGGACCCGCGGGCAGGATCTGATCGATGGCCTCCTTGGACCCGTCGCGGGCTGCCTTGATCACCGACGGCCCCATGATGCTGGGCGCCGGGTCCATGGTGTAGGAATAAGTCTGCGGAGGCGGACTTTGCGGCCACAGGCCGGCGGCGACAGCCACAAAAACCAGGACCACCCCGAATGAAAGCAACTGAGAACGACGCATGATATCTCCTTGGCGAGGGAGGCTGATGCTCGAAATTCTCGACTCTGCAAATGTCCGGCACACGCGCAGCAGACGCGCGGCAGGAGCATTTGCGACTATGCGGAAGCTGCAGCGATGGTAGCACCAATTGCGGCGGCGTGGGCGCTTTTTTCGGCTTTTTGGGCGATGTATCTTGACGTCCTGCGGGATTCCGTTCATCTTTAAGCCGGTCTACCCCAATGTTGACATCGCTGTGAAAGCCACTGAGTTTGATCTTGCTCGGTTTCCTTTGTGCCTCAATTGAGCCTGACACGCTGAACCTGGCGCCGCCGGATCGAGGTCGTCGGATAGTTCGCGCCACATCAGCGCCAAGCCGGAAGGCCCTCCGGAATTCCGCAGGGCCCTTATTTCTTGGAGAGGAATTGCGGCGTAGCGGCTTTTCCTTGGGATCCAGGGAACAAAGATATAGATGCTTTCGAGGATTGAGCCGTAGATTGTTATTGACGATGATATTCTAAACGTTTAGTATATTCTGAACGATGGGCGATCTAGAGAGAACCCGCCTGGATTTTATTGAAACTCTGAGCCGCATCAGCGGGTTTTGGGGCTATCCACGCGCCATGGGCGCCCTGTTCGGCGCGCTATATCTTTCGCCCGACCCCATGTCGCTCGATGCTTTGATTCCGGTGGTAAGAGTGACCAAAGGCGCTATCAGCACAAACATCCGCGCCTTGGAGCAGCTCGGGATGGTCAGCAAGCAAATTCGCGCGGGCGACCGTCGGGATTACTATCAGGCAGAGACGGACTTTTGGAAGATTACAAGAACCATTCTCGAACGCCGGGAGAAGCCGGAATTCGATAGGGCACTCGGCAACGTAAGTGCGGCGTTGCGGCAATTCCGGACTAAGCCGCATGCGGGTCCGGACGCCGAACTTTTCACATTCTATGAAAGCCGGCTTGCGTCTATGGAGCGCTTTTTCAAGACCATCGACGGCATCGTGGCTACGGTATTACAGATGGAGCGGCTAAGGGCCGATGGTATTCGCTCCTTTTTGCCTTCGAAGAACAGGCGGAGATCGAAAGTGGGGCGGCGATGAATGCCGTTACGGGAGCCTACGGTTACACGGGAAAGTACATTGCCCGGCGTCTGCTTGCGGAAGGCGAGCAAGTGATCACGCTAACGGGGCACCCCGGCACGCCCAATGAATTTGGCGCAAAGATCAGGGCTTATCCATTTCGATTCGACAGCGCGGAAGCAATGGCAAAGTCGCTTACTGGAGTTCGCGTACTTTACAACACCTATTGGATTCGTTTCGATCGCGACGATGCAACGCACGAGCGCGCCGTGGCCAATACGCGCGTTTTGATTCGCGCCGCGGAGATTGCAGGGGTCGAGCGTATCGTGCACATCAGCATCACCAATCCGTCGCTCGAATCGCCGCTACCTTACTTTCGCGGGAAAGCTCTTCTTGAGGCGCAGATTGCGCAGGCGAAGTTGAGCTACGCTATCATTCGGCCGACCCTCGTCTTCGGCGAAGAAGACATTTTAATCAACAATATCGCTTATTTATTGCGAAAGATGCCTTTGTTCTTTATCGCCGGGAGCGGGCGTTATCGTCTTCAGCCGGTATTTGCAGATGACCTCGCCCGGATCGCCGTTGAAGGAGGTCACTCTGCTGCGAATCAGGTGATTGATGCGGTCGGTCCGGAAACATTCACGCTCGATGAGCTCGTTCGCCTGATCGCCCGCGCGGTCAATAGCAGCGCCCGCATCCTGCATGTTTCGCCCCGACTGATGCTCATGGCCGCCTACGTCCTCGGCAAGATCTTCCGCGACGTGCTTTTGACCCCTGATGAGTTAGAGGGCCTGATGAGCAATCTACTTGTTTCGCAATCGGCTCCAACGGGAGCGTCTAAGTTGAGCGCCTGGCTGGAAAATAATGCGGCGACGATTGGCAGCAGATATGCGTCGGAGATTGGCCGGCACTATACTAGTTGAAGGAATATCTGAGCTGCATTTTCAGTCTTCATTCGTAACTGCAGGGCGCAGGCCCATGATCTCGATTTCGAGCCCGCCGAAGTCGGGGTGGTCGTTTTCGCGAATTCGATACGCAATATCGATGCGGCTGCCCTGCTCGAGCCGTAGCTCCATGGCGTGCTCGGCGAGGTTCCAGCCGACGGCGCGAATTGAGCTCACGGGCGCGGCGCTCATGGGCAAGGCCGAAGAGGATTCGCTGGGCGCGGCATCCGCGTCTTGCGCGAGATCGAGCGCAAGGTGACGCGCCTTCATGATACGCGGCGCCGCAACCAGGCGCGCGTTGCGCGCAAGAAAGAGCGGCTCAGGATTGCCGTGTCCGAGCGGCTCGAGTTTCCTAAGCCACCCCACAAGTACTGGCGTGATGCGGTCGAGCGGTAGCTCGGCGTGAATACGCAAGAGGCGCTCGGCCTCGCGCGCGGCCAAGTGCAGCTCGGCATGGGCAGAGAGGCGGCGCTTCAGTTCGGACAGTTTCTCTGCTGGCATGGCGAAGCCCACGGCGAAGGCGTGGCCGCCATAGCGTGTGAAAAGGTCGGCGCAGGTTTCAATGGCGGCAAGCAGCGCGAATCCATCGACGGAGCGGCCGGAGCCGTGGGCGATTTTGCCGTTGGGACCGTCTTCAATGCTGACGACGATGGCAGGCTTGGCGGTGCGCTCGACCACGCGCGAAGCGAGAATGCCGATGACGCCGCGATGCCAGCCGTCGCCATCGATGACGAGCAAGCAGTCGGCGCAAAGTTCAGGGTCGGCCGCAAGGCGCGCTTCGATGGCGGTGAGCGCCTTTGCTTCCACGTCGCGGCGCTCACGGTTCAGCCTTTCCAACTTGCTCGCCAGCTCTGCCGCGCGATGCGCGTCGCGCGTGGAAAACAGCTCGACCACGTCGGAGGCGACATCCATGCGTCCCGCGGCGTTGATGCGCGGCGCGAGGCGGAAAGCGACATCGAAGCCCGTGAGTTGTTTGGCTGCGGGATCGAGCGCGGCGGCGGCAAAGAGCGCGCGAAGACCCGCGCCGACGGGCCGGCGCAGCTCGCGCAGCCCAATGGCAGAGATGACGCGGTTTTCGCCGCGCAGCGGGACCGCGTCGGCAATGGTGGCGATGGCCGCCATTTTAAGAAAGCTGGGCAGAGTCTTTTCGCGCACTCGCGCCGCATCGCGGCGCCCGAGTAACGCCTGCGCCAGCTTGAGCGCGATGGCCGCGCCGCACAGATGTTTTTCCGGATACGAGCATCCCGGTTGATTCGGGTTTAGGATGGCGAGCGCGGCGGGCAGGGCATCGTTCGCATCAGGCAGATGGTGGTCGGTGACGATGAGATCGAGACCCAACCGCCGTGCGGTTTCCGCCTCGGCAAAAGCGCGCATCCCCGTGTCGACCGTGACCACCACGCGAACGCCCTCGGCGTGCGCCGCTTCGAGCACGCTCGATTGCATTCCATAGCCGTCGCGCAGGCGGTGCGGGACATGAAAGCGCACGAGACCGGGAGGCGTGCCGAGAATTTCGAATGCGGTCTTGAGAAGAACGACAGCAATGGTGCCGTCTACGTCGTAGTCGCCGTAGAGAAGAATAGGTTCGCGCGCGGCGATAGCTCGTTCGAGGCGCTCGACGGCCGCAGCCATGCCGAGCATCGAGAATGGGTCGTGCAATTGCGCGGGCTCGGGGTTAAGAAAGGCAAAGGCCTCGGCGGCCTGCGTAATACCGCGCGCGACGAGCAGTTCGGCGAGCACCAGAGGCAGGCGGGCTTCGCGAGCCAGTGCCGCGGCGGCTTCAGGATGCGGCTCGGCAACGATCCAGCGCTGGCGCGGCAACGTGGGTTGCGCCAGAGGGGACTCATTACCGGCGCCGGACGTGCCCACGTCCTTTACTCGTCCTCGTCGTCGTGCGAGTGCGCGTCGTCGATCACAATGTCGTGAAAGCTCTCGAGGTTTTCGAGCAGCGACTGATAGCGTTCGTACCACTCGGTAGTCGTCTCATGCATAAAGACGACGCCCTGATAGACAAACCCAAGCTGGATATAGCCAAGCTTGCCCACGTACTTGCGCAGCCACTTGGCTTCTACTAGCTCGGCGGCTTCTTCGTCGGGGAAGTTCATCTCCCCGGCTTCCTCGATGAGGGCGTCGAGTTCTTCGGAATCGAGCGTCATCTCGCTGAAGGTGACAAAGGGAGAGCCCACGTGCTTAGCCATCTCCACAAAGTCCTTCCACGCGTCGGGGTTGCCGTGGCCCTCCCACAGCACCGAGGGAATGTCCTCAGTGACGTAGCCGGGCAGCCGGCGCATGCCGTGGCCCTCGATAAAGGCCACCATGTCGTCTTTGAGCGAAATTAGATTATCCGTGCTCATGGTCAAACACCCATTCTCGCAGATAGGGGCTGGAGCGCAACAGGGTTGTGGAAAGGGATAGCGCGGTCGCGCGCGCCGGAACGCAACTTGGGGCGTTAGTCTGGAATGAGCTGTAACGAGGAGCCTTCACTTGCCGCCATTTGAACGCCACGTCTTTGTCTGCCACAATTCGCGTCCCGCCGATGCGCCGCGCCCCTCCTGCACACGCGACGGAACGAGCGCGCTGCACTCGCGGCTGCAACAGCTTGCGCGCGAGGCCGGGCTGGGCGCCAGGGTGCGCATCAACAAGTCCGGCTGCCTGGACCAGTGCGAGCACGGGCCGACGGTCGTGGTGTACCCCGACGCCGTCTGGTACGGACGCGTGCAGCCGGAAGACGCCGAAGAGATTGTCGCCGAGCATTTGGTGCAAGGACAGCCAGTGGAGCGGCTGCGTATCGCCGACGGATGCCTAAACGCGAAGAGCTGCCCGCATAAGGCAGGGACTAGGGATTAAGGGACTGAGGAACGGCGGAACGAGGGGTCGCGCAGGCAAGCTGTTCGCTGCCGACTGTCCGCTGTCTGCTGACCCCTGACCCCGATCCCCTGGCTTCCGCCCCCTGACAACTGACGGGTCGGTGCGCTATCCTGACCTTTAGCCCATGATCTTTTCCCGCGACTACATTGGGTATCTCGCCCGCCGCACGGTCAAGCACCTGATTGATGTCAAAATGATTACAACTAGTGACTTGAAGGTTACGGAAGAGCGCGTCAACGCGGCCCTGTCCGAGGAGCTTTCGCTTGAGGACCGCATTAACGACGAGGTGCGCGTAATTCTTGAGGCCTACTCCGAGGAGATGCGCAAAAGCGGCGCCCAGTACGCGGAGATGTTCAAGAAGGTGAAAAACGAGCTGGCCAAGAAGTACAAGGCGGTGCTATGAGGATCAGCCGCGACAAGCTGAACAAGCTGGCCCACACCGTGGCCGACACGCTGGCCGAGATCGACCAGGTAGGCTTCCTCGACGATCGCAACACCATTCGGCAGGAAGCGCGCAAGGCGCTGGAAGTGCTGCTCAATGAAGAGGCCCGCATCGACACTTCGGCGCGGCTCAAGATTGCCAACCAGCGCAAGATCATCCTCGAAGGCTCCCAGGAGTGGGACATCCTCTATCGCAAGTACTACAACGAGGAAGTGCGCAAGCTAGGGATCTGAGGCACGCTTGCCTTTTGGTTCCAGGTCAGACTTTTGCTACATTAAGAGAGGCGCCCGCATCCCCGGGGCCGCCGCCGCACACAGAGTGGCGCTATCGTCTAGGGGTTAGGACGTGAGATTCTCAATCTTAAAACCCGGGTTCGATTCCCGGTAGCGCTACCAGAGATTTGACGCTAAGGCCCGCTATTTCAGCGGGCTTTTTCTTTGCCCGGACAACCTGCTGGCGAGTGCTGACGGCAAAACGCGCGATTCGTGGTACACAGTGCGGTACACAGTCGATTCGGCCCTGTCACCCCCTGCCTTGCAGACTTCGGCGTTATTCGTGGTACACAGTCGAAGGAATGCTTCTTGGCGGGCGGCATCCCCCTAGTCGTGCCACCCCGCCCTCAAGCCATAGGTCCGGCTCCGAGAATTTTGACCCAAAAGATAAGTCCACGGGGGCTGAAACTGCATCCGGCGAAGTTGTCATTATCCTCATCAGATTGCGCCAAAGCCGAATTGTAGGTTTCCAGGCTAAAAATACGGATGTATCCGACATGGCGACGGCGTCCGCCCTTCGCGCAACCTCAAAGTGGGAAGGTTCGCGGAAGAGCGAACAATGGTTTCCAAGGATAAGGCTAAGAAAATATCCGCCTCCCTGGTTTTACGTGCGCGGTCGACGATACTACCCTCGCCGCCTAGCCTTGGCCGGGCGAAAGCCGGAATGTCATTCGTCACACTTCGGGCGCAAAGCGGCTTTGGCAACTCAGAGGCCCGTGGTCAGGCCGCTTTGTTCGAGGCGCGATACCACTCGACCGTGCGTCGCAACCCCTCGGCAAAGCTCACTAAGGGCGTGTAGCCGAGCAACTCGTGGGCAAGGCGAATGTCCGCCCGCGAATGACGGATATCCCCGGAGCGCGGTTCGCCATAAGCAGGTTTGCCCCGGTATCCGGTGAGGCCGCAGAGCAGCTCAAAGGTATGGTTGAGCGTGGCGTCCGAGCCTGTAGCAAGATTCATCATCCGTCCCGAAACCCTTTCCGCGGGCGCCGCGGCGGCCAGCAAATTGCCCGCGACCACGTTGTCGATATAGGTGAAGTCGCGGCTCTGTTCGCCGTCACCGTAGATGGTGGGTTGTTCGCCGGCGAGCAACTTGCGGCAGAAGATGGCCAGGACACCGGAGTAGTGCGACGTAGGATCCTGGTAGGGGCCAAAGACGTTGAAGTAGCGCAGGGCGACGGTCTCTAGTCCGTAGACGCGCGTGAAGGCGCGCAGATAATGCTCGCCCGCCAGCTTGGCCACAGCATAGGGCGTGATAGGCAGGGGCAGCATCTCCTCGCACTTGGGCAGCGTGGGTGTTTCGCCGTAGACCGACGAGGACCCGGCGTAGACCACACGGCGCACACCGGCGGCCTTTGCGGCCACTAGCACATTGAGGGTTGCATCCACACAATTGCGGTTGGTTGCAGCGGGATCGGCCACCGAACGCGGAACCGATGCCAGCGCCGCCTCGTGGAAAACGATCTCGACGCCGGCGCAGGCTCGGGCACAGACAGCCGGATCGGCGAGGTCGCCTTCGAGAAACTCCATGGCCTCAAGGCCCACGAGATTGGCGGGATTGCCGGTAATAAAGCTATCGATGCCGCGTACCGATTCGCCGCGCGCCAAAAGAGCCGCGGCAATGGAGCGGCCAATGAACCCGGCGGCTCCGGTGACAAGATATTTTGACAAGCTCTTACTCCGTGAACAAAGCTGTACCAAAGCCGAGTTGACGACCTTCCCTCCTAGAATACCAACGCCGTATAGCATCGCTGAAAAAAGATTGCCGCCTTTCACGCTCTCGCTGGTTATGCAGTCTATACACTGTTAATGCCAATGCGATGCCCGTTATGAACACGTGGGCACTCGCTTCCGGAGGACCATCATGCAGGACGAAATGGATCGAATGCGGCGTAGGGACTTTTTGCGATTGAGCGGGGCGGGCGTGGCGGCCGCGAGCCTCCAGGCGGTCTGGCCCGGCTCGCTCGCCAAGGCCCAGGCTGCAGAACTGAAAAGCACCTTGCGGGCGGCTCCGGCGCATCCGCTGGTATTGCGTTCAGATCAGCTCGAAATCATGTTCGACGCCGACGACGGACTGCCCTACGAATACCGCTGGATCGCGAACGGCGCGCGGATGCGCGGCGAAGACTTCGGCCTGAAGATGACAGCGACGGTCTGCGAACGCGAAGCGTGGCGTTTCTTCGCGGCATTGATCGATGCGACCCCGTCTCAGCACACGGCGGAAGGGGCTGCGCAAAATCAAGCGATCTTCGCTTGCCAGGTAAAGGATGGCGGCAAACAGTGCGCGGCATTCCGCATCAGCTATGTTCTTAGCGGCGCCACCCTTCAGGTCACGATGGAAGAGGTGACTGAGGAGCACGGTTACGAACTGATCGAGGTGGCCATGCCGCGCCTCGTCACCGTGCGCGAGAAGGACGGTCCGGCGTGGCTGGTGCATGGCGACTCAGGCGGCCACTTTGTGATGCTGGCCGATGCAACCGCGGGCACGCTTCCTCCCAATAGCTTCTGGGGCCACATTAACGGCTCGTTGCCTGTAAACATGGTGGGTAGCGACCGGCTGATGTGCGTGCAGGAGACGACTGCGTTCATGGACACTACCGCAGTCGAGGTCACTGGCGCGGCGGGAAGCCGGCGGGCGGCGATTGGCTCGGGGCGCGTGCATCGTGTGAACGGCCACGACTGCTACGACATGAACCTAGGCAAGGGCGCGCCGCTGAATTGCGGCATTGCGGTGACGCCCAACCTGCTTGTGGAGGACACACCCTCATGCCGTCTGGATTTTCTCGCCGTCACCGGCGATCCGCGCTCGGCGTGGATCAAAGCAGGCAAGATGATTCGCGACCGCATGCCGACGATACCGAACGATTTCTATCACGATAAGTACATGTATGGCATTCACTGCGACGAGCCAACGTTTCCGCAGCCTAGGTCGACCTTTGGGCAATGCGAGCAGACGATTGCGGATGTCGCGGATCTGACCGACAACGCGCCGCAGATTGTGCATCTCTGGGGCTGGCAGTTCAAGGGCAAGGATACAGGCTACCCGGCAGTAAACGTGGTGGACGAGCGCATCGGCGGTTACGACGGCATGATGCGGCTGATGGAGCGCGGCCGCGCATTGAACGCCACCGTCACGCTCTCCGACAACTACGACGATGCGTACAGGAGCAGCCCGGCGTGGGACGACGCGATCATCGCGCGGCGCCCGGATGGGCAGTTGTGGCAGAGTCGCGTGTGGACCAGCGAAGCATCATGGATTATCGGCCTCGCCAAGTACATGGACGGCCCGGGCGTGGAGCGCGTGCGCTACACCTGCGAGCGTTACAAGCTGCCGCAAACCACGCATATCGATGTGCTTTCGTACTTTGCCATCCGCAACGATTGGGACCCGAAGCGCCCGGCAAGCGGCATCCGCAATTTGCGCCAAGGCCGCTACCGGGTGCTCGAAGAGTTTGCCAAGCACGGAGTGGATGTGACGTCGGAGGGCCTGCGCTACCCCATGATCGGCAAGATCAGCGGCTGCTGGTATGCGCAGACTTCGGAGACGAGCCCATTCGGCAGCCAGCCGATTCCGCTGCTGCCGCTGGTCTATGGCAAGAGTGCGATCTGGGGCCTAAGCGGCAGCATCGGGGGCGAACCGGTTACGGCGCGTTCGCGCTACCTCTTCTGGAACGCGGTGATGCACGAGATTCTTGGCGTGGCCACTGATCGGCGCCGGATCACGGACGTGTTCTATCTCAATTTGATTCCCTGGATGCATTTGCACCGCAGAGAAATCGAGAGCTTCGACCGCAACGGCGAGCAGGTGACGATCGGGCTCGAAGGCAATTGCCGCATCGCAATTGACAACGCCGCGAAAACCTATCGCGTCTCTTTGGATGGAGCGGACATAGCGAACGAAGATGCGGTCTTTTGTCCGATGGACGCGGATCGGATCTGCTTTTATGCGCTCACAGCACGGGAGCTGAGCGCTGCATGGCCCACCGAATGGAAAGAGGATGAGGCGGTTGCGGTTGCGCTCTCCATCGGGAAGCGCGATCCGGTTTCTTTCAAGGTTGCGAACGGGCGCGCGACCGTGAACGTCGCGGCGCAACAGCCGGTGATCCTCTATCGCAGCCACCATATGGCTCGCGTGTGAGTGGAGTGTTTACGGCAGGTGAGGAAGCTTTGTTTCAGGATGGCGCATCGTGGATGACAAACCTGACAAAAGAAGATTCCCAAAGGAATTCTTGGGAGCGTTTGCCCTGACGTTTTTCAACGAATTCAACCGGCTTCATCACGGGGCAAACATTTGGCAGGCACTCTTTTCAGCCTTCTTCACGGCCCTTCTCCTGGCAATTGCTGCGCATATAACCAGAGGCAAGAAGAAACAGGTCCAATGGAAATACTTCGGTATATTTGCTCTTACATTTGCATTCACTGTCCTGATGGTGCGGCAAAGGATGGGGCCCGCCGCCCGATGGACGGAGATTTTCTCTAGCTCTTTGACGGTTGCAATCTGGATTTGCGCAATGCTGTTCCTGATTTCTTACTTCTGGCGGCAGGCTGAAGGCCAAGCCGAGTAAATTAATCGTAGTGCGATGTCGACTTCCCCGCCCCCGTTTAACTCAAGATGCCTGGCCCTTGCCGGCCTCGCCCTCGCGGCCGCTGTCACCGCGGCACATTCGCAGGGCAACTACGAGATCCAGGTATACTCCGCGGACACCGTCGCCCCGCGCACCACGATGGTCGAGTTGCATTCGAACTTCACGGCTGCGGGCCATCCGGCGATGGACGGCTTAGCGGCCACCAACCACGCTGAACACGAGACCGTGGAACTCACACAAGGAATCAATGACTGGTTCGAGGTCGGCTTTTATATTTTCACGAGCGAGCAGAGCGGGCTGGGTGTCGAATGGGTGGGCGATCACATACGGCCGCGCGCGCGCGTTCCAGATAAATGGCGTTGGCCGGTGGGCGTGAGCCTGTCCATGGAGATGGGTTATCAGCGCGCGCTGTTCTCGCCGGATACCTGGACGTGGGAGATTCGGCCGATTATCGATAAGACTTCCGGCCGCTGGTACTTCGCCGTGAATCCGGCGCTGGAGCGCACCTGGCACGGGCCCGACGTAAAGCTCGGGATCGATTTTTCGCCGGCGGTCAAGATCAGTTACGACATTACCAAGCAGATCGCCGGCGGCATCGAGTACTACGCCGACTACGGCAGCATCGCGAACGTTGCCAGCCTGCGCGATCAGCAGCAGCAGATCTTCCCTGCCCTCGATCTCAACGTCTCGCCGATGTGGGAGATCAACTTCGGCGTGGGCGTTGGCCCCACCTCGGCCACCGACCATTGGATCGTCAAAGGGATCGTGGGCCGCCGGTTCGACTGGGGCAAACAGAAGCGGTGAAACAGGGCTGCGCCCAACCCAGCCGCGGCCCCGGCCGCAATGGCTGCAATCACCAAATGTGGCAGGCGTTGGCCGGCATCATCGGTTGGCCGGCTTTGCACCCGAAAGCCTTGCCGAATTCCGGAAGATTCCGTACCACCCCGTTGACGCGAAACTGCCCCGGCGAATGCGGGTCGGTTTGCACCTGCAGCCTGAGCCGCTCGGGCCGCATGTTGTCGCACCAATTCTGTGCGAAGGCAAGGAAGAACTGCTGGATGGGCGTATATCCATCCTGCTTTGCGTCCAGATCGATGCCCTTGCGCTTGGCATCGGCAAGAAACGCGTTAAAGGCCAAGCGCAAACCGCCGTTGTCGGCGGTGTTCTCGCCCAAGGTCAGTTTGCCGTTCACCTTCACATCGCCGACTGCCGTGAAGTTGCCGTATTCCTGCACCTCGCAATCCGTCATGGCGTCGAACTTCTTGCGATCGTCGGAGGACCACCAACCCAACAGATTGCCATAGCCGTCGAATTGGCTGCCCTGGTCGTCGAAGCCATGCGTCAGTTCGTGTCCCACGATGGAGCCGATATGACCGTAATTCTCCGCGTCGGTGGCGTGCGGATCGTAAAACGGAGCCTGCAGAATGCCGGCGGGAAAGTTGATGTCGTTCATTGAAGGGTCATAATAGGCGTTCACCGTTGGCGGGCTCATCTCCCATTCGTTCCGGTCCACGGGCTTGCCGATCTTGTTGAGCTCGCGCTTGTTCTCGAAGTCCGCCGCGCGCAGGGCATTGCCCAACGCGTCGCCGCGGACCACCGTCAATGTGGAATAATCGCGCCAGCGATCGGGATAGCCGATCTTGTTCGCCATCAGGTGGAGCTTGGTCTCGGCGGTGTGCTTGGTGGGGTCACTCATCCAGGTTTGCGTTTCCAGCTCAGCGCCCATCGCCGCTTCGATGTCATGAACCATTTGCAGGGTGAATGCCTTGTTTGCGGCGGGAAAATTATCCGCGACGTAAACCTGCCCGAGCGCCATGCCCAAAGCATTGTCGGTGCCGGCAACGCACCGCTTCCAGCGGGCACGCTGCTCCGGCTGCCCGTTCAACTCGTGACCGTAGAAGTTGAAATCCTCCCGGCTAAGCGCTTTGGGCAGCGCATACTCAGGAATCGAGTTGACGAGTTGCCAGCGCAGGTAGGCCTTGATGGTATCGAGATCGGTCGAATCGAGGACGGACTGCAGCCCTTTGAAGAAGCCGGGATTGGCTACATTCAGTTCCACGATTTCGGTCACATCGGTATCGGCAAAGAGTTTGGGCCAGTCGATCGCCGGCGTCAGCTCCGTTAGTTTCGTTACCGGCAACAGGTGATAGACATTTTCCGGCTGGCGGCGCGAAGTGATGTCCATCGATGCGTTGGCCAATGCCGTTTCGAGCGTCATGATCTTTTGCGCGTCGGAGGCAGCCTTGTCTGCCGGCTCGCCAATCAGTTGGAGCATCGCGGCCACGTGCTCCACGTATTGCTTGCGCGTCTTCTCGGCTTCGTCGCCCTTGCGGAAGTAATAGTCGCGTTCCGGAAGGCCCAGTCCGCCCTGATCGACCACGGCAATTTGCCGGCGCGCGTCCTTGAAGTCCTGCTGCTCGCCGTAGCCGAAAAATGCACCCACGTTGATCATCTGGTAGTGTGCGAGAAGATCGGTCAATTCCTTCTTGCTGCCGAGCGCCGCAATGCGATCGAGTTCTGGCTGCAATGGCTTGAGGCCTTTGGCCTCGATGGCGTCTTCATCCATGCAACTCGCGTAGTAGTCGCCGATCTTTTGCTCGTTGGCAGCGTAATCACTTGTTTTCGTCTCGAGGGTAGAGTGTTGCGCGCTCACTTGTGCCGCTTGGTCGAGCAGGCTGCGCAAGATGCTCTCGGTGTAGTCGTGAACCACGGAGAATCCGCCATAGGACGATCTGTCGGGCGGAATCGGGTAGAGCTTGTCGAAGTTTCCGCATGCGTACTGGTAAAAGTTCACACAAGGATCTGCGCTGATGTCGATCAGCTGCCGGTCGAGACCCGGGAGAAGCTCGACCTTGGCGGGGGACGCGGATGCGGTGGAATTCGTGGCCTGGGCATGAAGCATGGCCACACTCAGCGCCAGGACGGCTGCGCCCGTCAACCCGAGCGGTGCAATTCGACTAAGTTGATTCAATGGCGTGACCTCAACAATTCAATCTTTTGAGTGTACTTGGCGGCGACCCCGTCCACCAGATAAATGATACGCACGGAGAAAGAAACAGTTCCGGCCGCAGTCCTGGACAACCAAAGCGAGTGCCGTCGCCTGCCCCGGAGTGACCTGCTGGAAAGCCGGCCGCAGGGTGTATCTTCGCCATTCCGCTCCAAAACAGACGGGGTTTTCCACAGCCAGGGGTTACAATGGCTTTGCGCTCTGCCCCGGCAGAGGTAGGATAATCGCAAACCGATTCAATTGAGAATCTCGTGTTTACAAGAACAATCCTGGGTCTCTGTTCCTGCGCACGAGGGAAAGGCAACTATGACAGAGAAGCAAAAGCACTTGGCGCGCGGTGCGGCGCTTGAGCAAGTCACGCCTGACCGGCGGAAATTTCTCGCGATGTTGTTGGCCGGCACGGCCGCCATTCCTTTCGTCGACTCCGCGGTTCTGACGTCCGAAGGCGCTCCGCCACAGGCGCAGTCCGGGGGGACGAACACGCAACAGAAGAGCGCGAACACGCAGCACAAGGATTCTTCCGCGATCAAGGGCAACCAGCAGGACAAGTCCAGTTGGACATGGACGAAAGGCGGCTCGTCACTGAAGAACTCGCAGGACAAGACCAGCCCCCAATTCCTCAAAGGCGGCTCGTCGATCAAGAGCTCGAATTCGACGATCAAGAACACGAACTCGCAGACCGACGGCGGGATCAGTCACAGCGACGATTGGGAATCGAGGCAGCAGATCAAGGGCTCGAATTCCACGATCAAGGGGTCGAATTCGGCGATTAAAGGCACGAATTCAACGATCAAGAATACGAACTCGTCGATCAAGGCCACAAGCGGGACGGGGGCCAATAGTCAAGCGCAACACTGATCGTTGATTCGATTTTGGGGATTCGCTCTCGCGCTATTGCCATTCCGGCGCCGTTCGCGGCGCCGGCAGTTTTTTGCTTCATTAGGCCGTCGCCGCTCTGCAAGCTTTCATGACCAATCCCAAAGTCAATCCCGCCGTCGGCCTTGCCACTGCAGGGGACCGCTACGTTGCCTACCACGGCGAGGAAGATCGTTTTTTCGAGCTCAACGCTACGGCGGCATTGATTGCCGAGCTGTGCGACGGCAGCAGGAGCGAGGAGGAAATCCGCACGCTAGCCGCTCCCTGGATGCCCGGCGAATGCGCCGAGGAGGTAGATCGCGTTCTCCGCGAGGGACTGGAATCCGGTCTGCTGGTTGCGGGCAACGGCGCACAGGCGCCAGCCCGCATGATGACCGCCGATGAGTTGGCGGCGCTTGCGGAACATCTTTGGGAGTCGAACCGGATAGATGCCGGCCTGGCCTGCGCCACGCGCGCTACCGAATTGCAGCCAGATCACGCTGCGGCCTGGCACGCCGCCGGCCGTATGTCGCAGGCGCTGCGCCGCCGCGCAGATGCCGCGAATGCCTTCGCAAGATACTTGGAGCTTTGTCCCAGCGATGCAGCGATCCGGCATCAGTTGATCGGCTTGCGGAATGAGCAGCCCCCGGAACGCGCATCCGACGATTGCATTCTGCAGACCTTCGGTAGTTTCTCTTCGCACTACGACTGCAAGATGCGTGAGGTGCTGGCTTACCAGGCTCCTGAGCGCATCAAGGAGCTTATTCAGTCGCTGATGGGGGATGCCGCAGGGCTCGATATTCTCGATCTCGGTTGCGGAACCGGACTCGCCGGAATGGTATTGAAGCGGCGCGCCGCCTGCCTGACGGGAATCGATCTCTCGCCGGAAATGATCGAGCGAGCGCGGGAACGCGGCATCTACGACAGGCTCGAAATCTCCGAGATCAACACCTGGCTTGCATCGGCGCAAGCCAGCTTCGACCTCATCGTCGCGTGCGACACGCTGGTTTACTTCGGCGACCTGACCCACGTAGGAAAGCTCGCGGCCAAGGCGCTCAAGACCGGCGGACATTTCGCTTTTACCGTGGAGCGCGGCGAAACCTATCCGCATCGGCTTACAGATTCAGGACGCTACTCCCATCATCCCGATCACATTCGCGCCATAGCGCAGGCTGCGGGCCTCGATGCCGTCAGCATCAAGGAAGGGTTTTTGCGCATGGAAGGCGGACAGGAGGTGATCGGCTGGATCGCTCTCCTCAAGAAAATCCCCATGCGCCTGTGATGCGGCGCCTACGCCACCAGCGCCATGGCGCGGATGGTCTCCTTGCGCACGGTGAGCCTTTCGATTAGATCGGCGCGCGCTTCGTAGCCGCGGCCCGGCGCGTCGCGAACGGCGATTTCGCCTTCCGCTGAGACCTCGATTTCGGGTTCGACTATGTCTTCGGACCAATAACGCGCAGAGGCGGAGACGTCGCCCGGCAGCGTAAAGCCTTCAAGCGTGGAAAGCGCGATGTTGTGCGCGCGGCCGATGCCGGACTCAAGCATTCCGCCGCACCACACGGGAATGCCGCGCTCCAGCGCCGCGTTGTGCACCGCGATGGCCTCGGAGAAACCGCCGACGCGGCCCAGCTTGATGTTGATGATCCTGCAAGACCCCGCCTCGATGGCGGCAAGTGCGTCACGGCGGTTGTGTATGGACTCGTCAAGGCAGATAGGCGTGTTAAGCCGCTTCTGCAGCACGGAGTGGAAGTAAAAATCGTCGTGCCACAAGGGCTGTTCGATCATGAGCAGGTCGAAGGCATCGAACGACTCCAGAAGTTCCTGGTCGCGCAGCCGGTAGGCGGAGTTGGCGTCGCAACTGAGCATGATTTGCGGCCAGCGGCTGCGCACACGCTCGAAGACCTCCACATCCCAGCCGGGTTTGCACTTGAGTTTGATGCGCCGATAGCCGGCTTCCAACTCGCGTTCGATGATCGCAAGCAGCTCGGGAATCGAGGACTGAATGCCGAGAGAAACGCCGCATGGAATTCGGTCGCGCACACCGCCGATGAGGCTGGCGAGAGAGATGCCTTCGCGCTGCGCTTCGAGATCCCAAACGGCGTTCTCCAGCGCCGCCTTGGCCATGGGATTGCCGCGCACGGCGTAAAAGATGCGCGGGCACTCGCCGCCGTGCTCCGGCGCTTCGGCGGCAAGCATCGGCGCAAGCTCATTCACCAGCACCTGCCAAGCGGTGTCGGTCGATTCACTCGAAAAGAGCGGCCGCTCGCCTGCCGTGCACTCGCCCCAGCCAGTCAGCCCTTCGGACTGAACCTCGGCAAGCACGATTCTTCGGTTGCGGGTGACACCAAAGCTGGTTTCAAACGGACGCAGCAGGGGCATGTGCAGTTCGCGCAGCGTGATTGCATCGATTCTCATATGTTCCTCTTCGAAGATTCAGGACTGGGGATAAGAGCCCAATTCGTAGACACCGTTTCCTTCCGCATCGCGGGAAAACCCTAGCACAGCAAGTCCTTTGGAAAAAGCTCGTTGAAACTTCTTTTGATTCTCTAGTTGAACCACAATTGCCCGTTCGCGGGTTTCTTCGTTAGCCTTCCACTGGCCAATCAAAGCCGGAACTATAATGCGATCTTCGATCACGTGTGCAACTGCCGGGCGCCGAGCAAGGAGGGTCTCAACTCGCGAGGAATCCAACTCCCACTCAGCCAAAAGGCGGTCTGTTGGCAAACCACCCTGCAGTTGAGATGAGGATACACCATAGAAATTCACGCGATATTCGCGGGAGATTGCGCCCAGCCTGTGGATATTGAGATAAGCGTTTTTGATTTCCAGCGGATCAAAGGTCCACTCGATATGCCGGATGCCGCGGGAAAGTGCCTCATGCCGTTGCTCCCATTTGAGTTGCGCGCCGAGGCCGCGATTGCGATGCGAAGAGCGGACGGCCAGCATGTGGGAGTGAATGTAGGGCCGCGGTCCATGTGGATCTGCTTTGACTCCCGGCAAAGACATGGCGAAACCAACAAGGGTTCCGTCCGGGCCGGCTACCGTATCGTCACCCACTTCGCTATCGAACGCGCCAATCACTTGGCCGCCGATATTTTGCGCCAACAGAAAGGTCTTGGGGGGGATCACCTCGCTCTCGTCGTAGCCCCAAGTTTCAATCTGAAGCTGAACGCACGCGTCCAACTCTGCCATTTCTGCGCAAGATCGAATACGGATCATGGCCGCGCCTGCTCTGCCGATCGAGAGAAGGCATCGGCGGCCGCGAGCTTCTGTTTGGCCCGCGCCCACAGCGCTTCCAATTCATCCGGCGAGAGGCTTTCGATCGGGCGCGGCGAGGCCAGCTCCATTTCGCGGAATCGCTTGCGAAAACGCAGATTGCAATCGCGCAATGCCATCTCAGCATCCGCGCCGAGGTGGCGGCCGAGATTGACGACGGTGAACAGCAAATCGCCCAGCTCCGCTGCGATTGCCGGCTTGCGCGCCGGATCGCCGGAAGCGGCTTCCGCTTCGAGTTCGGCGGTTTCCTCGGCGATTTTGGGCAGCAACTCGCGCCAAGTGGGCCAATCGAAGCCCGATTTCTGCGCCTTGGCGCCAAGCTTGGCGGCCTCAGCCAGCGCGGGCATGGCGCGCAGCACGGAGTCCAATCTTGACGCCGGGGGCCTCTTCGCCGAAGGCTCGTCCGCTCGATGCGATGCTATTTCCGCGGCCTTGATCTCCTCCCAGTTGCGCAGAACCGCATCGGCCGAGCCTTCGACATTGGCGTCGACGTCGGCGCGATTCCCCGCCGCACGCGCGGCATCGTCGCCAAAGACATGCGGATGGCGGCGCACTAACTTGCGATTCAGGGAGTCGAGCACGTCCGCAATCGTAAAGTGGCTCCTGTTCGCTGCCATTTCCGCGTAAAACAGAACCTGCAGCAGGAGATCGCCAAGCTCTTCTTGCAAATGCGGGAAGTCGCGGCGCTCAATGGCGTCGAAGACCTCGTAGGCCTCTTCCAGCGTGTATTTGCGGATGGAGTCGAAGGACTGCTCACGGTCCCAGGGACAGCCGCCAGGAGCGCGCAGCCGCGCCATAATAGCCACAGCCTGCTCGAACAGCGAGGCCGCCCGCGCCGGGTCGGTGATGGTTTGCGGCGTGGAATTCTTTGGGCTGGAGTGAGCCGGCGGAAGATCCATGCAATCTAAGTTTACCTTGAGGCAAGCGACGGCAAGGGCTTGCGTCTTAGGAGAGGTTGGGGCGGGACCACATGCTGAGACCGCGTGCCGCATTTATACTCTCACTCGAATGATTCCGACGTCCATCACAACAATTGCAGGGCTATTAGGCCTCGTCTTCGGCAGCTTTTTGAACGTCTGCGTCTCCCGCTGGCCCGAAGAAGAGAGCGTCGTCAAGGGCCGCTCGCATTGCCGGAGCTGCGGGCGGACGCTCACGTGGTGGGAGAACGTTCCGCTGGCAAGCTGGCTGGCGCTTCGCGGCCGCTGCAGTACATGCAAGGCGCGGATCGGCTGGCGCTATCCGCTGGTAGAGCTGGCGGTGGCAAGCTTGTGGGCGTTTGCTAGCTGGCACGTACTCGCGGGCGCATTCGATGCAGCCCTGCCCATCGACGTTCTCTGCTATCAACTCTCCGTCCTCATCGGGCTCATGATTTTTCTTTGGCTGCTGGTCGCACTCGCGGTTCTAGACGCGGAAAATTTATGGCTGCCTGACCGGCTCACTTGGCCGGGAATCGTTATGGGCATTCTCGCAATCTATCTTTGGCTGACGGCTGCAACTCGCCTCAGTCAACATCACTTCGATGCCGTCCCTCTTTCGACCTTACCCATCATGTCGATGGAGTCGATGATGGGGCTGCAGGATTTTCTTCAACTCATTCGATTCCCGGGAATCGACAGCCCTCTCGCCGGATGGTTGCTGCTCATTGCAGGTCCACTTGTGGCCGCCGGAGCCATGTTCCTCATTCGCTGGCTCTACTGGCTCGTCCGCCGGCGCGAAGGCCTTGGCCTGGGCGATGTCAAGCTCATGGCCATGCTCGCCGCCTGGTTGGGACTCGATGGCGCGATGCTTGCCTTCACCATCGGCTGCGCGCTGGGCGCGCTCACGGCGCTGTTTATGCTTGCAATCCCTCGATCCCGAACCGGCGGGCCGCACTGGGCCCTGCAGAAACTTCCCTTCGGAACCTTCCTTTGTCTTGGCGCGGTCGTCAGCGTCTTCTGGGGCGGCTCACTGATTGCTCTCTATGCGCGCTGGGCAGGATTCTAGAGCTGTTCCCACTTACCGCTGCGATGCGGAGGGTTGCGCAGCCTGCGGCGGTTTGGCGTTGGCGATCTCGGGATCTTCGAGCGCCTTCTTCGCCTCCTTCGCGTGGTGGCTGCCGGGATCGTATTCCATCACCTTCTGGTAGTTGGCGCGGGCATCGGCAAAGTTGCCCAGATGCCGCTCGGCCTCGGCCAGTCCCCAATAGACGTCGGGATTGTCGGGGTCGAGCACCAGAGCCGACTGGAAGCGCGAGAGGGCGGCTCTCCAATCCTTGTTGTCGAGATAATACTTTCCGACGTTCTCGTCTTCGACCGCGGTCTCTTGATGCTCGGGTTCGATCTGCTGTCCTTTGCGATTGCGTCTTCCTGGTTGTGTATCGTCGTCGGCAGGAGGAAGCAGGTCGCGCATCCCGGCCAGGCTCGAACTGGAACCCTGCTCCTGACTCTCGGCCTCGGATGCTGCGTCTTCCGGGCTGCGCACGGGATCCACGTCGCCGGCAGGCATAGGGATGTGGGCATCATCGGAGGCGTCGTTCCCGCTAGGGATCGTGCCCGGCGAGTTGCGCGACGGCATCACTGGCACGTCGTTGGTGTCCTCAGGAAACGGATTTTGATTGGTTTGCTGTTGCGTGCGCGAGGGCGTTTGCGCATTGGAAGGGTTCTGTGAACCTGATGCGGGCTGGCTTTGGCCCGGACCGGAGGCATTCCCTTCGTTTTGGGTTTGTGCGCGAAGGCCAGGCGTCGTCGCCACAAGGCAAACGAGCACGAGCAGACAGCCAAACCACGGTTTCATGGGCGATCCCCCACTCACTTTGGACGCGATTCAGCCCGCAGCGGGATGCCGGCCGTGGGCGCGACCAACCGCGGGGCTTCCCACAATGTCGCATCCACTTCAAGGATCGCACAAGTTCTTGCGTGATTGCGAATCCACGTAAGCAGCGCGCTAGCATGAGCTATTCCGCGCTCTCCGGAAACGAACGGCAAGAGCGCCTAACCCTGAAACCAGCAGCAACAGCGAAGACGGCTCCGGAGTCGCCGTAAATTCAATGCCGCTCTCGTAGGGCGTCCATCCTGGCTCCTGTTGGAACCCTCCCGCGCCCGAACTTGCGTACGCCGTGTCCGGCAGTGGATTGCTTCCCACGGAGTTCCCGGTGGTGGGCAGCGCAAGATTCAGACTGTCGTAGGGCCCAGGCACACCCGTTGGGTCCGCCCCGTAATCCGTGGTGTTGTATGCCAGCCCGTAAATGATCTCGCCCGGCACGTTGACGCCGGTCAGGTCGAAACTCACTTCGGACAGCGACCCGTGGTAGCAGTTTCCGTCAGAGGCAAGGTATGCCGCAGGATCGGCGCAACCGCCCGACTCGGGCCGCCACGGGATAAACGCATCGACTGTTTCGCTCGCGATCAACGAACCCACCGTGTTTCCCGCGCTTACGTTGTAGAGATTCAGCGTAATTGGCTCGTAAAAGCCGGCGTTCGTAATCGTTGTTCCGTTGATGTCCGAAGCCCATTCCGACTCATAGGTCCAGTCGCTCATCAGTACGGTGGCGCTTCGCAAGTTGTAGCTGGACCCGCCGCCGGCAAATTGAATCAGCTCCCCGAATTCGCTTGTTGAGGTCGCTTCATACCCCAACGAAGGCACATTTGGCGGCAGCGGGTTGGGAATTGCGCTGTAAATCACTACACCGTCGGCAAAACCCAACGGCGCAAGCGGGAGAACCAAGGCAGCAACAAGCAATATCCTGATTCGTGCTCTCATTCTTTCCTTTGTGAATCGACATTCCTCGCGTCGTGGCAAGCGCAGCACATTCGTCCTCCGATGACGGCGTCGTACGCTTGTGACAATTGCGGAGGCGTCACGGTCCTTGCCGCAAGTTCCTTGCCATCTCCCTCGTATTTCGAATCAAGCACTTCCGTTCACGCTGACGGCGAAATACGCAATTCTCTGCAGTATTCAGGGAAGACGAGTTCCATATGCCGCGTGCAATTTTTCCACGCGCCGGTTCCCTGCCCAAGAACGATAGAATTTGAAGATTGGAACCTCCAGGCTGTGTTCCATCCCGCAGCCGCTTGAGGAGTCTTGCTCACATGGGTTATCAGGTTCTGGCGCGCAAATACCGGCCGCAGCGCTTTGCCGACGTGGCCGGCCAGGACCACGTCACGCGCACGCTGCTGAATGCGCTCGAGCAGAACCGCATTGCGCACGGCTACATCTTCTCGGGGCATCGCGGCATAGGAAAGACAACCATCGCGCGCATTCTTTCCCAAGCGCTCAACTGCCGGGAACCCATAGGCGCGGAGCGCCGCCCCACACCGGAGCCTTGCGGCGTGTGCGAGGCCTGCACGGAGATTCGCCAGGGCAATGCCGTGGATGTGATCGAGATCGACGCCGCCACCAATCGCGGCATCGACGAGATTCGCGAGCTGCGCGATGCGGCACGCTATTCGCCGGCGCGCGACCGCTACAAGGTCTACATCCTAGACGAGGCGCACCAGATTACCGAGGCCGCGTTCAACGCGCTGCTGAAGACGCTGGAAGAGCCGCCGGCGCATGTCATCTTCATGATGGCGACCACCGAGCCCGAAAACATTCCCCAGACCATCCGCTCGCGCTGCCAGCATTTCAGCTTTCACGCGGTCAAGTTCAACGACATTCTGGCGCAGTTGAAGATGATCGCAATCGAAGAGAAAGTTACCGCCGAAGAAGAAGCCTTGGCGTTGTTGGCGGAGGCGGGCGACGGATCGATGCGCGACGCGCTCTCCATCATGGACCAGGCGATTGCCTCGGCGCCGCTCGAACAGGGCCGCCCGAAGCTTTCGGCCGCGCAGATTCGCGAACTGATGGGATCGCTGCCCGGCGCGGTCTTTGAAAAGCTTCTCGATGCCGTGGCCGCGGCCGAGAGCGCTCCACTGATGGAACAGTTGAATGTGCTGCTGAATGCCGGGCACAGCCCCTTATCGCTGGCACGGCAGATGGTGCGCTACCTGCGCAACACGCTCATGGCGAAGCTGGGCGGCGAGCAAACGGAGTTGCTGCAAGTTTCCGCCGACGAGCGGGCGCGCGCGGCGCGGACGGCACTGCTCTTCACCGAAGAGGAGCTGACGCGCAACCTGCAGAGCGTGCTGCGCACGTTCGACGACCTCAATCACCGCCAGGAGCAGCGATTCCACTTGGAGCTGGGACTGCTGAAGCTGATTCACGCGCAACGGCTGCTGCCTATTGAAGAATTGTTGAGCGGCGTGGCCGGCGCAGGCGCGAGGACCGCTGCCACAGGCAGTGCGTCACGCACGAGCGCAAGCGTTACACGGCCCGCTGGTGCGGCTCTCGTTTCGGCGGCTGCGCTTGCGCAAGAGCCGACCGGCTGGAATGCGGCGCCGTCTGCGAGACAAAACGCAGAATCCCAAACCAGCGCAAAGATCGACAAATCGGCTGCGAAAGCCGAGTCCACACTGGCGGAGAACATGCGTGCGCGTGAGCTTTCGCCCTTTCCAGCCGTGGGCGCACAGACCAACGGGTATGCATCGGCGGAATCGCTCACGGCGGCCGTGCTTGCCAGGGCGCCTGCGAGCGCCAAAGCGACAGGCGAGGGCTTGAGTATTGAATCGATCCGCCAAGACGTCGTGGCCGCACTGGCCACGGCCGGGCACGTCTCCGCAGCGCAACTGCTTGGCAACGGAACGTGGCGCCTTGAAAGCACGACTGTGCATGTTTCCGTGCCGGGATTGGGCAAGAAGATGCTTAGTCTGACGGTAAGTGCAGCCGCGGAGAAAATTGTGCGCCAGGAATTGCAACGACTGGGCGCGCCCACGCGCTTTCTCGTCTCTGCGGGCGAAGGATCGGCTCCGGCCGCGGCTGCGACGCCGCTTGCCTCAGTCGGCAGCGTGCAAGAGGCCGCGCTCGCGCATCCATTGGTGAAGCGCGCTCAGGAGATCTTCAAGGCCGAGGTACGCAGCGTGGTCGATTTGCGGCAGAAGTGAGGAGAACAGAACCACATGATCAATCCGCTCAAGATTACGGAGATGCTTTCGAAAGCCGGCGAAATGCAGGAAGAGATGCAACGCAAGCTGGGAGATACCGTGGTGGAGTCCTCAAGCGGCGGCGGCGCGGTGACTGTGACCATGAACGGCAAGAAAGAGCTGCTCAAAATCCACATCGATCCTTCCGCCGTAACGAGCCTTAGCGGCGGCCAATCCGACGTGGAGATGCTTGAAGATTTGATCGTGGCCGCGGTGAATGAAGCCGGGCGCAAGGCCGATGAGGCGATCAAGTCGAGCGTGCAGGGAATGTTGGGCGGACTCAAAATTCCTGGCCTCGGCGCGTGAGATTTTAATGGGCACGAATTCATTCGTGCCGTAGAGAACCTGATTTTGATAGTGGGCGGCTTTAGCCGCTGGGGGAAGCGCAAATGGTGAAAAGATGCTCCCTCAGAGGCTAAAGCCCGCTTCTTTGTTGGGATGACGCGCGGCACGGCTGAAGCCGTGCCCTTTCAAAACGAAAGGCGGCCGTTGTGTCACGCTATGCCGAGCCGATGGCCCGGCTCATCGAAGAACTGAAGAAGCTGCCCGGCGTGGGCACCAAGAGCGCGCAACGCTACGCCTTTCACCTGCTGCGCGCGAGCGACGAGGACGCAGCCGCCTTGGCCGACGCCGTGCGCGGATTGAAGGCGAGCTTGCGTCTCTGCTCCATCTGCAATAACGTCACCGATGTCGATCCTTGCGCTTATTGCGCAAGCCCGGTGCGCAACCAGCGGCTGGTTTGCGTGGTCGAAGAAGCCACCAACGTCGCCGCTGTGGAACGGACGCAGACCTATCAGGGCGTCTATCACGTGCTGCATGGAACGCTTTCGCCGCTGCACGGCGTGGGGCCGGATCAGTTGCGCGCGCAGTCGCTCATAGGCCGCGTGGAGCGCGGCGAGGTGGACGAAGTGATTCTCGCGACTAGTCCTACTCTCGAAGGCGAGGCCACGGCGAGCTGGCTGGCAACTGCGCTGCACGGATTTTCGGTCAGGATTACACGGATAGCAACCGGGGTTCCCGCCGGCAGCGACATCGAATATGCCGATGAGGTGTCGATGGCGCGGGCGATCGAGGGGCGGCGGGAAATGTAGCGAGCCAATTGTGCGGGCGAGAAAGAGTCATTGGGCCAAAAGAAAAGCGGGAGAGCCGGTTCGCTCATCCCGCCTATGCACTGTAGAAAAAGCTTGTTGCTATCGGCGGACGAGTCTGCGCCGCAGAATCCCGGCCAGTCCGGCCATACCACTGCCCAAAAGCAGCAGGCTGGTGGGCTCCGGGGTGGAGGTCATTGCAAAATCGGGTCCCCAAAAGCCATTCGAAACCCCCAAGCTGACTATGGTCGTGCCGTTGAAGGCCAATCCCTCACCCTCATAATTCTGGTTTTGTCCCAATGCAGTGATCTCCGGGTTTACGAAGAATCCGGTGGTGTCCCACGTATAGTCGTCGATGTCGCTAACGCCTTCGACTACGTAGGTATCTCCCTCTGTCAGGGTTACAGGCGCAATTGCACTGTACAGAAAATGGCCGTCGAAATACTGCGAGTCACTGTTCACGACCGAAGAGGCCAATAGGTTGCCGCTTGCGTCGTACAATCCAACCGCATGGGAACCGTTCATTCCAATGGTCGGATCGTAATACCCGAGATAACCCACGGTGATAGCTTCGTTGGCTACAAACACCTCGCCATTGGTCCAGCTTCCGTTGGTAGATTCATTTCCTGGAGTGCTAAACTCCCAGCCTGGTGTGACTGCTGTGTCGGCAAATGCCATAGCTGGCAGAAATAGGCCAGCTACGATCGCGATGCAAAGTGATTTACTCTTCATACCCCACTCTCCTAATGTGTGAAGCTCAAACATTGCCGGAGGCAATGCCTCTCCAGCTGCGGATAAGGACATTTCATTGCCCGAATCCCGCAAACTCAGAACAACATTTGACTGGGGGAGTTCGCACGCACTCCTAACCCCTAGACCCGTGCCACCATGGAGTGGGTGTCTGTCAGTGACTACGCACGTTTGTTGCCAAGATGTTCTTCTGTATCATGATGAAAATACACATCTTATGTTTTTGTGTCCTAGAGAGGTATGCAAGGGATTGCAGGATTTTCCCCCGACAAGGGACGGAAATTCTCTCTCACCGGTGTTGCCGCCGATCCCACTTTGATCTCTTTCGATTGCGGATTTTTTCGGAAATGCTGCCGGAATTGAGGCAAGGCCTGAGGTTGGGACGTGGTAGATGGGCACGTGGTTGATTAGCAATGAGTACAAGGAAAACGCGGACGAGCCGGGTCACTCGTCCGCAGAATCGTGGCTGGGGAAGCCGCTTCGTGCAAAACTATTTCGGCAACTGGACTATTTTGAAAGCTGGTCGAGGGCCAGGTTCAGCTCCAGCACGTTGACGCGGGGCTCGCCGAGAATGCCAAGCTGGCGTTGTGCAGTGTGATCCGCAATCAGCTTGCGCACCGCCTCCACCGTCAGCCCGGGCCGTGCGTTGACCACCCGCGGAAGCTGATAGTACGCATTGTCGGGCGTGATATCGGGGTCGAGGCCCGAGCCCGATGTGGTCACCATGTCGATGGGCACGGGCTTGCCCTGGTTTTGTGCGGCGAGCTTATCAATGTCACCCTGAATACGCGCGACCAGCTTGCTGTTCGACTGGGCAAAATTAGTGCCGCCGGATGAGGTAGCGTCGTAGCCGTTGCCCGCAGCCGAAGGGCGCGGATGAAAGTACCGGTCCGACGTGAAGCTCTGCGCGATCAGCTCGGAGCCGATGACCTGGCCGTTTTGCAATATCAGGCTGCCCGCGGCCTGATGCGGAAAGAACAGGCTAGCGAGTCCTGTCATCAGCAGCGGGTATCCCAGACCGAAGATAACCGCGGTGACAAGGGTAAAGAGAATCGACGTCTTCCAAACCGAGTGCCTGACGGGAGGCTCCGGCGGACGGGAAACACGCGCGGGTCCGTGAATTGTGGGTTCCTCTTGCACTGTGATCGTAGAATGCATCTTCGAACTCCTATCCGCAACTTGCTGAATACTCCGAAAAATCGTCCCTCAGGGGCCAGAGCCCAATCGCCTTTGTTCGAATTACGGCACGACTGAAGCCGTGCCCTTTCAAAACAGGCCTTCGCCACAAGCTGCTATGCCAGGTGCAGCGCAACCAGGCACAAATCGATGACCTTGATACCGACAAACGGAATCAGGATGCCGCCCACGCCATAAAGCAGCAGGTTGTTGCGCAGCAGGATATCGGCCGCTTTGGGCTCGTACTTGACGCCCTTCAACGCCAGCGGAATCAGCGCCACGATGATGACCGCGTTGAAGATGACCGCCGCAAGAATTGCCGACTCGGGCGAGTGCAAATGCATGATGTTGAGCGCCTTCAGGACCTCCAGCCCCTTAAAGGTCATGAACATCGCCGGAATGATCGCGAAGTACTTGGCCACGTCGTTGGCGATGGAGAATGTGGTCAACGCGCCCCGCGTCATCAATAACTGTTTTCCGATCTCGACGATCTCAATCAGCTTCGTGGGATTGGAATCGAGATCGACCATGTTGCCGGCCTCTTTTGCCGCTTGCGTGCCGGAGTTCATGGCCACGCCCACATCGGCCTGGGCCAATGCGGGCGCGTCGTTGGTGCCGTCGCCTGTCATCGCTACGAGCTTGCCCTTGCCCTGTTCGCGCTTGATCAGATCCATCTTGTCTTTGGGTTTGGCTTCGGCCAGAAAGTCGTCTACGCCCGCTTCGCGCGCGATGACCGCCGCAGTCAGTGGATTATCGCCAGTGATCATGATGGAGCGAATGCCCATGGCGCGCAGACGGGCGAGACGCTCTTTCAAGCCGCCTTTAACAATGTCCTTGAGATAAATGACACCGAGAGCGGTGGAGTTTTCGGCAACGACCAGCGGTGTTCCGCCGGCGCGCGCAATCTCCTCGACGCTTTCGCGGACCTTCTGCGGCAGCGCTGTGCCTTGCTCCTCGAGAAAGCGCGCGATCGCATCCACCGACCCTTTGCGAATGCGCGTGCCGGGAAGATTCACGCCGCTCATGCGCGTTTGCGCGGTGAAGGGCACAAACTCGGCATGAATGCCTCTTAGATCGCGGCCGCGCAGGTTGTATTTTTCTTTGGCGAGTACGACGATCGAACGGCCTTCGGGAGTTTCGTCCGAAAGAGACGCAAGCTGCGCGGCGTTGGCCAGTCGCTCCTGGCTCACATCGGGCGCGGGAAGGAATTCAGTGGCCTGGCGATTACCGAGGGTGATGGTCCCGGTCTTGTCGAGCAGCAAGGTGTTTATGTCGCCGGCAGCTTCTACGGCGCGGCCGCTCATGGCCAGCACGTTGTACTGCACCAGGCGATCCATGCCGGCGATGCCGATCGCCGAGAGCAAGCCGCCAATCGTGGTGGGAATGAGGCAGACCAGTAGCGAAACCAGCACAAAGACAGTCTGCGGCGCGTGAGAGTAGATGGCGAAAGGCTGCAGCGTGACCACGGCCAAAAGAAAGATGACGGTGAGGCCGGAAAGCAGAATGCTGAGCGCGATCTCATTGGGCGTCTTCTGGCGGGTTGCGCCCTCGACGAGCGCAATCATGCGATCGAGAAAGGTCTCGCCGGGATTGGAGGTGATCTTCACCTTGATCCAGTCGGAAAGCACCTTGGTGCCGCCAGTGACGGCCGAGCGGTCGCCGCCTGCCTCGCGGATGACGGGCGCCGACTCGCCTGTAATTGCCGACTCGTCAACCGACGCCACGCCTTCGATCACCTCGCCGTCGCCGGCGATGTAGCTGCCGGCCGCGACGTAGATGATATCGTCGGCGCGAAGATCTCCGCTGACGACTTGTTCGAAGCTGCCGTCGGCCTTGTAGCGTTTGGCGATGGTCTCGCCCTTGGCCTTGCGCAGAGTGTCGGCCTGCGCCTTGCCGCGGCCTTCGGCCATAGCTTCGGCGAAGTTGGCGAACAGCACTGTGAACCAGAGCCAGAGCGTGATTTGAAGGTTGAAGGGGAAGGTCTCGGGATGGTGACGGAAGTTTTCAATGAGCAGCAAGGAAGTCAGCACGCTGCCCACTTCGACCACGAACATGACGGGGTTTTTGACCATCCAGCGCGGATCGAGCTTGCGAAAGCTATCCACAAGGGCCTGGCCAATGATCTTTGTATCCCAGATGCCTATTTTTTCTGCCATATTCCTTAGCCTTCAGCCCTCAGCTTTCAGTTCGTCTTGCAGCCGCGAGCTGCGTTCAAGATGCCGCCGGCTTTTCGCTGAGAGCTGAAAGCTGACGGCTGATAGTTCAAAACAGCGTTGCGGGGTGCGCGTGCAGCAACAAGTGTTCCAGAATCGGTCCCAGGCTTAGCGCCGGGAAGAAAGTTAGCGCCCCCACAATGAGCACCACGCCGACGAGCAGCACCGCAAAGAGCGTGGTGTTCACGGGGAAGGTGCCGGGCGACGGGGGAATGCTCTTCTTCATCGCCAGGTTGCCGGCCAGCGCCAGCACCGGAATCATCATGAGGAAGCGGCCGATGAGCATGTCCCAGCCCATCGCGACGTTGTACCACCAGTTGGTGCCTAGACCCGCAAACGCTGAGCCGTTATTGCCCGCGCCCGAGACAAACGAGTAAAGGATTTCGGAGAATCCGTGCGGGCCGGGATTGTTTGTGACCGAAAGCCCGACCGGCAACAACACGAAGATGGCCGCAAAGGTAAGGATGATGAAGCAGAAGATAAGCGAGTAGAGCATGGCCATCTTCACGTCGTAGGCCTCGATCTTCTTGCCCAGGTATTCGGGCGTCCGGCCGACCATGAGCCCGGCGATGAAGACCGAGAGGACCACGAAGATCAACATGCCGTACATGCCCGCGCCCACGCCGCCGAAGACCACTTCGCCGAGCATGATATTGGCAAGCGGAACCATGCCGCCCAGCGGGGTAAAGCTGTCGTGCATGCCATTGACGGCGCCACAGCTTGCGTCGGTGGTGATGGTGGCGAACAGCGCGCTCTCGGCGATGCCGTTGCGCACTTCCTTGCCCTCCATGTTGCCGCCGGGAGCGGTGGCAGTGCGCGTTTGCACGACGTCGTGAAGCAGCGGATGCGGCTGCGACTCGGCCCAGTAGCAGACGGCGAAACCAGCTGCAAAGAGTACGTACATAGCCCCGAAAACCGCCCATCCATGGCCGGGCGAGCCGGTCATGCGGCCCAGCGTATACGTCAGGCCCGCGCCGATGACGAAGATGGAGAAGATCTCAAAAAAATTCGAAAGCGGCGTTGGGTTCTCATAGGGATGGGCGCTGTTGGCGTTGAAGAAACCGCCGCCGTTCGTGCCCAGCATCTTGATAGCTTCCTGCGAGGCCACCGGGCCTTGTCCAATGGTCTGTGCTTGGGTGGGCTGCTCGAGGGGATGGACGGCAGTGTACGCGTGCAGGTTCTGCGGAACACCCTGCCCGACCAGCAGCAAGCCGTAGACGATGCAGGCCGGCAACAGCACGTAGAAAAGCGTGCGCGTCATGTCGACCCAAAAGTTGCCAATGGTGGCGGACTGCGTGCGCTTGATGCCGCGAATCAGGGCCACGGCCACCACGATGCCAGCCGCTGCCGACCAGAAGTTGTGTGTCGCCAGGCCGGCCATCTCCGTGAGATAGCTCATAGTCGATTCGGGAGTATAGAACTGCCAGTTGGTATTCGTGGTGAAGCTGGCGGCGGTGTTCCAGGCGAGATCCGGCCCTACGGCGGCAAGATGCTGCGGATTAGCCCACCCTTGCGTGAACCCCTGCAGGCGTTCGAGCGCGTAGGTGAGCACAAGGCCCGCGGCGGAGAAGCCTAGCATGGCGAAGGCGTATTCACGCCAGTTCATCTCCTTGTCGGCATTCACGCGGCAAAGTCTGTAGAGCATTCGCTCCACAGGGCGGAACACCGGATCGAGCCAGGTGCGCTCGCCTTCGAGCACGCGCGTGAGATAGATGCCTACCGGACGGACCGTGGCAAACAGAATGACAGAGTAGATGGCGAATTGGAGCCAGCCATTTGCAGACATTTCAGAATTTCTCCGGGAAGAGAAGCGCGATGGTGAGATAACTCAACAAGAGAACCGAAATCACGAGCCCGGTTGCCGAAATCCAATCCATATACATGGGCTACCTCAGCTTCTGACAGGCCTTGACGTAGAGAAACGCCACGGCAAAGAAAACGGCGGTAAAGAGCAGCATGACGACATCCTGCATCAATGCGTTCTCCCATCTCCGGCCTACACTCCCGGCCGGGCTAGACTTCTGGAAAGCAAACGACGTTTCGCGTCGTGTCTGTTCTGCATAAGCGGGCACGCGAGCCCACTATGCAATACAGTTGAGGCGTCGCTAAAACGGCTCAACCAAAACCAATTCTGTCTTCTGGCAGGTTTAGATATCGAAAGGATTTCCTAAATAAACCGTAAAGATCGGGGCAATGGAACGATAAGTCCTGGCAAATCACCAGGCGCTGTAAGGCCGGAACCGCAATGTGATACGCGCGATGAGCCTCCCCCTACTCTTCGCTGCCGGTCCAACCTTCGGGGACGAAGCGATAACCCACCCACGGCTCGGTTTGGATATATTGGCGGCCCGTCTCGCTTTCGAGCTTTTTACGGACCTGGCCGACAAAAACACGTAAGTATTCGGGCTGGTGAGCCGATTGCGCACCCCAGATCGCGGTCAGCAGGGCGCGATGCGTCATGACCTTGCCCGCATTGCGAGCTAAGTGCAACAGCAGATCGAACTCCTTGGGTGTAAGGTGAATGGGCTTGCCTTGCACACTGACGATGTGAGCCTGGGAGTCCACAACAAAGTCACCAACCTCAAGTGCGGCTGTAGTGCGCTCCGGCGCGCGCCGCAGATGCGCCCGCACGCGCGCCAGCAGCTCTTGAATGCTGAATGGCTTAGTGACATAATCGTCGGCGCCGGCGTCGAGAGCTTCCACCTTCGACCGTTCGTGCTCCCGTACCGAAAGCACCAGGATCGGTGTAACGCCTCGCGAGCGGACGAGGCGGCAGACGTCCACACCGCTCAAACCCGGCATCATCAGGTCGGTAATCACCAGATCGGGCGCCCAGTCGCGAAAGACGCGCAGGCCTTCCTCGGGATCGTTGGCCGTGCGCACGTCGTAGCTCTGCGCAGTGAGAGCGGCGCGCAGCACCCGCGTAATCTGAGATTCGTCGTCGATAACCAGAATGCGTCCGGGCATTTCTTACTTCTTTCCACAGAAGATTAAATCATTGCGGCGCGCCATTCCACAAAATGCGCGGGAAGACTATGATTCCGGTGAGGAAAACAATGCACGTGTCCGCTTATACGGGGCTGATTCTTCGCTGGTCTCTGGCCACCGCGGCGGCCCTGTTCACCAACTTCCTGCTGGTGTGGCTGGGGGCCAACTCGACCACTGCGGGAATGGTGTTTCTGGTTTTGGTTGTGTGGTCGGCAAGCCAAGCCGGAATCGTACTTTCGCTTTACATGGCGGTTCTTTGTGCGCTCTTCTTTGACTATTTTTTCCTGCCTCCCATCCACACTTTTTGGCTGGTTGGCGCGCAAGCGTGGGTGGCGATGATTTCGTTTGCATTGAGTTGCCTGGTGGTCAGCCGCTTGTCGGAGCGCGCGCGCAGGCAGGCGCAAGAGGCCGAGCAGCGCCAGGTAGACGTGGGCCGGCTCTATGCGCTCAGCCAGGAAATGATGCTTTTTGAGGACGCCGACCGGCTAATCGGCAATCTGCCTGGGTTGATCAATCGCATCTTCGCGCTTGAAGGCGTCCTTCTCTACGTTTGCGACCACGACCGATTCTATTCTTCAGGCGCCGAGGCGCCGGCCGGCGTGTGGGCCCATATGCAGGCCTTAACGCAAAGCATGAATCCCACGCTGGCGCCGCTCGCCGGCTACCAATCCACTGCGCTGATGTTAGGAATGCGTCCCGTGGGCGCACTCGCGTGGCGGCCGGAATCGTTGTCGCGCGAGGTTTTCGCAGCCATCGGCGCTCAGGTGGCGATTGCCGTCGCCCGCTCGATTACCATGGAGACCGCGGCCCGCGTGGAGGCGGCCCGTGAAGGCGAGCGTCTGCGCACGGCCCTCATCGATTCCCTCACCCACGAACTGCGCACGCCGCTTACGTCGATTCGCGCGGCTTCCACAACGCTGGTGGAGGGTGAGGGACTGGACGAAGCGGCCCGCGCCGACATGGCGCGGATCATCGCCGAGGAAGCGGAGCGCCTCGACCTGTTGATCGGCGACGCCGTGGAGATGGCAGAGATCGATGCCAATGTAGTGCAGGTGAAGCTGTCTCCGCAGAACCCGCGCGCGCTTCTCGATGAGGCCGTGGAGGAATCGCGGAAGAATCTCACTGCGCACAAAGTGAGTGTTTCGGTCGAGGAGGCCGACAAAAACGATTCGGCACAGGACACGTCGGCCTGGTTCGATCCGCATCTGCTGGGCCGCGTCTTGCGTCACCTGCTGGAAAACGCGGCCAGTCACACGCCGCCCGGAACCCGCGTGAAGCTGAGCAGCCGCCGCAGCGATGGGCGGCTGGAGTTCTGCGTGGAGGACAACGGTTTCGGCATCGACGCGCTTGATCTGCCGCTGATCTTCGAGAAGTTTTACCGCGGCAAACGCAGCGCCGGCCAGCACAAAGGATCGGGCATGGGCCTGGCCATTACCCGCGCCATTCTGAACGCGCATGGCGGGGGGATTGAGGCGTCGAATGTGCGTGGCGGCGGCGCGCTCTTTCGCTTCTGGGTGCCGCTGGTCGAGAGGGAGCCGGGTAGATTGTAATGGGTTTCCGAATTGGCGACCGAGCCAAAGCACGCAAGAGGGATGGTTGAATCCACGGACGTTGTTTGAGGCGGCGATTGGCTACTTGACCGCGGCGTCGCGAGCGTGCGGAAGCGGCTTTACGTCGAAGCGGCATAGCGGCATCGACTCCAACAAGCCCAAAACGGGCTTGCCATCGAAAGACCTTTGAAATATCCGTACGTGTCAATCTATTGTTGAAACACAATGGTAGCCGATATCCAGCAGCTGCAGGCGCAAGCTGCCAGCTACGGTAGTGTCCTCTCTTCCCTATATCTCCAATATCACCGGCATGATCATCGGCCGCCGGCCCGTGGTCTTCTGGATCAGGCGCTTCAGATCCACGCGCACGCGCTCGTTGACCATGCCGTAGTCGGACTTCTGCTCGGCGCTCAGCGAATCCAGCGTCTTTAGCACCGTCTCTCGCGCCTGGTCGGTGATATCGGCTCCGCCGAAGCCGCGCATCAGCACTTCGGGCTCGCGCTCCACCTTGCCGGATTTCTTGTTGATGGCCAGCACCGCCAGCACCACCCCGTCCTCGGACAAAATGCGCCGGTCGCGGATCACCAAGTCTTCGACCACGTCGATCGATGAGCCGGAGTCGATGAGCATACGCCCTGCCGTCACTTTGTCCTGCTTGCGCGCGTCGTCGCTATCCAGTTCCAGAACGTCGCCGTCCTCAATGACAATCGCGTGATCGACCGCGCCCGTCTCCATAGCCACCTGCGCGTGGCGGCGCAGATAGCGGTAGTCGCCGTGCACGGGGATAAAAAACTTGGGCCGCACCAGGTTGATCAGAAGCCGCATCTCTTCCTGGCTGCCGTGGCCGGAGACGTGAATCAGCCCATGCTGGCCGTCGTCGTAAATCACGTTGGCCTCGCGGCGGCTCAGGTGGTCGATCACGCGAAAGATGCCCTTCTCGTTGCCGGGAATGATGCGCGAACTGAGCACCACAGTGTCGCCGGGCTCGATGCGCGCATGCTTGTGGTTATCCACCGCAGCGCGGCTCAACGCGCTCAAGGGCTCGCCCTGCGTGCCGCTGATCAGGATCATCATCTGCTCGGGAGGGAAGTCGCGAATCTGGCCGGGATTGATGAGCAGACCCGGCGGAACCTCGATGTAACCGAGGTCCTGCGCAATCTCCGTGCTGTCCACCATCGACCGCCCTATTACGGCCACTTTGCGTCGATGCTTGCGCGCCAGCTCCATAGCGATACGAATGCGGTAGATGGACGACGAGAAGCAGCTGAAGAAGAGTTTCTTGCGAGTTTGAGTGAAGATTTCATCGAGACGAGGAATGACCGCGCGCTCGCTGGGCGTGTAGCCGGGCCGTTCCACGTTGGTCGAGTCCTGCAGCAGGGCCAGCACGCCGCGCTTGCCGTACTCGGCAAAGGTGTGCAGGTCGAAGGCTTTCTCGTCGAGCGGCGAGAGATCGATCTTGAAATCGCCGGTATGAATCACAATGCCCACCGGCGTCTCAATGGCCAGCGCCACGCAATCCACCAGGGAGTGCGTCACGCGGATGGGCTCGATGGTGAACGGCCCGAGCGTGAACTTCGACTTCGGCTCGATCTCGATCAACTCGGTCTCGTCGAGCAGTTCGTGCTCTTCGAGCTTATCTTCCACGTAGGCCATCGTGAACTCGGTGGCGTAAACGGGTACCTTCAGTTCATTCAGGATCCAGGGCAGGCCGCCGATGTGGTCCTCGTGGCCGTGCGTTAGCACAATCGCGCGCACGTGCTGCTTGTTTTCGATCAGGTAGGAGATGTCGGGCACCACAATGTCGACGCCCAACAGCTCCGACTCGGGAAACATAAGACCCGCGTCAATGACGATGATGTCGTCGTCCCAGCGCACGGCCAGGCAGTTCATACCGAACTCGCCCAGGCCGCCCAGGGGGATAATCTGCAGTTTCTTGGATTTCATCGGACACTTTCGATGCTACCACCGCGGGCGCTGCGCGAATGGGACGCGGCGGCCGCTGCTTCCGCACAAAAACTCCGCCGTCATCCTGCGCCGGCTCGTTCCAGCGGCTTCCTCATCGCGCACCGCCAACCGAGGCAAGCGCCTTTCCAAGCCAGCAGCCCGAACCACCAGAACCAGGCGAATGCGGCGAGCAATGCCAACTCTGGCTTCATCCCGTCGTTTAATCTGTAGTTAGTTCCCGAAACCGCCGGTACGGGTTTTACCGATTCTTGGAATACAAGGAACCGGCCCAGCGTATACACTTCAGACCAATGACGCTCTCCAGATGAGGAAAAGGAGGGAAGATGCCCAATCCCAAGAGAACTGGCCTTTCCGACAACTTTCTTGGCGCAACCGCCTACTTCACCCCCTTCATGGCGTTCTTCTTGCTGGCCATTAGGCGCTACAACAAGCGGCCCTATGTTCGATTCCACGCCTGGCAGTCTCTATTATTCGAGCTTTTTTCGTTCACCTTCGGCTACCTTCTGTTTTACGTTTTGCCGATCGCCAAGTTTATCGGGCTTCGTGTCTGGATAGGCCTAATATGTCTCGGGGGGCTGGCCGTTTCTATTCTCTGGCTCTGGTGCGTGATGAGCGCGTTGAGCGGCAAGCGCTTCAAACTCCCGCTTATTGGAGCATGGGCGGATGAGCAGGCCTACAGATAATCTGCCGCTAGGGTGCGCCAGCAGGTTTTTCACCATCGGGACAGGGGGAGCAATCACCTGCTCTCCCTTCCGACACCACCGGTCAGCAGGTTGGCTGTCACCGTTCCCTGCATCTGCTCCTGAACCGGGTTCACGCCGTCGTACAGAAATCCGGTACTTGTCGACATAAAGAATCGGCTCGTGCGCCGACCCAGCGGATCGTAAGCGAAGGCCGCCGCGCCGGCGTTCGCCGAAACCAGCCGGTTGCCCGCATCCTCCACCCGTGGCCCTAAGAGCGATTAGCCGCTCTCATCCCAGGTAAGAGCCGTATGCAGTAATTCTGCCCGCCCGGATCTGCGCGGCGGGCCGCTCGTGAGAGCGGTCCCTACCGCGACCCCTTATCAACGGAGTTGGCGTGTCCTCTGTGCGGGTCCTGTGTCTCCAGTGCGGACGCGCATCGAGCGGCTTCTGCCGTAGGATAGAGCTTGCGGCTGCGTGCGGACGCGCATGGGGAATGGTGGAAGATGCTTTCGGCCCGCGAGATTGTCGCGCTGCAAGACCGGCTGACACGCGAGTGGCATGAAACGCTGGCGAGACAAGAGAGCTCCGCCGGCGATTGGCTCGGCCTGGTGGCCCGGCAGCATCGCGCCAACTTCGATTTGTGGCATATCGAGGACGAAGCACGCGCGCCGCGCGTGACGGACTCTGAGCTGGCCGCCGTCAAGCGCCGAATTGACCCGACCAATCAATTGCGCAACGATCTTGCCGAAGAACTGGACCGCAAACTTCTGGAATGGCTTGCGGATCGCGGCTTGCCGAAGGCAGAAGTTCCCTTGAATTCCGAGTCGCCAGGGCTGATCGTCGACCGGCTGTCGATTCTGGGGCTGAAGATCTACCACACGCGCGAGGAAACCGAGCGCATGGACGCGCCGGAAGGCCATGCGGAACGCAACCGGGCGCGGCTCAACGTTCTCGAAGAACAACGGACCGATCTCGCCAGTTGCCTGGACGCTCTATGGCGGGATATTTTGAGCGGGGTGCGTTGCTTCAAGGCCTACCGGCAGATGAAAATGTATAATGACCCGGCGCTGAATCCGGCGATCTACGGAGATTCGCGTGCGGAAAGAGGCCGTTAACACACACTGTGAGGCCCCCCATTGACGGGAGCCGGGGTTCTGCGTATAAACATGGCCTAAGTCTTCTTATGTTTCAGCAAAGGTTCCGCGCCGGTATGGAACCCGGATCTGGGGGAAAGGAAAGCAGGCTTCCGATAACGCCATGACGCAAGACGCTCGAAGTGCGCCAGCCAGCCGCAAAAAGATTGCGGCCACAAATTCCTCCGGCCGCGGCCGCGGGGCGGTGGACCATGTCTTTCAGCAATACGAGGCCGCCGTAGTGCTGCTGCAGCAGGGGAAGTATGAGAAAGCGCTGGGCTCATTGGAGAAGCTTCTTCCCGACGCGCCCCCCGAAATTCAGGATCGCTGCCGCATATACATCAACACCTGCGAGCGCCAGTTGAAGCAGCGCGAGCGGTCGTTTCAGACTCCCGAGGAGCACTACGATTACGCAATCTCTCTGCTCAATACCGGTTACTACGAGGAAGCACGAGAAGAGTTGAACCAAATCCTCCAGGACCACCCCGGCGCCGACTACGCGCACTACGGGCTGGCGGTGCTGGAAGCTATTACCGGCCGTGCCCAGGACTGCTTGTCCAACCTGGCGCGGGCCATTGAGCTGAATCCCAAAAGCCGGCTGCAAGCGCGCGCCGACAACGACTTCCAGAACATGGCCGATGATCCGCGATTCACCGAACTGCTGTATCCTGAGGTTCCATAGGCTTTATCTTGAACTCAGCGATTTCTTCATACGGTGAGCTGGCGCGGGCGCCGGAGCTTGAGCGCGCAACCGCAACGGCGCCTCCTCCTCTCCACGTGGTTGCGATTGGGGGAGGCACGGGGTTGAGCACGCTCTTGCGCGGGCTGCGCCGACACGTTCCCGCGCCCGGCGAAAGCTCCTCGCCCGTCAGCGCCATTGCGGACTTGGCGGCCGTGGTCACGGTGACCGACGACGGCGGTTCGTCGGGTCGGCTGCGCCAAGACTTCAACATGCTGCCGCCCGGCGACTTGCGCAATTGCATGGTCGCCCTCAGCGAAGAAGAAGATCTGCTGACAAAACTGTTCGCCCATCGTTTTCGCGCCGGCTTTGGATTGAAAGGGCACAGCTTCGGAAACCTGTTTGTGGCCGCGCTGACAGAGATTACCGGCGATTTTGCCCAGGCGGTGCAACTGGCGTCGAAGATCCTGGCCACGCGAGGACGCATTTACCCGGCTACAACTGCCAACACTACGCTAGTGGCCAACATGGACGACGGCTCGATCGTGCGCGGCGAGACCAAGATCACTGCCAGCAAGCGCCGGATCGTGGAGCTGACGTTCGATCCGCCCAATCCCACTCCCCTGCCGGAGACGCTGGAGGCCATTTCACGCGCCGACCTAATTACGGTAGGCCCGGGGTCTTTGTATACCTCGCTGATCACCAGCCTGCTTGTGGACGGCATTCCCGCAGCCCTGAGCGCGGCCCACGGCGTGCGTGTGTACATCTGCAACCTGATGACTCAGGCCAATGAAAGCCTGGGCTTGAGCGCGTCGGAGCACATTCAACGCATTTACGACCACACCCGCCTGCCGATCTTCGATTTCGCAGTCGTCAACACGGGGCAGCTCTCCCCCGAGACGATTTCCCGATATGCCGCCGAAGGCGCGACGCCGATCGTGCCCGATATCGAGCGCATTGAAGCGCTGGGAGTGAACTGTATCGTGGGGAACTTCGCCAGTGAAGAAAACGTGGTGCGCCACGCGGCCGGCCGCCTGGCAGGTGTGCTTCTCGATCTGGCCCGTTCCCGTGCCGCAAATGCGCCTGATGGCAGGGGGACATAAAGAAACGGAGCGGCCTATAGCATTTCTCCTTTCACTGTAGGCCGAAGCCGAGTCTGTCGAGTGGCAATTTCAACGAGGAATTGCCACCTTGCACGATGTAAACAAGGCGATGTGAGAAGGAGAAACGCCATAGGAAGCAGGGGACCACACTAGCAGAATGCGAAAGCACACCGTGGATTGGTTTCATCGCAGCCCGCTGCTCTTTGCTTACAAGAGAATGGCCTCCCTGCCCGATTATCTATTCTGGAGACTCAGAGGCGCTCCCGGGCCCAAGGTGCCGCACCGCATTAAGGAAATGACGGTACGGCAGACCGCGAAGGAATTCGGTTTGCGTGTGCTGGTCGAAACCGGAACGCAGTATGGCCAGATGGTCAGCGCCTTACGGAACGACTTCGCGGAGATTTATTCCATTGAGCTCAACGAGGATTTGTTTCACGCGGCGAGGCGCAACTTTGCCCGCTGCCCGCACGTTCATCTCCTCCAGGGAGATAGTGCGGTAGTTCTACCGGAACTGCTCCAAAAGCTGGCGCCGCCCCTTTTGTTCTGGCTGGACGCGCACGGCGGCGCAATTCCGCTAATCCAAGAGCTGGAGGCTATTTTGTCCGATCCGGCAGCGGGCAACGTGATCCTGATCGATGATGCGCACGCGCTGGAAGGCAATATCTGGTCGCTGACCCTGGATGCGGTTCGGCGATGCGTAGCAAACCGTGCACCGGAATACACCGTCGCGGTGCGCAACAACATTGTTCACGTGCGCCCAGCTCATGCGCTCCCTGGCAGCGCCGAGCACCGAACGGCCAAGTGAAGTTCATCGCGCGATTTTTGGAAACAGCCTCCCCTCGATTGCCCGCAGACATCGAAGGTGTGGAAAAAATAACTCTTCAGGCGCCAGCCCTGATCGGATAGAGTTGTTGTGCGCCAGGCAGGCGCCTGGGAGCCCAATCGGGAGGAACTATGAGCAAGACGCAAGTTCGAATCATCTTGGCTTTTTGTGTTTTCGCAGTTTCAATCGCTGCATTCGCACAGGCGGTAAGGAACCCCGGCCTGTGGGAGATGGCAGTTACCATGACGTGGCAGAAATCTCCCATGCCTCCGGGAGTGACTCTACCTCAGGGAATGGCGAATCCCTTCGCTGCCGCAACACACACCAGCGAGGTGTGCCTGACCCAGGAGATGATTGACAAGTACGGTGCTCCAGTGCCCACCAGCAAGGGCACTTGCACGATCTCCAACGTTGTGCTCAAGCCCAGCAGCATGACCGCCGACATGACCTGCACGGGGCAAATGAACGGGCAAGCTACGATCGAGTCCTCCTGGTCGGCCGGCAATACGGCGCAAGGCAAGATGCATTTCACCGGCTCCATGCAGATGGGAGGCAGCAGCGTTCCGGTGGAATACACGGTTGAGACCGCATCGACTTACAAGGGGGCCGACTGCGGCAGCGTGAAGCCGCTGCCCATGCCTACGGCCAAGTAAGGACCTTCCCGGACCAGCCGGGGTTGTGTCCTTACCCCTCCACTGTTCGCTTGAGCTGGCCGCAGGCCGCGAAGATGTCGCGGCCGCGAGGCTGGCGGACATAGGCTGGAACTCCCTCCTCCGTCAGGTGCCGATGAAAGGCGGCGACAGCCTCGGGGCTGGGCATTTCGTAGACAATGCCGGGGCCGGGATTCCAGGCAATCAGATTCATCTTTGCCGGCAGTCCGCAGCGCCGCACCAGCCGCGCCGCCTCGCGCGCGTGCTCGGGCCGGTCGGTTACTCCGCCGAGCAGAACGTACTCGAAGGTGATGCGCTCGCGCGGCCGCAGCGGTACCCTTCGTACCGCGTCGATTACGTCGCCAATCCGCCACTTGCGGTTGATCGGCATGATTTCGCTGCGAATTGCGTCGTTGGGCGCGTTCAGGCTGATGGCGAGCTTCGGCCGCACGTCCGGCGGCTCCAAGGCGAATCGAAGGATGCCGGGAACGATCCCGGATGTCGAGACCGTCATGCGCCGCGGGCTGAGGCCCACCTCACGAACCAGCAGCCGCACTGCGGCCATAAAGTTGTCGTAGTTGAGAAAGGGCTCGCCCATGCCCATGAAGACCACGTTCAACCGGTCGCGGCCTACGCGGACTCCTTGACGCTCAAAGACCGCGACCACCTGGCCGACGATCTCGCCCGAACTGAGATTTCGCTGCAAGCCCAGCCTTGCCGTGAGGCAAAACTTGCAGTTCACGGCGCAACCCACTTGCGAGGAAACGCACAGGGTGGCACGCGACCAGGTTCTACTTTTTTGATCCTCCGGTGGGTTAGCTGGTTGGTTTCCCACCCTTTCCGCATGTTGCCGCGGAAAGGAAGGGGCACTGGCATTCTGTTCGGCTTCGTCGCCGGCATCGCCGCCGTCGCGTTCCGGCATCCACACCGTTTCCACAGTATTGCCTTCCGGACCAGTCCCTTGCAGCTCCACCAGATAACGCTCCGTGCCGTCGACCGATTGGAATGCCCCGGCAATAGCAGGCCGGCCGATTCTCCAGCCTTTTTCGGCTAGTTTTGTCCGCAACGCGGCAGGCAAAGTGCTGATTTCAGAAATTTCTCTAATCCATTGACGATACATGGCTTCTGCGAATTGCTGTCCGCGAAAACGCGGCTCGCCTGCGTCCGCTAGAAGCTTCGCTAACGATTCCGCATCTAAACCAAAAAGAGGTTCCGTTTGGCCGCCGGAGGCGCTTCTCATCTCTAATGGAACGAATTGGCCCGGCTCTTGACTCATCGAAGGCTTCAGCTTTCAGTTAATCTTAGCTCTTAGCTTCTTCCAGGACTGCGCGGCTTCGAATTACGGTTCTTTCCGTCTGCACCCGACTGCCGATTTTCTGCGTTTGGCCTACAATCGAATAGCATCGTGATGCCCGATGACCACTGAGAGAAACCTTCGCCGCACGGTAATGCCGAACGGTCTGATCGTTCTGACCGAGCGCATGGACCATCTGCGCTCCGTGGCCATGGGCGTCTGGATCAAGTCGGGTTCGCGGTGCGAGACTGCGGAAGTCAACGGGATATCGCATTTTGTGGAGCACATGCTCTTCAAAGGCACGCGCTCGCGCTCGGCGCAGCGCATAGCGCGCGAAATGGACTCGATTGGCGGCAATCTTGACGCCTTCACCAGCAAGGAAACCATCTGCTTCAACGTCAAATCGCTGTCCGATCACGTGCCCATTGCCCTGGACGTGCTGACCGACATGGTGTTGAACCCAACCTTTGCCTTGCCCGACATCGAGCGCGAGCGCGGTGTGATCCTGGAAGAGATCAAGATCGACGAAGACAATCCTGACGTGCTGGTGCACGAGTTGTTCACGCAGAGCTTCTGGAGAGGCCACCCGCTGGGCAAGCCGATCCTGGGCACCACCGATACGGTGGCACGGCTAGGCCAGCAGCAACTCTTCGCCTACCATAACGACCGTTTCCACGGCGGCAACATGGTGTTTTCTGCGGCCGGGAACTTGGACCACGACCGCTTTACCGCCGCAGTAGCGGAAAAATTCTCTGCCCTTATGGGCGGCAACACCATGCATGAACTTTCTGCGCCGCAACCGAGCGCCCGCATCGTTCTGCGCAACAAGAAGGCTCTCGAACAGGTGCAGATCTGCTTGGGCGTGCCCTCGCCGCCGATCACCGACGAGAACCGCTACGCCACTCTCATTTTGAACACGGTGCTGGGCGGCGGCATGAGTTCACGCCTCTTTCAGACCATCCGCGAAGAACGCGGTCTGGCCTACTCGATTTACTCTGACCTGAGCCCGTATCGCGACACAGGCAATCTGTGCGTGTATGCGGGCACGTCGGTGAGCAAGTCGCTGGAGGTCGTGGACCTGATCCTGACCGAATTTCGCAACTTGAAGCAAACGCCGATCGGCGCCGAGGAGTTGACGCGCGCCAAGGACCAGGTGAAGGGCAACATTCTGCTGGGCCTCGAAAGCTCCAACTCGCGCATGGCCAACCTGGCGAGGCAGGAGATGTACTTCCACCAGTTCTTCTCGGTCGAGGAGATCATTGCGCGCATTGGCGAGGTGAACGCAGACCACGTGCAGACTATGGCGCAGCGGCTCTTTGACTCAGAGAGCATCGCGGTGACGCTCTTGGGCCGGCTTGACGGCGTTAAGCTGAACCGGACGAGACTGTCGTGCTAGATGCAGAGGCCACGCCGTCGCGGCTGGGATCGAATACCGTGCTTCGCTAACGGACACAAAAGGAACAGGCCCAAAAACCTGTCCTCGTCGCGTCAGTCAACCCTTTACTGCGGCGCAGCCTAGGCAGCGAATGCGTGAGCGCAACGCACACGCTCCAAGCAGGCGAGGCACGCTCTCTCATCGGGAAACCAAACGCAGAATTGCGGCCAAGCAAGTGGGCGCTGAGTCCCGTTTTTATACGTTGAACGACGAACCGCAGCCGCAGGTCGACTTGACCTGGGGATTATCGAACTTGAACCCGGCGGCCTCAAGCGTTTCCACGTAATCCACAGTGCATCCCTGGAGATACATCAGGGACGTGGCGTCGATGAACACTTTCAAGTCATCGAAACTGAAGACTTTATCCATCATTCCGGCCTGGTTCTCAAAGGCCATGGAATACTGGAACCCGGAGCAGCCACCGCCCACCACGCCAATGCGCAGGCCGGCAGGAAGCGGGTCCTGGGTTGCCATGATTTCGCGCACCTTGGCAACTGCCTGAGGAGTGAGCACAAGCGGCGGCTTCTTTTGAGTTTCCTGGGTCGGTTCAACTGTGGTTGTGGCCATGATTTCTCCCTTGGGTGGCGCTTTCCTGCTTTCACTCTACCGTTCCGCGAGACTCGGCACAAGTCCGGACGCGGCGGGCTACCTAAAGGATGCAAGCGACTACCCGAAGGTCGCACAACCTGAGATTGTTCTCTCCGAACTTTGTTGCCCTAACCTCCCTGTTTCCAAGCAAGAAGCCCACAAAGGAACGGGAATCCTGCTGCGACCCATGTTGGGTAACATGGAAACACACATTCTGCAAATCTCTGCCAGGCAGTTCACAATTGCATTTGTTTGGAGCTATTATGGTCAACCGTACGGGTTCTCTAGCCGCGAGACCGCGATGCCCCACGCCCCCGCGGTTTTCAGGGACCGCATTTCGTTGGGAGGTGCAGTATGACGCCGGTGGCGATGGTGTTATTGAGTGTTTGGGCAGCCTTTGTTCTCTTCATGGCTGCGCTGTATATCTATCGTTCTAACCTCACCCGCGATGAGGAAGACCAGATCTTCCTCGACGAATCCTTCGATCACGAGAAAGCCCAGCAGGAGGTGATTGCGGCTAAGGTCGCCAAGATCGAACCATTGCTCCGCGTCTCCCGCTGGTTGGTCGCGGCCATGTCGGTCGCGGTGGCTCTCTACTACGTTCGCGACATTCTACTGCAGCTGAACTTCGTCCACTAGGACAGTCCCCTTCCGTGCCGGCCCCCCGGCGGCGATGCCGCCGGGGAAGCCGCCGAATTTTCAGTGCGAATGAAGCTGCGCCGTTTCACGGACAGAATTCGTGGAAGCAGTTCTAGTGTGTGAACCTAGTGTCCTGTCTCTGAAATTCGCAGCATCAATGAACTGTCATTCTGAGCAGCGTCTGGCCGATTTTTCGGCCCAACGAAGTCGAAGGATCTGCGGTTGTTTTTCAACGAATTTCGCGAACACCATACTAGGAGTTCACTCAAAGTACAAATGCGGGCACTGCGGCCTTCGTTTGCCGGACAAGCGCGGCGAACTCCGCTCCGTCGAAAATCGCGATGTGTTCTGTCGCCCCTACGGGGCTAGGATTTGTTATTTCGATGCTTTCCCCGGGTTCCGTCCGCCGCTGGACGCGGCGGGCCTCTACCCCGGGGCTATTTTCTCCGCTCGCCGCGGCGAGCGGGCGCGTTGGCAGAATCGGATTTTTCATCTCCTTTGCTGAACCCGCGGGACCATGGAGATTCGGGATACCTGACCAACGCCAAACAAATTCAAGACTCCGGACGCTAGAACCGGTGGAAAGAATCAAACAGGTAGTACGCCACAACGAGCAGCGTCATAAGGCCTGCGAGGCCTAGAGTGGACCGGCTGAACGGTCGAATACGCCTCAGGCGCGCCGCGATCGCGTCCTGCTCGGACTTCGCACGGCTCGAGGAAGGGGCCAGGAAAAGCTGCGATTCTTCATACCGGCCGACACGCGACGCATAAATGTTCACTACCGCCATCAAAACGATCGTCGCACCCCAAACAGACCACATCATCGGAACAATTCCCATTGCACACTCCACGCGTGAAAGATTGACACAGCGCCGCGGAGTCCGCAGATCCGCATTCACCTCGCGGTTCCGCGGGCGCCAGGCCCGCACAATCCATTCATCGTGAAGAATCGAAGCCGCCTTGAGTGACAAAAGTCATGTGAGCTGCGCATTCGGCAAGGCACAGGGCCGGGCGGTAAGAATCAGAAGTCCGAGTCGAAAAATCAAGGATCGAGATGCAAATCCTATTGACTCGACCGCCCGCGGCGGACGGAGCCCCGGGGCTAGCTTCGTCGCTCCCTCCGGGACTAAAGCCCCAATGTTTATGCGGCATCTACGGCACGGCTAAAGCCGTGCCATTTCAAAACCGAATTCATGCAATCGGTTCCAGCGTAAGGGGCGTTCTCTTACTCCACTTCCTGCTTGGCGCGATAGCCGTCTCTGGCAATGACGTCGTATTTCAGCGGCTTGTGCTTTTCGTCCTGGAAACGCAGCGGCTGGCCTTCGTCGTCCACCAGCTCCACGTGAAGCTTGCGCCAGGTTCCATCCAGTTTGGCATTCGTCGGGTGGTAGATGAGCTGGTATTTCGCGCGGATGTTCTCATTGATGGCTTTCACGTCATCAGGCAATTCGCCCGTGAACCGCGGCGCAAAGTGCATGCCTCCGGTCGAGTCGGAGAACCACTTCATCTCATTGTCGGCCTGCAGGTAGGTCAGGTCGCGCATGCCGCCCCCCAATCCTCCCGTGCCCTCGGTGTACGCCTCGAAGAGCCCGTCGGTGGAAAGGCTAAAGATGGTGATGTCGCGCGAAGCCGATACCCGCTTCTTGATCTGATCGAACGTGAGCTTCGAGAAGGTGTCGATGCCGGTGGCGATGAGAATGATGTATTTCTGCCCCTCGATCCGCGACAGGCGGTCGAGGGATTCGTTCAGCGCGTCAAAGACGTTGGTCTCAGAAAACGCCGCGGGCATGAAGACCTCGTTGCCGAGCATCTGGATGCCTTGCTGCACCTGCTTCTTGTCCTGCGTAAAATCGCACACGATGTGCGTGTTCATGTCGAAGGTCATCATGGCCACGTAGTCCTGCGGGCGCAATTGCTGCGCGAACGCCCAAGCCGTGTCCAACGCCTGCACTCTGAACCAAAATCCGCGCGCGGCATATTCCATCAGGACCAGGGCGGTGATGGGCGCCTCCGTGCGCTTGAAGCCCTCGACCTTTTGCTCCACGCCATCCTCATAGACGCGGAAGTTCGAGGGCTTCAAACCAGGAACGAACTGATGCGTTTTTTCCAGTACCACGCCCACGTCGACCGTCACCTCAGGCACATTCACATGCAGGGTCAAATTGCCCACTCCATCGGGGTTTTTGAACTTGGGCGCGGCCGGAGCGGGCGGCGGCGGGGCCTCGTCGGGATTTTCCTTCTTCTTGGGTACGGCGATCACTCCGGTGTCGCCGCTGGGGCCGCCGGCGGCAGGCGCGTTTTGGTCGGGCTGCTGTGCTTGGGGCGCAGGCTGCTGGCTCTGCTGTCCGCCTGAGGCGGTCTGTCCTTCCACCCGTTTGAGCGGCACGGCAGCCAGCACCAAAACAGCCAGCAGTGGAAACAAAATTCCCTGCAGAACACTTACCTTAATTCGCGCTTCGGTCATAGCAACCCCATGTGCCCAGCAGTGTCTCTGTTAAAGCTACTAGGACCAGCAGTCGTCCGAATAGCGTCAACAGACCCTAGCATACGCGATCCTCATCGGCCCGTGGTTTGGAAGACCGGCCATGCGGCCCGCTGTACTCTAATAGACGTGGAAACTTACCCAAATGGAAACAAGCGGGGGTGCTTCGTCTTTGCGTTTTTGACGGCGTTGGCGCTGCCGTGTGCTCCTGCGCCGCTCCTGCCGCAGTCGGCTTCGCCCACCGCACGGCAACCCGTTTCCGAGCCGTCCAGCCCTCCGCGGAATCCCGGATTTTTCCCGCTGAATCAGGTCCGCGCCGGAATGACCGCCACTGCGTGGACCGTGTTTCAAGGGACCGCGCCCGAGCCCATGCAGGTTGAAATTCTCGGCGTGCTTCGCGGGATGCGCGGCCCTGGCCAGGACCTGATCCTCGCCCGGCTCCACGGCACTAAGCCTGAGTACACCGGCGTCGTCGACGGCATGAGCGGGAGCCCCGTCTACATCGACGGCAAGCTCGCGGGCGCGCTCTCCTATCGCATCGGGTTCTTCACCAAAGAGCCTATCGCCGGCATCACCCCCATCGAGCAGATGCTGGAGGTGCGCGAACTGTCGGCACAGAATTCGTCTCCCACACTTTCCGCGTCTTCGCTGCGCGAATCCGCTGGAAGGGATGGCGCGACCGCGGAGGCGCGGTCTGACGACGCTCCTCTCGCGCTCTCCGGCAACAAAATGACCTTTCAGCCCATGGAAACACCGCTGGCGATAAGCGGACTTGATCCTGAAGCCATTCGCTTTTGGCAGCAGCAGGCTAATGGAACCGGGCTTGAGACCGTCGCGGCCGGCGGGTCTTCTTCAGGCTCATCCAGGTCCCGCGCGATTCCTCAAAATTCTGCGCCGCCCGATCTTGAGCCAGGCTCTTCGATAAGCATGCAGCTCATCCGCGGCGACATCGAAGTGGCGGCCACGTGCACCATAACCTATGTCGACCCCAAGCAGCTCCTGGCCTGCGGTCATCCGGTTCTCGGCGCAGGGCCGGTCTCGCTGCCTATGACCACCAGCGACGTGGTCGCCACTGTCGCCTCGCCGTTGGACGCTTTCAAGATCATTAACACGGGCGAGACCGTTGGCGCATTTACCGAGGATCGCGAGTCGGCCATTTACGGCGTATTTGGCGCGCAGGCGCATATGATCCCGCTGCACATCTCCGTCGATGCTCCAACTGGAGGGCGCAAGGTGAACGTGGAGATTCTCGATCTGCCGTCCATCACCCCGCTCGCCGTGCAGGTGGCCCTGCTTGAATCTCTGCTCGAATCCAACGCGAACAGCGAATCTCTGAGTTATCACGTGACGGGGAACATCGATCTCTCCGGATTTCCTCCCATGCCGCTCGACCTATGGGCGCCGGCAGCGTCGGGAGTGCCCGCATCGTTGCAGGCAGTTATCCTTGCCGGACAGCAGTTCACGCGCCTCTACGCAAACCGCGGCCGTCAGGGGGTGATCCGCCAGGTCGATCTCCACATCGAGGCTATTCCCCAACGGGTTCTAGTGACCCTGGAACAGGCCCATTTCGTCTCCAGCGGTATTGCCCGCGCCGGCGACACCGTGGAAATCGAAGCCACCTTGCGTCCCTGGCAGCAGCCGGAGCGCAATGTCCGCATCTCCTTTACACTGCCCGCGCGTCTTGCCGCCGGCAATCTACGTGTGCTTGTTTCGGACAGCGCGACGCTGGACCGCGCTCTACTGCAGCCCCGGCTCAACGCCCCTCCTTCCGATCTCGCCGCAGTTCTGGCCGAAGCCCGCGATCAGCATCCCGCCGACCGCGTTTACGTCAGTTTGCTTGCACCGGAGGCCCAGGGCGAACTTGAGGGCCAAACCCTTACCAGTCTTCCCCTCTCCATAGCCAACGCACTCGAGCCTCTGCGCAATGCCCAGGATGCCGGTCTGAATGGCGAATCGGCCGAATTGGTTGCAGAGGCTGCGGCAGGCGGAGTGCTAAGCGGTTTCCGGGTTCTCATTCTCCCCATAGAGCCCGGCGGCGGTTTAAACTAGGAGCGTAAGCAGTCATTCCTCCTCTAGATCGGACGGGCTCTGGGGATGTTTTGCCCGTGCGATTGCCAGTCAGTGAGGCGTCCGGAGCAACACATGGCCCAGATTCAAGGACTTGCAGCCCACGCGGCAGGGGCCGAACTTCTGCCTTTCCGCTATGATCCCGGTAAGCTCGGTTCTCACGAGGTCGAAATCGCTATCACTCACTGCGGCATTTGCCACAGCGATCTGCACCTGATTGCCAACGATTGGGGCATCAGCCAGTACCCCTTCATCCCTGGTCACGAGATCATCGGCACAGTCTCCGCCGTGGGCTCTGAGGTCAAGTCCCTCGAAGCCGGCCAGCGCGTGGGCCTCGGTTGGCAATCCAACTCCTGCGGTCACTGCGAGTGGTGCACAAAGGCTCAGGAAAATCTTTGTCCGGAGGCGGAGGCTACTTGTGTCCACCGCAACGGCGGCTACGCCGACCGCGTTCGCGCCAATGCCCGCTTCGTGGTTCCCATTCCCGACGCGCTCGACAGCGAACAGGCCGCGCCGCTGCTGTGCGCCGGCATCACGGTCTACAATCCGATGCGCATGAATGGGGTCAATCCTTCGTCGCGCGCCGGGGTGGTCGGAATCGGCGGCCTCGGCCATCTCGCCATCCAGTTCGCCCGCGTCTTTGGGGCCGAGGTCACCGCCTTCTCCACGTCGCCGGCCAAGGAGGAGGAGGCACGCGCGCTCGGCGCGCAGCACTTTGTCAACAGCCTCGAGTCGAAGGCCATGAAAGAGGTCGCTGGCGCCCTGGACTTCATTATCACAACCGTCAATGCCGATCAGGATTGGGGCGCTTACCTTCAGTGCCTGCGGCCCCACGGAACTTTGTGGTTCGTCGGCGTTCCGCCCGCACCCGTCTTTGTGCAGGCCTTCCCGCTCATCTCCGGACTGCGCACCATCGGGGGCAGCCCCATTGGCAGCCCCTGGTGCTTGCGCGAGATGCTGGACGTGGCCGCCCGCCATGGCGTGAAGGCAACCACCGAACTCTTCCCCATGGCCAAAGCCAACGAAGCTATCGAAAAGGTGAAGAAGAGCAGGGTCCGCTATCGCGCGGTGCTGGCCAACTGACGTACTTCCCAACGCGTCCGGAATACCGGCATTGTCGTCTTGGGCGACCGAGCGCGTCGTTCGAGGATCAAACGTGGGCGAGTCGAAGACTCGCCTGAGCGGAATTGCCCGCAGCGATGAACGATTGCAGCGAGTGGCAATCTGCGGTTGCTTCTTTTCATGCACCGGCAAAGGGCGTTTCCGCGTCTTTTCACTCTGTAGCCGCTATCGCCTATCCGCTGTCCTGCCAATCGCTCGGCTGGCTGTTTTCCACAACCGATCCGTTAACATAGATGGGCATGGCTTTTCCGATAAGGACCTGTGCCGTCTGCCACGAAGAGTTCGAGCTGAAGCCCGACAAGCCTGGCTTCGCCAATCGCTGCCCCTCCTGCAGCGAACCTGAAACAGAGCCCAAGCCGATGCCCCGCAACTCCACCGACTACGCCGATCGCCGCGCCGAACACGAAGTGAACGCCGCGCGCCGCCGCGCCATGCGTGACCTGCTTTACCGCAAAGACGCCTAGGTGCTCCGCAATCAGCTTTGCGGAACCGCACGAGCCTCGCACCGGAAGCTGCCTGGCTCATCGCCAACCGCCCCCGTATACGTGCCATGCAGCTTCACAATCGTGAATTGGTCGTCGATCGCCTGGATGTGAGGATCGGGAACCAGCTTGTAGAACGCGCCCAGACCCGATGTGAAGCTGGCCGTGGTTTGGCGCGGCAGGATTCCACCCCCGTTTCTTATGGCCTCGAAGCGGAACGAGCCGCCAATCTTCACGTCAACTTCGAATGGCGTCGTTACCGGATGCTCGTGCACGAAGGTCTGGAATGTCACGCTCGTATTGGCGGGAACCGTAACCGATGCCGTAAGCGGGATCGAGAACGACGCCGATTCTGTCGCGGACTCGCCTTGCACCAGCGTCACTCCGCCGGAACCGGGGCTGCCGGAATCGATTCCCGGAAATGCGTTGAAGTTCCCCACAAGATTGCCGGTCATTCCGTCCGTCATGAGCCAGTTGTGCTTGATGCTGAATGCGCATGTGGACTCATAGGGAAAGTTGCCGTCGCTGTTTGTGCCATTCGTAACTGTTTTGAGCGTGCCCGGTATGGGAATCAGCACATCCGCCGGGTTGCCGAACGGCGAGTATTGGAATAGCACCGGCGCCGGCGTAACGTTCCAGCCGATGTCGTAGACCCGTGTGCTGTCGAAGGGTGGGTGCAGGTTCTTGTACGACTGGTCGAGTTTGGCGGCGATGTTTCCAAACAGATCGATCTGCCCATAAGCAGCCACTGGGCTAAGCGCCAGCAGCCACAGAAATACCCCCTTCACCCGGCCCAGCCGGATGACACAAGTGCCCTGAGATTTCATGCTCCGACCTCCTCCTTGCGAGGGAGAATATCATCGCCTTATTGCCCGCGGAACAAAAAAATCTTCGCCGCAAAACTCACCCGGGCCTCCGTGGTTCGTCCTTCTCAAAGAGCTGAAAAGCACCACGGCATTGCATTTCACTCTCTTCACTCCCCTCACGCTTGTCACTTCTTCACTACAATAGATAAGTGCGCAACACCACCCCCAGATCTTCCCCTGTCGTCGGCTTCGTCTCTCTCGGCTGCCCCAAAAACCTCGTCGATTCCGAGGTCATGATGGGCCTTCTCGACCGCGCCGGCGCGCGCCTGACCGCGCGGCCCGAAGCGGCAGAAATCCTGGTCGTCAATACCTGTGCCTTCATCGACACCGCGAAGCAGGAATCCGTCGATGCCATTCTCGAGATGGCTCGTCACAAAACTTCAGGCCGGGCCCGCAAGCTCATCGTGGCCGGCTGCCTGGTCGAGCGTTACCGCAACGAGATCCGGAAAAACATTCCGGAAGTCGACGCCGTCATCGGCACCGGCGAGCTCGAGGCAATTCTCGATGCGGCGGGCCTCGAAATTGCACCTGCCGCGCCTTCGCCCTTCAACATTCTCGCCGCCGATCGTGCTGAGATCCGATCGGGACGCGAGTCCGAATCCGGCACGCACAAATCCTCCGCCACCGCGCTCGTCCAAAACCGGAACAGCCCGAAGAGCCGGCCTGAAGGCGACCAACGCGAGGCCCACGGCCGTTTCAAGCGCGACGCATGGCGAGGCGCATCGCACCTGCTGCCCACTTATCTCTACGACGAAAACACGCCGCGCCTCCTCTCTACGCCGAGCGCTTCGGCGTACATCAAGATCGCCGAAGGCTGCGACCACCCCTGCAGCTTTTGCGTGATTCCCAATCTGCGCGGCAAGTTCCGCTCCCGGCGCTTCGAGTCTGTGGTCGCCGAGGCCGAGGCCCTCGTCGCCCGCGGCGTCCGCGAGATCACGCTTATCGGGCAGGATACGACTTGCTACGGCGAAGATTTGGGCTTGAATGATGGATTGGCAGCGCTGCTCGACGCGCTCGCTCGCATCCCCAACTTGCGCTGGCTCCGCTTCCTCTACGCGTATCCCAACCGCATCACGGGTAAGCTGCTAGAAACCATCGCGCGCCACGACAATATCTGCAAGTACCTCGACCTGCCGCTGCAGCACGCTTCGCCCGGCGTCTTGAAGCGCATGAAGCGCGGCGGCGGGGCAGAGATTTTCTTGAAGACTTTGGATAAGGTTCGAGCGGCGATACCAAACATCGCGCTCCGCACTTCGTTCATCGTCGGCTTCCCCGGCGAATCACTTCGTGACCTACTGGTTCTGGAGGAGTTCATCAGAGAGGCGAAGTTTGACTGGCTGGGCGTTTTTAGCTACTCGCATGAGGAAGGCTCTGCGGCGTACACACTCGACGGGCAGGTGCCGAAGCGCGCCATCGAGTCGCGCCATAAGCGGCTGATGAAGCTGCAGCAATCGATCTCGCGCGAAGCGAAACAAAAATGGGTTGGCCGGGAGCTCACCGTGCTCGCCGAAGGGCCGAGCGCAGAGACCGAACTTCTTTGGGAAGGCCGCACGGAGTTCCACGCGCCCGAGATCGATGGCAAAGTTTACATCAACGATTTTGGACCTTTGGGGAATTTGGAGCTTGGCCGCTTTTACCGCGCCTGCATCACCGAAGCCCACGACTACGACCTGTTTGCGCGCGTTCTCGCGGCGCAGAACTGGCCGCATTGACGGAGCTAGCGGAATCGCTAACTCGTATCATGTCTGCGTGATTATGTGATCGATGCTGGCGCAAGTGCGGACGTGGACGCCCGCGCGACATCCGGTTCGGAGACCGGCATTACAACGGCGGCGCGCTTATGCACGCAGACATTGTGCGAGCGTGACACTTAACAGACAGAGCGCGCCGAAGGCTCCCCCGAGCCGGCGGCAAGGGAGCGAATCTGGGGAAACGCTGCCGGCAGAGATTCGGTAACGTTTTCGAGCGCCAGCAGCCAAGCTGCAGCCTCCTGGCGCAGCCCATTCAGATCGATGCCGCCAAACACTGCAGGATACGCTTCAAGCCGTCGCATGGCCTTGCCGAGCAGCGAAACGGCGCCGCGAATGTTTCCCCTTTGCGCGTGGTGGAATGCCGCCGTGGTCTGAATCAAGGCTTGCAGAAAACTCTTTTCAGGCTCTTGCAACCGCAGCCACGCGCTCTCCCAGTGCTCGTGAGCAACCCAAAACTCGCGATTACGATAGCAGCGGAGGCCGTCAGCCAGCGCTCCGGATTGCCAATCGAGAGACATATTCTCAACATAAGGCCACATGCCTACCGCCGTGTGGACGATCTCCGCTCAGGGCAGGCTTTCGACTCGTCCGCCTGCTGCGGGCTCGCTCAGGATGACCGGATGATTGTTGGATGAATTTCAGATTGAAAACGCCGGCATTTGTGCAACCGGCCGAGCGCGCTTTGCAACGCTAGCTCCGCCCGCAAGCCCTCTTTCTCTAGTCTCTTGATCCCTAGCCCCTGTAGTACACTTCCGCCATGAACAGCTCGCTTCCCCGATTGCTCTGTTCCACGCCGATATTTGTCTGTGCCGTGTGCGGGATTACCGCAACCACCGCGTCCAGCCAGGATTGGGCCAAGACAATCCTGAACAAGTCGCCGCGTCACCAGGAGTGGGTGAAGGTGACGTATGGCAAGCGCACGGTGAATGCCTTCGTGGTCTATCCCGAGGTGAGCCGCAAGGCGCCGGTCGTGCTGCTAATCCACGAGATCTTCGGACTGACCGACTGGGCGCGCTCCATGGCCGACGACATCGCCGCCATGGGTTACATCGTCATCGCGCCCGACTTGCTCTCGGGCTTCGGCCCTAACGGGGGCGATACCAGCGCCTTCCCCGATATGCAGTCGACCACGAAGGCGGTCAGCGGCCTCGATCCCGCGACCGTGACTGCCGACTTGAACGCCGCTGCCGACTACGCGCTGAAGTTACCCGCGGCCAACGGGAAGCTAGCAGTCATCGGCTTCTGCTGGGGCGGAGGTAAAGCGTTCCTCTTCTCCACAGAGCGCAAGGACCTGAGCGCGGCCTTCGTGTTTTACGGGCCTCCGCCGCCCAGCGACAGCATGAAGTCCATCACCGCGCCGGTCTACGGCTTCTATGGCGGCAACGACGCACGCATCACGGCGACGGTTCCAGAAACAAAGAGCGCGATGGCTGCTGCGGGCAAGAAATACGACGCGGTAGTTTATGACGCCGCGGGTCACGGCTTTATGCGCGCCGGCGAGGACCCCGCGAATTCCAATCCCGCGAATACCGCGGCGCGCACGGAAGCGTTGAAGCGCTTGGAGATACTGCTGGATGCGAGGAATGGAAAGAAGCACTGAAGTCGGCACGGCTTCGATGGGGACTCAGTGAGCGCGTTACCATAAACAGTGCGGCGGCGATTGCCGCATTGAGATTGATGCCCGCGAAGAAAAGATCTTCGAAGCTGCTGCGCTGCCCCACATGTGGGATGCTGGTGGGCGCCAACGATGAAGACTTCCCTTTCTGCAGCGACCGCTGCCGGAAAATCGATCTCGGCAAGTGGGCGTCCGGCACGTACAAGATCGGCTCTCCGGTGATCGATCCCGAAGTTCTCGAAGACCTGGACAATTCGAGCGCCCGCCACGGCGGAGGATCGGATGAGCGCTGAGAGTCCTTTCGCAGATCTCGTCCAAAACCAGAACCCCACGAAGCGGTGGGCCTGGCTGGTCGCTACGTTTTTCGGCGCGGGCTATGGGAAGCCCGGTCCAGGCACGTGGGGATCGGCGGCAGCAGTGCTGCTGTGGGCCGCCTACGCGTCGCTCGCGCATCCCGCGCCGCATTCGCTTCTCTTCACCCTACTCGCTGCTATCGCCGTTGCCATCGTTTTGGGCGTTCCTGCGGCGACCATCGTCGAGCGTGCATCCGGGCGCACCGATCCCGGCTTCGTGGTCATCGACGAGGTCGTCGGCCAGTGGATCGCGCTCCTCGCCGGCCCCGTCGACTGGCGTCACGGCCTCATCGCTTTCGTGCTCTTCCGCCTCTTCGACATCGTCAAGCCGTTTCCGGTGCGCCGCCTGGAGCGCCTTCCTGCAGGCTGGGGCATCGTCTTCGACGATGTGGCTGCGGGCCTGTATGCTTTGTTTGTAGCTTCCGTGGTTCGCATCTGGATCTGATCCGCCATGCCTCGCAGCTCTCCGCAACCCGATCCTGCGTCTCTGCAGCTGCCTCGCGTCGACGACGTGGTTCCCGCCGCAGCTTTGCCTATGGGCGAGGTGGAACTGATGGGCATCGCTCTCGGCCCGCACGTTAGCGGCCTTCCGGCGGTGTATGTGGACAATGATCCGGCGCACGTTCTGATGAGCCGGCCGACGCGGCTGGCCTTTCGCGTACCCGGCAGCGCATCCACAGGAATAATTGAAGTGCGCACTCCAGCCGGCGCCGCGAATGCCGGAGCGGTGCGCGTAGCGCGAAGGTTGGTGGGCAGCTTGCACCCGATCACGAGCCCCGCCGTAAGCCGCTCTGGAATGGTCTATGCCACCATCTCCGGTCCTCGCGGCAAGCAGACTCCCGTCTCTGTGGTGCGCATCGGCGTCGATGGGCGTTCGGCGCCGTTCGTTACGGGAATTTTGAATCCCTCGGGGATGGCCTTCAGTCCCGCTGGCGATCTCTACGTCACCTCGCGCGCCGAGGGTTGCGTGTACAAGGTGGACGCGGCGGGCGAATTCACGAAGTATGTCGAAGGCATGGGCGTGGCCACGGGCGCGGCCTTTGACGTGGAGGGCAACCTCTTCGTGGGCGACCGCAGCGGCACCGTCTTTAAGATCAATCCCGAGCGGCAGATCTTTGTCCACGCCACGCTAGAGCCCAGCGTTTCCGCCTATCACGTTGCCGTCAACGCCCAGGGAACGCTATTGGTAACCGCACCATCGCTTTCATCGAACGAGGCCATATGGGCCATTGAGCCGAACGGCGATACACGCGTCTGGTACCGCGGGCTCGGCCGTCCGCAGGGCCTGGCCATCTCGCGCGAGGGCGATGTGTACGTTGCCGCCTGCCTTCGTGGCCGCCACGGGCTGGTGCGCGTCACGCCGCAGGGCGAGGCTTCGCTGGTGCTGGCCGGCGACAACCTCGTGGGCATTGCCTTTTCTCCCCTGGGCACCGCCATCCTGGCCACAACCGGCATAACGAGCGAGGGTTACTCCGGCGCCCTTTATGATGTGGACTTGGGAGTTGAAGGGTTGAGTCTTTTCTAGCTGTCGGCTATCGGCCATTGGCTCTTAGCTATTTGCTGCGGCCACGCGGATGCGATCGGCTGCGGGCCCGAAAGCCCGGCTGGGGCAAGCCTAAGGCCCACTACGGATTTGGCTGAAAGCTAAGTGCCAATAACTGCCTCTATGAAATCCGAAATCATCGCCGTCGGCTCCGAGATGCTCACCCCGTTCCGCCAGGACACGAACTCTCTCCACATCACGGAAAAGCTCAATAGCATCGGCATTATCGTGGCATTCAAGACCATCGTCGGCGACCGGCGGAAAGACCTTGTTAACGCCATCCGCACGGCGCTTGGCCGCGTGGATGTTGTCGTAGTGATGGGCGGCTTGGGCCCTACAGAAGACGACCTCACCCGTGAGGCCATGGCGGAGTCTCTTTCGCTCACGCTGCGCCGCGACGCTTCGCAGGTGGCTGCGCTGCACGCCCGCGCGGCCACGTGGCGCACCCCCATGCCGGAAAACAATCTCAAGCAGGCCGACGTTCTCCAGGGCGCTACGCTGCTGCCCAATGCCAACGGCAGCGCTCCCGGCCAATGGCTCGATATCGCATTTGACGGTTATCGCAAGGTGATTGCGCTCTTACCCGGCCCTCCTCACGAGTGCGGTCCGCTTTTCGACGGCGAGGTTATGCCGCGCCTCCTCGCTATCGCGCCGCCCCGCGCTATCGCCGTACGCACGCTTAAGGCGGCTATGATCCCCGAGTCGCAGGCAGACAAGCTCCTGGCGCCTATCTATACCACCTACCCCGACGTTGAGACCACGCTGCTAGCACACGCCGGCGACCTGCAAATCACGCTCATCTGCACCAAGCCGGATGCCGCGGCTGCGCGGCAACGCGTCGACGAGTTGGCTGCGCGCGTGGAGGAGACGCTGGAAGACTGGCTCTACTCTTCCGCGGGCGATTCGCTGGAGCAGATTGTGTTGTATTATCTCGGGCTGCGCCAAGCTACGCTGGCCTTAGCCGAGAGCTGCACCGGCGGCCTGATTGCCCAACGCATCACCGGCGTTCCTGGAGCCTCGCGCTCGTTTCTCGGCGGCGCGGTCGTCTATTCCGATGAGTTGAAGACTTCACTTGCCGGCGTTCCCGTGGAATTGATCGGACGGCACGGCGCGGTCTCGGCGGAGGTGGCCAAGGCGCTGGCCGAGGGCATTCGCGCGCGCACCGGGGCCACGCTGGGCGTGGGCGTCACGGGCATCGCCGGCCCCACGGGCGCCACTGAAACCAAGCCCGCGGGCTTGGTATACATCGCCGTGTGCGACGCGCAGGGTTGCGACGCGATGGAGCGCACCTTTCGCGGCGACCGTCAGCGGGTGCGCGACTGGGCCGCGCAGCAGGCCCTCGATATGGTCCGGCGCCGACTGATGTGACCCCGCGCGCTGAGATTTCATTCGCGTAACCTTAAACGGGGCCATTATTGGCAATTGGTCGAAACCGCTGAGGCGATGGAGCGCATCGTGAAGGCATATTTCTGATTTGTACGTTTTCGTACAACTTTCTTAAATTGGACGCAATGATACAAGTGGCGCCATTGACGTTCCTTGCCTTGCTCCTGGCGCATCTGCTCGAGAACTTCCTTTTTCAGTGGAAGTGGCTGATCGAGAACGAGGATGAAAGGCTGGAGGCGCTCTTATTTCACGGCCTCGTTCATTTTGCTCTGGCGTGGACATGCCTTTTTCTCTTTACGTCCACAGTTTTTCTGTCTACAACCAGGCGGCTGTCCTCGGCCGCATACTGTTTCATTGCTCATCGACAAACTCAAGTATGCGAGCATCGCGCACAACAAAATGCCCGATAGCTGGCGATTATTTCTCCTCGATCAGCTGCTTCTCGCTCTCCATGCCGGGCGGAATTCTTCCTTTGCATCTCTTCTACGGACGCGTGTCCTTGAAATAGTCCGTCCAGCGGCCATTTCACACCGCGGCTGGGGTTTGCTGCGCGGGAAAGGGAGAGCTTTCGAGAGCGGGTGCCAAGGGCAGCGTGAAGTGAAAGCTGGCGCCGTTGCCGAGCTCGCTTTCGGCCCAGACGCGCCCGCCATGGGCCTGCACGATGTGCTTGACGATAGCGAGGCCGAGGCCGGTCCCGCCAGACTCGCGCGAGCGAGCCTTGTCGACGCGATAGAAACGCTGGAAGATACGCTCCAGATGTTCGGAGGCGATGCCGGGACCGAAGTCTTCAATGGTGAACTGCACCTCGGTGGCAAGAAGCCGCGCGGAAGCGCGAATGCGCTTGCCGGATTTGGCGTATTTGAGGGCGTTCTCAAGAAGGTTGCCAAATACCTGGTGCATGGCGTCGGGGTCGGCCATAATGAGCGAGTCGGGCGCGCTGGCCGTCTGGATCTTGACGCCCGAGTCGACGAATTTGCCGCCAATGGAGTTGATGGCGTCGCTAAGCAGTACGCTGGCGCGGACTGGCTGCAGATTGACCTTGTAGTCGGGGCTTTCCACGCTGGCTAGGGCGAGCAGATCCTCGGTGAGGCGGGTCATACGGCTGGCGTTTTTGAGGATCACTCCTAGGAACTCGAGGGTGGTTTCCGGGCTGGGGTTGGGATCTTCAATGAGAGTTTCCACGTAGCCCTGGATGGAGGTGAGCGGCGTGCGCAGTTCGTGGCTCACGTTGGCAACAAACTCGCGGCGGGACTTTTGCACGGCCTCGATGGTAGTGACATCGTGCAAGACAGCAAGCGCGCCGCCCGAAGGCAATGGCGCGGCGTTGACTTCGAAGACGCGGCCGGGAGCAAGCAGGCTGGCGCGGCCTACACAGAGTTCGCGGCGCTCCAGGGCCCCGCGCACGCAGGCCAGCAACTCGGGGTCGCGAACAGAGTGCACGAGCGGCCGGCCGGGGACAAGCTGCGATCCGGCGATGCCCTGCATAACGGCGTTGGACCAGCGCACGGATCCGCTGGAAGTGATGGCCACGACGCCTTCCTGCATGGAGTCGAGCATGACGGCCAGCTCGGCGCGCCCACTTTCGAGCTCGGCGAAGTCGCAGCCAAGGCGCTCGGCGGTTTGATTTAGGGCCTTCTCAACCGGGGAAAACACATCTTCGCCCGTAATGTCGATGCGCGCGCTCAAATCGCCGCCGGCGATGCGGCCGGCGAAGCTAACAAGCCGGCGGAGACGCGCTGCGATTTGGCGCGACACCCAGGCGGCTACCCCAACAGCAAAAAGAAATGCGACGAGTGCGGACCAGAAGGCGTCGCGGCCAAGTACACCGAAGGAGTTGTCTGCCGTCCCCAGAGAAGTGCGATGAAAGACAAGCTCCACCGCCACCATCTCGATGGTGAGAAGGAGGAGGAACACTCCAAGTAGCCTGGTGAAGAGTCTTCGCGTCATGAGAATCCTGGCACTTAGCTGTTAGCTATTAGCTCCTAGCTTGCAGCGATTAGAGCCCGGTTCATGCTTCGCGCAACGAATCCATCCAATCACCGTTGCGAAGATTCGCCCAAGGTACTCCGGACTAAAAGCTAATAGCTACGGGCCAAAAGCTCGTCCTTACTCGCCTTTCGGCAGTTCGAAGCGATAGCCGGCGCCGCGTACGGTTTTCAGGTATCGCGGGTTCTCCGGGTCGATCTCGATTTTCTCACGAATGCGGCGCACATAGACATCGACCGAGCGCGGCGTAACAAAACGAGCATCGCCCCAGACGGCGTCGAGAAGGTGATCGCGGCTAAACACGCGTCCGGGATGGCGCGCAAGGTAGTCGAGAAGACGGAATTCGGTGGCCGTGGTGGTGGCCAGTTCGCCACGAACCTTCAACTGCATAGCGCCGGCATCGATGATGATCTCTTCAAAGCTGATGATCGAAGGCGACGCGGGGCGCTCGAAACGGCGCAATACGGCTTTGACACGGGCCACTAACTCGCGCGTGGAAAAGGGCTTAGTGATGTAGTCGTCAGCGCCCAGCTCAAGGCCGAGGACGCGATCGTTTTCGCCTGCGCGCGCAGTGAGAAAAATAATGGGAACTGTGGAAAGGCCGGCGTGGTTACGCAATCGGCGGCAGACATCGAGGCCGTCGCCGCCGGGAACCATGATGTCGAGCAGAAAAAGTGCCGGCACTTTGCGCTCCGCGTCGGGAATGAGGTTGGTGGGAGTGTGAAAGAGGCGTGCTTCAAAGCCCGCCGCTTCAAGGTGATGTTGTACCAGCCTCGCGATATCGGCGTCGTCTTCCAGAACAAATACGGATTGGCTCAAACCGTCAGTCCTCGTTCCGCGGCCGGTTAGGTCGGTTAAGGGTGGAACATAGACCGCAGGAACCATTAACAGACTACTTCACGGAAGCGAATGGATTGCAAATGTTTGATGAATTTGGCAAAGGCAGGGGACATCGGAGCGCGGAACAAGAAATGCCGGCGGGTGAGGGGCCCGCGGCTTGCCGAATTCCGACAGTCACGATCGATGATCAAGACAGGAAACGTCTTCGGCGGACTTTGGCAGGGCGGCGGGCTGTCCGGCATCAGAACCGGACAGAACGCGGCGATGCGCACGCCGGCTGCGCACTTCGCGAACGGCAACGAGAATGAGCCCGGTGAACGTTAACGCAAGAAGCGCAATGGCGGGAAAACCGTGAAGCTGCTCGCTGGGAGCTTGCACATCTTCGCCCACGTCGCGCACCAGAAGCGCCAGACCGACAAAGACAAAGGCAAGATGGGTGCAAAAGACCTGGAGTGAGGCCTTGCCGAGAATAAGAAAGGGCTCGATGGCCACCCAGCGTAATAAGTACCTGCGCAGCCAGTAGAAGACGATCGAGAAGGTCACCAGGTTGAGAGCCCGCAGGGGACCGATCTGCCATTTGTCGAGTTGGATGCCAAGAGCCTGCTGGGTGAGATGCGGCCCGAGCCATCCCCAGCGCACGCCGATGAAGAAGACGCAGGCCGCGCATGAAAGGGTGGCCGCCCATCCAGGGATTTTGCGGAAGACTTCGTCGTGTGTCGCCGAACGCGCGCCAAGCCAGAGGCCGACGATCCAAACAGCCTGCCAGGCAAAGAGGTTGAATGCGCCGGTTTCCTGAAGAGGAATCTGGAGATGTGTGAGATGAACGATCCAGTTGTGGACCAGGTCGCGCAGACCAAGTTGCGCCAGCAACCACACACCTCCGCTTAGAAAAAGAATTCGTTTCCAGCCGATCCGCACTGCCGCCGAAAGCACAAGAGGAGTGAAGAAAAGAAACGTCACGTACATGGGCAGAATGTCAAGAAGCGGTGGGCAATAGAGAAGGAGAACGGATCCAACGATCGCGACGAGAGGATGCGCAAGATAGAAGTCGAGCAGGTTGTTGAGGGCCGCCTTATGCGTGTGGATAGCGATCGCCGCAGCGACCGTGAAGGCAAAGGCAAGCATTAGCAGGTGATAGCCGTAAATCTTGAGGGAGCGTTTCCATAAGCGAATGCGGACGCCCGACGCATCGGCGAGGAGTTCGCGGATGTAAAGGCGGCCCACGAGAAGCCCGGAGATGAAAACAAAGCCTTCGGCCGAAGAAACAAAGCCGATGGGAGAATTAACGAAATCGCTGAAACGCGTGGGCAGATGCGTCAGCGTCATCCAAACAAGGAGGAGTCCTCGGAGAGCGTCGAGATCGGGGCGACGTTCGGGGCGGGAAGACTTCATGCTTCGGTCGAGCCGCGAGCAATACAGCGCTGTCCGGTTAGACGCTTACGAAATTGGCGGGTTGCCGCGGCCTTGCCGCGAAATGCACTGCAAACCGCTCGCCATCTCGCTCGAACGGCGGGAGCTTCGTCACTGGGCGATGACGTCTCCTGGCTTATCGTTTCTTAGCATGTTTTTTCTTAGCCGGTTTTGAGTGCTTCTTGGCCGGCTTCGCAGCCGCCTTGGCAGGCTTGGGCCTAGGCGCAGGCTTCGAGGGCTTCTTCGGTGCGGCCTTTGCGATTGGCTTGGTTGGCGCAGCTTTCTTGGCGGCGGGTTTAGCCGGCTGTGCCGTCTTGGCAGGCGCCGGCTTCGCTTTTGCTGCTGGGGCCGCATGAGGCTTAGCGGGCGCGGCTTTAGCCGGAGCAGCAGCAGGCTTGCCTTTTTGAGCAAGCTGCGGAAGAGCGGATTTGACCTGCGGCGTTGGTGTCTCCGCTTTGCCCTTCCCCTTTGCGGCTGGAGATAGAGCTTGAGACTTTTTCTTGTCCGAGGGAGTTGCTTGAATCTCGCTGGCTTCCTCTTCGTCTTCGTCCGACTCGTCTTCTTCCTCCGGTTCCAGAGCGGCCTTGGGCAAAACACTCAGGTCGAGCTCCTCCACTTCGCCTATCGGCTCGGCCTCGTCGTCGGACAGTAGACTTTCTTCGCCTTCCTCATCTTCTTCAATGGCTTGTTCTTTGCTCCTGGCGTCGGCACGGCGGACACGCGGGCGCTTGTAGGTCGGTTGAGGGACAGGCGCCGGCGGCGAGTGCGGTTCGAGGTAGGCGCGCATCTCCTCCGGCGTGGTCAGTCGCCCATCGATTAACTCCAGAAAGATATTCTCAACCAGGCTGGCGTAGGCAGGTAACTCAGGCGTGATGCGCAGCTCTTGCATCAGGGCGTAAGGAATGCGCTGACGGACCTCAGGCCAGACCTTGAGGAAGAGGTTAAATCGCTCCTGGATGGCCTTGTCCTTAGCGGTAAAACCAAGCCAAAGAATCGCTTCTGGATCATAGCTCATGAAAAGCTTAAAACATGCCGAGGGCTTGACATTCTGCTTGGAGAGCAGAACTTTGGCGAAGCCGTTGGCCTGGGAATCGAGGGTATTCCATTCGGTCACGAAGCCGGGCCGCAGCATAGCTTTCTTGAGAGCCGATAGCTCTTTCGGCGGCAACTTGGCAGTGAGCAGATGCATCTGGGCCGCGGACACGTCGGGATGGATGCCCTGCATGAGCAACTGAACGGCAAGCTCGTGGAGCGCCGCAAGCTTGGCTTCGTCGGCTTTGGCTGAAGTCCAAGCCGGAAAGAGAAACTTCATCCAGCCCTCGGTCTCGAGCGCGCGAAGCACCTTCAGCCCATCCTCTTCGTGGCCAATCTGCTCCAGCTCATTGCTCCGCTCGTGCGACGACAGGTGTTCGATGACGCCTTCGTTCTTTGCGTCTTCATAGCGGGTCTGCGTCCTGGAATCCATCTCCCAGCCGAGGCGGGCCCGGTAGCGGATGGCGCGGAGCATCAGTGAAGGCTCTTCGAGGAACCCATAATTCGAAACCAGACGGAGGGTCCGGGTTTCGATGTCGGCGGCGCCGTTGAGAGGGTCCATCAGAAGGCCAAAGGAGCCTTCGTTGAGAGAGATGGCCATGGAATTGACCGTGAAGTCACGGCGGCGCAAATCTTCCAGGATCGAGGCGGGGTGAAAGACCGGTTTGCCGGGTTTGGGGTACTCCACCCGGTGCGTGCTAATGAGATTCACCCGAACGGTTCCCGGAAAACACAGGTAGAGACTGCGGGAAGGCTCATCTTCGCCCCACACCTTTCCGCCGAGTTTCTCTATTGCTTTCTTAAGCTTAAGGGCGTTTCCGTGAACCGCGACCTCGATCTCGTTGACGGCGTGGCCACTGGTCAGGTCGCGGACCGCGTCTCCGGTGAGAAACAGAATCATACCGGCATTGCGCGCCACCTTCCGTAACTCGGCGAGAGCGTGCCGTTGATCGGTAGAAAGCCTGTTTTCAAGAAGGTAGACGTAGTCGGGCATGAGCTATCCTGTTACTGCCATCCGCACCTTCAGCCAAATACCTGATGTTGTTGCCCTTAAGGACGAATCACCAAGGCCGGTAAACAAGAACATTAACACAAGTTGAGCAGAATGACCAGTTTCGACCAGCAGATCTGAATAATGATGGGATTCGTGGAAAATCTACAGCATTTCTCCTTCACATATTGCCTCCTTTTGCATTCTGCGAGGGGGCAATTTCTCGTTGCAGTCACCACTCGGCAGATTCGACTACGGCGTACGGCTTGACAGGCCGCTGAAAAACTCGATTGAACGCTCCTCTTTCGGGCTTTTTCAGCGGCCTGTTAAGGAGAAATGCTATAGGGAAACTCCGACGCGCGGGTTGCGCACTTCTGGAACCGAGGAGCCAGAAAGAGCAATAGCGCGGACCGCCGCAGGGGGCATGACCGTGCGACAATCCAGAGCGATGGCTTCGGCGCGCAAACCCGTCATTGTGCGTAAGTTCTCGCGCGACTGGTGCGCCGGCTATGCGGGCGTGGAGTTCGGCCAGCAGAAAGCGGACCTGGAGTTTCTCGATCTCTCCGGCAAAGTGGTTCGGATGGGGTGGGAGCAAGTGAAGTGGGTGTGCTATGTGCGGGACTTCCCTGCCGGCCCTGCGGACCAGGCAAACCCTGAGCGGCTTGTGCGCAGGCGGTTTTCGGTGCGGCCGCGCACTGCTGGGCTCTGGCTGCGCCTCACTCTGGCCGATGGCGACGAGTTGGAAGGGTTAGCGGCCAATGATCGCACCCTCGTGGACGGTGCCGGGCTGCTCTTGACCCCACCCGATACCCGCTCCAATACGCAGCGAATCTATGTGCCTCGACAGGCGATACAAACGCTGGAGGTGATGAGCTTGATCGGAGCTGCGGGACGGAAACAAGCTGTGGCGGCACCGCCGGGCGAAGAGCAACCTGGCTTGTTCCCGGGCGACGCGAGCTGAATCTCGGCACAAGCCCGGCTGCCAAGCAATCCTGCGTGGCACGCCGTTGCACAAGCAAGAACCGCTTGGCCGCCGTTTAGCGGATTTCATGTGGGTTATGAATGGGCAAATCTAGAGAGGCGGAGTTATAGCCTGTCCCCTTGAGACTTTTTCACTTTTTCAGACATTCCACGACGCTCGGAAAGTACATCGTTCCGTCTGCCTCGGAGCCTGCGACCGTAGGAACCTTTTTGCTCAACGGTAGTTGGTCAAACTCTTGCTGGTACGCATATGTTATCGTTCCTGCATTGTAGCCTTTGCTTTCGCATTGTAGCCGCGCGGCGCTCCGGCAGAGATCCTCCCAGCTACCGCCGTTGGCATCGAGTAACTTTTGATACGCCGGCGTAACTGGTACACACATGTAGTACAGGATTCGCGCGCTGCCTTCCGCTGCGACCGGCTCCCACTGCACTTCTGGGCAATTCGCTTTCAGTCTTGGGTTCGCAGTGTTCTGTGCAAAACCGATGGGAGGCGCCAATACTGCGGCAAAGGCAATGCCAGTGAATATTCTTGACATGATTACCTTCCCTCTTCTTAAGGCGACATCATTCTGCAACGGTCAAGTCCGTTCTTGGCATTGCTCTCAGCGTCTTCGACGGCCTGGGAAAAGCGCCCTTTGTCGAAGATGATGAGGGGCCTTTATCGGCTTCTGTGGCCTCCGTCGCAATTCTCATGCCGTCCGAAGGGCCTTCGGAATCCCGGCATCGAGCAGGCTCTTGTAGTAGTCGACGGTCAAACCCACGACGTGCGATTCCGCGTAGTGCTCCTCAATCCACTTGCGTGCGGCCTGGCCCATGCGCTGCCGCCGTTGCGGATCGCAAATGAGCTTCATCGCGGCTTCATAGATGGCATAAGGATATCCCGGAGGAATCAGCAGTCCCGTCACCTCAGGAACGACCGAGTCGCGTGCGCCGGTAGCCGCAGTGGTGACGACGGGAATTCCCGTGGCTGCCGCTTCCAGCACGACATTCGGGAAGCCCTCCCGCCATGTGGGCAGAACCAGAAGATCCATAGCGCGGTAATAAGGCGCGGTGTTGCCGACGAATCCCGTGCAGTAAATGTTGGGGTGGTGGAGGATGCGCGCCCGGATGCCTGGGTCGAGCGCGTCTTCAGCGATGTCGAACCAGCCCACCAGCAGCAGACACGTGGAAGGCTCGGCGCGGAGGATTAGATCGAAGGCCTCAAGAAGTTCAGGCATTCCTTTGTCGCGAGTCAGGCGGCCCGAGAAGCCGATCACCGGAGAGTTGGGCGGGATCCCCAACATGTCACGCACCAAGGTCGCTCCGGGCGAGAAATGATCGATGTCAACACCGTTGCTGCTTCCCTCGCCCAGCAACCTCAGTTTGTTTTTGGAAGCTATACCCAGGGTCAATGCTTCGGCGCGTAAGCTCTCGCTGTTGCAAAGAACGACGTGTGCGGAGCGGGCGGCCAAGCGCTCCGCGGCAAGCAATACGCGATGCTTCACTCCCGATGTGCCCTGGAGCTTGAGTCCGCGCAACATGTAGACGCGCCGTGGCACGCGGCGCAGCCATGCGGCGAAGGTGCCGAGCAATCCCGCCTTCGGAGTGCTGAACTCGACTAGATCGGGCCTCCATCTTCCGATGAGCCGCCAAAGACGGAAGAGAGAGACCAGGTCGGCAAAGGGTGCGATGCCGCGCCGCATGGGGAGTGCGCTCCTTTCCACGCCTTCACACATGGCGGTGGAATCGAGCAGCGGCCCAGGACTGGAAAGCAAAAGGACGCGGAATCCCGCATTGCGCAGAGCTCGTATGCGAGGACCCAGGACCAGGCAGGTTTGCGCGTGCGTCACACCCACCAGAATGGTCCGCGGCAATTTCTCGCGCGGTGACGAAGTTTCAAGGCTGACATGCCTGGAATCTGCCATAGACCGCCTAAACGTCCGCTGAACGTCAAGCCGCTACGCAGATTGCGGGAAGAAAACTAGCAAATCTAGCGAATTTGGTATTGTTAAGGGTTACCTTAAAAAGAGTCAGTGACTGTCGGCACATAATGCCGGCGAGGGTTTGGCCGACACTTGTTTCCCTCTCAGGAAGTGACCGTGGAACGCACAAGAATTCTTCTCCTGATCCCTCGACTTGGCGGGGGTGGCGCTCAACAAGTGATGGCGCTGGTGGCGCGAGGACTGCCGCAGGAAAGATTCGAGGTTCATCTTGGACTGGTCCGGGCTGGAGATCCAAGCCCCGGTGCGGGACCGGCTGGGGTGACGGTCCACGGGCTTGGCGCTGAACGCGCACGGGCTGCAGCGCTCCCGCTATTGCGATTGGTGTGGCGGCTGCGGCCAGAGGTGATTCTGTCGGGGGCTCCAGAGATCAGCTTTCTCGTGCTGTTTCTTAGGCCGTTCTTCCCGCTCAGGACGCGCGTGCTGGTACGGCAGAACGGTACGGTCTCTGCTGCTCTGGCTCAGGGCGGCGTGCCTTCGTACACACGCCTGCTTTACCGGCTCCTCTACCGGCGCGCCGATTGCGTGATCTGCCAGTCTCACGCCATGGCGGAAGATCTGGCGCGCGAAATAAAGATTACCGGCAAACAGATCGCAGTGCTGCCCAATCCTGTGGATCTTGAAGGCATCCTGGCTGCGCGAGGCGCGCCTTTTGTGTGGAGCGGCGAGGGCCCACACCTGCTGGCCGCAGGAAGGCTGGCGCCGGAAAAGGGTTTCGACCTGCTGATCGAGGCGCTCACCAAGGTGCGCCAGAGATTTCCTGGAACCGACCTCATCATTGCCGGATCAGGACGCGAAAAAGCGGCACTTGAGGCACTCCGCCGCAAAACGAATTTGGAAAGCGCGGTCCGAATAGCGGATTGTGCCGATACACCGTATAAGTTTTTCCCTGGCGCCACGCTCTTCGTGCTGTCGTCGCGCTACGAGGGCATGCCGAATGCGCTTTTGGAAGCGGCTGCGGCGGGGCTTCCACTTGTAGCTACTCCGGCGTCTGGCGGAGTCGTTGATCTGCTTCGGGACCGCAGGGGAGCATGGCTCGCCGCGGAAGTGTCTTCAGCCTCCCTTGCCGAGGCACTGATACGGGCTCTCGAAGGCATCCGTCCGGGAGAGCGATTCCGCCACGGCTTCTTCCCGTCGGCGGGCGACTTGGACACGATAGCAAAACCAGAGTGACTGCATCCCGAAGCGGCAACCGAAGAGTCGATGTAACCGCGTGCGAAGTATTCGACGGCAGCCGTTTGACGTTTGTTTTCAACACGTCAAAAAGTAATTAACAACTATTTTTCCTAGGGCGTTTTTCCCTCTTGACATTTTTTCTGTTTGGATGTTTCCTAGGAATACTGTTTTCCACCTCCAGTGAAGGACCTGTTAGCGGGGTCACTCCTGCGTTGTAGTGGGGCTCGCTTAAACGGCGAAGCATTGGGCATGCCGGGCCCTAGGGTTTTTGGGGCCTTCTTTCCATCGAGCATTGCCGAGCATCGCCAGGCAAGTTCCCGCCAACGCAATTTCGCGGCGTGCATTTCCTTCCGAGCCTGCAGTCGGCGTCATCTCAGCCACGCAGCATCTCTCGGAGCAAATGCTGAAGAATGTTCGTCGCGATACCACTCTTGCTGCTGCGGGAGCCGGTTTCGGCTTCGCGCATGCGAAGAGTGTTGCTGGAGGGATCAATGGTTCGTAATTGCCTTTGGTTAACGCTCTCGATACTCCTGATTCTCGTATCGCTACCTTTCCTCGCCGCCTCCTTTCTGATCGCGACGCTGGGCACCGCTGCAGTTGCGGCCTTCCCGCGGCTTCACAGGCAGCGACAGACGGGTGCAGTCGCCCTGAACAGATTGCAGCCGGTGGAGCAGTTCGGGTTCGAAGGCGCTCTGGCGGCCTACGAGCAGCTGATCGGCGCGCACGCCGGAAGAACACGATGAGCCATGCTGCCATCGCGATTCCCGGTCTCGACCGCATTGCTGGAGCCGAACAGCAGGCCATGCTGCTGGCCAAGGGATTGCGGCGGCGCGGCTGGCGTGTGAGCATGGTGGCACTTTCCGGCACGGGAGGTGCGGCCGCTGCGGAATTGGCGAGCGCGGGCATAGCGTTTCTCAGCCTGAAGATGCGCAAAGGGCTCGCCGACCCGCGAGGATGGTGGCATTTCCATAACTGGCTTCGCCGCGAGCAGCCTGACCTGATACACGCACACTTGCCGCACGCCGCGTGGTTTGCCCGGTGGTCGCGGCTAGCGGCGCCGGTTCCGGTAGTGATCGACACGCTGCATAGCTCGTGCACGGGAAAGTTGTGGCGCCGGCTGGGCTACGCCTGCAGTCGGTGGCTGCCGGATCACGTGACGGCTGTAAGCGAGGCCTCAGCCGCATCGCATGTCGCAGCCGGGATGGTGGACCCAGGTCGACTGTCGGTGCTCGGCAATGGCATTGACGTGGACCGCTGGAAGCCCGATGCGCGGGTGCGATTGGAGGCGCGGGAGGAACTCGGAATCAGGAGTGACTTCTTGTGGCTTGCCGTGGGTCGCCTGGAACCGGTGAAGGATTATCCAACGCTGCTGAATGCCCTCGCGCGCGTCCCGAAAAGAGCGCAGCTACTGGTTCTGGGCACCGGGCCGCTGGAAATGGAACTACGTGAACTGGCCGACAGGCTCGGACTCGGCCGGCGCGTGCGTTTTGCGGGCTTCAGCGCAAATGTGAAGCGCTGGATGCAAGCCGCCGATGGATTTGTTCTTGCCTCGCGTTACGAGGGGCTGCCCATGGTTCTGTTGGAAGCAGGAGCTTGCGGACTGCCCGCCGTAGCAACAGATGTTCCCGGCACGCGCGAGGTGGTTGCCGACGGGGAAACCGGCTGGTTGGCGCCTGCGGGCGATTCTGACCGCCTGGCCGGCGCGATGCGCTGGCTGATGCACATACCTCACAAGAAGCGGCAGGCAATCGGCAAGCGGGCACGGCAGCATGTGGTGACGCGTTTCAGCCTGGAGGCTGTGCTCGACCGGTGGGAACAGCTTTACGTTCGCTTGCTCGAGCGGAAGAACCGGCGGATCGACGCCACAGAGTGGGACAGTTTACGACGCCGCAGCGCATATACGGCCTGAATGCGCTCGGCAAGGGTCAAGGTGGCGGGCCGGTAAAGGAGGAGCGCGCAATCTAAAGAGGTGAACTGCGCTGTATGCGCGGCAATAAATTCGCGGAGAGCGGCAATCTCAAAGTCGCTGGCGGTGTTTGGGTGAACGCAAATGGTCCAAAGACCGTTCGCCTTTTCAACGGGGGCCCATAGCTGCTGCGGAATCCATGTAATTCCGCTGCGAAAAAACGGTGCGCGGGCAAAACCGTCGGATAGGAGCGAAATCCCCTCCCCCAGCAGCGCTTGAATTGTCTGCGCGTCGAAGCCGTGACGCGGCGCCACCCAGATGTTTGGGTTGAGACCGTAGCCGCGCAGCGTGCGCAGGCCTTCGTGTATCCATATGCCTTGTGTTGCGGCGGGGACGCCGGCAAATTCCGAAGTCCGATGCAGATCGAGCAAACTGCGGCCCTTCGCGACACAAAGATGACGGTAGCCGTGTAGGCCAATCGCCGCGCCGGCAGCTTCCAGAGCTTTCATGCGGTCCCAGAAACCCGGATCGGGCGATGAGACCTGCAACGCGGGATCGCGATTATCGGGAACCACAGCAAGAATCGGTTTCACGTGGAACTCTTCGATTAGCGCTTCGACCAGCGGCCATCGCGCGGCAGAAACCGTCGGGCAGAGATCGTCGATGCGAAGCAGATATTGCGCGGGAGAAGGGATCACGCAGCAGCCTCACTCGCAGATGCGCGGCTCAGGAGCCTCCGGCTCCAGTACCAGAGAAAGAAGAACGTGCTCGCGGTCCAGAGCGAGGTGGCGAGTGCGATTCCGGCCACGCCGAACCAGTGCATGAGAATGAGATTGAGCACAATATCGAGGCCGAGGTTGATGATGCCGCAGTAGAGAATCAAATCGGTACGGCGCATGGCAACGATGAAGCGATAATAGACGCGGCTGGTAACGTAGAACGGAATCTGGACGGCATACATGGCAAGCACGGAGGCCACGATTACAGTGTCGTGCGGACCGAAGCGGCCATGCTGATAGGCAATGCGGACCAACGGGCGCGCGATGGCGATGAGCAGCGCCGCGACAGGCGCCGAAAGGCACGCAGTGATCGCGGCCCAGGTGTGCAAGGTGTGGCGGCATCCGGCCCAGTCGCGGTGGGCGATCATGCGCGAGAAATAGGGCACGACGGCCGTCGAGACTGCGCCGGCTAGCAGCGTGAGCACGACGCTGACGAAGCGATTGGCGTAAACCAATGCGGAGAGGCTGCCCGCCGGCAACATCGCAGCCATGGACTGATCGACAAGCAAACCGCCTGAGGCGACCACACTGCTCAGCAACACGGGACCGTATTGTCCGGCGACCTCGCGCGTGGCTTCCGTCATGCCGTGCCATTGCAGGCGGAACCGGTAGCCGTGCGCTTCCATCATCCAGGCGACGAGACCCGCGTGCAATAACGAGCCTGCCAGCGTGGCGTAGACCAGCGCCCAAATGCCGAATCGAACGCCAAGAAGCGGCACGCCGCAGATAATCGAGACAGAGATGACGGCAGGCGCAAGCGCGGGAAGTGCGAAGTGATCGAGCGTATTGAGAATCGCAGTGCAGTTCGTAGCGATGCCGGTGATCAGGACGATGGGCAGCAGGTCGTAATAGAGGCGGATCGACAGTGCCAGCTTGGCGGGCGGAAAGTTCGAGGCGATGAGCGGGAAAAAGCCGTGCGCCAGAAGCGCCATGAGCGCGGATACGACGCCGAGAAGCAGGCACATCCAGAGCATCGAGCTTGAGAGCAGCTGCTGGGCCTGATCGCGGCCTTCGTGTTCCCGCACCCGCACCAGCGTGGGCACGAGCGCCTGGTTCATCGATTCCGAAATCAAGTTGACAAGCAGACTGGGAATGAGTGCGGCGGCGAAAAAGGCGTCCATTGCGTCGGAGCGGCCATAAACGGAGGCGACTGCGATCTCTTTGGCCGTGGCGACAAGCTTGACGATGATGCCCGCCGCGCCAACGGAGATGGCGGCGTGAAGGATGGCGCGGTGGACGCCTTCTGCCTTCATCAGCTCAGAGGTTCTCTTCGTTTCTTGCAAAGCCGCCGGCATATTGCAACCCAAACGGCAAATCAAGGGAAAACTACAGACAATCCGTATACCCTCCAACCACGACCGGATCAGACGAGACGGCTCCGTTTTCATCGAGATCCACACGGATGCCGATCCATGCAGAATCGTCTCCGCAAGCAAGGCTGCCGCATTCGGCATCGCCTTTTACGTCAATCCCGCCCTCTGCCTCATTCTGCCCATCAAGTTGCGAAAAGGTAACCGGGATTTTCTCGGAGGCGAAGAATCGCATTACGTCCTCTTTTTTCGTCCCAATCTTCAATGAGTTTTCTGCGTCCTTTTTGATTCGCTCCTCCGTAGAAACATGCTCGGCCTCCCTCGCCTTGCAGCGAGGCGGAGGCGGATGAATCGTGAGTTCGGTTTCGCGTGTCACGAAATATGTCCACCCCCTGACCCAATCTCGAAAGCTACCTACCAATCGTGAGCCAACAGACGACGCAGGTAACGAGCACTGCAACTGGAATCGCTATTCCGAGTTTCCATCTGAACTTCATCGCTGGCCAAACTCCGCTCTGCAAATGCAGCGACTCATGCTGCCAATCGCCTGATCTTCGGGCGCTTTTTCTGCAACTCGATCCACAAATCGTATTGGAGCTGAGCTTTCGAAAAGAAGTCGGGAGAAAGTCCGAGGGCCTGCCCCAGGCGAATGCTCAGGTCGACGGTAATGGCAGTGCGCCCATTGAGAATGCGCGAGACAGTGGCGCGCGCGGTACCGATCTGGCGGGCGAGCTCTGTTGCTGTCGTCTTGCCGAGAAACTCCCGCAGAAGTTCGCCTGGGCTTGCCGGATTGTGCATCATCGCCATATCGCTTCCTCCTAGTGATAATCCTGGTAATGCACGAGGATCGCGTCTTCGCCTTCAAAGCTGAAGGTAAGCCGCCAGTTCCTGTTGACCGTTATCGCCCAGTGGCCCTTGAGGTCTCGTTTCAGCGGGTGCCAGTCCCAGCCCGGCCTGTTCATGTCCTGTGGAGTCGAGGCCAGGTTCAATGTGGTCAACAGAATGCGAAGCCGCGCCTCATGTGCCGGCTGAATTCCCGCTTTCGAGCCCGTCTTGAAGAATTGTTCCAGGCCGCGATGCCGGAATATCTTAATCACTTTTCACAATGTAACATGATATGTTACACCTCTGCAAGACGGTTTGAAGACTTTTGTGTGCGTGATAGGTGCGGCGGCGCAAATCGGAAGCACTCGGCCAGGCCGCGCGGGTCTTCTTCACTCAGGCGCGCAGCGAGAATCACGATGCCAAAAAGCAGCCAGGTAGTGCGGTTCTCCTCGAGCGTGAATGTGAGCGAAGTGACGACCCAGACGAGCAGAGATGTAACCAGCGCCAGACGGATGGGACCGTAGGTTTGGAACGCGCCTCGCAGGGCCAAAGCGACAAGCAGCGAGGCTAGAAACAATGCGCAGAGCCCACCGCCAACCAGGATGGAGAGCACCGTATTATGCGCGGTGTCGATGGGTGCAAGATGCGCGGCGGTAACAAAGGAGCCTGCGCCATTGCCAAACAGCGGCGCATGAACGAACGCGTCCCAGCCGGCGGACCAGATATTGCGGCGCTGATTCCAGTCGCCGCCCTGCAACTGTTCGGGAATGGTGGCGAGACGAGCGATCGTCGCGCTGGGAACAATCAACCAGAGCGCGGCGAGAAAGGGCGGCAAAGCAAACGCCACGGCGGCAACACGGCGGGCGTGACCGTAGGCGAGAAGAGCCACGGATCCGGCAAGAGCTACCAGTGCTGCGAGAAATCCACTGCGCGAAGCCGTGAGCAGGACGGCGGCGGCGCCAAGCGGCAGGAAACCGATCGCCATAAGGCGCAGCGGCCAGCGGCGTTCGCAATTCACGAGCACCGCCGCCAGCGGAAAGCCGAGATCGAGGAAGCGCGCCACTTCGTTGGGGTCCTGACCGTAGGCGGCAAATCGGATCTGGCCGGCGGCCGCGGCTTCTGGCGAGCGAAAGGCGGCCAGCGTAAGCAAGGCGAGAACCCACGATCCGGCCACGGCAGCGCGCAACAGGTCGCGTAGATCGGCGGGCGTCTCGGCAAACTCCCAAACCAGCCAGACGATCATGAACTCCTGAAAGTAAGCGCGGAGTCGTACAAGCGTAGAAGCTGGGTCCACGCTCCACAGACACGTGCAGCAAAACCAAAGATAGAGCGCCAAGGTGATCCAGCCGAATGCGCATGGCATGCGGATGCGGCCGGCCTGAAAGATAGCGGGGACCGCGGCCAACAAAACCAAAACGCCGGCGACGCGAGCCACGTTGCCCAGCGGCTCTCCGAGGTCGAGAGAGTACTCCCAGGGAACGGCGAAGGCAAAGACGAGCAGCAGAAGCCAGGTGACTCTTCTCATGACTGTAGCCTCGCGATTGCGGCTCCGTGTCGCAAAGCTGTTTGTCCTGGTTGCAAGAACGGAAGCGCGGCCGGGCATGGCACTCTGCGGCACCCAAGGCCAAAAGAATGCCGCGAGAAGCAACCGCAGATCCCTCGTCGCTCCGCTCCTCGAAATGACAGCGTCGGGCGCGTGAGCAAATTTTTTGGGCAGTCGCTCATGCCGCTGTACGGCACCCGAGAGGATGAAAATGCCCGGAAGCGAGGACGCGCGGGCCCGGAGACCCGCACGACAGCCGGCCAACCACCCCAACGAGCCAAAAGCGGGCTCGTTGGGAACCCCGGCCGGGAGGCCGGCGCTACCACTGCGGCATTATTTTCAAGGCAGATCCTTCGACTCCGCTCGGCGCCTTCGTGCACCAAGCCCCGTTCAGGATGACAGCGCGTATTCCCTGCACGCATCGCTGACATTGGCTAATACCTTTGCGAATAGACCAGCGCGGAGTAGACGGTGACGCCGATGGTGGATTGAAGGGCGGACTCTATGGTGCGGTTGGCCAGGTTCTTGGCGAAGGAGTCGGGCACGTAGAGAATGTCGCGGTCCTGGATGGGCTGGTCGGGGTCTTGGCCGCGCAGCATACGTTTGAGATTGAGGGCGATCATAGTGCGGCCGCCCTTTTGCTCGCGGATGAGCACGGCATGAGTGACGGCGGCATTGAGCGAGGGCCCCCATGCCAACGAAAGCGCCTGCACGATGGTGAGCCCCTGCACAGGATCGACCGGGAAGCCGCCAGGGCGGATCACGTCGCCGACCACGTAGACGAGGCCGGCGCGGCTTACCTGCACCGTGTCGCCGGGACTAAGCTCGGGGTTGTGATCGGATTGCGTGTCGGTGCCGCTGGGATCGAGAACCACCGGATGCGGGGTCTTGGGGTCGCCGGAATGAAAGATGTTGACCAGGCGGCCGGCATTGGCCGAAAGACCTTGAGCGGCGGAGATCAGGTCGAGCAGACGATGATGGTAGGTGTAGGGATAGACGCCGGGGCGCGCCACTTCGCCGAGTACGCTTACATCCTGACCGGTGTAGGCCGTCACAAGCACCGAAACCAGAGGGTGCAGAAGCATACCCTTCGTTAGCAATGCAGCTTCAATAGCGCGCGCCGCGGCCTGCTCATCCATGCCATTCACGCTGACCTCGCCAATCATGGGCAGTGTAACCGTGCCATTGGCGGAGACGCGCACCGTGGAGTGAAATTCCGCTGTATGGTATTCGCCGATGTCGAGCAAGTCGCCCGGGCCGATGGGCCCCGGCATGGGCGAGGAGGATTGCGCCGCGAGCGGCGGCTCACCAGCCGTTCCAGTGTTGTTCCACGTCGTGGGCGCTTCCTTGGGATTGGCAAGGCTGCGCGTCTCCTGCGTTTGCGGGATGATGACGACCCCGCTGGGCAGTCCCGAAGTGCTGGGCGTCGGCGCCTGGGCGTGAAGAATGGCGCCCGCCGAGAGCAATACCAGGAGTAGCGCAGTAGCGCTGGTTGCCGATTTGGCCAGCGCCTCGCGGAGAAGCGCGGCTCCCATCGCGATCCAGAGGCCCACAAAAGCTGTCACAGCAAGGTACAACTGAAGATTGGGCGCAATGGGCTTCACGGGCTGGCGTGCCGCATCGACCACAGAGATGTCGGAGCTGTGCACACCTGCGGCCAAGCCGGCTTCCTCCGATTTTTCAAGGACGCGCAAGTATAGATCGTGGCTGGCATTCGCTTCCTCACGCATAACGGCATACTCCGTGGTGGCCTCGTTCACTTTCATGCCTTCGCTGGTCGCCTGCTTCAGGCTTTTGCGCACCAACAGCTCGCGGTCCACGGCGGTCTGCCAGTTGCTGCGGAAGCGCTCGACGAGTTTTGCATCTTCGGCCTGTTTCTGGCGGTCGAGATCTTGCAATTGCCGGCCGATTTCGACGACCCGCGGAAAACTCGGCCCGTGTTCGGCGCTGAGTTGGGCCTGTTCCTGCTGCAGATCGCTGCGCCGTGCGTGAATCTGCTGCAGAAGCACGGTGGCAAAGTTGGCGTTTTCGGCTTGCAGGCGCGGATCGGCGGCAATCACCATCTCAGGATCGCCCTGCGAGGCGGCGCGATACTCGGCTTCGGCCAGAATGCGGTCGGTGGTGGCGGCCACAAGCTGCCGGCTTAACTCGTCGATCTCAAGCAGAGCCGAGGCATGTTCGGTTTCGCCGGGCTGGCCGTTGGCCTGCACCTCCGGCGTGCTCACTATGCCGTGTTGCGCCTCGAAATCGGCCAACCGCTGCCGGTCGCGGTCGACGCGGGTTTTCAGATCGGCCAGCTGGGCATTGAGCCACCCCGAGGCCTGCGCAGTGGCCTGGATCTGCGACTCCGTTTCCTGCTCCTGATAGGCGCGGATGAGAGCGTTCACCG
>Ga0335078_10000293_pt1 | contig 81104 bp, 74 predicted proteins | sample Lox_Sample_32_FD_206711 | JGI IMG/M metagenome (GOLD analysis project Ga0335078, IMG submission 206711) | Soil microbial communities from Loxahatchee National Wildlife Refuge, Florida, United States - Lox_Sample_3.2 | ecosystem: Environmental > Terrestrial > Soil > Wetlands | place: USA... | reverse complement strand
GTACGCGGCAGGACCCGCTCGACGGAAACGGCGCCGATCGTGGACACCATTTCCAGGTTCCGTTTGACCGACGCGAGATCCAGCGCAATCAAATTGTCCCCCAGCTTCACCTTCGACCACCGGCGCAATTGTTCCGGCGCAATCACCCCGTCGGTCTTCACGTCGACGCGCTGGATGGCAAACTCGGAATTTTCGTAGACAAATTTGTCCAGCGCCCATTCGCCCGTGCGCCAGAGCAGATACAGGCCGAAGACCGTGCCGAAGACCAGGCCGGCCGTCAGCGCCACCAGCCGCGTGCGGTTGGCCCGCACCTGGTCGGAACGCAGCTTCACGTTGAGCACGTGCCGGCGATGCAAACGCCGGTTTCTCGGTTCGCGTCTAAAAAACCACATAGCCAATAAGGGCAGAATGAAGAATGCAGAATGAAGAAACACGGCACCATCGCGGCTCAGACCGCGAACCAGTGTCCCTCTGCCTTCTGCCTTCTGCCTTCTTCATTTTCTTTTCATTGCCAGGTCCACCATGCGCTGGCATAGCCCGGCATAATCCAGCCCCGCCGCCGCCGCCGCCTTCGGCAGCAGGCTCGTCTCCGTCATGCCCGGCAGCGTGTTCACCTCCAGCACCACCGGCGATCCGTCCGCCCGCACCATCACGTCCACCCGGGCGTAGTCCCGGCCACCCACCGCCCGGAACGCGCCCAGCGCCGCGGCCTGGATGCGTTGCGCCGTCGCCGCGTCAAAGTCCGCCGGGCAGAAATAATCCGTGCAACCGGCGGTGTACTTGTTGCGATAATCATACGCGCCGGTTTTGGGCCGGACCTCGACGATCGGCAACGCTGCGCCGCCCAGAATGCCGACCGTCGTCTCCCGGCCGGTGATTTTTTCCTCCGCCAGGATTTCCGTGTCGAATTTCAATGCCCCGGTCAGCGCCGCCGGCCAGTCGTCCGGCCGTTCGACAAACTGCAATCCGACGCTCGAGCCCTGCCGGACGGGTTTGACCACCAGCGGCGGCGACCAGCCGTTCGGCCACGGCGTTTTCGCCGAAGCGGCCACAAAAAATTTTGCCGTCGGCACTCCCGCCGCCAGGCATCGCTCCTTCGTCTTTACCTTGTCGAAGGCAATCCGGCTGGCCGCGGCGTCGCAGCCGGTATACGTCGCGCCCAGATCGTCCAACACCGATTGCACCGTGCCGTCCTCGCCGAACGTTCCGTGCAACGCCAGAAAAACCACGTCGGTGCCCGCGGGCAGGTTGAACCGGCCGTCCTGCGGATCCAGTTCGTGGACCTGGTGGCCCAGCGACCGCAATGCCTTCGCCACGGCGGCGCCCGAACGCAGCGACACCTCCCGCTCGGCGCTCGGGCCTCCCAGCATCACGGTGAGATTCAGTTTCCGGCTCATTTTCTTCGCTTCGCAAATTTCTCCAGGGCCACCGCGGTTTTCGAAAACGTCCGCAGGACCTGCCCATCCATCGTCACCAGCGGCACACCCAGATCCTGCGCCAGCGCCACGTACTCGCAGTCGTAGGCGGTGCATCCGGACTGCTTTGCCAGTTCCAAAACCTTCTCCGATGATACGCTGTATTCCCGGCCGCCAATGATTTCCTCCGCCGACCGCAGGGCCAGCAACGCCGACTCGAGGGTCATGCCCCGGAACTGCACATACTTCGCCAGCGTGTTGCGATATTCGGACAGCCACAGCAGCGGCGCCGCCCACGAGGCGTCCACCGCATAAGCCGACTCCGCCAGCGCCGACTGCTCGCTGCGGATGGTCAGAGAGACAATGGCGCTGACGTCCGCGACAATCACGCCCGGCCCTCGCGTTTGAAACGGTCAATCTCGCCCGCCGTGGCGACAAACTTCATCGTGGCGCGGGCGGCCCGCGCCCGCTGCAAAACGCCTTCCACATCCACCGGCCGGCTGCGCACGCTGGCCTCCAGCACCGCGATCGCCTCCGTGTTCAGGCTGCGCCCGTGTGTCGCCGCCCGCCGCTTCAACTCGCGGTGCGCCGCCTTCGAAAGGCCCTTGATGGTGATGGTGATCATGCCGCAACCATAACGCAACCATTTTGGTTGTCAATGACCAAACGCGACCCGCGCCGCGTGGGCGGGGTTTCCAGCCTGCCGGTGGGAGCGACGTCTCCGTCGCCTCCGCCGGACCTCAGTCTGCGCCGATGATTTCCACTTCCGGCTGCAATTCGATTCCCCGGGCCGCGCGCGCTTTCGCCTGCAACAAGGTCATCAGCGCCAGGACGTCGCGGGCGGTCGCCGAACCCTCGTTCACGATGAAATTGCCGTGCTCGGCCGAAACGACCGCGCCCCCCACCCGGGTTCCTTTCAGGCCGAGGTCGTCGATCAATTTGCCCGCCGGGACCGCCGCCGGATTTTTGAACAGGCAACCGGCGCTGGGGGCCGCCGGCTGCGATGCCCAGCGTTTTTCGCTGAAGGCTTTCATGCGCTTTTCGATCTCCGCCGGCGGCGCGGGCGTGCCCTGGAAAACCGCTCCCAGCGCGATGCTGGTTTTCAACACACCGCAGCTGCGGTAGGCCACGGACAGCTCCGGCGGCGCCGCTTCACGCACCCGGCCGTCCGGATCCATCAGGCGCACCGATTCGACCGCATCAAACGTCGCTCCTCCCATGGCGCCGGCGTTCATGCGGAGCGCGCCGCCCACGCTGCCCGGAATTCCTTCCAGAAACTCCAGGCCGCTCAAACTGTTTCGCCTGGCTTCGACCGCCACCTGTTTCAATTTCGCCCCGGCGCCGCACTGCAACCGCTGGCCGGCCACTTCAATCCGGCTGAAAGCCTGGGCGGCCAGACTCAGGACCACGCCGCGGAAACCGCCGTCGCGCACCAGCAAATTCGAGCCGCGGCCGATAACGAACCAGGGCAGTTTGTGCTCGCCGCAGAATTTCAAAACAGCGGCCAGGTCCGCCTCCGACGCCGGCTCCACGTATGCATCGGCCGGGCCGCCGACCCGAAGCGTGGTGTGCCGGGCGAGCGGTTCATCCCGGCGGATGATCGTGGCGCGGGAAACGCGCCCGGCCAGTTCGTCCATCCGGTTTGCTCCGGTTTTCATCGGTCGTTCCAAAATGGAAATGGAATCCGCCGGGCTCATTTCCCCGGCGCCGCCGGCCGGCGGTCCATGACCGCCAGCATGGTTTCGGCAATCTGCTCCGCCGCTTTCGGGGCGTGCCATTGCGCCAGCGCGGTTTGCATTTTCGTCCGGGCAGCGGCGTTTTCCACCAGGTCCCGCAGCCGGCCCGCGACTTTTTCCGGCGTCGCGCTTTTTTGTTCCAGCAACTGCGCCGCGCCGGTCGTCTCGAACGCCTGCGCATTGTAAAACTGGTGATTGTCGGCCGCGATGGGATACGGAACCAGCAACGACGGCAGCCGGACGGCGGCGATTTCCGCCAGCGAGGAAGCCCCGGCCCGGCTCACGGCGGCGGTCGCCGCGCCGAGGGCCAGGTCCATTTCCGCAAGGAACGGTTTCACCACGGCCTTGAACCCGCGCGCCGCATAAGCCTGCGCCACTTTTTCCGCGTCGCCCGGGCCGGTGAGATGCAGCCATTGCCAGGCGGCGGTGCGGTCGGCCAGCAGGGGCAAGGCGGACACGATCAGGTCGTTAATGCCGCCGGCGCCCTGGCTGCCGCCCATCACGAGGACGGTCTGCCGGTCCGGTTCGAGGCGAAGCCCGACGCGGCAGGGAGTTGGGTTGGCGGGCTGGAATTGCGGGCGCACGGGCGTGCCGGTGGATGTCACTTTGCGGGCGCGCAAACGGGCGGCGGACGAAAATGTAATGAAGGCCTCGTCCACAAACCGGGCGAGGAAGCGGTTGGCGCGGCCCGGAACACTGTTGGACTCGTGCAGAAACGTCCGGGCGCCGCATTTCCGGGCGGCGAGAACGGGCGGCGCGCTGGTGAAACCGCCCATGGCGAGCACGGCCCCGGGCGGGCGGGACCGGAACAATTCCCGGGCGGCGCGCCAGGATTGCCAGAAGCTGCGGACAAACGACAGGTAATTGCGATTTTGCAATCCCACGGCGGGCAACCGGACGATCTCCATGCCGGCGGCGGATTTCACCGCTTCCTGGTCGACGTCTTTGGGCGAGACCAGCAGGGTCACGGCGCAGCCGCGTTTTTGCAATTGTTGGGCGACGGCCAGGCCGGGAAACAGATGCCCGCCCGTGCCGCCGCAGGCGATCGCGACGAAGGGCGTGTTGGCACCGGGTAAGGTCATGTGGCCCTGGCCGCGAATGGATTTTCGTCACTGACCCGCACGGCCGGGGAAACCTTCTCCCGGGCGGGCGCATGGCGGGCGACGCTGAACAACAAACCGACGCAGGCGAGCATGGCCAGCAGGTTCGATCCACCATAGCTGATAAACGGCAGCGGGAGTCCCTTGTTCGGCAGGGCGCTGGTGACGACGCCGATGTTGATGGCAGCCTGGGTGGAAATCAAAAAGGTGATGCCGGTGGCCAGCAAAAAGCCGAACGGCTCGCGGGCATTGAGCGCGATATAAATGCCGCAAATTGCAATCACGACAAAGGCGAGCACGACGAGCAGCGTGGCGACCAGGCCGAGTTCCTCGCCGATATTGGCAAAGATGAAATCGGTTTGGATTTCCGGCAGGTAACCGTGTTTTTGCATGCCGTTGCCGAGGCCGACGCCGAACCAGCCGCCGTTGCCGAGGCCGATCATGGCCTGGTTGGCCTGGAGCGCTCCGCCGTTCAGATGTTCCTGCGGATGCAGCCAGGAAAAAATCCGGTTCATGCGCATCGGATCGTGCCAAATGGAAACGGCCAGACCGGCCGCGCCGGCGGCCGCGGGAAGAAAAAGATGCTTCCACTGGACGCCGGCCGCCAACAGCATCGAGCCGGCGACGCACGCCAGCAAAATCGTCGTGCCGCGGTCCGGCTCCACAAAGACCAGGCCGAGAATCAGGGCAGCGATCATGCCGGGCAAAATAATGCCGCGTTTGAAGGTATGCATCTGGCGCTGCGAAAAATCGCCATACCAGGCCAGCACAATGACGAGCGCGATTTTGGCGAATTCCGAAGGTTGCAGGGTCAGGCCGTATTTCCGGATCCAGCGGTGCGCGCCATGGCTGGCGTGTCCGATCTGCGGCAGGAAAACCGCGACGAGCAAGGCCAGCGCCAGGACGTAAATCGGCCAGGTCAATTTCTTCAACCACTGGTAATCGGCCGCTGTCACCGCCACGCAGCAGGTGAAACCGGCGGCACACCAGATGAGTTGCATCATCAGGTCATGCTCCCCGGCCTGTGACGTCATCATCGAGCTGTACAGCATCACCAGCCCCAGCGCCAGCAGGGCGGCGACGCAAAACGCCAAAGTTGTGACGGCGACTTTCATGTCGATACTTCAACCTCCCGCCCGGAGGCGGGAGCAGCCGCTATCGTTCCCGGCGATTACTGGCCGGCCGGCGCGGGGGCGCTGGTCGGCGCCGGTGCGGGCGCCGGCATGGCCGGCATGGCAGCCGGCGCGGGCGCCGCTGTCGGCGCTGCCGAACCCGGCATCTTCAGTTTTTGTCCGACTTTGATATGGTCCGAGCTCAGATTATTTTCGGCTTTGATCGCCTTCACCGTCGTCCCATGCGCCTTGGCGATCTTGGTGAGCGAATCGCCGGACTTGACCACGTAGGTTTCGCCGCCGCCCGCGCCGGTATCGGCCGAGGTGGAGATGCCGGGGGCGGACGTGCCGCCGGCGGGGATGTTCAGCTTCTGGCCGACTTTCAATTTCGTCGGCTCGACTCCCGGGTTGGCATCCTTGAGCGCGCCTAGCGTCACGCCATTTTTCTTGGCGATTTTACCCAGGGTATCACCACGAACGACGACGTATTCCGTTCCGGTCGGTGCCGGCGGCTGGACGGCGACCGGCGGCGCGACCACGGGCGGATTGGAGGCCATCAGGGCCGGCGGGTTCGTGTCCATCACGACCGCATTGGTGTCGACCGGCGGCTGGTTGGTTTCCTCGGACTGCTCGCGTTTGCAGCCCTGGATGAGCATGACGGTCAAACCGACGATCCCGACCACGAGCACGCAGAGCACGCCGATTTTCATCCGGGACCGGCGTTTGCTTTGCTGCTCCAGCAAGGAGCCGATGGGAAGGAATGGGTTGGGATTGTTCATTGATTTGGCGCCGATGGCGTCCTTTCTTCGAGGTGGGTTGATTTTTTTTGCAGCGAAATTTTCCCTCGGCAAATTTCGCGGCGCATTAAATTCATTCGGTTCATGGGCTTCGGATTGAAATCGTCGCAGTCTTCCAATGGAGCTGGTGAAACAAAGATTCCGCCAGCGACTGCGCGCCGGGCCGCTGTCACCTGAGTTATTAACAGCCGGCGCCTGCTGGCGCAAGGAGCAAAGTGCAAAATCTTCAATATCGGTGCAGGGTTCATCTCAGTTTCAAAGTCGCCAGCGCCACCACCGCAAACAACACGCATAAAATGTAAAATCGCATCACCACCTGCGATTCGTACCAGCCTTTTTTCTCGAAATGATGATGCAGCGGCGCCATCAGAAAAATCCGCCGGCCGGTGCCGTAATATTTCCGGGTAAACCGGAACCAGCCCGTCTGCAGAATCACCGACCCGGCTTCCATCACGAACACGCCGCCCGCGATCACCAGCACGAACGGCTGATGGATCAGCACCGCGATGATGCCGAACGCGCCGCCCAGCGCGAGCGATCCGGTATCGCCCATGAACACCTGGGCCGGATGACAGTTGAACCATAAAAAACCCAGGCCGGCGCCGATCATCGCCGCGCAAAACACCGTCAGTTCGCCGGCCCCCGGCACGTAGGGGATCTGCAAATACGCGGCGGCCTTGACGTTGCCGGCCACGTAGGTGAACACCAGGAACACAAATCCCACGATCAGCGTGCAGCCGATCGCCAGCCCGTCGAGACCGTCCGTGAGGTTCACGGCGTTGGAACTGCCGACAATCGCCAGCACCACGATCAGCAGGCCCGCGCCGCCGGCGCCCAGCGCCACCGGATATTTGTAAAACGGCACCATGATCTCCGAAACCAGTTTGCTGGTGGACGGCGTCATCCACAAATAGAAGGCGATGAACGTGGCCAGCCCGAATTGCGTCACCAGTTTCACCCGGGGCGGCGTGCCGCCGCCGGCCTGCTGGATGATTTTGGCGTAGTCGTCGTAAAAACCCAACCCGGCCAGCACCAGCACCGAGAGCAGCGTCAACAGCACCAGTTTGTTGTCCAACTGCGTCCACAGCACGGTGGAGAAGAACAATACGGACACGATCAGGATGCCGCCCATCGTCGGCGTCCCTTTTTTGCTGAGCACCCGCGCCGCCAGGCCGCCGGCCTCCTCGGCCTTGTCCGCGTAGTCCTGGCCGAATTTCAGGCCCTTGAGCCAGTGGATGATTTTCGGGCCGAGCCACCAGCTCAGGATCAGGGCTGTGACCGCCGCACCGGCGCTGCGCACGGTGATATAGCGAAACAATCGCAAGGCGGACCAGTAATCCGCCGCGGGCGTCCCCTTTGTCCAATCGAGCAACAGTTGGCTCAAATAATATAGCATGGTTCCATTTCACGACTTTTCCGGCTTCAACGTTGCGGCGATGCGTTCCAGACGCGACGTCCGCGACGCTTTCAACAACACCACGTCACCCGCCTTCAAAAAATTCTTTACCGCTTTCACCGCCGCTTCCACGTCCGCAAATTCCATCACCCGGGTCAGGCCCGCATCGCGGGCTGCCCGAGCCGTGACCGGCGCCATTTTGCCGACGGCAAACAACTGTCCAATGCCCAGTTCCGCCGCACGGCGGCCGACTTCGGCATGCGCCGCTTCGCTGTGCGCGCCCAGTTCGTTCATGTCGCCGAGCACCGCCACGCGCCGGCCTTGCAGCGGCAGGTCGCACAGCGTTTCCAGGGCCGCGAGCATGGAGTCGGCATTCGCATTGTACGCATCGTCGAGCACGCGCACGCCGCCGGCCTCCTGCAACTGCAACCGCATTTTGGCCGGCTGACAGCCGGCCAGGCCGTCCCGCGCCGCGGGACGGCCCAGGCCCAGCTCCTCACTGACCGCCACGGCAAACAAAGCGTTGATCACCTGGTGCCGGCCCAGCAAATGGATCCGGTACTCGCCGCTGAACGCGGCATCGGGCGCCTCCACCCGAAACGTCACGCCGTTCTTGTCCAGCCGAATCCCCCGCGCGCGCCAGTCGTTGCCCTCCTTCAGGCCCACGCGCACGACTTTCGCCGCCGTGCGCCGGACAATCTGGTCCGTTGCTTCATCGTCGCCGTTGACCAGGAGCTTGCCGTCCGCCGGCAATCCTTCCGCGAGCGCACCCTCCTCCCGGATGACTCCGGCCAGGTCACCGAAAAATTCCAGATGTTCGCGGCCGATATTGGTCAGCACGCCGTATTTCGGCCGGATCATGGCCACCAGCGGCGCCAGTTCGCCCGGGTGATTGGTGCCGGCTTCCAGCACGGCGGCCTGATGCGTCCGGTCCAGCCGCAACAGCGTCATCGGCACGCCGATGTCGTTGTTAAAACTCGCCTCGCTCCAGAGCGCCGTGCGTTTCTGGCGCAACACCGACGCGATCAATTCCTTTGTCGTGGTTTTGCCGTTCGAACCGCCCACGGCGATGATGGGCAGGTCAAACTCGCGCCGGTACGCGGCGGCCAGCCTGCCCAGCGCCGCCCGCGGATCGTCGACCGCCAACACCGCACAGGCAGGCAATCGGGCCGGGACTTTCTTCCGGTCCACCACCACCGCAACCGCGCCTTTGGCTGCCACGTCATCCAGAAAGGCATGGCCGTCGAACCGTTCGCCCGCGATGGCGAAAAACAGGTCGCCCGGCTGCGCGGCCCGCGAGTCGGTGCAGACATTCCGGACCAACCGGTCATCGGAGCCGCCGCGGATTTCCGCCGCGATGCTCTCAGCGACAAATTTCAAAGAACGCGTTTCCACGGCGGTTCATTTTGGCGAAAACGGTTCCGGCAGACCGGCCCGCGCCCCGCCGGTCGCCACCAGCGGCGCGGCCGCCGGCGATTCCGGATTTTTGTCCGGCTGAATGTTCAGATAACTGGCACAGCGTTCAGCAATCTCTTTGAAGACCGGGCCGCACACCTGGCCGCCATAGTAGCCTTCCTTCGGTTCATCCATCACCACCGAAATGCACAACTGGGGATTGTCCGCGGGGAAGAAGCCGATGAAGGAGGCGACATATTTGTGTTCGGCATAGGCGCCATTCTCCACTTTTTGCGCCGTGCCGGTTTTGCCGGCGACGGTGTAATCCTTCATCGCGGCACCGGGCGCGGTGCCGTCCGGGGTCACGACGGTTTTGAGCGCTTCCACAATCGCCCGGTCGGCGGGTTCGCTGATGATCTGGCGGACGCGCTGGGGCGAGTATTGCTGGACCACGTTTCCATTGCGGTCCTCGAGCTGTTTCACGAGCATGGGCCGCATCAGGCAGCCGTCATTGGCAATCGCACTCATGGCCATGATCATCTGCAGTCGCGTCACGGCGATGCCCTGGCCCATGGGAATTTGCGCGATGGACACTTTGCTCCAGTCTTTGACCGGGTACAAAAGTCCTTTCGCCTCGCCGGGCAGCGGAATGCCGGTGCGCTGGCCGAAACCAAAATCCCACGCGTAATCGTACAGCCGGTTCTGACCCAAACGGATGCCGATTTTCGCCGCGCCGATGTTCGAGGATTTGGTAATGATGCCCTCGGTGGTGAGCATGCCGTAGGGTTCGTGATCGTGCAGAATCCGGCCGGCAAAGGCGAAATGTCCCTGTTCGCAATCGAAGGTATCGGCCAGACGCACGGCGCCGTCGTTCAACGCGCCGGAAACCACCACGATTTTGAACGTTGAACCGGGTTCCATCAGGTCGGTAATGACCCGGTCCCGGCGCGCGTCGGCGGAGGAGGCGCCCGGATCATTGGGATCGAAATTTGGCAGGGTCGCCATCGCCAGGATTTCGCCGGTGGCGGGACGGGTGACAATGCCGGTGATGCTGGCGGGCGTGTGTTTTTGCATCGCGTCGGCCAGTGCCACTTCCACGATGTGCTGGATGGCCGCATCGAGGGTGAGGACGACGTTCAAACCGTCACGAGCATGGACGTCTTCATCCCGGAACGCCACCAGTTCGTGTTTATACCGGTCCGTCTGGGTCACGCGCCAGCCGGCCACGCCGCTCAACGCCGAATTCAAAACCAGTTCAATGCCGTCGCGTCCGACCGTCTGGGTGACATGGTCGCTGGCGTTCTCGGTTCCGGTGAAGCCGAGCACCTGCGCCGCCAGCGAACCGCCCGGGTACACCCGCAACTGATCGTCCACCGGATCGGTAAACACGGCGCTCTGACGCAGGTTCCGGAAAAACGCGCGGTCGTTCCGGGACAACCGGGCCTCATCCACGCCAAACGACAGGTTGGTCATCGTCATCTGGATTTTCTGCCAGGTCTCATCGGTGACTTTGTGCTGGAGCACGGTGTAGTGATTGGTGACGGTCTCGCCATTCTGGTTTTTCACGAGGCGCGGCAGCAGGCGCTGATACAGCTCGGCTTCGCTCACCTGCAATAGCGGGGCGAGGGCGCGGGCGACGACAACCTGCTGGTTGCCGATGAGGGTGGGATCGGCACAGACGGTTTTTACAAACAGGCTGGTGGCGAGCAGGTTGCCGTGGGTGTCGAGGATATTGCCGCGGCGCGGGGCCTGCCAGAATTCGCGCTGGGTATCCTGCTGGGCCTGGGCGGCCAGTTCATCGTGGCGCAGCACCTGCAGATCGACCAGTCGATAGCCCAGCCCGCCAAACGCCAGGGTCAACAGGCCGAGGAGCATCAGCACCCGTCTCAATTGCAACCGTCTGGTCATCTTAAAAACGGCCAGCCGCCCGTGGCGATCGGTTCCTCACCCGACGGCGTCACGAGCGGCGGCCAAAAGTTTCATTTTATTGGGTCACGGCGCCGGCGGAACGGTCCGCCAACTGGCGCGTCACATTTTTATCGCTTTTATTGCCCGGCGGTCCGGCCGGCGGCTCGGGCAATCGCCAGACCTGCGCCGGTTGCGCCGGCGCCAGGCCCAGGTTCAATTCGCGGACCCGGCGATCGAGCATCGGCGGCGACTGCAGGATCGAGAGCTGGTCGGCCAGCTTCTGGTCGTCGTTCTGCAGCCGCACCAGGCGGATTTCGCGCTGGCGGATTTGCTGGCCGAGCTGGTAAATCTGGCCTTTTTGCCAGACATAACCCACCGCGGACCCGGCGAACATCAGGCACAACAACAGCGCCTTCAACGCCGGTCCGAACCGGACAGCCGCCGACTGATTTTTTCGGTTTTTTGCCATGGTTTACTCCGGCGGTCCCAGACCGCCGCTACAGCTTTTCCAGCACCCGCAATTGGGCGCTGCGGCTGCGCGGATTTTCATTCAACTCCTCCGTCCCGGGCCGGATCGCCTTGCGGGTGATCCATTTCACCCGCGCGGGCCGGGGCTGGCGCAATTCCGGCACATCCACTTCGCCGGCCACCACGTAATCCCGCGCCTCGGTGCGTCCGAAATCCTTCACCACCCGGTCTTCCAGCGAATGGAAGGTGATCACCGCCAGCCGGCCGCCCGGTTTCAATATTTTCATCGCCGCGACCAATCCGCGTTTCAATGAGCCGATCTCGTCATTTACCGCGATCCGCAACGCCTGAAACACGCGCGTGGCCGGATGCGCTTTTTTGCCGCGGCGCGGACTGAGCCGTTCGATCAGTTCCGCCAGTTGCCGCGTCGTTTCAAATTTCCGCCGTTCGCGGTCCTGCACGATCGCCCGGGCGAACCGGCGAGCTTCGGGCTCATCGCCGTAATTCCAAAAAATCCCGGCCAGCTCGTCGGCCCCGGCGCTGTTCACCAGCTCTGCCGCCGTCAACGCCTGGCGCGTGTCCATCCGCATATCCAGCGGGCCGTCCTGCTGGAAGCTGAACCCGCGTTCGGGCGAATCCAACTGCGGCGAACTCACGCCCAGGTCCAGTACCACGCCGTCACAACCGTCCAGCGGCACCCACCCGGCCAGTTCTTCAAAATTGCCGCGGCGGATTTCAAACCGGCCGGCAAACGATTCGGCCAGCCGTTTTTTTGCCGCTTCAATCGCGGCGCCATCGCGATCGCACCCAAACAGCCATCCAGTCGGCGAGCTCGCGTTCAAAATATCCATCGCGTGGCCGCCCCCACCGAGTGTCCCGTCGGCGTAGCGACCGTCCGGCCTCGGCCCGAGGGCGTCCAGCACCTCCGCCGCCATCACTGTCCTGTGAACGAAATCCGGCACTGCGCATGACGGTCCACGGTTAATCGGTTTTGACGTGAAACATCCGTTCGGCCAGAAACTCCCACGACCGGGTGGGTGGCGGCAGATCGGGAATGGTGGAAGGGTCCACCGACCGCGATTTCATCGGCACGACTTCCACGTCCGCGTCGCTCAGGTCGTTATGCACCACCTTGACCGTGTCGAGGGAAAGTTCGGATTGCACCGGTGTCGGCGTGATTTCCAGCGCATGGGCCTCGCGCCACCGGGAAATGGGATTCAATTTGCTGGCCCAGGACGTGGTCCGGGTGGGGCCGGGCGGCCAGGGCGGCAGCTTTTGCGTCTTGGCGGCCACCGGAGTGGCAACCTGTTTCACCGGCACGCCGCCGGCATCCGGGTCCACCCCGACAGGTTCGCCGTCGGCGTGGAGTTGGAATGGATTGCCGAATTTGGGAACATAAACGTGTTTGTTGGGGCGGTAAGCGACCGCCGCCCGACCGTTAATGATGCTTTTTCCGGCCACCAATAGTTTCGCAAGGTTCATAGTTGTTACTCCATCAATTTGAATGCTTCGTGCGCCAACACGGCGTCGGAAGCTTTGACTTTCTCGTAACTCTGCGGATTCCAGATCTCGAAACGGTCCAGCAGGCCGACCAGCACCGCCTCATTCCGGATGCCGGCCGTCCGCGACATATCCTCCGGCAAACAAATCCGGCCTGCCTTGTCGACGCTCACCTGAACCGACTCGCTGCCGATAAAACGCTTCAGCACCACTTTGTTCGGGTCGCCGTTGGCCATGGCTTCGATGGCGGCCACCAGTTTGGCCATTTCCGCGGGCGGCAATACCCGCAGGCACGGACCTTCTTTGGCTTTCGGCCAGAGCATCAGGGTCAGCTCGGTTCCCGGCTTTTCCGGGCGCCACTTGGCCGGGATCTGAACACGCCGCTTCTCATCCACTCCATGCCGATAAAGTGAATTGTAATAAGTCGGCTCTTTATTCATGGCACTCGACCATTTATCCACAGCCCATACCCGAAACCGTCCAAATCCCCACAACGCTCCACTTATATCCACTTTCCCCCACTCCATGTCAACAAAAATTTGTCGCCGATTTGGGGGTTTATTCCGGAGTTATTCACAACCACAAGGCGGGCTAAGTATACCGGGTAAAAATCTTATGGAGCGCCGGCTTGAAAGTTGAAAAGCGCCGACGGAAACTGCCGGCGTGCGAACCGCTGATTTCAACTTTGATCTGCCGCCGGAGCTGATTGCGCAACATCCGGCTGCGCGGCGGGATGCCTCCCGGCTCCTGGTATTGCAGCGCCCGGGAGGTTCGCTGGAACACCGGCAATTCGGGGATTTGCCGGATTATTTCCGGGCCGGCGATGTGCTCGTGCTCAACAATTCCCGGGTGATTCCGGCCCGCTTGCGCGGCACCAACGCGCGGACCGGCGGGCAGTTCGAGATGCTGTTGATCGAGGAAAATGCCCCGAATGACTGGTGGGCGATGTTGCGGCCGGCCAAGCGCGCCGGGGCCGGTACTCAAATCGCCTGCCGGACCGCCAATGGAGATGCCACCGCGGTTGTCGCCACGGTGGTGGAAACAAACGCCGAAGGCCATCGGCGCCTGCAGTTTTCCGGGACACCGGAGATTCGAAGCGATCTCGATCGACTGGGTGAAGTTCCCCTGCCGCCGTATATTCAGCGCGGCGGCCGGCAGCCGGAGGACCGGGAACGCTATCAAACCGTTTACGCCCGGGATGCCGGTTCGGTGGCCGCCCCGACGGCCGGACTGCATTTTACGCCCGAAATGCTGGATCAACTCCGGGAACGCGGCGTCACGATTTGTTTCATCACGCTGCACATCGGTCCCGGCACTTTTCAGCCGGTGAAAGCGGAAACGTTGGCCGCGCACCGGATGCACGAGGAACGTTTTGAGGTGGGTGAAGCGACCGCCGGCGTCGTGAATGAAGCCAAGCGCCGCGGGCAACGGGTGATTGCGGTGGGAACCACTTCGTTGCGCGCGCTGGAAAGTGTGGCGCGGCAAAACGCCGGAAAACTCGCAAAAACCCAAGCAAAAACGGGCATTTTCATCCATCCGCCGTTTTCATTTCAAATCGCCGACGCGCTGTTGACGAACTTTCACCTGCCCTGCTCCACGCTGCTGATGCTCGTCAGCGCGTTTGCCGCGCCGGGTGAAACACGTGGCCGGCAGATCGTCCTGGACGCGTACCGCGAGGCCATCCTCCGGCAGTACCGCTTCTTCAGTTACGGCGACGCCATGCTCCTGCTATGAATTCCCGTTCCCGAATCCGAACTGCAACCTCGCGCCGCCCGTTCGTGCTGATGAACGCGGCGATCACGGCGGACGGAAAAATTGCCACGGCCAATCGCGCGATTTCGTCGTTCAGCAGCGCGCGGGACCGGGAGCACATGCTCGAGTTGCGGGCCACGGTTGACGCGGTCATGTCCGGAGCGCGGACTGTGGATTCCGGGCCGGTCAACCTCGGGCCGGGACCAGCCCGATTCCGCCGCATCCGGTTGAAAAACGGCCTGGCCGAACACAATCTGCGGGTCATTGTCAGCGGCGGCGGGTCGGTGGATCCCGGATCGGAGATATTCAAACATCGGTTTTCGCCCATCCTGATTCTCACGACCCGGCGGGCATCCAAAGCCGCACGGCAGCGGCTGCAGACGGTGGCTGACGCTGTCAGAGTATGCGGCCGGCACGAGATCGATTTTCACGCCGCCCTGCGCTGGCTGCGCGGCGAATGGGGCGTCAAACGCCTGCTTTGCGAAGGCGGCGGCGAAGTGAATGACGCGCTGTTCCGGGCCGGACTGGTGGACGAACTGCATCTGACCGTCTGCCCGAAAATCTTCGGCGGCCAGGAAGCTCCCACGCTGGCCGACGGAACGGGGTTTCGTCGATTGGCAGACTCTCCAAACCTGCAAATCCAATCATTCCGGCGCATTGGCAACGAGGTCTTTGCCATATTCCAAAGGCGCAGAACAGGTGAATAATGCCGATGTTATTCACAGGATGATGCGGGGGAATGTCACCGGTTCGTAACCCGCCGGAATGCGCCAAAATCACCCTTTCCAAATCTTTTGATCGTTAAAGAAGCGTAAGAAAACAGGACGTGCTGTTCGCCCGTCCTGTTGCAAACCGTGCGAGTATCCGGACCCGCTATGGGCTGGTGACCCGGTAGAACCGGTCCATCATATTGGTCGCTTGGGGGTCATTGAACTGATAAGTGCCTGCCGGCGATTCAGCGGGGTGGCCGAGATTTTGCCACTGGTTGAGCGGCAACTCCAGATTGGTGGTACCCCAGATGGTCAGGTACGCACCGGCCCCGGACACGTTGGTGAAGCCGGCGATCCCGGCAACGGCGAAATCAGCTGGACCTATGACGGCCACCAGGTGCCTTGATTTCCGAATTCAACGACGGGCCGTTTTTTAACCTGATGAAATCCATGAACCGATATCCATCGTTTTCTCCTGTCATTGGTCTGGCAATTTGGGGAATCGTTGCCGTGACCGCGCCGGTGTCCGCCGCCGATATGATGGACCCCACCGCTCCGGCAGCTCAAAATGGTCATCTGTATTACCTCGCCGGCGGCCAGCCGGACGCCATCAGCCTGCTCACGCCGCCGCCCCTGCCCGATTCGGCGGAACAGGCCGCGGATATGGCGGAGGTCCGCGCCGTCTGTCATGCCGCCCCCAGCAACGATGTCGCCGCCACGTTTTCCGAAAAGAAATTTTCCGTGTTTAATTTCACCCCGGCCGTCGGGACGTTTTTCCAATCCCAAAATCTCCCCAAAACCACCGCCTTTTTCGAGCGCGCGCAAAAGGATGCGGCCGCCGTAACGGACGTCGCCAAGGATTATTACAAGCGACCCCGCCCCTACGTCACGGATCCCAGCCTCGCCAAAGGTAAAGTGGAAAAATCCTTCAGTTACCCCAGCGGACATTCAACCGAATCCATGGTCCTGGCGCTCGTGCTCGCCGATCTGATTCCCGACCGGCAGGACGCCATCATCGCCGGCGCCCGCGCCATCGTCCGCCAGTTGAAACAAAGCGAGGCGTTCCAAAAGGATTTTGCGGAAGTCAAAGCGGAAATCGCCGCCGCCCGCACGGCCGGCAATAATTAAAATCGTTCGGCGGTTTGGAATTCAGCCTTCCACCTGCGCCTCCACCTGCGCTTCCACCCAGCGTGCGAACAGCCACAGCAGATCGCTCAGCCGATTGAGATAAATAATGATCTCCGGGTTCGGCAATTCGCCGGCTTCTTTCAAGCCGCACACCCGCCGTTCGGCCCGCCGGCAAATCGTCCGCGCCAGGTCCAGCGCCGCGCTCGCCGCCGTGGCGCCCGGCGTCGCCCAGCCGTGGAAGCTGATCTTCTGCGCTTCAATCTCCCGCACCAGCGCATCCAGCGTCGCCGTCATCGCCGGCGTCACCACGGCATAGCCGTCCCGGGTGTAACGCGGCAAATCCTCCGTCGCCACCCCCACCTCGCCCATCAGCGTCACGAGAGCTTTCTGGACCGGCAACAGGTTGGTCCGAACGAAATCCGGCGTCGATGCCGCGCGCGCCACCCCCAGCGCGGCGTTCAACTCGTCCACCGCGCCGACCGCTTCCACGCGCGGATGCGTTTTCGGAACCCGCCGGCCGTACATCAGGCCGGTCATGCCGCTATCGCCGGTCCGGGTTGCAATGCTCATGGCGATAGCTAATCCGCGAACGCTGCTCCGGCCAAGCAGAAACGGTCGGAAAATTTTTGGCAGGGATGCCGCGCTGCGGCGTCCGGACAGCGCAGCGCGTTGCCCCTACCGCCTGGAGAATGTGCCACACGCCCCGTCCTCAATCCGGCGCCGGCCGCTTTGCCGCCGCAGCTCATTTCCAATCCGGCGCCGGTTTAACGGTTGTCGTTGACCGGTTGGTTGGAGGCGGGGCGGCAATGGTTCGCACCGGCAACGGCGGCGATGTCAATTTCTGATAGGCCAGGATGCCTTTCACCAGCGCCTGCGCCATCTGCCGCCGGTATGCCGCGCTGTAAATTTTTTTGCTTTCCGCCGGATGGGTCATGTAGCCGGCTTCGATCAGGATGGCCGGCATGGTCGCGTCGCGCAGCACCGCGAACCGCGCCCGCCGCACGCCGCGATCCGGCACGCCCAGGTTCTGCACCAGCGATTTTTCCATTTGATAGGCCAGCAACAGGCTCCGGTCCTCGCAGCGGTTGGCCGGAGTCGGGCCGTACTCGGCGCCCTCCCCCTGCGCATTGCTCGAACTGGCGCCGACGGGTGTGATGCAATAGGTCTCCGGCCCCTGGACCTGGTCGCGGCTGACCTGTGTCGCATTGAAATGCAGGCTGACAAACAAATCCGCGCCCGTCCGGTTCGCCCGCGCCGGCCGGTCGGGCAAGTCCACATAGACATCTTTGCTGCGCGTCAGGATGACGTTGAATCCGGCCTTTTTCAACTGGTCGCGCAATTCGAGCGCCAGGGCGAGAGTGTAGGTCTTTTCGCTGCGCCAGAACGTGTGGTTGCCGGTGTCCCGGCCGCCGTGACCCGGATCGATGCAAATGGTTGTGATCCGTTTGGCGTCGGTTCCCGGCAGGTAAATCAGCGGCCGGAGAGTGGTGTTGACATCCAATTGGGCGATATAGGGCGTTCCCCGGTCTACCGCCACGGGATAGGACAGGTCAACATTGACGCCATTGATCTCCGCCGTGCGCGAGTTCCGGTCGAAAACCAGCCGCGTCGTGCGATTGCTGACGACCACTTCATCGCCGCGCCGGAGCCAGAAATATTTAAAACCGTTGGCGCGCGCCCAATCCGTGAGCGGCACATACGGCTGGCCGTTGACGGTCGCCGCCGCCGCCCGCGTCAGGCAGAACGCCAGGCACAACGCCATCCGCCATGCGAACAATCGGTTCATCGGCAGCGCAACTTGCCCGTCCGCCACGACGGATTCAAGGGAAATGGATTTCGCGTCGCATTAAAGTTTGATTTTTGACTCCAATGGTCTTTAATGCGTCGGGTTAATTTTTGAAATGAACATCCACGAATATCAGGCCAAACAATTGCTCGCCCGATACGGCGTCGCCGTCCCGCTGGAAATCCCCGCCCGCAGCCTCGAGGAAGCCCGCGCCGCAGCGGGAAAAATTACCAGTGCCGGCAGTGCCCGCGTCGTCGTCAAATCGCAAATCCATGCCGGCGGCCGCGGCAAAGGCACTTTCAAAAACGGTTTCCAGGGCGGCGTGAAGGTCGCCGCGTCGGTGGATGAAGCCGTCGCTTTCGCCGGGAAAATGCTCGGCGAGGTGCTGGTCACCAAACAGACTGGCGCGGAAGGCCGGCGGGTCCAGACCCTGCTCATCGCCAGCGGCGCGAAAATCAAACGGGAATTTTATCTGGCCGTGCTGCTCGACCGCGCCGCCGGCCGGCCCCTGGTCATGGCCAGCACCGAAGGCGGCATGGACATCGAGGAAGTCGCCGCCAAAACGCCGGACAAGATTTTCAAGGAATGGATCGATCCGGCCACGGGCATCCTCCCCTATCAGGCGCGCAAGATTGCCGCCGCGCTCGGCCTCCAGGGCGATTTGTTCAACGCCGCCGCCAAATGCGTTGCCGGCGTCTTCAACACCTGGTGGGAATGCGACGCGTCGCTGGTCGAAATCAACCCCCTGTGCGTCGTCGAATTGCCCGACGGCAAGGAAACCGTGGTGGCGCTGGACGCGAAGATTTCGCTCGATGACAACGGGTTGTACCGGCACAAAGACATCCAGGAAATGCGCGATTTGAACGAGGAGGCGCCGCTGGAAATCGAGGCGAGCAAGTTCAACCTGAATTACATCAAACTCGACGGCAACATCGCCTGCCTGGTGAACGGCGCCGGCCTCGCCATGGCCACCATGGACATCATCCAGCATTTCGGCGGCATGCCGGCCAATTTCCTCGACGTCGGCGGCGGCGCCAGCAAGGAACAGGTCACCGCGGCGTTCAAAATCATCCTCCAGGACGCGAACGTCAAAGGCATCCTGGTCAACATTTTCGGCGGCATCATGGATTGCAATGTCATCGCCACCGGCATTGTGGCGGCGGTGAAGGAAACCGGACTGAAACTGCCGCTGGTCGTCCGGCTGGAAGGCAACAACGTGGTGGCGGGCAAAAGAACGCTGGCCGATTCCGGCCTGACGCTCATCACCGGCGACTCGATGGCCGACGCGGCGCAGAAGGTGGTCCGGGCGGTCGGAAAATAATTTTTAACGGGGTCCAGGTCCATGGCTCGGAGCGGGAACGAAAATTCGGGACAACCACCGGTCGGCGGAGACCTGGAGCCCTATCGGCGGCTGGTGGAATTGCAGAAGCAAATGATTGAACTGGCGGAACAACACGAACAGACCCGGCGACGGCGCGACGCCCTGCACGAGCAGATGGTGCGTGAGGCGGCCAGTCGCCGACAGGATCGTCGCGGCCTGCGCCATCGCCTGCAACAGTCCGCCGCCAACCTTTTTAAACGCATGCCGGGATTTGCCCCGGATAAGAACAACGACCGGCCCGCATTCGACCGGGACCAACCGTCGTGTTGAAATTATGTTTACCGAAATCGCATTCATCGGGATCCCGGTCACCGACATCCAGCGCGCCCGCGCCTTTTATGAAGGTTTGCTCGGGCTGAAACCAACGATGGAATCCGCCGGCGGCCTGTGGGTGGAATATGAAATCGGCGGCAGCACCCTGGGCATTGGCTGTTACGGCGACGCCTGGAAACCGTCGCCGGACGGCCCCTGCGCCGCGCTGGAATCGGACGATCCGGACGCGGAGATTTCGCGCCTGAAAGCCAGGGGCGTTACCATTGTTATGGAACCCATGGACAGCCCGGTCTGCCGGTTCGGGGTGATCCGGGATCCGGACGGCAACCGGATTTTAATCCATAAACGCAAAGCCGATTCCGGCCGGTGATCCATGCAATAGTAAATCGTAAATCTGAAATCGTAAATTTCCCATGTCCATCCTCGTCAAAACCGATACCCGGGTCCTGATCCAGGGCATCACCGGCAGCTTCGGCGCGCGGCATACCCGGCTTTCCATCGATTACGGCTCCCAGGTCGTCGCCGGCGTCACGCCCGGAAAAGGCGGCCAGTTTTTTGAGCACAGCGGGAAAAAGGTGCCCATTTTCGACACGGTGGCTGAAGCCGTGAAACAAACCGGCGCCACGGTTTCCGCCGTGTTCGTTCCCCCGCCTTTCGCGGCCGATGCCATCCTCGAAGGCGCCGACGCCGGGCTCGAACTGGTCGTCGCCATCACCGAAGGCATTCCCGTGCGGGACATGATCCGCGTGAAACGCGCGCTGGACGGCAAATCGACCCGGCTCATCGGCCCGAATTGTCCCGGCGTGGTCACGCCGGGCGACGGCAAGGATTCCCACGGCGGCTGCCGGATCGGCATTGCGCCCGGTTACATCCACAAAAAAGGACATATTGGCGTCGTCTCCCGGAGCGGCACCCTGACGTATGAAGCGGTCTGGCAGCTCACCACCCGCGGCGTCGGCCAAAGCACCTGCGTCGGCATCGGCGGCGATCCGGTCAACGGCACGTCGCATCTCGATGTGATCCAGTTGTTCAATGCGGATCCGGACACGCACGGCATCATCATGATCGGCGAAATCGGCGGCAGCGCCGAGGAAGCCGCCGCCGAATGGATCAAGGCGCACTGCCAGAAGCCGGTGGCCGGATTCATTGCCGGAACCACGGCCCCGCCGGGACGCCGCATGGGTCACGCCGGCGCCATCATCAGCGGCGGCAAAGGCACCGCCGAAGCCAAGATCGCCGCCTTCAAGGCCGCCGGCATCGGCGTCGCCGCCACCCCGTCGGAAATGGCCGATACGCTGTTGAAGATGATGTGAGGCGGATTCTGAAGCGCGCATCTCAATTTTGTGGGGCAGACATTCCTGTCTGCCGGTTCCCGGGCTTTTCAGCCCCGGAAAAGCCCGGGCGACTGGAAAGTCACCCAAACCGGCAGGCTGGAAAACCTGCTCCACGTGGCGGGCCACCGATGATCCGGAAAGGTATGGAAAATGAGATGCGCCCGATTCTGAAGGGCGCATATCAAAAAAGAACGGGTTGGCCAGACTCCTGGATTGCCGCAAACCCGCCACGTTTTGGAAAGAGCCGGGCCTCGGGACCAAAGCGGTGTCGCTCCCGCTTTGCGGGATTGCCACCGCAGTCCAAAACCCCCTTCCACGGCGGGAATTTCGCGAAAATGCGCGCGGCATCCTGGACTGCGCCGGCAGAGCGCGAGCGACGCCGGCGCTTTCCTCAGGGCCGGTTAATTTTTGAGATGCGCCGATTCTGATGCGTGATGCGTGAATTGCTTGACATCGGCGCCTTTCATTTTCACGTTTTCCATTTCACGCATCACGTCAGATGGCGCTGATTGATTTCATCCTGAACCTGGCGGGTTTATTGTTGTGGCTGAACTGGCGTTCGGTCCGTTTTGACCCGCTGGGGAAACGGATGCCGGCCACCCTCATCGGCACGCTCCGGCGGGCCGAGCCGGTCCGGATCCGGCGCTGGCATCTGCTGGCCATTCTCGGCGGACTGCTGTTCCTGCGCGCGTTGTTCTACTGGCAGATCGGTTCGGCGGCCAACTGGATCGGCAACCTGAATTTCGGCGTGGTCTCGCTTCCTTTCCGGAGTGACAGCTTCGGTCATTACTTTGTCCGGATGCTGTTGTTTTCGTTCCTGAGTTTCGGGCTGACGCTGGGAATTTTTTATTGCTGGCTGCTGTTGTTTTCGATCCTGGCCGGGCCGGAACCGCCGCCGTTTCATCGCCTGGTGCGAATGCCGCTGGGCGATGTCGACCGCTGGCCGCGCTGGCTCAAGCTGCTGCTGCCGCTGATCGTCACGGGTGCCGGCTGGTGGCTGCTGAGCTGGGTGCTGGCGTGGCTGCAGGTCATGCCTCCACCCGTCTCGCCGGCGCATCGCATCGAAGAATCCCTCATCATCGGGCTGGGCAGTTATCTGGTCTGGAAATACGCAGCCGGAGCGCTGCTCGTTTTGCATCTGTTGAGCAGCTACATCTATTTCGGCAGGCATCCGTTCTGGGGCTACGTCAACGTCCAGGCGCAAGCCCTGTTGTCGCCGCTGCGTCAATTGCCGCTGCGGGTGGGCAAAGTGGATTTCGCGCCGGTGGTGGGAATTGTCGCCGTGTTTCTGGCGGCGGAACTCGCCGCGCGCGGGCTGGTTTTAATCTACGGAAAACTGCCGTTTTGAAAAACTCACGCTGGCGTCGGCACCGGTATGGGCACGGGCGCATCGGCCCGGCTCTTCGGGAACTTGGCCGCAATCACGGCGCCGGAATTGGGTTCGCTGACGATGGAAAGGGTTCCGCCGTGCAGGGCGACGAGCCGTTTGGTGATGGCGAGGCCGAGCCCCAGGCCCTGCTGTTCCTGCATCTTGCGGTCGAACTGCATGTAAGCCCCCACGCGCGTGATCTGTTCGGTGGAAAATCCCCGGCCCTGGTCGCTGATGGTCAGCGTGATCGCATTGTACGCCTCGGACAGCGACAGGCGCACCGGCGTGCCCGGATCGGAAAATTTGAAGGCGTTTTGCGCCAGTTCATCCACCACCTTGCTGAGGTATTCCTCGGCGATCGGCAGCGGGATGTCCGCCAATTCGAAGGACAAATCTGTGGACCGGTCCGCAAACGACGCCTGGGCGGTGGCGTGTCTTTCGATCAACTCGGTTGGATGTTCCGTGCGGCCCCGGCGCAAAGCATTGACGTTTTGCGGATCGGCGGAGATCAATTCGAGCTGGGCGTATATCAAAAAGTTTTCGATCAACCGTTCAAGCCGTTTGCCGGACTGATGGACGACGTGGCCCATTTCGGCGATTTCCGCCGGCTTGAGCTTGGTGGCGTCGGCGGCGAGGATTTCGCCATAGGCCAGGATGCCGTTGAGCGGGGTGCGCAACTCGTGCGGCAGCATCAGGCTGATGTTGTCGCGCAGGTGGGCGAGTTTGCGTTCCGCCTCGTCGCGCACGGTCTGGGCCTTTTTCAGGCGCGCATCCACGGCGGCGTACAGCGCGTCGGTGGTGAACGGCTTCGGCAGGTAATCGTCGGCGCCCAGTTCCATGCCGTGCCGCATGCCCGCATTGTCGGCCAGGCCGGTCATGAGGATGAACGGGATGGACGCCGTGGGAGCTTCGGTGCGCAGCGAGGAAAGCGTCAGGTAACCGTCCACCTTTTCCATGTTCACGTCGCAGAGGATGAGATCGGGCAGTTCCTTGCGCGCTTTTTCAATGCCGTCCGCGCCATTGATGGCTTCGATCACCTCAAAATTCTTCTGCTTCAGCGCGAGATGAATCATCTCGCGCAACCATTCTTCATCGTCTATCACCAGGATTTTCTTCATCGCCGGGTTGCCTGAACTGCCTGAAATTGAGCAGGATTTATGCCTCACCGGCCCCGAAGGCGGTCAGGGTTTTTGAAAAAAAATGCGGCAAAAATATGCCCTTTTGTCCCATTTCCCTGTTCTGTCCTATTTGCGCTCGGCCAGCGGCACGTAGGAATTGACGGTGCGACCGGTATAAATCTGTCGGGGCCGATAAATACGGCTCTTCGGCTCTTCCATGATTTCCTTGTAATTCGCGATCCAGCCGGGCATGCGGCCGATGGCAAACATGACCGTGAACATCTCCATCGGAATCCCGATGGCGCGCATGATGATGCCGCTGTAGAAATCCACGTTCGGATACAGCTTGCGCTCGACAAAATACGAGTCCTTGAGCGCCGCCTCCTCCAGCCGTTTGGCAATGTCCAGCAACGGGTCAGTGATGTTCAATTTGGACAACACGTCGTCGCACGCCTTCTTGATGATCTTGGCGCGCGGATCGTAATTTTTATAGACGCGATGGCCGAAACCCATCAGCTTCTTGCCGCTGTTTTTGTCCTTTGCCGCCGTGATGAACTTGGACCCGTCGTCGCCTTCCCGGTGAATCTGTTCGAGCATTTCGAGCACCGCCTGGTTGGCGCCGCCGTGGAGGGGCCCCCACAAGGCGCACACGCCCGCCGCGCAACTCGCAAACAGATTGGCCTGGCTCGAGGCCACCATCCGCACCGTCGAGGTGGAACAATTTTGCTCGTGGTCCGCGTGCAGCACAAAAATCAGGTCCAGCGCCTTCACCACTTCCGGCTTCAATTCAAAATCCTCATACGGCGTCGAGAACATCATGTGCAGGAAGTTCGCCGTGTATTTGTAGGCTTTCTTCGGATAAATCAGCGGCAGGCCGCGCGATTTGCGGTACGAGTAGGCCGCGATGGTGCGCACCTGCGAAATCAGCCGCGCCACGTAAACGTCAAAATCCTTCGTCTCGCCCCATTTCCAGTGCATCAAGCGGTCGTCAAAACAGCTCGCCGCGTTGATCATCGCCGACAGAATCGCCATCGGATGCGCGCCCATGGGAAATCCCTGGAAATGAAACCGCATGTCCTCGTGCAGAAACTGGTTGTCGGTCAGCAGATCCGAAAAATGTTTCAACTGCGCCCGGTTGGGCAGCGCGCCGTAGATGATGAGATAGGCCGTTTCGACGAAGTTGGATTTCTCCGCCAGTTCCTCGATGGGAATACCGCGGTAACGCAGGATGCCCTTGTCGCCATCAATAAAGGTGACTTTGCTGACACAGGAACCGGTGTTGCCGTAACCGTCGTCCAGGGTGATGTAGTTGGTGTTGGCGCGGAGCGACGAGATATCGACCGCTTTTTCTCCTTCGGAGCCTTCAAAGGTGGGCAACGCGTAGGCTTTCCCGTCCAGTTCGAGTTTTGCTTCCTTGGTCATGGGCTGGTTTAATTTCAGTTATAACTCTTTGCAGCAAATTTTGCGTTGAGCTGCGCATTTTTGCAAGCGGCTAAAGCTGATTTTTTCAAAAATCTCGCATCGATTCGGCGTTGACGGGGTTGGATCCTTTGGTTGACTCAAGCTATCCCATGAAACGCTGGGCCGTCCTTACCGTCCTGTTCTACGCTGTTGTCCTGGTGTTGCTGACCATCCCCGTCATCTGGATCGCCTTCAATGTCGCCACCAACAAAGGCCTCGACTGGCACAGCTGCGCCGCGATCATGACCTGCCGGGGCTATTGGACCTGGCTGGCCGTGATGATGGCCGGGCAGGCCCTGCTGCTCCTCCTGCCCATCCATATCGCCGAACGGCGTCTGCCGGCGCGCCGGCCGCTGGCGGTGCCGGTCATCGTGACCGCCTTTTTCCTGGCCAACCTCGGTTTTGCCGCGCTGTTGTCCCTGCTCTGCCTCGGTTTTCGGGAGGATGGACCGGACTTTTTCGGATATTTCCTGCCGTTCAAACCCGACCAGACCAGCCCTTCCAACTTGCAAACCACCTTTGGCGCCGTCGTCATCGTTCTGGCACTCTGGATCATCTGGGCGGTCATCTTCCGCGGATTTGCCAAAGCCGACCCGGCCGAGACTTTGCTGAAACGCGCCGTCCGCTGGCTGTTGCGCGGCAGCATCCTTGAACTGCTCGTCGCCGTCCCCAGCCATGTCATCGTCCGCCGCCGCGGCGATTGCTGCGCGCCCGCCGGCACTTTCTGGGGCATTGCCACTGGCATCTCCATCATGCTGCTCTGCTTCGGCCCCGGCGTCTTCTTCCTGTTCGTCGAACGCTGCCGGCGGTTGCAACCCAAACCGCCGGGGGACAATCCGCCCCCGGTGTAGGGCAGCAGTCCTGCCTGCCGGTTCAAACGACTTTCCAGTCGTTCCCGGGAGCGCCAATTTCCGTCCGGCGAAATGTGCAGAAAACCCGCCGTTCATGCCGATCTGGAGATCGGCGCTCCACCGTTCTGCGGCGGGACCCGGGGCAGCATCAAGCAGCGCCCCGAAGGTCCGCCCGCAAAAAAATGCGCTTTTCTTTCGCCCATTCCGGCTTACTTTGCGCGGACGCAAATGGGCTTGAAACTGTTCAACACGTTGTCGCGCTCGGTCCAGGATTTTGCGCCGCTCGATCCCGCGGGCAAAACGGTGGGCCTGTATTGCTGCGGCCCGACCGTCTACGACTTCGCCCACATCGGCAACTGGCGCACGTTCGTCTTCGGCGATCTCGTCCGCCGCACCCTCGAATTCAAGGGCTGCACCGTCAGCCACGTGATGAACATCACGGACGTCGAGGACAAAATCATCAAACGCGTTCGGGAAACCAAAACGGCTCTCCGCGAATTCACCGGCCGGTATGAAGCCGCCTTCCGGGAGGATCTGGAAACGCTCGGCTGCCGCCCGCCGCATCACACCCCGCGCGCCACGGAACATATTCCCGAGATTATCGCTCTTATTGAAAAACTCATCCGACGCGGCATCGCGTATCGGGCGGCCGACGGTTCGGTCTATTTCGGCATCGACAAATACCGCAATTACGGCTGCACCTACGGCCAGTTGCTGAAATTGAACTTCGAGGAAATGCGCGCCGGCGAACGCGTCCGGAGCGACGAATACGCCAAGGAATCCATCGCCGATTTCGCGCTGTGGAAGGCGCGGGTGCCGGACGACGGCGATGTCTTCTGGCCCAGCCCGTGGGGCGAAGGCCGGCCCGGCTGGCACATCGAATGTTCGGCCATGAGCATGAAGGTGCTCGGGGAAAGTTTCGACCTGCACCTGGGCGGCGAGGACCTGGTTTTCCCCCATCACGAGGACGAAATCGCCCAGAGCGAAGGCGCCACCGGCAAACCGTTCGTCAAATATTGGCTGCACGGCGCGCACCTGCTCGTGGAAGGCAAAAAGATGAGCAAATCGCTCGGCAACTTTTTTACCCTGCGCGATCTGCTGGCCCGCGGGTTTACCGGCCGCGAAATCCGCTGCCTCCTCCTGGGAGCGCATTACCGCGAGACCTTCAATTTCACCCTCGATGGATTGTCCGGCGCGCGGTCCCAGTTGCAACGCATCGACGAATGCCTCGGCAAACTGCGCGAAGCGGCCGGGCCGACCGCCGGCCATACCCCTGGACCGGATCAACGATTCAGCGATTCAACGATTCAGCGATTCACGCAATCGCTGGACGACGACCTGAACATTTCCGCCGCGTGGGCGGCCGTGTTCGACTGGGTGCGTGATGCCAACCGGCGCCTGGCCGAACAAACCCTGAAACCGGTGGATGCCGCATCCGCTTTGGCGGCCTGGGACAAAATGGATTCCGTTCTGGGCATCGGCCGGCCCGGCGAAGTGGATGCCCCGGCGGAAATGATGGCGTTGCTCGAAGCTCGACAAATGGCGCGAAAGACGAAAGATTTCCAACGCGCCGACGCCATCCGGAACGAATTGAAGGCCAAAGGCTGGGTCATCGAAGATTCGCCCAAAGGCTCGAAGTTGAAAAAGATTTAAATTCGTGAAAAAACATTCGACATTCAACACCGAACACCCAACTTCGAAGTTCGTTCGGCGTTGGACGTTGAATGTTGAGCGTTGAGTGTTTCCAACGTTTGCATGAAAAGCACGTTCATCACGTTCGAAGGCACGGAAGGTTGCGGCAAATCGACACAGATCGAGCTGCTGGCCCAGCGGCTGCGCGCGCTCGGCCATCGCGTCCGCACTTTCCGCGAGCCGGGCGGAACTCCCATCGGCGAGGAAATCCGCCACACGCTCAAACACAGCAAGGCCAATGTCACCATGACATACGAGGCCGAATTGCTGCTGATGAACGCCAGCCGGGCCCAGCTCGTCCGCGAAACCATCCGCCCCGCGTTGGCGGTCGGCGAAATCGTCCTGTGCGACCGTTTCTACGATTCGACCACGGCCTACCAGGGTTATGGCCGCGGCCTGGACCTGGCGCTGGTCCAGAGCGTGATCGATTTCGCGGTGGGCGACACGCGGCCGGACCTGACGCTGCTGCTGCACGTGCCGCCGGAAGTCAGCGCCGAACGCCTCCGTTCACGCCAGTCCACGCTGCCTTTCGTCCGCGATCGGCTCGAGGAAGGCGACCGGCATTTCTTCGCCCGCGTCGCCCAGGGTTACGAAACCATCGCGGCGACCGAACCCGGCCGCGTCCGCGTGGTCGACGGCGCCGCCGCCGTCGAGGTGGTCTGCGAAAATATCTGGGAACTCGTCCGGCCGGTCCTGCCGCGGGTCGGCCGGTGGTGAACTCCTATCGGCGAACTCCGGCTTCACGGCTTCCGAATCGGCAGGACGGCCCTGCTGCGCCGCCTGGCCGAGCGGCAACTCGGCCCCACCAACAAACGGGACACGGCCGAGGCGTATTACCCAATGCCAAATTCGGACCCAGCCGCTGCCTCTACGTTCTTGCCGAATCGCCCGGACTGGTTCATGTTGGACGCGCGTTATGATTGAAAAAACCATCGGCGAGATTGAGGCAAAAATCCGCAACGCAGGAGCGGTCAGCGACGAGCACAAACGCGAATTGCTCCAGTTGCTTGGCACGCTCAAAGCCGAAGTCGGGTCCCTGGAAAAAACCCATGCCGAACAGGCCAACAGCATCGCCGGTTTCACCCAGGTCTCCACCCATGAAGCCACCCGCTCCGAGCAAAATCCCCAGCTGCTCGAACATTCCATCCAGGGATTGCGCTCGTCGGTGGACGGTTTCGAAAAATCCCACCCCAAACTCGTCCAGATCGTCAACGCCATCAGCAATACGCTGTCGAACCTGGGAATCTGACGGAATTTATGATTGATGATATATGATTTACGATTTCTCAGCGATCTCATCAATCATCAATCGTAAATCGCAAATCATAAATCTTCGCGTGGCTCCAGCTTCGCAATCGCCGCCATGATTTCGTCGGCCACCTGCTGGTAAATTTCCTTGAGCCGCGCCTTGGAACAGGTCTTCGCTTCGGCGCGCAGGGCCTCGAATTGCATTGGCCGGCCATACTTCACCGCCACCGGTTTGGGCCGGGGAAAAATGTGATGCCGGCCAAAAGCGTCGAACGTGCCGAACACCCGCACCGGGATGACCGGCGCGTCGGATTTGATCACCACCAGGCCGATGCCGGACCGTGCCGGCTGCAACCAGCCGTCTTGCGTGCGCGTGCCTTCGGGGAACAGAATGACTCCGCCCCCGGCGAGCAGCCGGTCGAGAATGGCCTTCAATCCTGCCGCGCCGCCGCCGTCGCGGTCAACCGGCACCGCCTGCCAGGAACGCAACAAGGCCCCGACGCCGGGAAACCGGAACAGGCTTTCGCGCGCCATGTAGTTGATGCCCCGCTTCAACCCCGAACCGACCAGCGGCGGATCGAGAAAGCTGGCGTGGTTCGACGCCAGGATCACGCCGCCGGTCAACGGCACCCGCTCGGCATTGATCACCTGCCAGCGGAAAAAAAACCGGTACATCGCACGAAACCCGAGCCAGGCAAGGCGGTAACTGAAATTCATAAATGACTAATTCCTAAACCCTAATGACTGAAGAATTTCCAAATGGGATTTCAGCAAAATCGGAGCGCCGAGCGCCGCCTTGGCGTAAGCGGATCAATTTTTCCCGGCGCCGAGACGGGGCTCGGCGCTCCGGTCGCCCAGTTTGCACGTTTTGCAGAAATCTCCAAATGACCAAATGACGAAAGTCGAGCCGCGCCATTCCATTCGGGTTTCGGATTTCTTTAATCATTCGGATTTGGGAATCAGTCATTTTGCGGCCGCCAGGCGGGCGCGGATTTCCTCCAGGATCAACCCGCTGGTCTGCTCCGAAGTCATCTGCGAGTTGTTGATGACCCGGGCGCCCAGGGCAATCATCAGCGGCGCCACCGCGCGCTGGCTGTCCCGTTTGTCGCGCGCCGCCAGATTTTCCTGGACGCCATCCGCCGCCCGGCGGCGCGAACGCTCTTCCAGCTGCGCGTCGAGGTAAAATTTGAAATCGGTTTCCGGAAAAACATTGGTGCCGATATCGCGGCCTTCCATGACCAGGTCGCCGAACTGGATGCATTCCCGCTGCTTTTTCTTCATCCATTCGCGCACCTTCGGCACGGCCGCCACGTGCGGCACGGCAGCGGCGGTTTCAGGCGTGCGGATTTCCGTTTCCGGAAAATATCCGTCCACCAGCAACCGCACCATCCGCAGGCCGTTGACCTCGACGCATTCCAGCTTCGTCTTCCATTTGCGACAGGCCGCGGCGACGGCTTTCGCATCCTCGACATTCACGCCGGCCTGGAGGCAATGCCAGGCCAGCGTGCGATACATGGCGCCGGTGTCGACGTAGATATAACCCAGCGCGCGGGCCACGAGTTTGGCGTTCGTGCTCTTGCCGCTTGCGCTCGTGCCGTCTATCGCTATGACAATCGGTTGTTTCATCAAATTTTTAACCGTAATCGTCTCTCGTCCTCGTCCTCGTCCTCGAATTATCTAACAAGCCGATTACGAGGACGAGGAGGAGGACGAGGACGATTTCAGTCGGCAAACAATTCGTCGTTCTCCAGCTTCCGTCCCGTTTTCGCGTCCAAAATCGTCGCGCCCAGGCCGTGCGGTGGCAGTGCGGCGAGTTTCTGGAAAAAGTTCGGGAACGTCTTTTTCACGCACGCCGGGTTTCTAATTTTTATGCCCGGCACTTTCAATCCCAAAACCGCAAAACACATCGCCATCCGATGGTCGTTGTAGGTCTCGATCTCCGCGCCGTGCAATGACGATGGATAAACCGTCAGCGTATCGCCTTCTTCGACGACCTTTGCGCCGCATTTGGTCAACTCGGTCCGCAGCGCGATGACCCGCTCGGTTTCCTGCACGCGTAGTCGGCCCAGGTGGGTAAAAATATTCTTGCCGCTTGTCATCGGCGCCATGGCGATGGCGGTCATGATGCTGTCAGCGAGATCCGATTGCCGCGAAATATTCAAGGGCATCATTTCGTTCAATAAAGCCGCTGCCACCGCCTGATTTTTCATCCAGTCGGAACCAAATTTCTCGGCTATTTCATCAAAGGCCGGCGAACCATAACCCGGACTGTTCAAAGCGATTCCGAACATGACAAAGGGAAAGTGTCGGTCGATCTGCCAGTCTGAAATCGGCCAATGGACGACGGAGACACTCAATCGACACGGGATTTCTCCCGCCTGGTGAACCTTTTCACCGCGTTCCAGTGCTCCGGCCGCCCAGAAATAACTTCCGCTCGAGGCGTCGGGCTCGATTTGAAATTTGCCGCCGCCATGCGGAAAAACCTCGACCATCTTCGACGTCATCGCCACGTACGGCGATTCCTCGGCATTTTCACCGACCACTTTGACTTCCCAGCCGCCGGTTTTGGCGCACAGCAGCAGCGCCGAGGCAAACTGCGAGCTTTCCTCGATGCTGACGGTGCATTTTCTTTCCTTTGTAGCAGCCGACGTGAGGAGGCTCTGATCCGTTTTTGAAGTTTGAGCCTCGTTACCTCGGCTGCTGCCGCCAAAAATTACCGCCGGCAGTTTGTCATTCGGCGAATCCACGCGATATCCCAGCTCACGCAAAGCCTTGAACAAGGCCGCCTGCGGCCGTTCGTGCATGCGCGGCACGCCGTGCAGCCGGTAAACGCCGCTGCCCAGACAGACGAACGCCGACAGAAACCGCGCCGCCGTGCCGGCGTTGCCCGCGAATAATTCCATCGGTTGCGATTCCGTCCCGCCCGGCGGCACCCGGCCGCCGTCGCCATAAACGGTAATGATCCGATTGCAAATTTCGTCGGGATCCGGCGCCACATTCACCATGAAACCGAGTTCCTGGAGGCACTCGACCATGATCTGCGTGTCCTCGCTCCACAACGCGCCCTGGAGTGTCACCTCGCCGTCCGCCAGCGCCGCCAGGATGAGCGCGCGGTTGGTGATGCTCTTCGATCCCGGCACGGTGATTTCCGCCCGCACCGGTTTTCCGAGAGGCACAATTTCAATTAAATCGGGCAATGACATTTTCGGTCGTCATGCATGTTGCGTATCACGTATCCCGTCCGGCAAGGAAGTGCATCATTCATTGCCGCTTGACGTAACACGCAACACGTAACACGCCACCTGTTTCACTCCGGCGAGCGCGAGGCGCAGGCGGCGCACCAGTCATCGCGAAGCCGCTTGGCCGTTTCAAAAAATTTCGCGACCGCTTTCGCGTCGCCCTTTTTCACCACGCGCCGGAATTTCTCCAGATCGGCCACGAACGCGTCCAGGGACCGGACCAGGTTTTTGCGGTTGGCCAGGGCGATGTCGCGCCACATTTCGGGCGAGCCGGACGCGATGCGCGTCGTGTCGCGGAATCCCGTGGCGCAGAGCGCGGTTTGCGCCTTCGGCCGGGCCGGGTTCAATACGTGGCCGGCCAGGGTGGCCGCCACCACATGCGGCAGGTGGCTCGACCGGCTCACCAGCGCATCATGAACGTCCGGCGCCAGCTCCAGCACCCGCGAGCCGACGGCGTCCCAGAATTGTTTCACCGTTTTCAAAGCATTGCGGTCGGTCTTCGGCGTCGGCGTGACCACGCAAACGGTGTTGGCGAACAGATCCGCCCGGGCGGCCCATACGCCGGTCTTTTCTGCGCCGGCCATCGGGTGACTGCCGACAAAATGCGCGCCGGCTTTGGCCACCAGCGATTCCAATTCCCGCACCACGCCGGCTTTGACGCTGCCGACATCGGTGACAATGGCGCCGCGCTTCAGGACCGGCAGCATCTCCTCGACGCGCGAACGCATTTGCGCGAGCGGAGTGCAAAGAATGACAAGATCGGCGTCCCGAACCGCCGCCGGCAAATCGGTCGTGGCCAAATCCACGGCGCCCGCCCGCTCACAATCCCTGCGGCTGGCGCGGCGGCGGACGAAACCGGCGGTCTCCCGCGCCAGTTTCCGGCGTTTGACCGCCAGCCCGAGCGACCCGCCCAGCAGACCGACGCCGATGATGGTGAGCTTCCGAAAATGCACGGCGGAAGCATAGAGATGGAAGATGGGGGATGGAAGATGGAAATGATGCGGGGTACGTGATACGTGATGCGTGAAATGGAAATCACGGATCACGGATCACGGATCACGTTTCTTTTTCGCGCATTGTACCGGCGGATTCAAAGCACGCCTCCATCACTTGCTGGGTTTTCAGCGACCACATCGGCCAGTCGTCGTTGAGCTTTCCGGAAAACACCTGGTCGGCAAAGTTGCGGAACATCCGCGTGTCCTGCGCGGTGGGATGGCCCTGCACCATGGGATCGACGCCGGGCGGACATTTCGCGCCGGCGGCGGCGACCAGCGTCACTTCCTTCCGGTTCACTTCGAATGCCGGTTCATAGCCGTTGAAAGGATGGACGAAATCAGGAATCTGCAGCCAGCCTTTTTCGCCGCTGACGGTCACGCGCTGTTGAAATGCCGTCAGGAACGAGCAATAAAAGTTCATGGAAACGTTGCCGTCAAAAACCAGGTCACCGGAAAATTCCGTCGGCGCCGGCGTGCGGCCGGAAGCCGGAGTGGACAACGACAGGATCCGGCCGGTGACCGTGTGCGGCATCTGCCAGTTCATCGCCCACAGCGCGAACCGGATGCAATACCAGCCGAGGTCGCCCAGGCAACCGGTGGGTTCGAGCCGGGCGTCCACCCGGATGTTGTCGCGGGGAAAATTGCCGATGCCGAAAAAACTGAACGTGGACGAAATCCGCCGGACCGGGCCGATGCTGTTGCCGTCGTCGAGCACCTGGCGAACGCGTGCCAGGCGCGGGCTGTGCATGAACATCACGCCGTCCATGAATTGCACCCGTTTTTCGCGGCAAACGGAAATCATCTCCTCCAGTTCGGCCACCGATGCGGCGCAGGGTTTTTCGCAAATGACGTGTTTGCCCGCTTCGGCGGCGCGCCGGACCCATTCCAGCCGCAAACCGGTCGGGAGCGGAATATACACGGCGTCGACGTTGCCGGCCGCAACCAGTTCCGCGTAGCTGCCCAGTGGTTCCGGCGCCGGATCGAACGGGTTTTCCCGCTGACATTCAGCGATGAACCGGCGGCTCCGCTCGGGATCGCGGCTGGCCACCGCGGCCACGGTACAGTTGCCGGAGTTGAAAACCGCCTTCCAGTTTTTCCGGCCGATGCCCGCCGTGCTTAAAAAGCCGATGCGCAATTTTTTGTTCATGATATTTGTTCGTTGCATCGTTGCATCGTTGCATCGTTGCATCGCAAAAATGGTTGAATCGGTTCAACGATTCACGATTCACGATTCAACGATTTTCCACTTTTCGCCGCCTCGGCCACCCGTTCCAGGATCACATCGGCGAGGTGCGGTTCGCTGCCGACGGCCGCCGAATACCAGACCCGTTTGCCGTTCTTTTCCGTCGGATTGCGCCACGTCGGCTGCCCGGCAGCCAGCCGTTGTCGCACGACGCGTTTGGCCTCGCCCAGCAGCACCGGAATATCCTCCCGGGTATGGAGGCCGTCGCTGATGAAAAACGGCACCACCACCAGGTTCTTCGTCCGCGCCAGTGCGTAAGCATCGGCAATGCGGGGCGATTCCTCCAGATAAATCGCCTGGACCTCGCCGTACCGGTTCATCGCCCGCAGCCGTTCCACCTGCTGCTCGACGGCTTTCCGGGAATTTTCATTTTTTCCCGTGCCGTGGCCGGCAAGGAACAGCGTGACGTCCGGTGGCCGCGGCGCGCGCGGAAAGGGAAATTGTTCGAGCACGCCCTGCGCCCGGGCCAGGATGACATTGGTCATGCTTTCGTGGGTACCGACGGGTTGGCAGTAGAACCACGTACATGATGCGTGATGCGCGACGCGGGATTCATCAAAACCGAGTTCGCGCGGGATGACGTCATCGCTGAAATAGCCGTCGCTGATGAACAACGGCGCGATGAAGACGCGCGGGGCGGAAATTTCCGCCAGCACCGATTTGATTTGGGGATCCTGCTTCCAGAACGCCTCGCGGACGCCGGCGAACAGCCGGCGACGGCGCAATTCCGCCGCGTGCCGGTAAACCGGCGCCGCGGAATCGGCATTTTGTGTCGTGCCATGGCCCAATACCACGAGCACGGCATCGCAAAATTGACCACCATTCACGCCTCAAGGGTTAGCCCAGCCATTCGCCGACCGCAAGCCGCTGAAAATAAGATAGGGACGGCGCGCTGCGCTGTCCGGACGCCGCAGCGCGGCGTCCCTACCCCCACCACGACGCTCTCTTCCATTGAAACCTTTTGACTTCCCAGGCGTCTTAAGGTCAAATTGTTCGCGAAATTAAATAAATCCATGAAAAACCTGCATTCCCTGAAACTGACCGTTGCGATCCTGACCGGCGCGTTTGGCCTGGCGGCTGCGGCTCTGGCTGATGATGCGCAACCGGCAGCGGCGGCCGCCGCTCAATTGCCGCCGGCCTCGACGAAAACCGGCGTCACGTTTGCCACGGACATTAAACCCATCTTCGACGCGTCCTGCGTCAAATGTCACAGTGGTGAAAAGCCCAAGGCCCACCTGAAGCTGGACACGCTGGAAGGTGCGCTCAAGGGCAGCAAGGACGGCAAAATCCTGACTCCCGGCGACAGCGCCAACAGTTTCGTCGTCAAATGCGTCGCGCATCTGACCGACGACCATGATTCCTGGATGCCGCCGCCGCACAACAAGGCGAACATCGGTCCGCTCGCCGCCGACCAGATCGGTTTGATCCGGGCCTGGATCGATCAGGGGGCCAAATAAGTGACCGGTGGCAAGTGACAGGTGACACGAATTGCCACCGGTTGTTGCTGCTGATTTCAAACTGGCGCTGTTGGAAACGACGGCGCCATTTTTATTGGGCCAGCGGCACGAGCGGCGCGCGTTTTTGTTCCCGCCATTTTTGTTGTTCGCGCAGCAGTTCCACTTTTTCCGCTTCGGACGTCTCCGGCCGGCTGGCGCGCTGGAGGGACGCGGTGATCTGCCGGTCGAAAAATTGATTGCGCAGGAAGGTGGCGATGTCGGCCAGTTGCCGGTCCGGATTCGGAATCTTGCGGTTTTCGGCCACCGCCTCGGTGACCAGCGCCCGCATTTCCGCCGATTCACAATCGTCCAGAAGTGCGGCCACGTTCTTCCAGGTTTCCCGGGTCTGTGCCGCCAGCCGTTGCGCGACGAGTTGCCGGACCCCGGAATGGGAAATCCAGTTCACGTCCAGATGCAGCGCCGCCCACGCAGCCAGGTCATCATGCAGCAGCAGCAGTTTCAGCAGCCAGAATTCCTTGTCCGACGGCCGGTCCAGGGTTTCGAGTTCGGCGTCCAGGGTCGAATCGTCCGGCGCAGAATCCGGCGCCTTGAACCCGGAACCCTGAACTTTGAACCGGGAAAACTCCGTCCGGACCGCTTCCGGCGAAACACCCAGGCGCAATGCCGTCTTCTGCGCGTATTTGTCCAACAGCACCTTGTTGCCGGTCTTGTGGACGGCTTCGGCCATGCCGCGCAAAACGGCATTCCGGCCTTTGTCGCTGTTCACATCGTCCAGTCGGCACAGCCGGTTCAGGTAATAATCAAAAAAACCCTCGGCGTTTTCAACGAGCCGGCGGAAGGCATCGCCGCCGTTGGCTTTGATGAAACTGTCCGGGTCATGCGGCGCCGGCACCACGGCCACGCGCACGGCGAGGCCGGACGCCAGCAGGTGATCGAGCGACCGGACGGCGGCGTTCTGGCCGGCCTCATCGGAATCGAAACAAAGCACCACTTCATCCACGTACCGTTTGAGAATGCGCGCATGCTGGTCGGTGAACGCGGTGCCCTGCGGGGCGACGATGTTCTGCACGCCGGCCGTGAAACAGGCGATCAAATCCAACTGGCCTTCGCAGACGATGGCAAATCCGGCGTCGAGAATGGCGCGTTTGGATTTATCGAGCCCGAAAAACACGCGGCTCTTGGTAAAGATGGGAGTCTCGGGCGAATTGACGTACTTGGCGGTTTTTTCGTCGCCGGCCAGCACGCGTCCGCTGAACCCGATCACTTTGCCCTGCTCGTCACAAATCGGAAAGATCAGCCGGCCGCGAAACCGGTCGTAAAAATGGTCGGCGCCTTCCTTGCGCAGGATCAAACCGGCTTTCTCGACCAGGGCCGGGTCATATTCTTTGCTCTTGGCCCAGTTGACGGTGTCGTCCCAGGCGTCCGGGGCGGCGCCGAGGCGAAATTGTTTCACGGCATCGGCGGACACGCCGCGTTTGGCGAGGTAATCGCGGGCGAGCTGGCCGGCGGCCTCGTTGGCCAGGCAATTCTCCCAGCGCCGGGCAATCTGTTCATGGATTTCGAGCAACTGTTCCTTGATGTGGCGCGACTGCTGTTCGGCCGGCGTCGAATCGAACTCCAGCGGTATTTTCGCGCGCTCCGCCAGCCGCCGGACGGCGTCCATGAACCCGATATTTTCGTATTCCTTGACGAAGGTGAACACGTCGCCGCCTTTGTGGCAGCCGAAACAATGAAAAATCTGGCGATGCGGATTGACGTTGAAGCTCGGGGTCTTTTCCTTGTGAAAGGGACAGAGGGCGACGAAGTTGGCGCCGGCTTTTTTCAGCGGCAGGTAGGACCCGATGATATCGACGATATCGCTGGCGGCGCGGATGCGCTCGCGGGTTGCAGGTGACAGCGTGCCGGCCATAGTGTCCGGCGGCAGGCTACACTTATTTTTTACTGTTGGCCATCGCCGGTTTTGGGGCCGGCTTCGGCGCCGGCTTCGGTTCGGTGCCGGCGGGAACGGTTTGAACCAGGATCGGCGCCAGATAATCCTTGATGTAGGGACCGGTAAAGGACCGTTTGAACACGGATTCCTGGATGGTCTGCAAATCGGGGAAATAATTGCCGCTGTACATGCCGCCGCCGAACCAGCGTTTGACGTAGGCTTCGTGGGCCTGGATATCGGCTTCGGTGTAATGAGGCGCATTCAGCAGGGCGAGGACCACGAGCAACATGCAGCTGAACCGGACCATGCCCGATATCATGCCCAGATAATATTCGCCGTTGCCAAAAAAGTTGTGTTCCACCTCGCGGGAAGTGGTCATTTGTTTAATGACCATAAACAGGACCCAGACGAGAAAGGCCAGCGTCAGGTAGCCCAGGACGTAACTGGCGGCTTTGCTGAGGCCGGCGGAGTTGAGCAATAATTTCGCCACCAGGGGATAAAAAAAGCCGGCCACCAGAACCAGGGTGACCCATTTCATCAGCGGCAGAAATTCATTGGACATCCCCTGTTTGCGTCCCATGAACACGCCAAAAATCAACAGCCCCAGGATCAACCCGTCAAACCAGTTGACCGGCAGATTATCGAGCGCCAGATTTTGTATAGCCATCGCAATCATAATCGCTAAAGACGTCGGGGTTGACCTTCCGGTTCATACCACCAACCGGTAGACAGCCCGTTTCATGCCAATTTTTCAGGAAAAAAGGACCGAAAAGCCGCGGAATTACAGGTCTATGATAGTGTCAGTCCGGCTCGAATCACGCGAGGCGTTTGGACTGCGGCGCTTGAGTGCCGCTTTCATTGGCCGGACCCAGCCCGACAGCGGTCAGGGAGGATTGGACGAAAGCCAGAACTGGATATCCGGGCCCTTCGGATTGCGCGGGTCCAGTTCCAGGACCTTGAGATACTGCTGCCGCGCCTGGGCCGGGTCGTACAACTGCTGCGCGTAGATGTTCCCCAGTGCCAGGTGGGCGCGGACATCATCGGGCCGGTCCGCCAGGATTTTTTTCAGCTCATTCACCGCGTCGGTCACATAGCCGGCCGCTTTGAGCGCCAGCGCAAAATTGTACCGGGCATCGGCCGATTCCGGCTGGATGGCCAGCGCCATTTCGTACGAGGTGAGCGACTGGCTGTAATCGCGGAGTCTGTAGGCCATGACACCGCAGTTGTACTGGGCTTCAAACCAGGCCGGGTCCGACTCGGCCGCCTGCCGGTAAGCCTGGAGCGCGTCCTGCCAGCGCGAATCCTGCTCATACCCGCGGGCCTGGTTGAAGGCATTCTGGGCTCCGGACCGGTCACCCGCCGCCGGTTTGCGCGGCGAAATATACAGGTAACGCGGAAACGTCGGCGCCGACGGCTGGGTGCTCCGACTCGAACGCGGGGACGGCGTGGGCGTCGCCGGAGACGGCGCCGATGCGGCGGCCGTGTAACTGGCCGGCCCCAGCGGCGTCACGGGGACATGGCTGTGAGTTGATGCCGGTGGCGGTGGTGGCGGCGGCGATGCCGGGGTGGTTGCAGCCGGCGCAGGAGGATTTTCCGGCTCCGACGAACGAAACCAGTTCAAGGGATTCAATTTGCTCCCGGCCGGAGGTTTGGCCGGAGCCGATTCCGGCGGCGGCCACGGTTGGGAACCGATGATGACCGGTTCGGGCGCCACTTTCACCACCTGCGCCTGGCCCGGCGGAGGCGGGCCGGGACGCGGCGGGTTTTGAGCAGCCCGCGCCACTGCCTGGGTCCGCACCAACCCGGGCACATGCGCCGGAGGCGGGGGCGATGAGGAACGGCTTTCAGTTGTCGGGGCCGCAGCCGCCGGCACCGGCGGAGGCGGCTCGAGACTGTTGACCAGGTTGTTCACGTCGTCCCAGTTGGCCGGCCGCGGCTTGAGCGCCAGATAAGTCCGGTAACTTTGCAATGCCAGCGCGTTGTCGTGCAGGTATTGCTGGGCCACGACACCCAGGTTCAGCCAGGCGGGCCCGAAATCGGGTTTTTTGGTGGTGGCGGCGGTAAAAAATTGGGCGGCGTCACGCGGATTCCGGCGTTCGACCCGCGCCATTCCCAGGCCGTTCAGGGCTTCGGCATTGTCGGGGCTCAGGTAGAGTACGGTGCTGAAGCTTTTTTCCGCGGCGGCGACATCGTGCGCCTGCAGTTGGGCCAGGCCGAGTTTCAGCCAGCCTTCCGGCGCTTTGCTGCGGCGCAGGGTGTAGGCGGTAAATTCGCTTTGAGCGGCGTCGGGCTTGTTTTGTTCCAGCCACAGGCACCCGAGATTGTAGTGCGCCTCCATCAAATCGCGATCCAGGGCCAGCGCCCGCTGGTAGGCCGTCGCCGCATCGCCCGGCTGGCCCGCGTACTGGCACGCCACGCCGAGATAATTCCACGCCTGCGCATTGGTGGCCATGAGCGACGTGGCGGTTTTGAGCTGCGTCACTGCATCCGCATAGTCGCCGCGTTCGATCAGCCGCTTGCCCTTGAGCAACGCGCGGGGACCGGACGGCGAACATCCCGCCGCCAGAAGGACGACCATTAAAAAAACAAAAAGATGGAGGTGGAAAACGGAAGATGGAAGATGGGAAACGGCCCGGCACCGAAAAACTCCATATTCCATCTTCCATCCTCTATGCTCGCTTTGCGCATTTTTTATGGCCAGCATCTGTGCTGGTGGTAGCATCCACGCCCGAAAGTGTCAAGAAACGCGCAATTTCAATTTGTCCGGACGGCCGGCCAACTGACCCTGGCCGCCCTGATCAGTCTGGCCGCCCGGCCCGGCTGCGCCGCCGATCTGTTCAATCATTCTTTCAATCCCAACGCCGAGACGCGGGTGGTCACGGTTGAAAATCCGGGTGCGATTTCCGATTTTCAACCCGACCCGGATGCGGTGCAGAGGATGGTCGAGCGCGGTCTGACCAATTTTACCGGCCAGGCCACGTTGAACGCCGCCTGGCGCAGCCTGGTCTCGACGCAGGATGTGGTTGGCCTGAAGGTATTTTCCGCCCCGGGCCAGCTCAGCGGCACCCGTCCGGTCGTTGTGGCGGCGGTGGTTCATGGATTGATCGCCGCCGGCGTGCCGCCGCAACATATTATTATCTGGGACAAGCAGGAGGATGACCTGCGGGCGGCGGGATTCTTCAAGCTCGGCGCACAGCTCGGCGTGCGGGTGGCGGGCGCCGCGGAGGCGGGTTATGATCCGACCAATTTTTACCAGCCCGATACCGCCATCATCGGCAATCTCGTCTGGGGCGACCTGGAATTCGGCCGGAAAGGAGAAGGTGTCGGCCGCCGGTCGTTTGTGTCCAAACTGGTTTCGCGCCAGATCACCCGGATCATCAGCATTACTCCGCTGTTGAACCAGGAATACGCCGGGGTTTGCGGGCATCTGTACAGCCTAGCCCTGGGCAGCGTGGACAATACCTTGCGGTTTGCCGGCGATCCCGGGCGGCTGGCAACGGCGGTGCCGGAAATTTATGCCCTGCCCCTGCTGGGCGACCGCGTGGCGCTCAATATCACCGATGCCCTCATCGGCCAGTACGAAGGCGGCACGCGCAGCCTGCTGCATTATTCCTCGGTGCTGAACCAGCTGTGGTTCAGCCGCGATCCGGTGGCGCTCGACACGCTGGCCATCAAGGAACTGGACCGCGAACGCCGCGCGCTGAACGCGCCGGAATTCAAGCTGAACCTGGAACTCTACGCCAACGCCAACCTGCTCCAACTGGGAATAAATGATCCGGCGAAAATCCGCGTGGAAAAACTGCGCCAGTTGAATTGAGCAAACGGACCGCGGCTGTCCCAGCCGCAGCGGCTTGATGCGCAAAGGGACGACCCTATGCAGATGGAGACTCTTCGCGTTGGCAGGCGCTGCGGCTGGGACAGCCGCGGTCCGGAGTCAGAAAGGCCAGTTGATGCCGGCGGTGATGTAGATCTGGCCGCCGAGGTTCAATTGGGCTTCCCGGCCGCCACCGCTGATCTTGGCATTGCCCAGCGGCATGTATTGTGCGCCGATGAAGAGATCGCCGTTGTCCACCAGATGATACATCAACGTGGCGTTCGCGTATCCTCCATACACCACGTCGGTCCCGCTGACGCGGCCTTTGCTGGTCACCACGACATCACCGCTGAGGAGATGCTCGGTGATGGTTTCATTAAAATTCATGTGGCCCGTCACGATGCCGACAGCCGGGCCGGCGCCGGCCGAGAGACCGAAGTACTGGCCCAGTTCCCAATAGGCTGACGGTCCAAGCCGGAGAGTATAAAGGATGACATCCAGATCGCGCTTACCGGTGATATCACCCGGCACCTGATCGGTCGAGGTTGAAACCGGCGTGCTGGGAATGGCAAATCCGGAAGACGGTCCGCCACGGTAACCGGGCTGGGGAAACACATTCAGACTGCCAACAGTGTCAACTTGGCTGGTGTCAAACGCGAAAATGTTACGATTGACGTTACCCGATGCGGAAAAATTATCGGTAATCTGGATGGGAAGCAGGCCGAAACCGAAATCCCAGCCGATGCGCGTCCGGCCCCAATCCCAGATTTCTCCGCCGTATTCCGCCTCGAATCCGGCATAAGCGGAATCGCCGCCCTGCGAACCGGTACCGGCGCCGGAAGTGGGTGCAAAGGAAGTGGCCTGGTGCATCAGCAACTGATGCGTGACCGCATTATACTGGGAGGAATCGTTGTAACCGTAATCACCGGTAAACAGCCCGGAACTCGACGGATGAAGATACCCGTCGTCATAATTTCCCGGGCCTTTGCTGGAAAGTGACAACGAGCTTTTCAGGTTGAAATTGGCGCTGATATTCAATCCGACCAGCGCGCCGACGCGGAAATGGCGCGTCCACTCGTCATCCGCAGGAGGATTTTGCAGCAGAGATCCGTTGTCCCAATTTCCCGGGGCCGGTTGAAACTGTTGTGCCTGGCTATCGGGAGGAATCGCGACCGGCGCATTCGGATTGGGATTCTGATCCGGCGGCTGTGATTGGGCGGAAGCGCCGAGCGCCAGGCCGGCGAAACAAAAAGACAGGCACCAGGAAAAAAAATCACCGGTGGGGCGATAACCGGGACGTTTGGAGGAAAAGGTTGGCATGGTCTAGGGACCCAGAAAAACGCGGTAGAATCGCACGGGCGTGTTGGTCGGATGACTGATGGTTTCCGGCGGTCCGTAGTCAATCCAGGCCGTAAAATTGGCCGGGGTCATCGAAATCGGCTGCGCCACCATCCAGTTGGTCAGATTGGAACTATATTCCACGGTGAAATTTCGGTTGGTATAAGATGAGAATTCGAGAAATTCACCCCCAGAAGTCATCTTGGCCATCAGCACAATGTTGGTCGGAATCAGACCGCTCGCGGGCGGGCTCAAATCGGGCATGGTCACCCCGTCGGCCCGCATCTGCGAATTGGTAAAGCGAAACGTCAGTTGCGCCGGATAGTATTGAAATACCAGATTCGCGCTCTGGCCGGCTGCCAAAGGAGCGGCATAGGTCACAAATGGATCGCCGTTGTTCGTCCCGGTTGCGTTGGACAACCAGTTGGTGGCGGTTAATCCCATCACAGCCACCCGCGCCGAAGGCATCGTAGCCGGCCCGGCATTCGAAACGACAATGTTCTGTTCCAACCGGTTGATCAATTGGTTGTATTTCTGGGTGGATACAATCGTGGCCGTCACCTGGCCGGGATTGGACAGGAAATTGGACACCGCCACGGTGATGCTGGCCGAGATATTGGTCGGGTTGGGCACGGCCACACCGTTTGTGCTGAGCACGGATGAAAACGTCAGCGAGCCCGCATTGGTCGGCTGGATGGTCAATTGGAAATTCCGGACCGCCTGATTCGTCAACGTGCCCAGATTAAAGATGACATTGCTCTTTTGAACGCTGACCGAGAAGGTTTTGTTGGAGGGCGAGACGAATTTGAATCCCACATTCGGCGGCAGCATGTTGGTCAGGAACAGGCCCGGCGCATCGGACGGCCCCAGGTTGGTGACGTCGACGCTGTAAACCATCCAGTCGTTGGAGAAAACCTGCGCCGTCGGGCCGCTCATGGCCACCATCAGTCCGGCGATCGGTACCGGGTTGGTGGACTGGGTGGAAAAGACGAGGGGAGTGCCGGAAATGACGCCGTTCGTAGTGACGGTCACGGTATTGGTCAGGGATTGGGCGACGGTCGGCATGGCGTTGATGCCCATTTGGGCCGTCCCGTTGTTGGTGACCGTGCCCACGTTGAAAATGACGTTCTGACCGATATTCGTATACGAATACGGCACCAGGCCGAAGGAAACACCCTGAAACTGGACAAACGGCGACAACGTATTGGTCACCATCACGGTCACCGACCCGCCGGACTGGTTGGTCAGGTTAATCGTATACGACAGCGTATTGCTGACCCCGATCGGGTTGGAAGAAACCGTGACGGTAAAGGGAATCGTCTGCGCCTCGAGCCGGCTGACAACCACCATCAACCCCAGGACGATCAACAAAATGGGCCGTAAACCGGAAAAAAACCTCATGATAAAAAACCGCATCAAATTGTGTTTCCGAATTTAAACAATGACAAGGTGGAAAAGTTTCAATGCCATGGCAATATTTGTTTCGTATCAAATACCCTTATTGCCTAGGCATAAACCTCTAATCTCCGTGCTTCGGGAGGTCATTTCGACCCTGAAATTTCAGGTGTGCCAACGGACAAACCTGATCGCAGGATGACTTTAAATCCGCACCGCACCGTTCACCGGGCGGGCACTTCTTTTTGTCGCGCCGCTTTGGCCCGTTCAATCGCCTCTTTCTGACGGGCCAGGCAGTCCGGACAGATGCCGTGAGTCGTGGGGGTGTCAAATCCCTGCTCCATGAATTGTTCCAGCTTCATCCATTCCCCCTTGTAGTCAATGCGCCGGCACCAGGCGCATACCCGCATGAAATCTTCCAGATGCTGCACGCGGCTCAACAATCGCCGCGTCGAATTGCTCACCAGCAGCCAGACGGCCAGAAACAGCAGCATCTCCAGCGTCGGCCGGCGATAGACGAAGTCAAACGGGTGGTTGGAAAAAATCAGCGACGGCAATCTAAGCAGTTCATCCAGGTAACACAGGACGATGACCGCCAGAAATCCGAGGTTTTGATACAATACAATCTTGGTCAGGCGCGAATTTATTTGCATAACATCAGGCCGAAACAGCTTGCGGGTGGCCCGCCGGCAATTTTCCGGACGATCTCCTCCTTCGTCCTGTCACCTCCAGTCGCCCCGCTTCGGTATCGGACCCGAAATAGACCGCATAAAATGTGCCCACCGATTTGGGGGCGCCGCGGCCGGGCAATTTGCAAGATTCCGCCGCGAATAAACCTTTCCGGTATTGTATCATTTTGAAACTAAATAAATTTTTTACAACTTGCAGAATTTGCAATTTAGGCCCAAATTCAACTCATGCCTAGCCGCGCAAGCAGAAAAACGATTTTGAACGAAATGGAGAAAACAAACTCGCTGGCTGCTCATATTGTGGCACAGACGACCGGAGAGCCAATCCCACAACCCGCCAAAAATCCATTCGCCGTTGCGTTGGGCAAGCTTGGGGCGAGTAAGGGTGGCATTGCTAGGCGGGAGGCTCTTTCCGCTCGACAGCGGGCGGTAATTGCGAAGCGGGCTGCTGTTGCACGGTGGAAGAAGGAGCGCTGATGGCCTGCTTCTGTTCTTCTTGTTTCTGCCATGCGTGGTATTTCCGCAAGGATGGGAGGTTTGTTCCAACTGCTTCATCAATTAAACCCAACCAAAGGGCTTCGCGAGCTTGAAACGTATATTCACCTTCTTGCAGTAGTCGGCACATAGAGACGACCAAATACCAGAACGGGAAAAGCTTAGGAGATGATACATCGATCAAGTATTTGTTTCGTGCGGCATTATCGGTTTCTGGGATTTTATTAAATGCTGCCTCTTCCCCTTCATTAAAGAAAACAGCCCCAAAATTCCGACAGACACTTGCCAGCCGCTTTCTGTATTGGCCGCTAAAATAATCTTTAACTTGAATAAAATCCTCTTGAATTGTCAAAATATGCTCTACAGAAAACTGATCAGTGGCTGGTAAGGCTTGGCGGGTCTCCCAATCTACAATCTGTTTTAATATCTCTGCCTCCGCCTTTAATCCAGTCACCTTCTTTTTTACCATCTTCTTTCGGATGTGGGCAATTATCTGGCTGACCTTATTCTGCCGCTTTAGCACCAAATCCACCAGCACCTGGTTATCTTTGCGTAAATTTTCTTTAATTTTTTGGAGCAGCGTTTCTGGGGCAGAAACGATAGATTTCATAACGGCCTGCTCCGATCCCCCTTCGGTTGGCATCATTGTTGCCAGGAAAACCAATCGCCTAAACATCTGTCCAGCCAATCGCAATGCAAATCGCTCATTGTCCGCTCGAAGGCTTTCAGCGACGACGGGAACATCTTCCAAAGTTAATTGGGGACGCATGTGCCTTATTCCGTGGCAAAGAATCTGGCTGCCTTTATAGGCGATGGCATAATCCCCGGCCGATAAAATATCCGCAGCAGCACTAGCCGCCGTTGAAACGCAAACGGTAGTCAATAGACACTGCTTTCCATTTTGATTTGGGGCACGAATCTGATTTATCAATTCGTCAGCAACATCCGTGCGACCTCCGGGACTATCGATGAAAAGGCAAATTGGGTCTGTGCTGGAAAGGCGAAGTCGGATAATTTCCGGTAAAAGGCGGTAGTAGGCTTCCCAATTAATTTCGGTGGTGAGGAAGATTCCCCTTTCCGAACTTTCAAATTCAAACTTGTCTGTAGCTACGCTCAATTCACCCCTCGCCAGATTTCCGAGACTCCGCTTCTGATGGTTCTTCGTTTGGCTTGGTATTATTTAGGGCAGTTTGTTTGCCATATTCGATCAATTCTTGGCGAGTTCCAATGGGGAAAAATGAACAAATTGTAACACTGGTATTGCCCTCATCGCACTCGTTACGCTCGATGGGTTCAGCGATTATACGGCTACGAATCGGATGACGCATCCGAAGGACCTTCGGTTTTTTGCGGCGCTGTGTCAAGAGCCTTTTCCCTATTTTTTTCATATTTTTAGTTGACTGCTTGCCCGGGCAAGCATACATTGGTGTTATGAATAAATTGAACACCGTTAAACGCGCTCAAATCCTCCGTTGCTTGGTTGAGGGTAACAGCATACGTGCCACGTCTCGGCTGACGGACACGGCGATAAATAGTGTTGTAAAGCTCCTGATTGATGCCGGTCGCGTTTGCTCTGCCCACCAGGACAAGGCACTTCGCAATCTGAAATGCCGCAGATTGCAATGTGATGAAATTTGGTCGTTTGTCGGCTGTAAAGAAAAGAACGCTACGCCGGAGCATAAGGCGAAAGGGCATGGCGACATTTGGACATGGACGGCAATTGATGCTGAAACGAAACTCGTGCCGTGCTGGTATATCGGCACACGAGATGCGGGTGCGGCCTACCACTTCATCCATGATTTGAAAGACCGACTTGCAAACCGTGTGCAATTGACCACGGACGGCCATAAGGCGTATTTGAATGCGGTTGAAGACGCTTTTGGTGCAGAGGTTGATTACGCGATGCTGGTTAAAATCTACGGCAATGAGCAGCAATCCAGTGAGGTGCGGTACAGTCCAGCAATCTGCATGGGTGCAAAGCGAACGCCGATCATCGGGACGCCTGACCATGCGCACGTTTCGACAAGCATTTGTGAACGTCAAAATCTCACAATGCGGATGTCCATGCGCCGCTTCACAAGGCTGACAAACGGCTACTCGAAAAAGCTGGAAAATTTGGAACACAACGTCGCGCTATATTTTATGAACTACAATTTTTGCCGTATCCATCATACGCTCCGAGTCACGCCAGCGATGGAGGCGGGCGTTACTGACCATGTATGGTCTTTGGAAGAAGTTGTAGCATTGATTGACAAGAACCAGAGTGACAATCAGGCAAAACCCGCACTTGCGGCTTAATTGGAATTTCAAAATGATACAATACCACCTTTCCGGTCAGGCTGACATGGGACATACTGGCGGGGATTCCTGTGAAAACGTTTGCCATGGTTGTTATCATCCTGGCGATCCTGACGGCGCTGAGGTTCCTGACCGCCACTTCGCACATTGCCCAGGCCGGACCGGACATCCGGAAATTGACGAACGGAATACCCTTCACTTTTACCGATTCGAACGGGGTAAAATATACCGTGCGGATCGGCGGAGTCAGAATAAACGGCACCAATATTGTCATCACCAACTTCACCCTCCAGGCCCGATCGGCTGACAGCCATCGCGCCGCGCCGCCAATCAACCAACCCTCAAATTAAGTCCCATGGAAAAAACCTCCCCTTCCCTCGGCTACGTAATTCTGTACGTCAACAACGTGGCGGCCAGTCTGGTCTTTTACGAAAAAGCCTTTGGGCTCACCCGGCGCTTTTTTCATGAGGAGCATGGCAAAGCTTACGGCGAACTGGAAACCGGCGTCACCCGGCTGGCCTTCGCCACCACGGCGCTCGCCCGGGAACACCTGAAACAGGAAATCGTCGCCGCCGATCCCGGCAAACCGCCGTTGGGACTGGAAATTGCCCTGACGACGCCGGACGTGGCAGCGCTGTTCAAGCGCGCCGTCGGCGCCGGGGCCACTGCCGTGAGCGAACCCGAGACCAAGCCGTGGGGCCAGACCGTGGCCTATGTCCGCGACCCGGCCGGTTTCCTGGTGGAACTCTGCACCCCCTTGCCGTAAACTGGTTTCCAACTCAGCCCAAAAATCACTATGAAAATGTTATTCTGGTTCAATCTGCTCCTCGCCGCCGGTTCGCTGCTCGTGGCCGAAACCGCCGAAGCGAAACTGACCGTGGGCGATCCCGCGCCGAAATTGCAAACGGGAAAATGGGTCCAGGGCGATCCGGTGACCGCCTTTGACAGCAAACACGTTTATATCGTCGAGTTCTGGGCCACCTGGTGCGGACCCTGCCGCGCTTCCATTCCGCATCTCAACGAACTCTACCAGAAATTCAAGGACCGTGGCCTGATCGCCATCGGCCAGGATGTCTGGGAACAAAATGACAGCGGCGTGGAGCCGTTTGTCAAAAAAATGGGCGACAAAATGACCTACCGCGTCGCGCTCGACGACAAGAGCCAGGAAAAGGACGGCTGGATGGCCGTCAACTGGATGAAAGCCGCCGAACAAAACGGCATCCCCACCGCGTTCATCGTCGATCAACAGGGCCGGATCGCCTGGATCGGGCATCCCATGATGCTGGATGAAAAGCTGCTGGAGAAAATTATGGCCGGCAAATTCGATACCGCCGCGTATGCCGCCGAGTACGACAAGGAACAGCAGGAGCAAAAACAACGCAGCGACCAGTATCAGAAACTCCGACAGGCCATGCAGGACAAGGATTGGAATGCCGCCGAGGCGACCCTCACCGAAATAGAAAAAACCGCGCCGGCCCCCATGCGTCTCCAGTTTACTCCCATTCGCATGCAAATCCTGTTTGGCCGGGGAGACACCAACGGCGCCTATCGCCTCGCCGAATCCACCGGCGACGCCAATCCGGACAACATCGGCCTGCAGAATGAACTGGCCTGGATGCTGGTCGTCAACCCCGGCACCGGCGCGCATGGGCTCGCCCTGGCGGAAAAATTCGCGGACCGCGCCAACACCACCTCCGGCGGCAAGGAACCGGCCATTCTCGATACCCTCGCCCGGGCCCAGTTCCGGAACGGTAAACAAAAAGAAGCCGTTGCCACCCAGCAAAAAGCGGTGGACGCCGCAACCGACGATACCCAAAAAGCCGCCCTGCAAAAAACCCTGGCCGATTACCAGGCCGGCAAACTGCCGGACGCCCGGTAAGACGGCAACCCGGCCCTATCGGTGAAATTCGGAAACCGGTGGGAATACTTGGTAGGGACGCCGCGCAGCGCGCTGTCCCTACCTGTTGAAAGACGTTCCACCACCCGAATACCGCCCGTCTTGACCGGCGGTTAAAGCTACCCCATCCTTTGGCCACCGCCCGTGAATACCCAGGCCATCACTCTTTTTTACGCCGGCATGCTGGCCCAGGCGATTTTCCTGCTGCTCGGCCAGATGAGCTTCAAAGACGCGGGCATCCTTCTGATCTGCCTCGCCGGTTCGCTGGCGGGTTTCATCCCCGGAAAACACGAGCACCACTTCGACCTGTCCAACCATTGGTTTCCCGTGGCCTGCATCTTTGCCATCGCCTACGCCGTCTTCTTCAAAAAGAAAATCCTCGAACACATCGACAAGGAAATTCTGATGGTCTGGACGGTCGTCGGACTTTATACCGCCCTGCAAACGCCGTTCATCATTGAACATCCGCCGCTGCTGATCCTGATCGCCGTGCTGTGCCTCATCGCCATCGCCAATGCATTCGCCGGTTTCGATTCGGCGTACGGCTGGCAGGTTTATTTTTACATCTGGTTCCTGTGCATCCTCATCAGCCTGCTGGTTTCGCAGTTCGCCTTTTCCTCGATGTTTTCCATCTTCGGCCACGGCTCCGTCCCGGCCGAACCGTTCGCCATGTTTGTGCTCGGCATGTCGTTTCTTTACCTGGTCGCCAACGTCTGGTACGTGATCGAACTCATCCCCATCCCCGGCAAACACCAGTCGCTCGACGAACGGCTGGAAGAGGTGGAGGAAGCCATGGACGACCTGGTGCAGGATTACGACGCCCGCTCGGCCCCGCTCTGGAAAACAGCGCTGCTGCTCGGCATCACGGTGGTCTTGCTGGCCGCCAACTGTTTCGGCCGGTTCGTGAACGACGCCACCCTGGTTCCGATCCTCATTGCTGTCCTGCCCGCGCTCGACCGGTTGAAACTGTTCAACCGCCAACCGGTCACGGCCGCCGCCGCGCCGGTTGCGCCGGCCAATGCGCCGGAGGAGCCTTAGTTTCACCACGGATGAACACGGATGAACACGGATTTTGCTGCCAAACGCAGACGGGCGGCATCGGTGCAGACGTTTGGCCATGACCACGTTTTTTGATTTCGTCGTCCCCGCCTGCTGGATCACGTTCATCGTTTTCTGGATCATCAATGCCTGGCGGGTAAAGGCAACTGCGGAAAAACAAAGCGTTGGGTCGGCGCTGATGCATCGAATTCCCCTGGGAATCAGCTATGCGTTGATGATCGCGCGACGCCTGCCGTCACCCCTGAATCTGCCGATCACGTCCCACGCGGATTGGGCGCGGGTGACGGGCGACGTGGTTTGCGTGCTGGGATGGTCGATGACGCTGTGGGCGCGTTGGACGCTCGCGGGCAACTGGAGCAGCGACGTGACCTTCAAGCAGGGGCATGAATTGATCCGGCGCGGGCCGTATCGGGTGGTGCGGCATCCGATTTATGCCGGGATTTTGGTCATGTGCCTGGGCACGGCAGTGGAAATCGGCCGGCTTCATGCGTGGCTCGCCCCGCCGTTCATGACAGTGGCGTTCTGGATCAAGCTCAAGCAGGAAGAACGGCTGCTGCTGCGTCATTTTCCCGCGGAATATCCCGCATATCAAAAACAGGTGAAAGCGCTCATACCGTTTCTCATTTGAATCGCAGCTCTGCGTTCGCCCATCCGTGTCCATTCGTGGTTCAAAACTTTCGCATCTGACGGTTTTGCGCCCCCGGCACCCTGGCGTTCCTGCGTTTATTTCTTTTGGAACACGAGTTCTCCGTCGCGGGTTGAAACCTTGATCTTGTCACCCGGCTTGAACTCCCCTTCCAGCAATTGCATCGACAGCGGGTTCAGCAGCTGGTCCTGCACGGCGCGCTTGAGCGGGCGGGCGCCGAATTGCGGGTCGTAGCCTTCCTTCGCCAGCAGCTTCTTCGCCGCCGCATCCACGTCCAGCGCCAGGTTCTGCTGCGCCAGGCGTTTGCCCAGCCGCTCCAGCTGAAAATCCACGATGCGCGACAGCTCCGCCTCGTCCAGGCTCTGGAAAACAATCACGTCGTCCACCCGGTTCAAAAATTCCGGACGGAAATGCCGCTTCAACTCGCCCATGACTTCTTTTTCCAGCTCTGACTTTCCTTCAGCAGTTGGCCTTTGGCCTTTAACCTTCGCAAAATATTCCTGGATGATCGGCGACCCCAGGTTGCTGGTCATGATGACGATGGTGTTTTTGAAATCCACCGTCCGCCCCTGCCCGTCTGTCAAACGCCCGTCGTCGAGCACCTGCAACAGCACGTTGAACACGTCGTGATGCGCCTTCTCGATCTCGTCGAACAACACCACCGAATACGGCCGGCGCCGGACGGCTTCACTGAGCTGCCCGCCTTCCTCGTAGCCGACGTAGCCCGGCGGCGCGCCGATCAGCCGTTGCACGGAAAATTTCTCCAGGTACTCGCTCATGTCGATGCGGATCATCGCGTTCTCGTCGTCGAACAGGAATTCCGCCAGCGCCCGGGCGGTCTCGGTCTTGCCCACGCCGGTCGGACCCAGGAAAATGAACGAGCCGATCGGCCGGTTCGGGTCCTGCAACCCGCTGCGCGCCCGCCGCACGGCGTCGGACACGGCTTTGATCGCCTCTTTCTGGCCGACGACGCGCTGCGCCAGCCGTTCCTCCATTTTCACCAGCTTCTGGCGTTCGCCTTCCAGCATCCGGCTCACCGGGATGTGCGTCCACGAAGCCACCACTTTCGCGATGTCTTCGTCGGTGACTTCCTGGCGCAGCAACGACGTGCGCGTGGCCTGCGCGGATTGTTTCTCGATGGCCGCCAGCTTCTTCTCCAGGTCGGGAATCTTCCCGTACTGAATCTGGGCGGCGAGGTTCAGATCGCCTTTCCGCTGCGCCTGTTCCAGCTCGAGCTTCGCCTGTTCGAGCTGTGATTGAACAACGCTGACGGCGTTCACCGACGCTTTTTCATTCTGCCATTGCGCCGTGAGCGCCCGGGATTTTTCCTTGAGATCAGCCAGTTCCTTGTCCAGCCGCTTGAGCCGTTCCTTGCTGGCGGAATCTTTTTCCTTGGCCAGCGACGTGCGCTCGATTTCCAGCTGCAGAATCTGCCGATCGAGCTGGTCCAGCTCCGTCGGCTTGGAATCCAGCTCCATTTTGATGCGCGACGCCGCTTCGTCCACCAGGTCGATCGCCTTGTCCGGCAAAAACCGGTCGGTGATGTAGCGATGCGACAGTGTGGCGGCGGCGACGAGCGCCGAATCCTGGATGCGCACGCCGTGGTGGACTTCGTACCGCTCCTTCAGTCCGCGCAGAATCGCAATGGTCGCCTCGACCGTCGGCTCCTGCACCATGACCGGTTGAAACCGGCGTTCCAGCGCGGGATCTTTTTCAATGTGTTTGCGGTATTCGTCCAGCGTGGTGGCGCCCACGCAGCGCAATTCGCCGCGGGCGAGCTGCGGTTTCATGATGTTCGCCGCGTCGGTGGCGCCTTCGGCCGCGCCGGCGCCGACCAGCGTGTGCAATTCGTCGATAAACAAAATAATTTTGCCGTCGCTGGCGACGATTTCCTTGAGAAACGCCTTGAGCCGGTCCTCGAATTCGCCGCGGTATTTTGCCCCGGCAATCATCGCGCTGAGGTCCATCGCCACCAGCCGCTTGTTTTTCAGGGATTCCGGAATATCGCCGCTGACAATGCGCCGGGCCAGTCCTTCGGCGATGGCGGTCTTGCCCACACCCGGTTCGCCGATGAGCACCGGATTGTTCTTGGTGCGGCGCGTGAGCACCTGCATGACCCGGCGGATTTCCTCGTCGCGGCCGATGACCGGGTCAATCTTCCCCTGCCGCGCCAGCGCGGTGAGGTCGCGCCCGTATTTTTCCAGGGCCTGAAACTTGGCTTCGGGATTTTCGTCGGTGACGCGCTGGTTGCCGCGCAATTCGACGAGCGTCTTGAGCACGGCGTCGCGTTTGAGGCCGTGTTTGGAAAAAATTTTCTTCAACGCCGCGCCGCCGCCGTCCAGCAGACCCAGCAACAAATGTTCGGTGCTGACGTATTCGTCCTTGAGTTTGACGGCCTCGGATTGGGCGGCTTCGAGCGCCTGGCGCAGATCGGCGCCGGCATAAACTTCGCCCGTACCCTGCACCTTGTGCCGGCGCGCCAGTTCGGCCTGCAGATCGGGTTCGAGCCGGGCGACGGGGACGCCGATGCGTTCGAGCAAATCGGGGATGAGACTTTCCGTCTGGCCGATAAGAGCAAGCGCAAGATGCTCGCCGTCAATCTCCTGATGCGAGTATTCACGGGCGAGTCGCTGCGCTTCCGCCAGCGCCTCCTGGGATTTCTGGGTGAACTTCTCCGGTTGCATAATTGAACAAATAAACCGAATGCGTAGCACGTCAAGCGTTTGACGAAATCAAAATGAATAATTGTTACGATCGCCCACGCAAAAGAGCAGCCACTTTTCCCAAACACTTCTTTGCCCCATCAAGCCAAAACCGCCCACAAACACCACAGCAAAATAACAAAATGGTAATTTGTAGAAAGCTCCGGCGAGTGAGAACAAAACACACACGACCCCCAAAAAGAATCGAATTGTTTGTCTGACTTTACAGCTCATAGTCTTATTTTTTACGAGCCATCGGCTCATCCACGAATTGCCTGAAGGCAACTCGCACGAAACATTTTGCCATTCTTTTGAGTCAACATGGAATAGCAAAGTGATGTTTTGGTGATTATTTTTACCGAACCACGGTTCACTAAACCGTTGCTCTACCTCCAACAATACCCAATGTTTTCAATGGTTTTATGGATCTTAGAATTTTTTAAACACCCACACCAACACCCGCGGCCAGTAGATAAAAAACTCATAAAAAAATTCCTCCCAATAAAAACGACGCGGATCAAGCTGCGGTTCTTTTCATTCGTCATTCCACGAAGACGCGATTACGAGGACGAAGGACGAGGACGAGGAGGATTAAAAGCGAATCAATCCGCCTTGCTCCCCTGCCCGTTTTGCATTAGTATGAACACGCTATGGATATGGAAACACCTCCACTGTCACCCGGCGCACCACCACCGCCGTTGACGCCGCCGCCCATTATTACACCGCCGCCGTCGCCCAAACCGCGACGCAGCTATGGGTGGATGATTGCGGCGGTCATCCTGTTTCTGCTGCTGGGCATCAGCATGCTGGGTAATCTCACTTTTATTTCGCGCGCCTTCACTCCCGGGCTGGGTTCCGGCCTGCGGACGGGTTTCCGGACCAGCACCTACCGCGATGTGGGTCCCCGGCTCGATGAATGCCTGGTCCAGGACAACGATTCTCGCCGGAAGATCGCCGTGGTCACCGTGGACGGCATCATTACCAGCCATGACGCGGACCAGGGCGGCAACAACATGGTGGAAGTGATCAAGGCGCAGTTTGATCGCGCCAAGGACGACGACCGCGTCAAGGCGGTGATTTTAAAAGTGGATTCTCCGGGCGGCGAAGTGATGGCGTCGGATGAAATCAACCGGATCATTGCCAAATTCCAGGATGATTCGAAGAAACCGGTCGTGTGTTCCATGGGCAGCCTGGCGGCTTCGGGCGGTTATTATATTTCCGTCCCCTGTCGCTGGATCGTAGCCAATGAACTGACCCTCACCGGCAGCATTGGCGTCATCATGCACGGCTGGAATTACCGCGGGTTGATGGACAAGGTGGGGATTTCGCCCATGACCTACAAGAGCGGCAAGTTCAAGGACATGCTCAGCGGTGAACGCAGCACCAACGAAATTCCGCCGGAAGAACACGCCATGGTGCAGGGGTTGATCGACGAAACGTACGGAAAATTCAAGGACGTCGTTCGCGACGGACGCGGCCAGGCCCACAAGCAAAACCAAAAAGAAGGCCGGGCATTGATCAACGACTGGGAAAAATACGCCGACGGCCGGGTCCTCTCCGGCAGCCAGGCGCTCCAATACGGTTTCGTGGATCAGCTCGGTGATTTCGACGATGCGGTCGATCGCGCGAAGAAAATCGCCGGCATCAATAACGCCAACCTGATCGAATACCGCGAGCGAATCGACATCTCCAATTTCCTGCATATGTTCGGCCAGAGCGAATCCTCGAAAGCGGTCAAACTGGACCTGGGCTTGGATTTGCCGAAACTGGAAGCCGGTTACCTTTATTTCCTGTCGCCCACATACGTGAATTGAGTTGGCGTGAAAGGCGTCACCGTCATCGCGCACCCGCTGGTGGACCACAACCTCGCCCGGTTGCGTGACCGGCGGACCCGGCCGGCGGAATTCCGCCAGCTGCTCGGCCAGATCGCGTCGCTGCTCCTCTTCGAAGCCACGCGCGGCTTCCGCGTCCGCCGCGTCTCCGTGCCGACGCCGCTCGCGATGGCGACCGGGTTCCGGCTGGAACGGGAAATCGTTCTTGTGCCCGTGCTCCGCGCCGGCCTCGGCCTGCTCGGTCCGCTGCTGGAGTTGATGCCGGAAGCCCGCGTCGGGTTCATCGGCCTGAAACGCGAGGAGACCACGCTGCGCGCCCGGTTTTATCATCAAAGCCTGCCCCGGAACCTGGGCCGGTTTGAGGTGATGCTGATCGATCCGATGCTGGCGACCGGCGGCAGCGCCGTGGCGGCGCTGGATTCATTGACCGAAGCCGGCGCCCGGCATCTGCGGTTCGTCAACGTGGTGGCCGCACCGGAAGGCATCCGCCGCGTGCGGAAACATTATCCGCGGGTACCGATTTTCACCGCCGCCCTGGACCGGCAGTTGAATGACCGGGGTTATATTCTGCCCGGCCTGGGCGACGCGGGAGATCGGCTGTTTGGGACGTGACGGATGTCGTTAAATCGTTGAATCGTTAATCCGGTTCAACGATTCAACGATTCAACGATTCAACGATTCTATGCGCGAAACCTTGCTCATGGTTGCGGACAGTGAACGCGACGCGAACATGCTTTACGCCACCGGCCTGTTTGTGCCCGACCCGTTTATCTACCTGCGGGCCGGCGGCCGGCCGCTGATCGTGATGAGCGATCTGGAAATTGACCGGGCACGCGCCCAGGCCCCGCATTGCCGCGTGGCCTCGCTCAGCCAGTACCAGCAAAAACTCAAAGCCGACGGCGTCAAACGGCCCGCCCTCGCCCACGTCATTGGCCGTCTTTTGCGTGAAAAGGGCATCCGCCGGATTACCGTACCGGACAATTTTCCCCTGGGCCTGGCTGTCGACCTCGCCAAACAGCGCGTCAAAGTCTCCCCCGTCGCCGGAGGTTTTTTTCCCGAACGCGAAATCAAATCCGCGGCTGAAGTCCGTAAGATCTCCGCCGCCCTGATGATGGCGGAGGTCGGCATGGCTGAAGCGATGCAGGTCCTGCGCGCCGCCAGAATCGGGCGCGACCGCAAGTTGCTTTATCGAAATGTCCCGCTGACCTCCGAGAAACTGCGGTCGGCGATCGACTGCGCCATCCTCCTGGCCGGCGGGCTGGCCGCCAATACCATCGTCGCCGGCGGACGGCAGGCCTGCGATCCGCACGAACGCGGTTACGGTCCGCTCCGCGCCCATGAACTGATCATCATCGATATTTTTCCGCGTTCGCAAAAGACCGGGTATTTCGGCGACATCACCCGCACGGTCGTGCGGGGGCGCGCCGGCGAGGCGGCCCGCAAACTGTACGCCACGGTCTTCGAAGCGCAGAAAATCGCGTTTAAAAAAGTCCGGGCGCGGACGCCAACCGCCGACGTTCATCGGGCGGTGCAGGACTATTTTGCCGGACACGGCTATCCGACCGGCCGGCGGAACGGCCGCATGGAGGGATTCTTTCACGGGACGGGCCACGGACTGGGGCTGGAAATTCACGAATCGCCGCGCCTGGGCGCCGGTTCCGGCGGCCTGCTCCAGGCCGGACACGTCGTCACCGTCGAGCCGGGATTGTATTATCCGGAAATCGGCGGCGTACGCCTGGAAGACGTCGCCCTGGTGACGGCGGACGGCGCGCGCAATCTGACGCGTTTCGAGAAAGTGCTGGAACTCTGACCGGCCCGGCCGGCCTACGGTGATTCAAAGTTCAGCTTCAACACCGACGTGTTCCTGGCCTCGTCCTGGACCCGCAACAACAGGCTGTGCGCGCCCGGGTTCAAGCCGGTCAGGTTGAGGGTGAAGGTTTCGTTGGTGGAATCGAAGATCAAATCATCCGGGCGCAGGGCCACCTCATCCTTGCCGTCCAGCGAATAGGCAGCGGAGTTGATGACACTCGCGCCATCCACGGCTTCCACCGTGATGCGGGCGCGGCCCTTGTCCAATTCCTGTTTCCTGGCGGTCAGCACCGGCGGCGTATTATCAATCAGGAACGCCTCGCTCACGGCCTCGGCGGTCTGCGCGGTGTCGGGCGTGTTGGAAAGCGCGTCGGAAGCCGTCACCTTGATAAAATAAAAGCCCTCGTGGAAACCGGTGGTGTCAAAGGAAAAGAACGTGTCGGTGGTCTTGTCCGCCAGCGTTGTCCAGGACTTGTCGGTTTCGGCGCGAATGGCGACGGAATAGGTCAGCTTGTCCTTGTTGGGATCACGCGCCTCCCACACCACGGTGCAAAGGCCGGGGCTTTTGGTCACTTTCAACGGCGGCCGGGCCATCATGGCCAGGGCCGGGTTGGCACCGGGAGCATCATCACTCCCGCCGCGGCTCAACAATTGATCCAGGCTGATGCCCGCCCCGTCCATCGGCTGCGGCAGGGGCATTTTGGAAACCCCAAAGCCCTCGGCGTGGACCTGGATGCGCGAGATGACCGGGGCCGCGTTCTGGTTCTGGTAATAAAAAACCATCCGGCGCAGCACGGGCGTGGCGCTCGGCGAACCGGCCTCGCGCTTGAACTGCACGCGGTATTGCAAATAGCGCGCGGAAGGGCTGGTGACGGCGATTTCACCGGCTGACGGCGCCGGACTGGACCAGTCGCTCCAGGTTTTTTCCGGGTTCCTGGTGTTGCCGGAGCGGGTGGAGAATTGCAGCGCAGTGCCGGCGGAGGTTTCGCCGTCGGGATGCAGCCGGCCCCACACGCTTTTTTGTTTCGCGTCGAGGGCCTTGGACGTGTAGGTGCCGCTTTCGGCCAGCGAAAAATCGAGCCGGTAGAGTTTCGCGGGGTGGCTGGTGGCGGCAAAATATTGTTTCGCCGCGATGGTGTCCGGCACCAGGGCAGCCACCTGCGCGCCGTCGCTGGTCTTTTGCAGCAGTTTCCAGTGGTTGGCGTCGGTGATGGAATAAATCCGGCCCTTGTCACCGGTGCCCGCCAGCAGGCTGCCGTCCCGGAGCAGGATCAGGGAGTAAATCGCCTCGCCGGCGGGCGGGCTCCAGTAGCGCTCGTAAAAGCCGGAGGGATCAAGACGGTAGACGGCGCCGGCGGACGGACCGCCCGCGCCTGGTTCACCGCCGGACGGCCCCGGTTTCATGCCGGGCATGGCCAGGGGCGAACCGTCGTCGTCTGTCGGGACGGCCGGCGGCTGGACTTCGGGAGACGCAGCGCCGGCTGGTGGCGCATTGTCGCCCGGGTTGCCGCCGCCACCGGCGGGCGGAAAGGAAATGACAACGGCATTGGAACCCGTCGTCGGCCCCGCCCCGGTTTTCCCGGTGAACGTGGAAACATAGATGGTCCCGTCCGGCGCGACGGCAATCTGCTTGATTTCATTTTCGTTGGAATTGAACAGCACGAAACCGTGGTTGGCCTTGTCGATGCGGTAGAGGTAACCGTGCGGGCTGGTACCCACAAGCAGGCTGCCGTCCTTGTCCAGCGCCAGCGCGGAGATGTTGGCCTCCTTGGTTTCAAAATAGGTTTCGACCGCGGCCGGCGTGGAATCGGTGGCAGCGACACGCAGGATTTTTCCGTGGTCACCCGTGGCCAGGTACAACGCGCCATCTTTGCCGAACGTCATCGCCCAGATGTAGGTCTCGTCCGGATTGCAAAAGACCTCGGCGCGGCCGGCGGCATCGAGGCGGTACACGCGTCCTTTCGGCGACGTGGCGGCGTAGAGCCGGCCCCTGGCGTCCAGGGCCAGGGCGTGGACCATGACCTCGTTGGGCGCGAAGAACGTGGACAGTTCGCCTTTGGGGGTAAGCTTGTAGATTTTGCCCTGGTTGCCGGTGCCGAAAAACACATTGCCCTGCGCATCCTGCACGGCGGCCCAGATGATCGGGTCGGTCGCGTCGGCGAGGTTGGTGATGGCCGGCGCGAGTTCCAGGTGGCCGTCGCTGGCAAGCGAAACGCCGTCGAATTCGCCCGCGGCGAATTCGGCGAAGGTGTCATGGTCCACCCGGTCCGTGACCACCGCGTGCGCGGCCGGAACCAGTCCCGCCGCGAGCAGCGCCAGGCCGATAAACAGGTTGAGTCGTTTCATTTGATCCTCACGGGTAATGTCATTTGTCCGCTGAACGTTCCCTCCGCCGGGAAATTCGTTTCCCAAAGCGTGATGCGGCTGAGCGTCGCCTTCGACAAACTGGCGTTGGGCGATTCGAATTGCGCCAGGACCGACGGCGGCAGGTCGGGAAGATTTTTCCCCTCCACCGCCACGCCGGGCGCGCTGGCCACCAGCTTCACACAAATGTTTTGGTGCGAACGAGCCAGGCGGAGGCGGTCGAGCGCCTGGTCCAGCGTCTGCGGCGGGACCGGCGGCGGCGGGTCCAGCTGCCGCGCCGCGTCCGCGTCGCCGACGAACAGTTGCACCGACGCGGCGCGCACATCCGGCGGGACCGGCACCGGCACCGGGATGAACAACGGTTCGCCGTGGTAACGGCGGAGGCCGATGACGGCGTGCAGCGTGGTCCCGGGCCGGGCTTCGTTGCGGTCCAGCGCCAGTGAATCCAGCCAGGCCGATTTCCAGCCGTCTTCAAACCGGACATGGAAGTCCAGCGACTTGATATTGGGAAATTCACAGGGATTGTTGAGCAGCGTCTCGTACAGAAGCAACTCGCGCAGGGCCAGTTCGAAACCGCCTTCCTCGCCGCTGGCCGCGTCGGTCAACCGGAGCGGTTCATGCCCGGCAACCTCGAGGCGGGTGTCGAGGTAGATCGTCTGTTCCCGCTCGGTTTCCATCGTGGAGTAAAGCGATTCCAGGAGCGCGATGGCGGACAGGATCGGCGACAGCATCTGGTTCTCAAACAGGTCCCCTTGAAACCGACGCGTCTTGCCACCGGGCGCCTCCAGTTGCATCTCGACGTGCGTGGTGGGCGCGGGCCGCCCGATTTCACCGGCGATGGCCGTCAGCCGGTCCTGATAAATCGAGCCGACGGCCGGGCCGACATTGGGCAGCTTGAACGACTCCAGGTAGCCCTGTACGACGGTGATGATTTCGGCCGGCGCCATTGGCATTTCCAGCGGGCCGTTCTGGAGAAACGGGTGGCCGAAAGCCAGGATGCGGTTGCCCTGACGCCAGGTGACCGTACCGGTGCCGGCAAAATCGAAATCGCCGCTCATCAATACGCCGGAGACCGACGAGCCCGGCTTCAGGTCGGGGTCAAACGCGTGTGCCGGGGCGGAGCCGGATGGCGCCTGCATCACCTGCAAACCGAGCGCCGCCAATTTCGGCGCGAACTGTTTCAAGGTCCGTTCCGAAACTCCCGAGACGAACAGCGGCGTCGGGAGCGGTTTCATGGCCGAGGCCAACACGACCGGTACGGGAACGCCCGCGGTTGCGGCCGGCGCGGCCAGCCAGCGCGGATCGGCGGCGGCTTCGGCGTCCGGCCTGGCCGGCGCCCGGGCCCCGGCGGGGATCGCCGCGGGCGGATAATTGCTCTCCACCTCGAGCATCTGTTCGATGGGGGTGACGCCGAACAAATCCTGTTCCTTGGGCAGCAGGAAACCGTAGGCGTAGGCGCCGATGAGTTTGCCGTTGATGAAGACCGGGCTGCCGCTCATGCCGGCCACCGGGCCGGTGGTGATGTTCGTGGGGTCCAGGCCCAGGCAGATGATGACGGGCCGCCGGGGACCGATGAAATTTTCCGCGATGCCGACGATCTTCATCGGGAAGTGGTCGATGCGCGTCCCCGAAACGACGGTGTGCCATTCGCCGGTCATGCCCGGCTGGATTTCCGCCAGCGGCATGATGGGCATGGGCTCCTCCGCGCGGAGGGACAAGGAAAAAATTAGGACGGCACAATAGAGGGGAATACGCGTTTGAAAATTTTTCATGGAGTGCCTGGGGCGAATGCTCAGCCAATTCCGAAGGGATGCAAGAAAAAAATCGAGGCGAAGAATGCGATGGATCTGCTATCCGAAAACGGTGTGCCAGCGAGGCGCCCCTTTGCGCCAGGCTGGCGCAAAAAATCCTTTTTCGCCGGCCGACAAGCCGGTAAATTCAGGGAAACCGGGCTGGCATGCCGCCAGCTGGATGAATGGAAACAGCGGGAGTGCTGTCAATTGTTTGTCATATGCCATTTTATAATTTTCATTCCATGTACCTGTACCTTCTGTTTGCCCTGCCCGGCCTGTTGATCGGCCTCTGGGCGCAGTTCAAGTTGTCACACGCCTACGGCAAATACAGCCAGGTGCCGGTGGAATCCGGCCTGACGGGCGCCCAGGCGGCGCGGCGAATTCTGGATGACGCGGGCCTGCGGGACATGCCGGTGGAGGAAGTGCCCGGACATTTGACCGATCATTATGACCCGACCAAGCGCGCTTTGTTTCTTTCGACCGACAATTTTCATGGCCAGACGGTGGCGGCGGTGGGGGTGGCCGCCCACGAAGCCGGCCATGCGCTCCAGCACCAGGCGGCGTATGGCCTGTTCAATATGCGCATGGCGCTGGTGCCGATCACGCAGTTCGCCAGTTTTGCCTATTCGGGCATCCTGCTGATCGGCATGTTCATGGGCCTGTTGAAGATCGCCCTGCCGATTATCATCGCCGTTTTCACCGTCATCACCCTGTTTCAGCTCGTCACCCTGCCGGTGGAATACGATGCCAGCCGGCGGGCGAAGGAACAATTGTTCCGGCTGGGCCTCGTATATGAGCCGGAGCGGGCGGGTGTAAGCAAAGTTCTGGATGCCGCGGCGCTGACGTATGTGGCGGCGCTGGTGAGCAGCATCCTGACATTGCTGTACTATATCGCCCTCGCACGCGACAGCCGGCGATAATTCACCATTAATTTACTTGCCGACTGTGATTCAAACTTTAACTTTACCGGACTTATGGCGGTAAAGAGGCAAAAAAACAACGGAGCCCGGACCCTGAAGCCGGCCAGGCGGGCATCCGTTGTTGTGAGCAGTGCAAAAAATGCCGAGCCGCAGCCGGTCACCGCCCTGGAGTCCGCCGCCCCTGCCGTGACGGAAGGCGATACCACCCGGTTCATCCAGCGTGAAAGCACGCGTTACGACGGCGACACGGCCATCAAGCTTTATCTCCGCGAAATCGGCCAGGTCAAACTGTTGACGCCCCAGGAGGAAATTGTACTGGCGGCGCGCATCAAGAAAGGCGACAAGAAAGCGCGTGAACAGATGATCAAGGCCAATCTCCGCCTCGTCGTGAAAATCGCGCGGGATTATGAAGGCATCGGCCTGCCGCTCCTGGACCTCATCAGCGAAGGCAACATCGGCCTGATGAAGGCCGTTGAGCGGTTCGATCCGAAAAAAGGCGGCAAATTGTCCACCTACGGCTCCTGGTGGATCAAACAATCCATCAAACGGGCGCTCGCCAACCAGTCCAAGACCATCCGCCTGCCGGTGCACCTGGTGGACAAGATTTCCAAGATGCGCCGCATCGGCATGCGCCTGCAGGAGGAACTGGGACGCGAACCGACCGATGAGGAATTGGCTTTTGAACTGGACATGACCCCGGTCCGGGTGCGGCAAATGCGCCTGGCGTCCATCCGTCCCGCTTCCCTCGATGCGCCGATCGGCGACGACGACTCAAACTTTTTCTCTGATGTGGTCGAGGATGAGAATGCCACGTCGCCGTACGACAATCTGGAGGACAAAACGGTCACCGACATGTTGCAGGACATGGTGAAGCACCTGGACCCGCGCGAGGCGACCATTTTGCGCTTCCGCTTCGGCCTGGACGGCGGCAGCGAAAAAACGCTGGAGGAAGTCGGCCAGAAATTCGGCGTCACGCGCGAACGCGTCCGCCAGATCCAGAATCTCGCCCTGCGCAAGCTGCGCAAAATGATCGAAAAGCTCGAAGCCGCCAAACACAAGGATAAATGACCCATGGGACCTTCCGCCGCCACCCCCCGGGAGATCGAAGCCGCCATCCGCAACGTGCCGGATTTTCCCAAGCCGGGCATCCAGTTCAAGGACATCACCCCGGTGCTGGCGGACGCCCGGTTGTTTGCCGGCGCCATCGACCTGCTCACGGAAAAATTCTCGCCCGGCGCGGTGGACGCGGTAGTGGGCATTGATGCGCGCGGATTTATTTTTGCCGCCGCCGCCGCCGCCAAACTGAAGGCCGGTTTCGTGCCCGTGCGGAAGAAAGGCAAGCTGCCCTACCGAACCATCGAGCAGGACTACGCGCTCGAATACGGCTCGGCGACCGTCGCCATGCACGTGGACGCGCTCAAATCCGGCGCGCGCGTGCTGCTGATTGACGATCTGCTGGCCACCGGCGGCACGGCCGCCGCTGCGACGGCGTTGATGGAAAAACTGGGCGCCAACATCCTCGAAATCGGCTTCCTTATCGAACTCAAATTCCTGAACGGCCGCGACAAGCTCAAAGGCCATCCCATCCGGTCCATTATCACGTATTGAGCAAAAACAAAGACCCGCTGGAAAGGAAAACCCAGCGGGTTGATTTTGGCGGGATAGCGGTGTTTCACTCCGAACGCGTGTCGAGCCTCTGGCTCGACACTGCATTTTGCCCAGATCGCCATGTGCGATACCGGGTCGCTCCACTCGCTGTAACCTTCGCTGCCGCCTACAGCACGGGCTTGGAACGTATAAGTCGTGCCGGGCGTCAGGTTGCCAACGATGATGCGACGCGTTTGGGTGGAATCCACCGTGGGCAGCCACGTGGTAGTCCCATTGTTCCCTGTACTACCACGTACTTGATAGGCCCTGGCGTTGTCCACGGGATCCAAACGCAATGACAGCTTGGTCGGCCCTTCGAAGTCCACCGATACGATGGCCGGGATGTCCAATTTTGCCTGCGCCCGATTGGTGCTGTTGGCCGTGAAACCAGTTGTAAGCAACAACGGCTGGTCCTGGCTGGCAACAATCTGAACGTAGGCGGCGGTCTTGCGCAAGGCCGTCAACAGCGCATCGCTTCCATGATTTCACCAACGCGAATTGACCCGGCATAGAATCACGGTCGGGGCGGCATCATCCAAACCAAAGGTGCTGCAGATCAAGCGTCGGCCCACACGCGAAGAGGTCGACACGTTGTGGCTGCCAGGACACAGCGGTGGGATCCGAGGCCACCTGGCCGCCGAGCGATTCCCAATGTTGCCAGACACCGGAGTCCATCCAGAGATGCCAGATTGCCGAGTTTGGCAAATTTCCGATGGGTTGAATCGCGCAGAAGATATCGAGTCGCTCGGAACCCCAGGAACTAATGGCCGGACTGCCGGGCTGGAATTCGACGATGGGAGGAACAACGGTCTGAAAGAGATTCTCCCAGGCACCCCACTGGCCGTCATACGCCAGATGCCAGAGGCCATCCTCGCCCAGGGCCACAATGTCGATCCGGTTCTTTCCCCAGGATACGGCCGCCGGGCTGGTGCCTCCCGCGAAAATGTCACCGGGAGGCTGACCCAGGTTGTTCCAATTCGCGGACCAGCCATCGTCATAGGTGAGTTGCCACAAGTTCACACCGCGGTTGGCCGGGGTCTGGGCAAAAACGAAGACGTCCAGCCGGTCCTTTCCCCAGGACGCGACGGCCGGGTGTGAGAGGAGTCCACACCCGGCTGGCGGGGTAAGGTTGGTCCAGGGGTCGGTGTTGATCCACATGGGTTGTCCGTTCCAGGCTGTGCTCGCCGGCGCCCCGAGCGAGAGCCAACCCCGCCATCCTTTCTTGTCAAACCAGATGTGGCGGAGGGCCAGGTCGGGGCCGCGGGCAAAGACATCAATGACTCCGGGGCTCCAGGAGACGGCCGCGGGATCGGAGGTCAGGTTTCCCCCGAGGCTTTCCCACGGCTGCCAGCTCCCGTTATACCACAGGTGCCAAAGCGCGTCGTCCGTGCCGGTGGCGAAGGCATCGAGCCGGTTGGCGGCCCACGAACAGGCGCCGACACCGGTTATTACTTCCCCGGGCGGATCTCCCAGGCTTTCCCACGGTTGCCACATCGGGTGATTGCCGCAAACGCCCGGCTGGGCAACGTTGGAAGGAAAGAGCTGGACGTAGGGCGGTCCGCCGGGCCCGGCAATCTGGCCCAGCACGGGAGCGAACGGGAGGATGTTGAATGATTTCGGGTTGGGAGAATAGCCGGATTGCGCTCCGGTGCCGATGCTGCTTGCGGTCAGGCCGAAGGAGGCAACCTGGGCAGGGTTGAACGAGACGCAGAACTGCCGGCTCGGTCCTTCCGGCTGAACTTCCACCACCACCGGGTCGGCCGGTTGGGAGGGTTGATTCCCGACGCCGTTGAAACCGGTCTCCACCGTTCCCCAGACTTCTCCGGGGTCGAGGGTGAAGATGAACGCGACGATGTACGCCTGCCCGCCGAAGTGAACGAGGGCAAGCGGGGCGCTCTGGTAGTCGGGTCCGAAGAGGTTGTAGCCGAGCGAACTCTGTTGGGTCATCCAGGGAAATCCTTCCTGGATGTAAATGGGCCAAAACGCACCGCCGAAGTAGTAGGGCGATACATCAATGATCCCCCCACTGCTGCCGCCCCGCAGAAGAATCACACTCCGCTGCTCCGAGGAAATGTTGTCGAATGTCCAAAGGACCTGTCCCTGGGACTGGTTCCACCAGGTCCAGTCGGCGACGACGTTTAGCGAACCGCTGGCGACAGCACCGCCGAGGGCGGGGTTGTTGGTGATGTTTTGGAATCCCCCGATGGCATGTTTACCCGGGCTCCGAGACGAGCGTGAGGACCGGGTCGCCGCAGGCTTTCCGGGAACCGGGGTGGCGCCCTTTGAACTGGAGGTGAGGACGGAGGGAACCCGTCGCTGGCGGAACCAGGCCGGTCGGGACCTCAACTCGGCGGCGGACGCAATGGGAAAGGCGTCGCCGGGAAGGAGTCCCCGAAGCTGGGACACCTTGAGTTTGAGCCGGCCCACGGATATGGGTTCGTCGCCGATGACGTTTGCCAAATGATCGAACCGCTTGACCGGATAACTCAGCTTTCCGGCATGAGCGGCCAGTTGTTCAAAGACCGCCTGAAACTGACGGTCCACCTTACCAGAACTGACGGGCAATTGTTTTTTCATGGCTGTTGAAGGGGAATTGTTTCCGTGCAGCCTCACCTCCCACCTTGATGGCGATCTTCAGCCGGTCGCCGGTATTTGTCAAGGGGAGACCGGCCATTGTTTCCCGGTGCTTTTGGGTGATGACCTGACGCTAAATCAAGGGCAATGTTACCCTGCCCTTCTCCGGTGTTGTAAACAGATTAAATCTTACCCGATGTCGGTGCTGGTCTATGACGCTACCGTCAAATTCTGTGACCGGTTCATTCATCCCTGATGATTCGTGTTTAAAAATTTGTGCTTTTTGCTTTCACCATGTTTCGGCGCGCTAAGTGCGGCCAATTCATTTCGCGTGTTTCGCGCCTTTCGCGGTTGAATGTCCCGCTCCCGTCAAGCTGAAGATTGAACTCCAACCGACGGCGCAATTGGGTTTTCCTGACTGCGGATTTCGCCTATACTGGCAGTCATGCTCTGGCTGCAAACACTCGACACCAAGCTGTTTGATTTCATCAACCAGTCTTTGGCCAATCCGTTCTTCGATTGGCTCATGCCGATCCTGAGCGGCAATGCGTTGTTCTTTCCTCTCCTGATCGTGATCGGCATCCTCGCGCTCTGGAAAGGCGGCGTCCGCCTGCGGCTTTGCATCCTGCTGTTGGCCCTGATCCTGCCGCTGGGCGACGGGCTGGTCACCAACACGCTCAAACATGTCGTGGGCCGCCCCCGGCCATTCGTCACACTGCCCGAAGCGCGGTTGTTCGGAACCGTCGGCAAAGGCTATGTCCCGCCGGAAACCGCCCATGACATCGATATGTCCGCCAACCAGGGCAACCATAACAGCCTGCCGTCATCGCATGCGGCAAACTGGTTTGCCGCCACCCTGATCCTGTTCATCTTCTACCGGCGCACCGCCTGGTTCATGTTGCCGCTGGCGCTCGCCGTCTCGTTCTCGCGCGTTTACAACGGAGTGCATTACCCCAGCGATGTGCTGATCGGCGCCGTGGTGGGCGCCGGCTATGCCGCGGCCGGCGCCGTCACCTTGCAAGCCGCCTGGCGCTGGGCCGGCCCGCGCTGGTTCCCGCTCTGGCATCAGGAAGTGCCGTTCCTGCTGAACCCGAAAATCAAAACATCCACCTCACCGTTCATCGTTCAAAATCCCGCCGAATCCGACAACGGCTGGCTGCACCTCGGCTATCTCGTGATCGCCGCCGTGCTCGTGGCGCATTGGTTTTATATCGGCAGCGGCATCATCGAACTCAGCGAGGACGAAGCCTACCAGTGGCTCTGGTCGAAACATCTCGCGTTGTCCTATTACAGCAAGCCACCGGGCATCGCGCTGATTCAATTCGTTGGCACGCGGCTTTTCGGGGACACGCAATTCGGGGTGCGATTTTTTTCGCCGCTGTTCGCTGCCGTCCTGTGCCTGATGCTGTTGCGGTTCTTTGCCCGCGAAGTCAGCGCCCGGGCGGGGTTCTGGCTGCTGCTCATCATCATCGCCACGCCGTTGCTGGGAGTGGGTTCGGTGCTGATGACGATTGACCCGCCGCTGGTATTATGCTGGACGTGGGCGATGATTGCCGGCTGGCGGGCGGTCCAGGCGGACGGGCGTGCGCGGCACTGGGCGGTCGTCGGACTGGCCGTCGGGCTCGGTTTCCTTTGCAAGTACAGCGCCGCCTATCAGATCGTTTGTTGGGCGATCTTTTTTGCGCTGTGCCCGGTGGCCCGGCCGCACCTGCGCCGCCCCGGCCCCTGGGTGGCCCTGCTGGTTTTTCTGGCCTGTACCCTCCCGGTCATCCTCTGGAATGCGACCCACGGCTGGATCACCGTCAGTCATGTGGCGGGCAACGCCGGCCTGCACAGTCAATGGCAGCCGACGTTGCGTTACGCGGTGGATTTCCTGGCCGCCGAAACGGGTTTATTGAATCCGGTATTTTTCATTGGTGCCCTGTGGGCGATGTTTGCCTTCTGGCCGCAACGACGGGACAAACCCTTGTGGCTCTATTTTTTTTCCATGGGCGCGCCGGTCTTTCTTGGCCATTGCCTGTATACGCTTCATTCGCGTGTCCAGCCCAACTGGATCGCTCCGGCTGTGCTGCCGATGTTCTGCTTGATGGTGGTTTACTGGAACGGACGGCCGGCGGCCCGGCCCTTCCTGGCCGCCGGACTGGCCCTGGGATTCCTCGTCAATATCATCCTGCACCAGACCAATTACGTTGGTAAAATTACCGGCCAGGCGTTGCCGCCCGAATCCGATCCCGCGCGCCGCGTGCGCACCGCCCGACCGGCCGCCGCCCTGGTCGAACGCGAACGGGAAAAACTGGCCTCCGCCGGCAAACCCGCCTTCATCATTGCCGACCACTATGGCATCACCGGCCTGTTCACCTTCTACCTTCCGGCCGCCCGCGCCGCGCTGCCATCCCAACCCCTGGTTTATTGCATCGACTCGGATGTCCCCGGCAACCAGTTCTATTTCTGGCCGGAATATCAATACCGTGACACCCGCCAGGGACAGAACGCCATTTTTGTCATCGACAACAACCCGTATCCGCTGGAAGCCGGCTGGTTTTGGAAATGGTTGAGAGGCAAACCGGTCGATTACGTGAACACTCCCGCCCCGGCGCTCCCGCCCCCGCGCATCGTCGACGAATTTTACTCCATCACCGATCTCGGTGAATTTGAAATCAAAATCGGCAACCGGGTTTTCCGCCGCCTGCATCTCTGGGCGTGTTATAATTTAAAATGAGAAACGAATCCTGCGAAACGTTCGATGCCGCTTCCGCACCGGCGCGTATCGGCGCAGCATTGCCGTTGTCTCTTTCTGCCCGCCCGAAGCAGCCGGGCACCGGCCGGTCTTCGCTTTTTCTGCGTGTCCGGAACTATGATCTGGACGCAACGCTGGATTCCGGCCAGGCGTTTCGCTGGCAACGCCAGGGCCGCGCCTGGCTGGGCGTCATCGGGCAACGGCCGGTGCGTTTGACTTCGAGCCCCGATGGTATCCGGGCGGAAACCGCCGGACCGATCAACGACTGGCAATGGCTGCGCGATTACCTGCAGTCAGACCTGGATCTGGCCGCCGTGCTGGCTGCGTTTCCCGACGATTTGCCCATGCGCAACGCCGTGGCGGCCTGCCGCGGACTGCGGATCTTGCGACAGGATCCGTGGGAATGCCTCGCGTCTTTTATCCTGTCGTCAACCAAGCAAATCGTCCAGATCCGACAGATTGTTTCCCTTCTTTGCGAACGATTTGGAGAGCCGCTCGGTGGCGGCGGTCTGCGATCGCCGGAAAATGAGACATTGCCGGCGGTCGCAGACCGCCGCTACAGGTCTTTTCCCACGGCCGAGCGGCTCGCGGCGGTGACCGAAGCGGACCTGCGCGGCTGCAAAATGGGATTTCGGGCGCCGTACCTGCTGGCCGCGGCGAGGCAGATTGCCGGGGGCAAACTCAATCTGGAACGCCTGCGCCGGCTGCCCCTGGCGGCAGCGCGCGATGAACTGGTCCAGTTGCCGGGCGTGGGCAACAAAATTGCCGATTGCGTCCTGCTCTTTGCGTATGGTTTCGACGGCGCCTTTCCCGTGGACGTCTGGGTCGAACGCGCCCTGCGGCAATTGTATTTTGCCCATCGCCGCGTTGGCGGGAAGCGGCTCCGCCATTTTGCCGCCACGCATTTCGGGCCGCGCGCCGGATACGCTCAACAATATCTTTTCCATTACATCCGAATCCATAAACTGGACCGCGAAGGCGTAAAAGCTTTGAAATGAAACCGGGGCTGCCTGCGGGCGAGCCGGGAATATGAAACTCGAAGTCATTTTGTCGCCACAAGAACTGCCGGCGCTTGCCCGCCGCGACCTGCGGGATACGGCGTGCGTCGTGTTCGATGTGCTTCGCGCCACCAGCACGATTGTGACGGCGCTGCATAACGGCGCCCGGGCCGTCGTACCCGTCGCCGAAATTGCCGACGCCCTGGAACTTCGCCGGCAGCACCCGGATGTCCTGCTCGGCGGCGAGCGGGACGGCCTGAAAATTCACGCCGGCCAAACCGGGGGAATCGATTTTGACCTCGGCAATTCGCCGCGGGAATACACTCCGGAAAAGGTCGCCGGCCGAACGATTGTTTCCACCACCACCAATGGCACCCGCGCACTCCGCGCGTGCGCCGGCGCGCAGACGGTCATGGCCGCGTCGTTCCTGAACCTTTCCGTCACCGCCCGATTTGTCCGGGAACTGGAATTGGCGGCGCTCGTGCTGGTGTGCGCCGGCACGCGCGAAAACATGGCGCTCGAAGACGTATTCGCGGCCGGAGCGCTGTGCGATCTGCTGATTCAATGGGACGTGGCGGCCGGACGCGCGAAGACGGATTCGGCCGAAACCGCCCTGACCGCCTGGCGGAAAGCGAAGTCTGATCTGCCGGCCGCCGCCGCCGAAGCGGAGAACGCGCGCCGATTGCTGGCCAATGCCGAATTGCGGGACGATGTCGCCTTCTGTCTGCAGCCGGATAAATGTCCGGTCATTGCGCGCATGGCCGCCGGCGCCGTCATCGAAATGCCCTGCTGACCGGGCCAATCGGCCCGGGCCGTTTGGAATTGGTGGGACAACGCGCTGCGCTGTCCGGACGTCGCAGCGCGGCGTCCCGACCTCAAATTGACCCACTGCCCGGATATACAAAAAATTGAAAAGCGGTGTCTATTGTGTGAGGTTAAATCCGCACCGAGTCATCCAACTGTTTCAGGCCATTTTGATGCAATGAACAACAGTGAACCAACGCCGGACAAATCATCGCCTTCGCAGAGAGCCGTTGCCCTGGCGGCCATCGCCTGTTTTGTTTCCCTGATGGCCTTCAACTGCGTCGCCCATCCGATCGTGGACCGGCTCAATATCCGTTGGGCCGAGCTGCTGGCCTACTCGACCGTTCCCCTGGCGGTGACGTTTATCATCCTGTATCGCAGCGGCTGGCACCGGGAAATCACCGGGGCGGCGCGGACGTGCTGTTTGCTGCTGCTTGCCGGTTTCATCCTTGGCTGCGAACTGGTCGGCGTCGGATTCATGATCTGTCTGGCCCTGTTTTGCGCCAACGCCATGTCCGGCGGCAATCATTAAACCGGCACGATTTTTCCAATGGCACGCGCCGGTCCGGGCGCCGCGTTTTGAGACTGCCGCGGTCCGGATGCGGCGTCCAGTTCACTACGGCACGTTCATGAGTTTGAGCCTCGCCTGGATTTGCGGATCGTTGGGGCTGAGCCTTAACGCGGCCTGATAGCAGGGCAAAGCTTCGGCCGGCTTCTTCAATCGCAGGAGCGCATCCCCCAGATTCAGATAAATCCGCGGATCATCCGGCGTGATGCGCAATGCCGCCCGGTAATGTTCGACCGCTTCATCCAGGCGATGTTCCTGGAACAGGATGGCGGCCAGGTTGTTGTGGGTGCTGGCTGAATCCGGATTTATTTTCAAAGCCGCCTCGAAACACGCGATGGCTTCGGGCAATTGTTTCCTGGTCGCCAGGGCAAATCCCAGATTGTTCAGGATATCGGCCTGGTCAGGCGTCAGTTGCAGCGCCCGTTGATAATTGGTAATGGCCTCGTCCCACCGGCCCAGCCGGGCATAAACATTGCCCAGGTTGTACAGAACATCAGGGTTGTCAGGACGGATTTGCAGCGCCGTTTGAAAACAGTCCAGGGCCTCGTTCAATTGCCCTTTTTTCGACAAACAGGTGCCGAGATTGTTGTAGGCCAGGTAATTGTTCTCCGTCACCGACAGCGTGTGGTTGAACAGGGTTTCATTGTTTTGCCAGTACTGCACCTGCCGATGTGTCGCTCCCGCGCAGGCCAACAGGGCCGTCCCCGCAGCCAATCCGGCCAATCCTTTCCGCCACGCCCGGTCCGCCGTCATTCGGCCCAGACTCCAGGCGATGATGACGAAAATACCGATTGAAGGCAAATAGGTGTACCGGTCCGCCATGGACTGGGTACCCACCTGCACCAGGCCGGTCACCGGGATCAAAGTTCCGACAAACCAAAACCAGCCGACGGCGACAAAAGCAGCCTGCCGCCGCAGCGACCAGACCGCCACGGAAACGCCCACCACCAGCACCACGGCAAAAATGACCAGCCCGGCCGGCCAATGGCCCGGATAAGGATACGGGTTTGCCAGGTTGACCGGCCAGAAGATCTTGCCGAGGTACCGGGCATAGCCGACAAACGCGTTTTCCAGGCGACTGATCAAGGGTAACGTTGTCAGGGAGGTCAGCGCACCGCCTTTTTGCTGCGACACGAACGTCACCCGGCAGGAAAGCACGCTGAGCAGCAGGAACGGCCATTTTTCCCGGATCAAACTCCGAACCGAAAACCCCGGGTTTTGAACGTTGAATCGCCGCAACGGCCACCAGTCCAGCAGCCACATCACCGCCGGCAACGTCACCACCATCGGTTTGCTCATCAGGCCGGCGGCGAAGAAACTCAGCGCCAAAATGTAGTCCCGCGTCCAAAGCCGGGCATCGAATGCTCCGGCGGCGGCCGCAACCCCGCCGCCGGTCGCCAATTTATTTTGTGCGTCGCGGGTGTAAAACAACAACGATAACAGCGCGAAGAACGCACTCAACACGTCCTTGCGTTCCGAAACCCAGGCCACGGATTCCACGTGCAGCGGATGCAGGGCAAACAACGCCGCCACCAACGCGCTCCTCCAGGTGGCCGACGACAAGCGCCGCAGCAGCACGAACAGCAGGACGGTGTTGGCCAGATGAAAAAACAGGTTGGTGACATGCGGTCCGGCCGGCCCGGGGCCAAATAAATTCGCGTCCAACATCAGTGACAGCCAGGTGAGCGGATGCCAATTGCCGGTTTCGCCGGTGGTCAGCGCCCATCCGATATTGCCCGGCGTCAGGCCGGCCAACACATGCGGATTCGCCGAGAAATAGTCCGGGTCGTCGTAGTTGACAAAATCACACTGTAGAACCAGCCAATACGCCGCCAGCGTTGCCATCACCAGCAGGCAAAGAATCGTCGGAACAACCAACCCGGCGGGTTTGGTGGAGGGCTTCAATGGTTCCAATTTCGTCGGTTCGTTCACGCCAGTTCCAAACGGAACGCGAACAGTCTGTCCGCGAATCGCCCGCGTTACATCACAAATTCCAGTTCCTGGCGATGCGGAATCAGCCCGCGTTCGAACGCCCGGCCGAGAAAACGCCGGATGGACTCCCGGCCGCGTTCGCCGTAGTCCAGCGTCCAGTGGTTCACGTACATGCCCACGAACTGGTCCGCCAGGTCGCGTCCCATGTCGCGGGCGTATTGCATCGCGTGTTGGACCGCCTCGGCCCGGTGGTCCAGGCTGTAACGGATGCTCGCCGTCAGAATTTCCGAAATTTCGCGGCGCGCCGCCGGTTCGAACTTTTTGTGAATGACATTCCCGCCCAACGGCAGCGGCAAACCGTCGTTTTCTTTTCCCCACCAGACCCCGAGATCTTCACAAACCACCAGGCCCTCGTTCCGGTAGGTCAACTGGCCTTCGTGAATGATCAGTCCCACGTCCGCCCGGCCGGATCGGACCGCCTGGAAGATCCGGTCGAACGGCACCACCACCGGGTCGAATTCCCGCGCCGGCTTGTCCAGCCAGAGCTGGAGCGCCAGAAAAGCGCTGGTCATGGTGCCGGGAACGGCGATTTTTTTCCGGGCGATCTCGGACCGGGAGAATTTCTGTTTGGCCACGAGCATTGGCCCATAGCCGTCGCCCATGCTGGCGCCGCTCGGCAGCAGCGCATACCGGTCGCTCACGTGGGCATAGGCGTGAATGCTGACGGCCGTGATGTCCAGCTCGCCGCGCGTGGCGCGTTCATTGAGCGTCTGGATGTCCTGCAGGATGTGTTGAAAACGGAAGCCGCGCGCCGGAATCAATTCCTTCGCCAGGGCGTAGAACATGAAAGCGTCATCGGGATCGGGCGAATGGCCGAGCGTCAACGTCGTTTGCTGCATGAACGCAGACTAAACCACGCCACGCGGACTGTCACGACGAGAAGAAAAAGACGATCACACACCAGCGGCCCGGTGTACCGCATCAGCAGGTCGGAAAAGAGTGTAGTGTCCCTGGGTTTGTTGTGCATGGTTGCGGCGAATTGCTGCCGCCGTCCCTTTCATTTTTGTCGCGTTGCGCCTCGCGCTCCGGCCGGGTCTGCTGCCGCCAACCGTCAACCTCCTTGACCTTCATTTTCCGGTTCGCCTTTGCAGACAAACCCGGCCAGGCGCGTGCGTCGTGTTCCTCCTCAGACAAATTGACAGGTTTGTCTGCAACCAAAATGACCCGGCAGTCCATCCAACCGCCTCCTTTGTTCCGGTCAAATAACTGCCGGGGCTCCCCACCCGAAACCAACCACACTAACAGGTGCCGACCTCCAAGCACCCGCCGTGCCGCGCCGAAAATCCGCCGTAATTCCACATTCCGGTCCGGAAACGCGACGCCGACGCTGTTGCTTTTTTTCCACTGTGATAAAATCGATTTCCAACGGCCCCCGCGGACAGCGGCCCGGGGCCGATGTTATTTTTTAATTGCCGGCGGAATGGTTCAGACCGACAATTCACCCTGTCATCATGATTCGACTACTTTTGGCTCTGGTTGCGGTCGCTTTCCTGTGTGGATGCGCTGCGGCCGTGCCGGCGGTTTCGTCCGGGGCCGGATTGTTCAGCCAGCCAGCCATCCCCGTCCAGGCTCATACCGTAACTTCCGTCAATCTCGCTGAAGCCAACTTTACCGTCGTCAAAACCAATGTCGTCGGCAACAGCAAAGGATTCAGTTTGCTCGGATTGATTCCCATTTATTCTCCCAAGGTGACGAAGGCGATGGAACGGATGTATGCCCAGGCCGACTTGCGGGAAGGCGCACCCACCACCCCGGCTCATCTGGTGGTTGAACATTCGACCACCTTTTACCTGCTGTTTTCAATTCCCGAAGTCACCGTCCGGGCCGATATTCTGGAGTTCAGTCCAAAAGCCGCGCCGGACAATGGCTCCAAGCCGGATGTCACCGGAACGCCGTGACCGGCTGGCCGGCTTTTCACGCCAATAGCAGCCATTCAGGCTGATTCAGCCGATTTTTTTCGTAGATTCCTGAAAGAACAAGCCGACGGCAGACGAGTTGTCTTATGAAAAGATATTGCTATGAAAACATGTATCCAACCCGTGGCGCCATTCGAATGTACCATTTCGAATCAAAAACAAACCCGTTGCGCCTTCACGCTGATTGACCTGCTTGTGCTCGTGGTCATAATCGCCCTGCTGGCGGCGGTGCTGCTGCCGGCCGGCGCGGCGTCCAAGTTGAAACCGCAACAAATCGAGTGCATGGCCAACCTGAAACAATTGGCCGTGGCCGGAAATCTGTACGTCGGAGATTTCGGGAAGTTTATGCAACCATCCGGCGCGCACAGCGCTTTGGGGGCAAACGGCGAATGGTTCGGAGCGCTGCTCAATTATTTTAACAAAAACACCAACGTCCTCCTGTGTCCCACCGCCCCAACTCCGGTGCCGCAACCGGTGCCGGTTTCCGGACCCGTTGGCATGGGGAACACGCCTGGGCTCGGTGGCAATCCCACCGTGCAAACCTACACCGGCGCAGCGGACCATTGTTACATCCGCGCTTTGAGCTCTGACGGCACGTTGCAATGGAATGCCGTGAACTGCAGTTATACCTATAACGGCTGGATGTATACCAACCCGGACGGCACGGGCGGGGGAGATGGAAAAGCTTTGGAGCAGGCTTCGGGCGTAACGGATCCGGCCTGGTACTACGGCAAGGAAAACACCATGGAACAACCTTCCGTCACCCCGTACTTTGTGGATGGATTATGGGACGATGCCTGGCCAACTGAGAAAGATCATCCGCCCAAGAATCTCTACTATGGCATGTTTGCGGGTGCCAGCAATTTACATGTAAACGAAATCGGACGCTTTATCATGCAACGGCACGGAACCGTGAATCCCGTCGCTGCGGCGCGCAATTATACAACTTCGTGGGCCATCCTTCCTCCGCCGGGAGCCGAAGTCATCGCCCTGGCCGACGGACACGTCGAATTGACCACGCTGGTCAACTTGTATGCCTATCGCTGGCACAAAGCCTGGAATCCCGCTCTCGTCAACCTGCAGATACTGCCCCCTTACTAAATCCCGACCGGCAACCCCGGCAACCGCAACGTCATCAAAACCAATTTAAATGGCCAGATTGATATGATTTTTTAATGAATTGCGCTTGAACTAACGGTAGTAACGAAAAAGAATACGCGTATGAAAACCTCTGGCTGCCCGCCGCGTCCGGAACCTTCGATCCGGGCGTTCACTCTGACCGACCTTTTGGTGCTCGTGGCCATCCTTGGCCTGCTGGCTGCCGTGCTGCTGCCGGCCCAGGCTGCGTCCAAATTGAAACCGCAGCAGATCGAATGCATGGCCAACCTGAAACAATTGGCCGTGGCCGGAAATCTGTACGTCAGAGATTTCGAAAAGTTTCCACAAGAGTCCAGCAGCGGCACCCAATTAGGAGCCAACGGCGAATGGATGGGCGCGTTGTTCAATCATTTCGGCAAAACAACCAACACCCTTCTTTGCCCCACCGCTCCAACTCCGGTACCGCAACCGGTGCCGCCTACCCAGGGTCCGACCGCCATGGGCACTACGCCCGGGCTGGGCGGTAATCCGGTCGTCCAAACTTATACTGGTGCAGCGGACCATTGTTACACCCGCGCCTTGAGCTCTGACGGCACGTTGCAATGGAACGTCGTCAACTGCAGCTATACCTACAATGGCTGGATGTATACCAACCCGGGCGGCACGGGCGGAGGAGATGGAAAAGCTTTGGAGCAGGCTTCGGGCGTAACGGATCCGGCCTGGTACTACGGCAAGGAAAGCTCCATGGAACAACCTTCCGTCACCCCGTACTTCGTGGATGGCTATTGGGTAGACGCCTGGCCAACCGAGAGAGACCATCCGCCCAAGAACCTTTACTATGGCACGTTCGCGGGAGCCAGCAATACACATGCAGACGAAATGGGACGCTTTACCATGCAACGCCATGGAGCGGTAAATCCCGCCGCGGCCGAGAGAAATCACTTCGCCAATTGGTTTCTTTCGCCTCCCAAAGGGGCGGAAGCCATCGCCCTGGCCGACGGGCACGTCGAATTGACCACGCTGACCAACTTGTATTCTTATCGCTGGCACAAAGCCTGGAATCCCGGCCTGGTTAACCTTCAGGTGCAGGCACCGTTCTGAATTACAGAACTGATCTTACTGATAAATTGGAAAAGAATGACTTGATTGACAGCTGGTTGAAGGGAAGAATAGATTTTGTGAAGCCATCCGACCGATCCAGGATATTTCAGCAGCCGACTTCATCCGCGCAAGCATCGATTGACGCTTTTACCCTGACCGATCTGTTGGTGCTCGTGGCCATCCTTGGCCTGCTGGCCGCCGTGCTGTTGCCGGCCGGCGCGGCGGCCAGACTCAAACCACAGCAGATCGAATGCATGGCCAACTTGAAACAACTGGCTGTGGCGGAAAATCTGTACGTCAATGATTACGGCAGATTCCTGCTGCCGTCCGGCAGCGGCAGTTACCTGGGACAAAATGGTGAATGGTTCGGGGCGCTGCTCAATTATTTTAACAAAAACACCAACATCCTTCTGTGTCCCACCGCCCCAAACCCGACGCAAGGGCCGACCGCCATGGGCAGTACACCCGGGTTGGGTGGTGGTCCGTCACAGCAAACTTACACCGGCGCTGCGGACCACTGTTACACCCGCGCCTTGAGTTCTGACGGCACGTTGCAATGGAACGCCATCAACTGCAGCTATACCTATAATGGCTGGATGTACACCAAAACAGACGGTTCAGGCGGGGGAGATGGAACAACTTTGGAGCCGGCTGCAGGCGTAACGGATCCGGCCTGGTACTACGGCAAGGAAAGCTCCATGGAACGACCCGCCGTCACTCCGTACTTCGTGGATGGCTATTGGGTAGACGCCTGGCCAACCGAGAGAGATCACCCACCCAAGAACCTTTACTATGGTATGTTCGCGGGCGGCAGCAATTTACATACGGATGAAATGGGCCGTTTCGCCTGTCAACGCCATGGAGCGGTGAATCCCGCCGCTGCCGAGAGAAATCACTCCGCCAGTTGGTTCTTTTCGCCTCCCAAGGGGGCGGAGGCCATCGCCCTGGCCGACGGACACGTCGAATTGACCACGTTGACCAATTTATATTCTTATCGCTGGCACAAAGCGTGGAATCCCGTTCTCGTCAACCTGTTGACGCAGGCCCCGAACTGATCAACCAACGTTTCCGACTTCATTCCGACCGGCGGTAATTGACGCATAACGGAACCCGCGCAATATCCTTGGAACTCGCGTGCATTTCACACTTCCCTTTGCCCCCGCCCGCGGCTAGCGTTTTCCGACAAAGACGCCGGTGTGGCGAAATGGCAGACGCACAGGACTTAAAATTTGAAAACCGCCTGTTTTGTTGCGTCGTTCAACGTTCTTTTGGATTGCGACTTTGTGCCTGTTTTTATTGGTTGAAACGCACTTTTGATCGACTTCATCCCTGTCCAATAGGGTGCGAGGTCAGACGGGCGATAGTGGCACAAAAAGTGGCACAGACTTCCCTTGGATGGACTCCAAAAAATAATGAAAGTTCTGTTCATTGCGGTGCGTCACGTTCCGTCTCGTCACTCGCCGTTGCAAAATGCTTTTACGATTCTTTTTCGCGTCGTATCATGGCTTCGTCACTCCCGGCGTTTCGGCCCGGCGTTACGGGCTGGCTGGCCGCGTGTGCGGCGTTTTGGGGTCGGACGAGGAATCAGGCGAGCGGGAGTCCCGGCGCCTGTAATCGGAATGTAGCGCGGAATTATCGAATGACATTCCAAAGTCGGCAGCGGGTAAAGTAGCCAAAGAGATTCGAGCACATGACTCAGAACATCAGACCAATCGCCTTCGTGGCTATGAAGTATGACTCGGATCATTGGCGAGATAAGCGATACCTTGCCATTCGAGAGGAATTGGAACAGGCCGGGTATTCATGCGTGCGGGCTGATGAGCTTAAATCGTCGGGTCCGGTCGTTGACGAGGTTTGTCGGCTCCTTCGAGAGGCCGCGTTAGTAGTAATTGATAGCAGCGGTGATTCACACAACGTCTCATACGAGATTGGATACTGCCACGGAATCAACCGTTCTCCACACACGACGTTGCTGTTGCGCGCCGGTGCGGATTTTCCTTTCAACTACCGTCACTTCAGGCACCGAGTTTACAGAGATTTGAGACACTTGCGTCGCCTTGTAAGAGATTATCTTCAGATACACGAACCGCTATCAGACGGGCAGTTTGGTTACACCTTCACATTCGGATTCGCTGCCGGGGGTGTTGATTATATCCGCGACGGTGCTTTCTGTATTTTTGATGCACTGCGCGACCAAAAATTTAGTGGTAGATGTGAGTGTTATTCGGCGGAGCAATTCGGCTTTGGGCGGCTTTTTAGTGTCGCGATTATGCTGCGTTGTCCCGGACGCAAAGCCACTCCCAACTACAATTGGTGGATGAAATTGCAAAACTCTGTTGAGGAGAACGCATTAAGACACAAAGGTTCTATCACTTTCCAGCCCACTTTGTCCGAGGTGGCTGGCAAAGAGGCTATGTTGGCGAAACTGGTTCCATCAGGGGTCGCGGAATTTTTAAATGGAAGCGTTGTTCGTTTACTGGGGTCCGAGAATGACTCGTTGCTACACTCCTACCACGAGAGATTAGAAAACCTTGCGCTATCTGCCGAAGCGCCTTTATCGGTGAAGGATGCTGCCCCGATTAAGGGCGAATTCGACCGCGAAGCCGCCAAGCAACCGTTCAGGATCACACCCGTCCCCGGTCAAAATTCCAGCGGTATGAACAGGACTGCTGCGAACAAATTCAAACCGCGAAATTGAATTAATGGTATTACACTGAAGGGAGTATTAAATCGCTGTGCTGAACTCTGAACACGTCAGTTGCGAGAATCTGGCGGCTGCGAAATGACCGACGATCTGAAAAATTTACTGCGCGATAGTTTTACA
>Ga0335078_10000292_pt1 | contig 81117 bp, 55 predicted proteins | sample Lox_Sample_32_FD_206711 | JGI IMG/M metagenome (GOLD analysis project Ga0335078, IMG submission 206711) | Soil microbial communities from Loxahatchee National Wildlife Refuge, Florida, United States - Lox_Sample_3.2 | ecosystem: Environmental > Terrestrial > Soil > Wetlands | place: USA... | reverse complement strand
CTCGCTCGGCGCGCCGTGCGTCGCCCAGCGGGTGTGCGCAATGCCGATCCTGCCGCTGACGGGGGTGTGCTCGAGCGCCTCATCGAGCATGCGCACCTTGCCGACGGTGCGCAGACGGGTGAGGTGCTGCGAGCCGTTGAGGACTGCGAGCCCGGCGGAGTCGTAACCGCGATACTCGAGCCGGCGCAGACCATCCATGAGAATGGGGACGATGTTGCGCTCGGCCACCGCTCCTACGATTCCGCACATGAATCCGACACCCTTAAGACGGCCCTGACGGGGTCGCGGACGTGGATATTGCCCGAAAAGGCCGGCGAACGCCGGGTCTGGCGTACGTCCCGTGATCGCGGTCGCGTTTACCGACCGCGCAGCGCTGCGGGCGCCTTAGCCTCGCGAGACGATCCGCAGGCTGATCGGCTCGGGCATGTCGGCGGGCGGCGCTTGGTTGAGGCGACTGAGACGCGTGAGCGCCTGCTCGATCGCCTGGTCCCGTGCCTGGTCCCCGCTTCCCTGAGCCACATGGACCCGATCGATGGATCCGTCGCTGCGAACCCAGACCTGGACCACGAGCGAGTACTCGCCGCGGCGCGCGCCAGAATCCGCGTTGAGCTGGCTTAGAATTTGGTCCTTCAGCAACCCGGCGTACCACGCGAAGGTGCTGCCACCGCTGGCGAGCAGGTCGCGCCCGCCCTTGTTGGCGAGCAGCCCAAAGGCATCGCCGCCCGCGCTCCCGTCCGCGTCCAGCCCGAGCTGCTCACCCGGCGGCGGATCGTTCGAGTGGGTCGGATCGGGCTTGGGGTCGGGCACGTTCACCTTCTCTTCCGGCGGGGGCGGGGGAGGCGGCGGCAGATCCGGCGGCGGCGGCGGCGGGCGGATGAGATGGATCTCCTGAACCACCGGGAGAGACGGAGCCGGCGCGCTCTTGAGGAAGCTGCGCACCATGGCGAAGGTACCCGCGCCGATCAGCGCAATGCTAAGGCCCAGCGCTACTATCGGAACGTAGCGGCGCTTCTTGCGGCGGGACGCGGCCATGGTGCTTACTTCACGAGCTTCTTGGTGACCAGCCCGAGCTGGGTGATCTCCAGTCTGCCGAGGAGATCGAGCACGTCAACGACTCGCTGGTACTGGATCGAGGCGTCCGCCTTGATGATCACCGGGAGTTCCGGGTTCGCGGCCTTGTATTGGCGCAGCATGTTCTCGAGCTCGGTCATCGTCACCGGGAAGGTGTCGAGATAGATCGTGCCGTCCGCGCTGATCGTGATTGCCTTGGTCTTGTTCTCGGCGAGGCTCGCCTGCACGCTCGCCTTCGGCAGGTTGACCTTGATGCCCTGCACCGTGGCGGTGGTCATGATGATGAAGATGACCAGCAGCACGTAGGCGAGATCGAGCATCGGGGTGATGTTGATCTCGTCATACGCGTCCTTCTCGCCGCCGACCGGGCCTGACATCAGTTAGCTCCGTCAGGAATAGGTTTCCGCGATGCGCGCCACGAACTCATCCGCGAACACGCGCGTGTCCGCGCTGATTTCCTTGACGCGGGTGTTGAGATAGTTGTAGCCGAACAGGCACGGGATCGCGACCCCGAGGCCCGCTACGGTCGCCACCAGCGCGGCCGCGATGCCGGGGGCGATCGCATTGATATTGACGTCCCCGGATGCGGCAATCGCCGCGAAGGTGATCATGACGCCGACCACCGTGCCGAGGAGCCCGAGGAACGGGCCTCCGGCGATTGCCACCGTGAGCCACACCATCTGGCTGTTGAGGTGTTGCACCAGGCGCGTGAGCGAGGCATCGAGACTCGCGCGGATTGCCTCGATCGATTGCGCCGACAGCGAGCGCACGCGGTCGGCACCCACGGCCTGGCCCTCGAGGCGTTTCATGGTCTCGCGCATGCCGTGGTGGTAGAGCGGCCAGAGTGTCGATGCACCGAAGTCGGCGTCCTCATCGAGCCCGCTGTCATCGTCCTCCTTGCCGGCGCCGAGCTTCCTTTCGAGCGCGGCCGGATCGGCGGACAGCTCGTTGAAGGCGGCGAGGAACTTGCGGTTGCCCGCCGCAACCCGCGTGAGGGCCAGGAGCTTGGCCCCCATGATGACCAGCGCCATCAGGAACATGAGGGCGAGGATCGAGATCACGACCCAGCCGTCCACCGTGACGTTGCGCAGCGTGGTGGCGAAGTAGGATTCCTTGCCGCCCTCACGCTGCGTGTCGCCGCCGTAGACGACCAGCGGCGCGACCAGCCCCTGGCTGCGCGCGGCCGCCTTGAGCCAGTCGGCGCTGCGCACCGAGTTCGCGACCTCGAGCTCGTCCAGCTGCCCGGTGTAGTAGTTGCTCTTGCCGGCCGAGCCGCCGATCGTGAGTGTTCCGCCGATCTCCTGTGCGTCCGCATCGGCGTGGCCGGCATCGGCGCCGTCGACGATGAGCGTCAGATGCCCGTCGCCGATGCGCACGGCGAGGTGATGCCATTCACCGCTCGTCAGCTGCCCGGTCTGCGTGATGCTGACTGGCGCCCCGCTGCCGCTCTGGTAGCGCGCGAAGGCCTGCATGCCGGCGATGCCAAGCACGAGCTCGCGCCCCTGATCGGCGAGCTGCGCCACGTAGGCATCGCTCTGCGCCGCCTCGATGCGCAGCCAGGCAGAGAGCGTGAAGCCCTTGTTGGGAGCCAGGTGCACCGCCCCGTTGGCCGGAATCGAGATCGTCTGCGCGCCGGCGAACTTCACTCCCGCCGCGATCAGCGAGGCCGGCACCACTTCGGCGTCGAAGGCGCTCGGCTCGCTCTTGTAGCCGGTCGAGTCCTGGAGCGAGCCCTTGGGCGCACCGAAGTGATAGTCGAGCACCTGGCTCGCATCGTATGTGCCCGCGGGGTCGGCAGCGCTCTGGGCATTCTTGTTGCCGTAGTAGAGGAAGATCTTGTCGCTGTTGGCGCCGCCGGTGAGACGGGGCACGCGCACCCATACGAGCGCGATCTGGTTCTGGGGATCGAAACGCTCAATGTGAAACTTGAGGGGCGTCTTGTCGTCGTCCGCCACGAAACGAAAATCCGAGCCGTCGGTCTTGGCATCGTTGAAGTACTGGAAGTTGGCGAGGCTCAAGCGGATCAGTACCGGGACATCGGTGGGCGACCCCGGGATATCGGCGCCCTTGGGCGTCAGGTCGAAGTCAATCTCCTTGCGGTACGCCCAGTCGCCGTTCCACCACGCATGCGCATCGCCCGCCCATAGGCTGCCGAGAAGCGCGAGCCCCGCGACGGTGAGCAACTGAGCCCTGTGCTTCAAGTCACTGAACCCTTGTCCGGAAGTTTCAGAGGTTGCGCGGGTGATGGGCGCGCTGCCCGCCCGAACCGGAGGGCCGCCTGACCTTACCTGCCGGGGGCGACATTCTAGCCAAGGGAAGAAGACCATCCGATGTCGGGAGGTTGATTATTGGACGGCTTTGTGACGGTTCTGTTTCAGCCCAGCTCAGGCTCGTGCCCTGTCAGAATCCAGTGGGCCGCACGACCAGCGGTTCGCCGCAATCGTTCAGGCGCTCGAGCGAGCGGCTGAGGCTGCCCACCGGATTCACGCTCAACGCCATGGCGGTTACCGGCGGCGGTGGTGGTGGGAAGCCGCTCCTCGCCGGTGCGAGGTAGCCGCCCTGACCCCAAGGGTGGATGAAGCCCGAGTTGAGCGCCGCCAGCACGCGCGGCGCACCGAGATTCGTGGCGATGAAGCGTAGCACCCGCCCCTCGCTGGTCTTCTCGAGCGAGGCGTCGAAGGAGCGCCGCCACTGCATCGACTGCTCGGTCACGTGCGGCCAGCGCCCTAGATAGGCGTTGAGGAGCGTCGGCGCGGCGCCGTCCACCTTGATGAAGCGGAACCTGCGATTGCCGTTGTTGCCGGGGTTCTCGGTGCTGAGGAGCCCGATCGCCCAGCGGTTGAATTGCGTGTGGGCATCGAGACAGTCGCGCACGTCGCGCGTCCCGATGCCGGCGAACACGCGGCCCGCGGGTCGCGCCACGCGCACTAGGCGGTTGACGTCGCCGCCGGTCACGAGATTGCTGCCGTCATCGGGCCTCGCGAATGCGGCCGCATCCGCCTCGCAGCGCGCGCGCAGGTAATGCACCTCGTACGACGCCTGGGTTCCCGAAGTGTCGATGCGGCGGCAGATGTAGATCATCGCACCCGCCGCGCGGTCCGGCGGATAAGCTCCCGGGGAAGCGCCGGCGGCGTCCGGGTCGCGCGGCGGATACAGGCCGAGGAAGGATGACTGCGGGAGCGGGGTCCCCTTCGAGTCGTAGAACTCGTTCCAGGAACGGATCGCACCGGCGAAGATCCCTGCGATCTGGGCGCGCGCCATGGTCGGCATCGCGGATTCGGTGTCGCGGCTCGGGTCGTCGTGCGGGACGGTCGCCGGAACGAGTCCTTGGATCGTTTGCAGCGCGTTGCGGAGATTCTTCGAGACCGGCAGTCCCCACACGAGCTCATTCTGCGCTCGCACGGTGAGCGGCGCGGTCACGCCGCCGACGAGCTCCGGGTTCACATCCGAGAGGCCCGCGCGCGGAACGACCGGGCGGCCGGCGCTGTCGCAGCCGGTATGATTGCCGTAAGCGGCGAAATCTCCCTTCGCCCCGGCGGCCTGGCCGGTGCTGCAGCTCGCGACGGGCGGCAGCCGGGCCAGATCCAGGAAGCGCACCGGCTTGCCCGCTGACACCGGTGTGACCCCCTCGCCGGAGCCGCCCGAAGATTTGTAGATTGCGAGTCGCTGTCCCGCCGGAACGCCCGGCACCGCCTTGCTCGTCAGACAGTAGAAGACGCGGTTACCCGTGTCCGCGATCACACCGCGGTAAACGTCGAGCGTACCCGGCGCGCACAGGTTCGGTGCCCCGGGGATGCCATCCTTGAGGTGCACCAGGTTCTCGAGGGCCTCGTCCTGGGCGGTGGATCCCGAGATATGCAGCTCGATCTGCGGCGGCGGGGTGGGGGGTAGCGCCGGGGCATCCAGCGAGAGCGCGAGCGCGCCGACCGTCAGCGAGATCGCCGCAAGAAGTTGCACGCGCATAGGTCCTCCCGAGTTTGTTGTTATGCAGAGACTATGACGATCAATTGTAGGCCGGTTCTGGTATTGCGATTGTCGGACGCATGCCTGACGCTGCGTCACGTCGCGCGCGCCCGTGCAAGTCCAGAGAGTCCAAAGAGCCTGGCGTAGTGTTGTCACGTGAACTTCATCGTGAGGAGGCATACCAGCCGTCGGGGACTGGAGCGGTGGAAGCGATTGCCGATGGCCAAGAGCTATCTTGGATGGACACGCCGCCGAGCCTGGATGCTCGGCCTGGCCGCGGGGCTGCTGTTGATCGTGCTGATCGGGGTGCTGCCGGAGCGCCTTCAGAGCAGCACTCTCTATCTCGGCCTTGCGCTCACCCTGTTCGGCGTGGGCGCGAAGCTGACTCAGCTGCCAGGAGATTCCCCTCTGCGCTGGCGGGGAGTGTCTCCGGCGTTGGGCATCATCGTGGGAGTGGTCGCGGCAGGGTTGCCCCTTGTGCCGCGCAGTGGCCTCTGGCCTCACGCTCAGCGGAATGCAGCTCCGGCGATCGCGACCGCAAGGGCGCCCATCAGCGCCCGCCCGCCGTCGGGCCCGCGAGCGGTGCAGCCCCAACGCGACGGAGCGTCCCAGCGGTCCTTGCAGAAGACACGCCTCGAACCGGTGCTAGCTCAAGTCGCCGGCCTCGTCGAACAGAAGGCGCAACCGGCACTCGAGCAGCAGCGTCGCTACCTGATCTCAGCGATGACGGATCACACCGTCACGCAAGATCCGCTCGGCGTCGCATCGCAGCTCGCCACCCAGGCGCGCGAGCTCGAGGAGGTGGCGTCCTCCCTCGCAGTAATAAAATCCCAGAACCAAGACTTCAGCAAGCAGCTGGAGACGGTGATCGGAGACATGAGCCCCCTAACCGCGCTCGCCACCAGCTTGCGTGGGGTGAGCGATGCATTGCCAGACGGTTCGGGCACCAGCGGAAACCCGACAATCACATTAAGGCAGCTGACTGCCGAGAACATGACAGCCACCCGATGGGTCAGTGCGATGGATCAGCGGCTCACGGACGCGCGCGCGGACAGCCGCTAGTCGTGTAGGCACGAATTAAGGTCTCATCCCGCATCGTAAGAGATCTGCTGAGATGTTGGCCGCGGCGAGACTTTGACACAGCGCCTCGACCAAGTGGGGCAAGCGCCCCTACAGGGCGCCGCGAAAGGTGACAATCAGCAAAGTACCGAGCGTCGAGAGCTGCAACAGGCGGCGGCTGGAGCTGCCGGGGGTACTGGCGACTATGACTTCGCAGGCGTACATGAGCACGACGGCGAACAGCACCGCCTCCACGACTCTCTGTGAGTTCACCTCCACGCTGCCGAAAGCGGTCAGCGCCCCTGCACCGCAGACGATCAGGTAGTCGGTCGGGGTGGTCCGGAAACGCTGGTCACCGCCGAAACGCACGTACACGGCGACCGCCACCGCGAGCACGCCGATCACTGCGATGATCAGAATTTGCAGGGCGCGGGGAATCGCTCCCGGGTAGCTGATCAAGAGATAGGCGGGCAGGATCGCGGTTGCGTAAATTGCGAACCGCAGCAGTGTCGGACTTGCCGTCCGGGGCCAGAGAAGCTGCACGGCGCACAGTACCGCGAGCACAGCCGCGGCTACTGCGAAGTCCGGGGATACGCCCGCTACCCAGAAAGCGCTCAGCAGCATCACCAGCGGAGTGATGGCCGTGATCACCAGCAGCGGGCCCTTCAGTACCAACGTGCTCGCCCGAAGGCCGGCAACGACCCGCGCGAGCACCGACGCGCCGTCCCGGTCGCGTGGAACCTGCCATCCACGGCGCTCGGCGAAGGTGAGCGCGCAGAACACCGTGACGATGATCATCGCGTAGAGCAGCACCACCGTCGCGTCCGAGTAGTAGCGCGCCAGGATCCCGCTCACCACCAGAGCAGCCTGAATCGAGTAGATGATCACTACGGTCTCGTAGTGATCGAAGCCCAGTTGCAATAAACGGTGATGAACGTGATTGCGAGTCGCCCTGAACCAGTTCATCCCGCCACGGACTCGCTGGTAGAGGACGGACAGAATGTCCGCAATCGGCAGCCCGACGATCAGCAGCGGCAGCGCGGCGCTCACCGCGGTATTGGCCGTCTGCGTAAGGTACACGACCAGAAAGCCGAGCGAAAACCCCAGCACCTGGCTGCCGCAGTCCCCCATGAACACGTAAGCCGGATGGCTGTTGTACCTCAGAAAGCCAAGTATTCCGCCGACCGTCGCGAGCGACAGGCTGAGGAGGAGCGTGCCGCCTGACATATAGCCGAGAATCGCCAGCGCCGCGAGGCTGAGAATCGATTCACCAGCGGCAAGTCCGTCGAGCCCGTCGGAGTGATTGATGGCATTGATCACGCCAATGAGAGCGAACACGGTGAAGGGCTTGCCGATCCAGGCCGGCAGCGTGCCCTCGAGGAAAGGCACCCGTGACACCCACAGATTCCCGTACCAGACCACGGCGGACACGGCCAGGAGCTGACCGGCGAATTTGGTCCAATGTCCGACGGTGCGGGCGTCGTCCCAGATGCCGAAGGCAAACAGCGTGACGCAGCCGATCAGGAACGACTGCATCAGCGGGTCGAGCCTGATCACCAGCACGATCGACAGTAGCGTGCCGAGGGTGATGCCCCAGCCTCCGACCCGCGGGATGGGCTCGGTATGAACCTTCCGCGGGTCGGGCATGTCGACAAGGCCGAGGCGCGGCGCGAGGCGGCGCGCCAGCGGGATGACCAGCATGCTGACCGCGGCGGCGAGTGTGAGCTGCAGAAACGGATTCATCTTCAGTTCGACAGATACTGCTGCAGCGTCGGCAGTACTGTTGCGGTGAACCGGGCCAGTCGCGTATCGGCGGCGGCGGGGGACTCATTCACCGGCAGCGGCGTGATCAGGCGCACGAGCGCTCCATCGGTGCGGTTGCGCAGCAGGGCGTCCTCGAGCAGATACCACTTCACCAGGTATTCGCTGGTGATGTCCCGGCCGCGCTCCTGGAACCAGTAGTACACGAGCTGCCGGCTCGCACCCTGCTGCACGATCGCCCGGTTGACTCGCAGCGGTACGCCGTTGCTCTTCACGCTCGAGACCTCGCGCTGCCCGAAATCGAGGATGCGCCAGCCCCCGCCCGGCAGGCATGAGCGCGGCGAGTGCGCCGCCTGGCCGGTGCGTTGAGAGGCGTAGTAGGCGACGTAAAGATTCACACTGGGCGGAGGCCCCATCGCCTCGCTCTCGCTCCCGGTTTCCCCTCGCCGCACAAAGTCCGCGAGCACGTAGTCGTCCAGCTTGAGCGTGTCCAGGTACACGGCCCCGAGCCTTTGGCGCCGACCCCGCCAGGGTCCGATGTCAAGCGGGAACTCCGCGAAGTCCAGGCGCGCGGGCCGCACTTCGACACGCTTGGGCAGCGCGCGCGCCGGCAGGACCGCCGCCAGCAGGATGGCAAGAACTACGGCGGCGGGCTTACCGAGCTTTCGAGCGTGCACGACCGGCGCTGCCGCGCGGGCCGGCGGGAGCTCGAGCGCGAACCAGTCCCGCATCGGACGGCGGTCTCCGGTCAGGCGCAACAGCAGCCGTGCTTCGCCCACCAGCACCAGGAGGCAGGCCATGAAAACCACCCAGCCTTCGAACCAGTGCAGGAAGCCCTCGGCCTGCGCAATGCCGAGGTGATCCACCAGAACGCCGATCACTCCGATCCTCAGGCTATTCATGAGTATCGTGATTGGAACCGTCGACAGGAACAGGCACCAGCGCATCCAGCTGCGACCCTTGAAGAGATAAGCGACGACCACGCCGAGCGTCATGAGCGGAAACAGGTAGCGCAGCCCGCTGCACGCCTCCGCGACCTGCAGCTGATAGTTTCCGAGGTCGATCACATTGCCCTCGAGGAACACGCTGACGCCGCACAGCCGCATGAATGCGACGCCCAGTTGGGAAGAGATCAGCTGCAGCTGCGAGGAGAGGTTGTAGTAAAAGAAGGCGGGAATCGGATTCATCAGAAACAGCAGCGCCAGCGGCACCAGCGCAATCCTGAAAGCCTGCCAACCCATGACCGCGAGAGCCGCCCCGAGCAATACGATGACCAGCGCATAGGTATCCACGGTGGTGATCGAGGCCAGAGCTCCGAGAAAATAGATCGCCACACCCGATGCGGCGATGAGCACCCCGAGCCAGGAGCTGCGGAACTCGACGTGCGCAAACTGCTCACGGCGCTGCCACAACAGGTAGCCGCTGATCAGCGGGATCAGGAATCCATGGCTGTACTCTTCCTGATGCCAGACTCCAAAGAGGTAGGCGAAGGTGTTCCGGAACAGGAGCCCCAGCGCCACGATCGCCAGCGCCGCCACCATGAGTTGCGCACGCGTGTAGCGGAACACTTGCGGGTGCGGCGCCTGCACGTGCGAATCCATTCAGCTCTGGCCGACGGCGAGCCCCAGTCGCGCGGGTTGCTGCCCATGCTCGTCTATGCACGCGAGGAATTGCTGTTTGAAGCGTTCGGCTCCGAATCGCAGAGCGCTCGTACGGATTTCCGCCGCGCTGAATCGGCTCTCGCGCCGCTCGAACTGCTGAATCGCGCTCAGCAAGGAGTCGGTCGTCTGCTCCGGAAAGAGGACCCCCGATCTCCCCTCGCTGACCGACTCGGTGACTCCGCCTCTGCCAAACGCGATCACCGGCGTGCCGCACGCCAGCGCCTCGACCGGCGCGATCCCGAAGTCCTCGAGCGCGGCGAAGACAAAGGCGCGCGCACGCTGCATGTGTTGGCGCAGCATCGCTCTCGGCTGATGGCCCAGCATCAGCACGTTCGAAGGAGCGATCGCCGCGAGGCGTGCAAACTCCGGCCCCTCCCCGATGACCACCAGGCGCCGCTCGGGCAGTTGCGCGAAGGCCTCGATGATGAGCCGCGTGTGCTTGTAGGGCACGAGGCGCGAGGCCGTCAGGTAATAGTCCTCGCGCGCAGCCTCCGCCGGCTGGAAGAACTCCGTGTCGACCGGCGGATGAATGACCGTCGATTCCCGCCGGTAGGTCTTCCAGATCCGGCGAGCGATGAAATGGGAGTTGCTGATGAAACAGTCGACGCCGTTGGCCGTGCGTACATCCCAGATCCGCAGGTCGTGCAGGAGCTTGCGTGTAAGGAATCCACGCGGGCCGGTCTCCAGGCGGTGCTCACGCAGGTATTGGTGCTGAAGATCCCAGGCATACCGCATCGGTGAGTGCACGTAGCTCACGTGCAGCTGGTCCGGACCGGTCAACACCCCTTTCGCCACGCAGAAGGAGCTCGAGATGACCAGATCGAACTCCGAGAGGTCGAAGGACTCGATCGCCATCGGCATCAGCGGCAGGTAACGCCGGTAGTGCCGTCGGGCAAAGGGCAGGCGCTGCAGGAACGACGTGTGAACCGGGCGGTCGGCGAGGAAGCCGCGTTCCGCCTCGGGCAGGAAATCTACGAGCGTGAAAACCTCGGCCTGCGGATAGCACTCGAGGATGGCTTCGAGCGTGCGCTCAGCGCCGCCGATGGCAACCAGCCAGTCGTGCACGACGGCCACGCGCATCGGTCTCGTTACGAGCGGATGTGTTGCTATGGAAATGACCTGTACCCGAACGGGCGGGACGTTTTCCGGGTACTGTACCTGTCCGTCGGTGACAGTCAGGTGACACTCCGGTGTCGTTCATGTGTAAGCGCGAACCAGCTCCTCGTAGAGCGCTTCGCTCTGACGCGCAGACCGCTCGATGGTGAAGTTCTGCAGCACGTGCCGGTGGCCGGCCGCCGCCAGACGCCGGGCCAGCTCCGGCCGGGCGAGCAGCTGCGCCAGCGCATCCGCCAGTGCGCGAGCATCGCCCATCGGTATCAACAGCCCCGTCTGTCCGCTATCTATGATCTCGCGCGCCCCGCCGCCGTCGGTCGCAACCACGGGGAGCCCGGCCGCCAGTCCCTCGACGATCACCTGGCCGAAGGGCTCGGGAATGCGGCTCGCATGGACCAGGACATCGAGGGACCCGAGGACGGCGGGCACGTCGCTGAACCCCAGAAACTCGACCTGGTCGACGAGCCCGAGCCGGACAGTAAGCTCGCGCAGCTCGCGCTCGAAGTCCGCTTCGCCGAACAGTGCCGAGCCGGCGATGACGAAGCGCGCGGCGACGCCTGAGCGGGTGATCTGTGCGGCAGCCTGGAGAAACACGTCCTGCCCCTTCCATGGGGCGAGCCGCCCCACGATGCCGATCCGCGGCACTGGGTTCTTGCGGCGATGCGCTGCACAACGCTCGATGTGTTCGCGGGTGAGACCGCTCGCGATTACGGCCGTACGCCTCTCGCCCCGCAGCCTCAGGGTAGCCAGCGTGCTGGCCGAATTCGCCACTACACAGGCGGGCACGCGGCCTGCCAGCAGCCGGATCAAACACACGGCGGTACCCGGCAGGTAACCTCTTTCGATGCGGTCGCGGACATGCCAGATCACGGGCAAGCCCGCGAGCCGCGCCGCGAGGGCTCCGTACAAGTCGGATTTCAGCGAATTCGTGTAGATCAGCTGGGCGCCGCGCTGTCGTGCGAAGCGGCTGATCTTGCGGGCGTAGCCAAAGAGCGCAAACAGCGAGCCGGCCTGCCGCGCGAGACCTGCGATTCCGAGTGAGTCCTTGCGCACTGTCCGCAGCCGCTCGCCGAGCGGAATCACCTCCGTCTCGATGGAATGCCGCTCGAGCAGCTCGCACAGGGGTCCGTCCTGGGCCAGCACGACGACAGGCTCGACCCGGCGGCGGTCGAGCGCACCGAGCAGCCGTGCGAGCGCGAGTTCGCCGCCGCTCAGCTGCGCGGTGTGGTCCAGGTACAGCACCCGGATGGGGGTCGCTGACATGGTGCCTCAGGCGCCGGCTGCCTGCGGCAGCAGGTGCTCGAGGCGCGTGTGTGGGTCGAGACTGCGGTCGACGAACAGGCGATACCAGATCTCGAGGACGACCAGCGTCCAGAGTTGCTCGCCCCAGTCTGCACGTCCACCCAAGTGCTCATTGAACATGCTCATGACCCAGTCGCGTCTGAACAATCCCCGCTCGGGACGAGTCAACGACTCGAGCAGCCCACGGGTGAGGGGTGCCAGCTCGGCCCGGATCCACTCCGATGCCGGCATCACGAAGCCCTGCTTGCGTCGGTACAGCACCTCGCGTGGCACATAGCGCTCAGCGAGGCGCTTGAGCAGGTACTTGGTCTGCCAGCCCCTCGTCAGCTGCGCCATTGGAATGGTCGCGGCGAACTCGAGCAGCTTCGTATCGAGCAGCGGTGAGCGTGCCTCGAGGGAATGCGCCATGGTCGCCACGTCCATCTTGCTGAGGAGTTGGTCCGGCAGGTAGGTGGTGAGCTCCGCCGACAGCACCCTGTCTGCGTCCGTGGGGCCGTCGGCGCGCGTCCAGGCCTCCCGGTAGTGCTCGTCGGGATCCAGGGCCGAGACGCCGGCCAGAGCGTCCTCTTGATACAGCCGAGTGCGACAACAGCGGAAGCCCCGCTCGTAGACGAAGGAGCCGCGGGCGTCGGTGGCGAGCGCCGCGGCGAGCAGCTGGCCGCGCCTGCCGAGCAGCGACATTATCCGGCGGACCGGCCGTTGTGCACCCCGCGGGAGCCACTCGCGACACTGCTGCGCCGCTCGCGCCACCATCGGTCGGGAATAGCCGCAGAACGCCTCGTCCCCGCCATCGCCGTTGAGTATGACCGTGACATGCTCGCGGGCGCAGCGTGCGACCGCAAAGGTCGGCAGGACGGATACGTCGGCCATGGGTTGGCCGTAGTGCCAGATGATGAGCGGCAGATTCTGCACCTCATCGGGTGGCAGCACATACTCGTGCGCGTTGGTGCGCCAGCGCTCGGCGACCTGCCGCGCAAACTGGCGCTCATCGAAGCGCGGATTGTCGAATCCGATGGTTACGGTCTCGACCGGCTCGGAGCGCAGCTGCGCCATGATCGCCACGATGAGACTCGAATCCACACCGCCTGAGAGGAACGCCCCGAGCGGTACGTCCGCGATCAGCCGACGCGCGACGGCATCGCGCAGCAGGCTATCCGCCTCGGCGAGCACGTCGGCATCCGAGCGCTGCCGCTTCTGCGCGTACGACAGTCGCCAATAGCACTGGGGGACGGAAGGGGGGTGTCCCTGTCGGAAGCGCAGAAAGTGCGCCGGAGGGATCGCGTGGACACCGGCAAAGATCGTCTGGGGTGCGGGGACCGCCTGGTACACGAGGTACTGGTCCAGCGCGGCGCGGTCGATTTGCGGCCGGGTGGGCAGAAGTTCGAGCAACGCGTTAAGAGTCGAGGCAAATACCAGCTCGCGGGGCGAAGGCTGTGCGTAGAAGAGCGGCTTCTTGCCGACCCGGTCCCGCGCCAGTAGCAGCTCCTGAGTGCGCTCGTCCCAGATCGCGAAGGCGAACATCCCGTCGATGCGGCGCAACAGCCCCTCGAGGCCCCACTCCTCGTAGCCGTGAATGAGCGTCTCCGTGTCGGTCCGCGAACGAAACCGATGTTCTGCCTCCAGCTCCCGCCGCAGCTTCTGGAAGTTGTAGATCTCGCCGTTGAAGACGACCCACACGTCCCCCTTCTCATTGCTCATCGGCTGGTCGCCCTCGGGGCGAACGTCGATGATGCGCAGCCGCCTGAAGGCGAGGGAGGCGGGACCGCGACGGATCACTGCACCGGCATCGGGCCCTCGGTGAACCATGGCGTTCGCACACCGCTCGAGAGCTTCAGGCGTAACGGTGCGATCAGTGACGATGCCGGCTAAGCCACACATCCTGTAATCAATAATATAGGTAAACTGAGATTTCTTAACGATCCGAGGCCGCCAGCGTGGTTCCCGGCCCCGTACTTTGTTCTTCTAATCCCAGTAGACGTTCAGGATTTTCTTGGTAATGACGGGCCAGTGGAAGTGCTCGCGTACATAACGCACGCAGTTTTCCTGCGAGGGCAGGTTCCCATGATTGCGCAGAGCCTGAATCATCGCGTCGGCGAGCGATGCCACGGTGGCATCCGGCAAGACCAGGGCGGGATCGAGCTCGGTCACCGTCTCGGGCAGACCACCGACGGGCGTCACGAGCACGGGAGTGCCCGAAGCGAGCGACTCGATCGTGGGTAAGCCGAAACCCTCGAGCGCCACCGAGGGGACAATGGAGAGGTCACAGGCGCGGTAGAGCCACGGCAAGTCGGCATCCGCTACGAAGCCCAGCAGGCGCACATGGTTCGCCACCCCCTTAGTCTCGATGCGAGCCGCCAGCTCCGCAGCGAGGACGCCCCGGCCGGCGATGAGAAGCAGCGCGTCGGGGACCGACTTGCGTACCTCGACCATGGCGTCGATGAGTCCCTCGAGACCCACCCGGTGGATCAGACGGCGAACCGAAACGATGAGGGGGCGATCGAGCGGCAGATGCAGCCTGTCGCGCGCCTCGCGGCGAGACCCGTTGACGCAGAAACGGTCCGCATCTATGCCACCGGGCACTATATATATGCGCTCGCGCGGAACCGCGTACTGTCGCTCGAGAATATCGCCGAACGCGGAGGACAGCACGACGAAGCGGTCGGCGCGCCGGTAGACGTGTACCTCAATCCTGCGCTTCACGGCCACGCCGAGCCCGTTCTCCCCTTCGGCCCGGGACTCGTTCGCCCAGGGACCGTGGAAGTGAAACACGAAGCGTTGACCCCGCAGCAGATCGAGCGCCGGCAACGCATAGAGCGAAAAGTGTGCGGCCACGACGTCGATCTGCCAGGTGCGCAGCACTGAACCGACCGCATGTCGGCAGGCGCGCAAGCGCTGAAACGCCGAAGCCTCGCGCCGCTCGAAGAATGACAGGCAGGCAGGTACGCCCTGGCAGGGCTGCGGAGTACCAGCCACCAGACCCCGCACATCGACTTCCTGAGCCTCGAGGCTCCGCAGCAGTCCGGCGTACATCCGGTTCAGGCCGCCGGGCTCTTCGCCGAACCAACCCATGCCGATTGTTAGAATGTGTGTCAATTCAATGGGGTGGCCGCGTTCCCGAAATCGGGCTCGCTTAGCTTAGCGGCTGCATCAGGATGGAAAGATGACAGCGCGGGCTCGTGAGGCAGGGTTTCTCGCAGCTCGTCCAAAAAAAGTCATATACGAACGATAGACTTTGCGGTCGAGTGCACCTTTTGCGGCGCCGAGCATGAGTAGAAAACACAGCCGGCACCAGGGGTTGTGCTGGTTCCGGTTCTGGGGCTATTTCTAATTAAATCGCTTGCCTGCCCGACCAATGTCGGACAAGGGCCGCCTTTCCTCTTTCTGTGAAGCACCAAATGAACGACTTCGATGGCTCCGAGTCGCCCGAGATGGCTGCGGGGTTTGAGCGCGGGGAACCGGTTGATTTGCTCCTCGAAGGACGCCCACGCAGCGCTTCTGCGAGCACGGCACCACGCTGGTTTGAGTCTCTCGGCCGATGAACATGGCACACGAAGACCTGTCTCGCGAACAGTATCCGGAGGCATCGTCAGATCGTGTTTTTGGCCTGGTGTTTGCCGGCCTATTCGTGCTGTTCGCATTTGCTCCGTTGCGCCACGGCCTTACGCCCCGCTGGTGGGCATTGGGTATAGCGCTGGTGTTTGGCGCGAGTGCGGTGCTCAGACCGACGCTGCTTTCGGCACCGAATCGGCTGTGGACTAAGCTCGGCGCGTTGTTGGGCAAAGTGTTGAGCCCGGTCGCGCTGGCTGTGCTTTTTTATGGGGTTCTCACGCCCGTCGGGACACTGATGCGGCTAAGCGGAAAGGATCCGCTGCGCCTCAGGCTCGACCCCGAAGCGGATTCATATTGGATAGGCCGAGTGCCGCCAGGCCCTCCACCCGATTCGATGCACAACCAATTCTAGGAGACCCCGGATGTCGTTTCTAAAAGAGCTGTGGGCCTTCTTGCGCATCCGCAAGAAATATTGGCTGTGGCCGGTCATCGTGACGATGGGAGCGCTGGGAGCGCTGATTGTGTTGACCCAGGGTTCGGCCGTCGCGCCATTTATCTACGCCCTGTTCTGAGTTGACGTTGTGCACGTTCTCGGAATCTCCGCGTTTTATCATGACAGCGCCGCAGCGCTGATCGAGGACGGGCGCATCGTTGCCGCGGCCCAGGAAGAGCGTTTCTCCCGCAAGAAGCACGATTCGCGATTTCCAGCGCACGCAATCGCCTACTGTCTGAAGCAGGCTGGTATCGCTCTCGGTGGCGTAGAGCGGGTGGTGTTCTACGACAAGCCGTTCCTGAAGTTCGAACGACTGATCGAGACTTACCTGAGCTTCGCACCGCGCGGGTTCAAGTCGCTGTCGATGGCGATGCCGCTCTGGCTGCGAGAGAAGCTGTTCCTCAAGGATCTCTTGAAGAGGGAGCTGCGAAAAATCGAAGGCCAGAGCCGTTGGAACGGAGAGTTGCTGTTCAGCGAGCACCATCTGAGCCACGCGGCCAGCGCCTTCTTCCCTTCCCCGTTCCAGGACGCTGTAGTCCTCACGATGGATGGCGTAGGCGAGTGGGCCACAACCTCTGCCGCGATCGGCAAGGGAAGTACTCTCGAGGTGCACAAGGAGATCCATTTCCCGCATTCCCTGGGATTTCTGTATTCAGCATTCACTTACTACACCGGTTTCAAGGTCAACTCCGGGGAATACAAGGTTATGGGCCTCGCCCCTTATGGAGAGCCAAAGTACGCGGATACGATCTTCCGGCATCTGATCGACGTGAAGCCCGACGGCTCGTTCAGGATGGACCAGTCGTACTTCAATTATTGCGCCGGCTTGACCATGACAAACGGAAAATTCGCCGATTTATTCGGCGGGCCGCCGCGCAAACCTGACCAACTCCTGGTGCAGCGTCACATGGACCTCGCAGCGTCGATCCAGGCTGTGACGGATGAAATCGTGCTGCGACTGACCCGAGCGCTGCGAATGGAAACTGGAATCGGGAATCTGTGCCTGGCGGGCGGGGTTGCGCTTAACTGCGTGGCGAACGGGAAGATCCTGCGCGATGGGCGGTTCGAGCGCCTTTATATTCAGCCAGCCGCCGGCGACGCCGGTGGTGCTTTGGGCGCCGCCCTGGTCGGCTATCACCTGCAGCTCAGTCAGACCCGCGAGGCGAACGGGGATGCGATGAGAGGCGCTTACCTCGGGCCGGAATTCACCCAAGAGGAGATCGAAGCACAACTTGACTGCTGCGGGGCAAAATTCGAGCTGCTGGACGATTCCGCGTTGATTGCCACCTGTGCGCGGGACCTGGCGCAAGGCAAGGCGCTCGGGTGGTTTCAAGGGCGCATGGAGTTTGGCCCCCGAGCGCTCGGCAATCGCTCCATCCTCGGAGATCCGCGTTCGCCAAGCATGCAAAAAACTCTCAACCTCAAGGTCAAATACCGTGAATCCTTTCGACCCTTTGCGCCGTCGGTTCTGAGGGAGCGCGTTAGCGACTGGTTCGAGCTGGATAGCGACAGCCCGTACATGCTGTTGGTGGCCGACGTGGTCGAGCGCCGACGTCGTGAGATGTCCGCGGACGAAAAGCGGCTATTTGGGATAGAAAAGCTCAACGTGCCACGCTCCGATATCCCGGCCGTTACGCACGTTGATTACTCCGCTCGTATTCAGACCGTGCACGCCGACACGAACCCGCGGTATTACGCGCTGCTCGCTGCGTTCGAGCGCGAAACCGGCTGTCCGGTCCTGGTAAATACCAGTTTCAACGTGCGTGGCGAGCCGATCGTTTGCAACCCGGAAGACGCCTTCCGGTGCTTCATGGGTTGCGAGCTGGATGTACTCGCGGTCGGAAACTGCTATTTGCGCAAGGAAGCTCAGGATCGAGCGCTGAAGCAGAACTACGTAGCGGCTTTGGAACCCGATTGAACATCATTGAGATAGCGATTGATCGTCTCGGCAATGACCCGATACCCGGCTTTGTCAGGGTGGGGGTCGGTGAGCGGATAGAGGTCCCCTTTCGCGACCGCGCGACTGAGCGCAGGGAGAAGGTCCACGACTTCCAGATGCTGCTCGCGCAGGAAACCCGCGAGCTCCTCTCTCACGACGTCCTCCTGACGGAGCGCCTCTGTTAGCCGCTCCTTTCCCCGCACCCGGGAGTTCGCATCCAGATAGCCGGCCTGGGTTACGAGGGCGCCATAGACGCGCACCTTGGTCGGAATCAGCGCAATCACCACACGGATTTGATCACGTTTGCCGACGTCCGCCACGTCCAGCAGTGCGCGCTTGGTAATTTCCATCCCGGCTTTGATCCTCGAGTCGCTGACATTGAGGAAAAGGAAACGGGGATCGAAGTCGAAGATCTGGGTGTGGTTCTGGTCGCGAAACGCGATGCGATAGCTCGCGTCGCCTTCCGCCCCTGCCATGATCCGCCGGGTTCGAAGCGCACTGAAGAGCGGCTGAGTCAACATTACATAAAGGACGCTTCTCTGCGACAGCCAATTCCGAACACCGGCAAGAACCGGCCCGGAATCGCGCGGAACGATCGATGGAGGTCCCTGCACGACCGACGGGTCGATGTCTCCGTATGTTCTCCAGTTCTTGTTGAAGCGGACCATGTTGTAGGCGTCCATGAAATCATTCCCCAGGTAGACTCCTACGACGACGATTTTCGGATGGAGCTCGAGCGCCCGGGTGCGCATCAGCTGCAGGTATTGAATTGGCCCGTAGCCAGGCACCGCCATGCTGTAAACGCGGTCGCCGCGCATTGCGCCGAGCACTGCCGGCCACGAATCGACCGCTCGTGCGGCAAATCCGTACGTCATGGAGTCCCCGATGCAGACGATATCCGCAGCGCCCGGAACCTCTTGATTCCGGAACCCCCAAGCATCGTGTGCGCCCGTGTGCCCACCAATGCGGAAATCCAGGAACTCATCGGTCACCAAGGCAGGTTGCAGATAGTCAATCGGGTCGACGAGGTGCCGCGCCATCAACTCCGCTGCCAGCACTGAAAGGGTGAGCGAGAGCGAAAGAACGAGCAGGTTCCCCAGAATGCGCTTCATGGCATTTACGCGCCTCCCGCGGGGCGCTGTGGCGAAAGTCCGACCGCGCACTTTAGCGGCTGCATCAAGACGGAAAGATGACAGCGCTCACATGACGGCCGGGCCGCTCGTCCAACCCAAGTCATGTACACGGGCTACGCTGTGCCGGTCGTTGGATCTCGACGGGTGCCGGCATGAGCGGCGAACACAACCGAGCACTCGATGGACTGCGCTGGTTCTCGTTCCTGGGGGTATTCCTCTACCACTCGGACGAGTCCCTGTTCCGATTTGGAAAGTACGGCGTGCAGGTGTTCTTCGTGCTGTCGGGATTTCTAATCGGCGGCATCCTGCTCTCACTGCGGGACCAGGTGCAGATACCGCTCTTCGAGCGTCTGAAGACGTTCTACATCCGACGCTCGCTTCGCATCTTCCCGCTCTATTACTTCATCCTGGCGGCGATCGCGCTGTTGGGCGGTCTGCACCTCATGAATGGCCACCTGCGCGTGCTGCCCCTTCATGCCCTCTACCTGTCGAACTTCTACCTCGCCTTCACCGGCGCAAAGCTCGATTCACAAACCCACCTCTGGTCGCTGTGCGTAGAAGAGCATTTCTACCTCATTGCTCCGCTGCTGCTGCTGCGAGCGGGTTATCGTCACTTGGGGGTCGGATTCGTCTTGCTATTCGTGCTGGTTGCCCTTGCACGAACGTGCAATTACTTCTTCTGGGGCAATCCGCGATTCGAGTATCTCTCTCCAGTGCAGTTCGACATCCTCGTGTCCGGGGTGCTGGCCGCAATCGTGCTGCGGCGTGGCACGTTCATGGGTCTGGGCGCAGAGAAATTCAGAAAACTCGGCTTGATCTGCGGGCTCGCTTGCCTCGCGATGATTGCCTGGACGTATTTCCCTTCCGATCCCGGGGCATTCGCCGAGGCCGCGATCCTTCCGCCCGTCATGGCGGTTGCAACCAGCGCGCTGCTCCTCACCTTGTGGACTGGAGGTTTGCCCCTGGTGAGGCAGCTGTGCTCCTGGTCACCGTTCGTCTATCTGGGACGAATCAGTTACGGGCTATACATCTACCACTACCTGATTTTCTTCGTGTTCACCCGCTACAGCACGGGGATTGAGCGTGTCCTGCGAGTTACCGTCTGCTTGCTCGCGACGATCGTCATTGCGTCGCTCTCCTGGTATCTCCTGGAGAGACCATTCCTGAACCTAAAGAGCCGCTATGCATACCGGCATCGCTCTCCGACTTCAGCCCAGGCAGAGGTACTGATGGTAGCTGTACTTGCGAAGCCAGCCGAAGCGATAGCCCACTCGGTCCGCCCACGCGAACGGTGCGCGGACGTGATTGCGCAACAGGTACAGCGAGATCTTCCGAAACATCAGTAGCTCGGGAATTTCCACGCGAACCGGGAAATGTCTGCGCAACTCATCGACTTCGCCGGGGGTGAGGGGAAATTCATCAGGGTCGCCGTACTTCGGCACCCACAGCTTCCCCACGAGATGTTGCCGGAACCAGATCATGAGCGAGCTGCGCGCGTTGTTTTCGAAGAAGAAAGCTTTGCCGCCTGGTCGCACCGTAGCTCGCAGCTCTCTCGCAAACCTCGCAAAGGGCTCGAGATGGTGCAGGATCATGGCGCCGAATACGAAATCCACCGGGCCGACTCTTGACAGCTCGAACGCGGAGAGCTGCACCGGATGAATATTCGTAATCTCTTGTCTCTGGCAATATTCTGCGAGGTTGCGGGTTGCCACAGCGCTCTGATCAACGCTGATCACGTGAGCGCCCTTGGAGGCAAAGAAAAGTGAGCTTGCACCGCGACCGGATCCCACGTCGACAAGCGTCCGACCCCTGAGGTCGCCGAAATGCTCGTACGCACGCCGTAGCTCCGCGTTTTGCGGATCGGGCATTTCCACCCGGCTATGCTCGCAGTCGTCTCCCTGAGCGAAAACCCGGTCCCAGAATTCTCCTACGTTTGTTGTTGTGAGACCCACAGACGAACCCCGCTCGCGCTTCGCATCCGGCCGGACTAAACCATAAGTCAGTGGTGTTTCAGTTTAGGGACAAGCGGGACTGCGGCCATTAAGGCCGCGGAGCGACACGGAAACCGGTAGGATCATCGAAGGCCGGGCCAGGGCGTAAAGCCGGGCGACGGCTCGAATGTACGACCGCTTCGGTTCCTATGCGCCTACTCGTCCTAAGCCACCCCTGCGTAACGCCGATCAACCAGCAGTTCTTCGCCGCGGTGGAGCAGATCGCGGGCTGGGAGGTGAACATAGTCGTGCCCGCCGCCTGGAAAAACGACTACGCGGCGCTCGTGCATCCAACGCGATGGCCGGGATTCAAGGGGAAACTGATCGAGATTCCCGCAGTGATGTCGGGCAACATACCCCTGCATTTTTATCGTTCGACATTTGTATCACTACTGGAGTCGACCGCGCCCGACGTCATATACGCCCATCATGAGCCGTACGCCGCGGCCACGATACAGTTGTACATGGCGAATCGCCTGACGCGCCGGTGCCCGATCGGGTTCTATTCTGCCCAGAACATCCGCAAGCGCTACCCGCTTCCGTTCCACCTCGGCGAGCAGTTCGTCTTTGAACAAAGTGCCTTCGCGTTCCCCGTGTCCCGCAGTGTCGAGGACGTGCTGCGCGCAAAAGGTTACCGCGCGCCGGCAAAGGTGCTGCCACTCGGAATTGATCCCGATATCTACCGGCCTCACCCCGACGCCTCCTCCCTCGCCGCCGCACTTCGCGGGCCGAGCGAGGACCTGTTGATCGGATACCTCGGGCGGCTCACCGAGGAGAAGGGTCTGCGCACTCTGCTACACGCGCTGGCGGAGCTGCGCACGATGCCGTGGCGTCTGATCGTGGTCGGGAGCGGAGATTACGAGACCGCTTTCATCGAAACCGCACACCGACTGGGCCTGGATTCGCGCATTCGTCTGGTCGGCTTCGTACCTCACCCGGAGGCGCCGCGGTATCTGTCCGCATTTGACCTGCTGGTGCTGCCATCGGAAAGCCGCCCGAACTGGAAGGAGCAATTCGGCAGGGTCGTGGTGGAGGCACTCGCCTGCGGAACACCGGTGGTCGGCTCCGATTCGGGCGAGATCCCCTTTGTCATCAACGCAACCGGGGGTGGCCTCGTGTTTCGCGAAGGTGACTCCTCCGACCTGGCCCGTGCCCTGCTCGAATTGGCGGGCAATCCGGAGGAGCGGCGCCGAATGATCGCGGCTGCTCAAGCGTACGTCGCCCGTCATTTGGTTAATAGTGAGATCGCAGTGCAGTTCGTTGAAACCGTATCAAGATCGGTCGCGAACCACGGTCTCGAACCTCCGGGCAACGTGAAACGCCGAACTGCCGTCCCCTCTAGGCATTCGTGAGACGTGTGCACCCTTTGCCCGACTGGCCACCATCGTGGAAATCCTCGTACGAGTACGACCTGCAGGAGATCTACGGGGAGGTCAGCAATCCCGGCTATTTCTATGCGTATGACAATCGTCGCCGGCACACACTGCAACTGGTGACGGACGCGATATCACCGGGCTCGCGGGTACTGGATATCGGTGCAGCGCAGGGTAATTTTTCCCTCGCGCTCGCAGAGATGGGCTTCGACGTCACGTGGAACGACCTTCGCGAGGAGCTCTCCGGTTACGTGCGCCTCAAGTGCGAACGCGGTACTTTGCATTTCGCGACTGGCGACGCGTTCAGACTGCAGTTTGCCCACCCGTTCGACGCGGTACTGATCACTGAGATCATTGAGCATGTCGCCCATCCGGATGAATTCCTGGCGAAGGTGGCAACCCTGATTCGGCCGGGGGGGGGTTCATTGTGATGACCACTCCGAACGGCGCCTATTTCAGGAACAAGCTGCCGCGATTCTCGGATTGTCCGGATCCGAGCCTCTATGAGTCGGTTCAATTCAAACCGGACGCCGATGGACACATTTTCCTGCTGCACTCGGACGAGGTGCTGCAGCTCGCCTCACGAGCCGGCCTGGTCGTCGACCAGCTGCGGCTCTTCACGAACTCACTGACAAATGGGCACATCAAGCTCAACTCCCTGCTGCGCGTGCTGCCGCACGGCCTGGTCGCTTCGATCGAGGCGGCTACTCAGCATCTGTCGCGGCCCATGGCCGAGCGCCTGATGGTTCATATGGGGGTCCGTCTGCGCAAGCCACCTCAGGCCGATGCGGTCTCCTGAGGATTCGTCGTTCCCGCGAGCCACACCCCGTATCATCCTCGCGGCGCGCTCGCCCCGGACGAAATCGCAAACCTCGCCGCCGACCAGACAGTCAGCCAGCCGTCACGAAGACCGGAGAGGCCTCGCCTGCGAGTCGCCGTGACGATGCAGTGTACCGGCGCCAGCAGCGCGAACATCGCGGCTTTTGCATATGCGCGCTCGCAGCGGGCGTACCGCTTGAACGTTACATACAGGCGCGATGCGTCGGTGTGCGGCCGATAACCGGCACGGTTTACAGCAGAAGGGTGATGAGAGTTCACAGCCTCTTCGCAGTGAACGATGTCGTAGCCGCGACTGAGGGCCTGCGAGGCGATGTCGACCTCGTCGTAGCCGTACACGAGGTTCTCGTCGAACCTCACAACATCAAAGAGTGTGCGTGGAAAGAGCGCGCTGATCATGACTATAGTCTTGATCCTCTGGCCCGGCCGGTACGGGACATTCTGATACCCTAGGAAGCTCTGGTCGTGCGCGCGTATGAGCCGTCCATGCTCCACGTGGCACCCTGTCACGATGGCGCGTTCCGGTGCTGAGCTGCTCATACGTGCGCGCAGCGCGCATTCCAGAAATCTCCCGCCCAGACAAGCGTCATCGTCCATGAACAGGACGAGATCGCAGGTGGCGACACTCAGGGCGCGATTACGGTTTGCACCCAAGCCACGTTTCGGTCCTTCGATGTACTGCACCCAGTCGAATTCAGTTCGCACCATCTCGCGGGCGCGGCTGTCAGTGCTGTCGTCGGAGACCACGATCTGCGCGACCGGCACGCTCGAGGCACGCACGGACTCCAGACAGCGCCGCAACTCGATCGGCCGGTTCATAGTGCAGATCAGTACGCCGATGCGTTCGGTCATCTTGGCCTTCCAGCTTCCTGTTGACCTTGGATGAGGGGCGCCAGTCGACCAGCCCCGCACTCCTCGTATACCCGCAGATAACGCTCAGCCATTCTCGCCCAGGAGTGCCGATGCGCCAGGGACGCCGCCGCGGCCGCCATTCTCGCGCGGCCCGCAGGATCGCCCGCGAGCAGCCTGAGGGCTTCGGACAGTTCCTTCTCGCTATCGGCGTCGCCGATTAATACGCTGCACTCGGGTGTCAACAGCTCGGTTCCGCCCGTGCTGCTCGCGGCCACAACCGGCAGACCCGATGCCATCGCCTCGAGCAGTACCAGGGAGCACGCTTCGTACCGCGAAGGGAACACGAACAGGTCCGCGGCTCTCATCAGCTCCGCGACGTCACTGCGGTAGCCCAGAAACATCACCCGATCGGAAACACCGAGCCGTCGCGCCATCGCGGGATAAGGGCTTTGCGCCACATCGCCAACCACACACAAGACGGCTTCTGGAACGTCACGCAGCGCCCGCAGGAGCGTGTCGAGATTCTTGCGAGGAGTACGGATCTCCCCCACGAACAGAAGCACCAGTCCCTGGGGGATTCCCAGGGCCTGCCGATCGGCCGCTCCCGGGAAAAATTCATCCAGGTCGACTCCATTCGGGATGACCTGAATGGTCTCCCGGGCGACGCCTTCGCTCAGCAATTCGCGGCGAACCTGCTCTGACACGGCGACCACGATCGAAGAGGAACGATAGGCGCGTCGTTCCAGCCAGAAGTTGACCTTGCTGAACAGGAGCTGATAGAGGCCATACCAGTCTCTCTTGAGCCGCCAGGTGTGCACCGGAGATTGAAGCCAGGCGCCATGCACGAAGTGGGCCGTGTTGATATCTGACTTGCGCCAGGTGATGAAGCCGTTCACGTGAACCACGTCCAGGCGCTCGCGGTTGCGCGCCAGCCAGAGCGCGCTCTTGAGGGCAAAGACCTGATTCTTCACCAGCCTCGACGGCCAGCCTTCTACGCTGAACGAAACGACATGGGCATTGCAGAGAGCCGCAAGATCAGGTGCGATTTCACTTGCCAGCAGCCACACCTCATGGCCGGCACTCAGGGCTGCCCGCGCGATCTCATAGTTCACCCGTCCCTGACCATCTCCCCGGGTGAATTTATGCGTGACCAGCGCGATACGCATTCCTGTTCCTTTCGCTCCTGGCATGCAACGCTTGCCCACAGAGTCTGTCCATCGATCCGATGCAGAACCATACGATGGCAACCATCGAGTACTCGCCACCAATCAGCCAGCCCCCGATGGTGGCGATGCAGATACCCAGCATGGCGAGGGAGGAGGGACTTCGCGCGATGCTCCACCAGCGCAGGGCGGTGACGAACACGATGGCGACGATGACCTCGTACAGCACTCCACCCAGAATTCCCAGCGATACCATGACGTTGGACAGATCGAGCTCGGTCGATACCGCCTGCCCGCCGTACTTGGATGCCGCGATCGTCGTTGCCCCGAGACCAAGTCCCGCGGGCGACGTAAATCCCGACTTGAGGCCTTCCAGGATGAGCTGCGCATGGCCAGTAGCCGTCGATTTCTCGGGGTTGGTGGGATCGAGAAGCCCCTCAACCTGCCGATTGACCAGTGGAGCCACGCGCGCGGACAGGTTCACCGAGCTGAGGAAAACGAGCACTCCAACGAGAGCCGCCGCGCCGACTGCCGAGGCGAGGAGCAGGCGCGGACCCCAGGTGAGCGCCGAGCGGCCGCTCACCGCCCACATGACCACGGAGCTGAGAACGAAAAAGACAACCGGGCCGCGCGCAGCGGAGAGAAAGATAGCTACGCCGACGACCGGAACCAGCAGGCCGAGCGCGGACCGCCAGCTGAGCCAGGCCGCCACCGCGATCGCCGCGGTCGCCAACAGGCATCGCTGATATTCGGCACTCGAGGTGAAGAAACCGATCTGCCGTGTCACTTCGTCGGTGATCTGCAATGCCGCATAGCCGACCTGCAGAGCCCACTGCTGCTCGAATCCGAACAAACCGAACTCGGTCTGATACAGGCCCCACAGTGTGGCCAATACGCCGATTCCCAGCAACACGCGAAACGTGAAGAACTGAAAGAAATCTTCCGAGGCGTAGAGTCGGCCCACCCAGAACCACAGCAGCGGCGCCAAATAGAACAGCGCGCCCGCGATCCCCACCTGTATCCCACCCTGCACGGGATTAAACATCGCCACGATCATCAGCAGCATCAGCACGACCATGAGGCGCGACAGGAAGCTTGCGCGCCCGCCGTGCCGACGGTCCAGCGTCGCTTTCAGCAACAGAACCGCGGCAGCGGCCGGCCCAACGAGCAGCAGGGGATCGCTGGTCGGGTAGCCCTGAAAAAATGCGGCGTACCTGCGGTAGTCACCGAGGACTGCGAGGAAACAGATGGCGGCAATTATTCCCCCGCGGGCATTGAACAGGCACGCCGCGCAGAGACTGAGCCCCAGCACCGCCGCGGTCAACGCGTGCGTGTGGTCGAACCGCGCCAGGTAGGGCAGTGGCACGGCCACCATCGACAGTAGCGCGAGCGGGCCGAGCACGGCGCGAAGCTCGTTACGCCTACTTTTCGAATCCGTCCGGACTCTTGCACGCGCCGCAACCAGCAATGTCTCGTCGACGCTCATGTCGCTGTGCCTTCCATGATCTCGATGAGACGCGGAACGTCCGTCAGCGCCACCTCAACCGACACTGAATCGGCAGTCGTGGCGGCTGCCCTGACGGCCTCTGCCCTGTCGGTGTCCGGTATATATAGAGTGAGGTGCGCCCCGGCCGACTCGATTCCCGAAATGGTAATTCGATAGGGAACCGGCCGAAGATCTCGGGGGAAGTCCTGAGTCATTACGTACGCGCCGATGAGAAACCGCCTTGCGTCAAGTTGAAAAGGCAGCAGCGCCACAACCTGTGAGCGCCGCAAATGGCGGCCGGCGGGATCCCCGGGCAAGATGCCGGGATCGGTGCCCAAAGGTTGCAGGGAAACCCCGAGCTGCCTGGTGCGGTCGAGCGGCACCGCGGACGCAAACCTGGCGGTAAATGCGTGCAAGGCGAGCAGAGCAGGACTCACCGTGCCATCGGCGTCGAAGAGCGCGAAGCCGAGGTCGGAGTTATCAAAAGCACAGTAGACGTAGAGCGCTGTAATGCCCTTGTTCAGCCAGAAGAGCGGCGCACGCAGCAGGAACTTGCGTTTGGCGAGACGCGCGCTGGCCGCGTCCCGAATTTCATTCTCGATTGGCGCGAAGCCATCTTCGGTGATGTAGTGGAAAAAGGCCGGCGTCTGTGATGGTTTGATCATCCTCACCGCAGGCGCGATGAGGCGCATCAGCGATTCGGTTTGCTGCCACGTGTGCGCATAACCCTCGGGCTGGGTCGAGCAGCCCGCCGGGACGAACCCATCAAGCAGGCGATCGAGGCGTCCCCTCGTCATATCCGCATAGCAGCGCTTGCCGGTCCCATAGGGGTGGTAGCTCTGTCCATCGGTTCCGGGCGGCAGCTCGGAGATGGGAGTGTGGAACCACGTGGTATTGGAGAACCCCCAGATGACCTTGACGTCAGGATGCTCGGCCTTGAGGGCTTGTGTGGTGCGATTCGCGAGCTCCCACGCCTGATCGCCAGGATGCAGGAATTGAGCGCGCGAATTCCGATCGCTCCAGTCCCCTGTGTAATTGCGCACGTCGAGAAACGCCGACCCGAAGGTCAGCTCGTTCCAGATCTCAACATCGTAGTTGTCCGACCCATAGAGAAGCGCCATGTAGTGCGCCACGAGGCGAACGTAGGTGAGCCAGCCCTGAGCCGTGCGCTCGAATTGCGAAGTGCCGGGAGCAAAGAGCGGCGCGTACTTCAGAGTCGCCAGCTGCATCTGCTCGCCAGTCCGCACCGATCTCGCGAGCGGTTTCGAGAGCTCGATGACCGCGCCCGCGCCCTCCTCCCGGTAACTCTCGATCAACGGCGCAGCGCTACCGCCCCCTGCCAGAGATGTGAGCGTCACGGGGAATCCGCCGAGTCCTCCCGGCAAGGCTCGGTCGAGCATGAGCGTCCGGCCGCCCGCCGTGGCGGACCCGGACACGGTGACACTCCTCAGCCGCTCGGGACAGGGTTGCCCGTCGTTCGCGTTGAGAAGGATCAGGGGACGGAGCCCGTAGCTGCGTAACGCCGGCAGCAGGTCCCTCAGTCGACGCTCGGTGCCATCGTCGAACCCCTGCTCGTCCCAGCGGACGGACCCCCATGGAATTTCGACTCGCACCCGCCGGAAACCGGCCCAGGCGAGTGTTTCCGCCACCTGCGCAGCGGATTTGCCGGGTGGCGTTCCGTTCCACACCACCCCGAGTCCGTTCAGATAGGTAACGGCGGGTAGCGTCTCCACATAGCCGCGCCAGGGCTGACGAACGAAGGAGTAGTTTCCCCACGGCATATTGAGCAACGTGGGGTCCGCGTAGGGCTCGCGCACAGGCAATGAGGTACCCGTTGCGAAAACGGAGGCCGTTAGCGCGGTGATCGTCGCCAGCACGCGGCTCAGCACTGCCCCGCTCCCCAGCCCGAGAGGCGACCCGAGATCGCGGCAACAAACCGCGCAGTTGCCGTACGCCGCTCGAGCATGAGGAGGCGCAGCCAATTGACGAGCCCTGGGGCAGCGTGGGTCCCAACGACGAACGCCCAAAGCAGGAAAAGGAAACGTCGTGCCGGACCGAAGTGCTCCGCCAGGAGCAGCGTCTCGTTATGGGCAGCGTTACTCACGGCCGCAACCGAGAAATGGTTGCGCCGGTCCTCATCGTGCCGCACCGACGGGTAGTGATCCACCGCCAACTCCGGGTCGTACTTCAGCTTCCAACCCTTCCGCTTTACGGCCAGCGACACACCGAGCTCGTTGAAAACCTGGGCGCCGGTTCCTCGCAGGCGTTCGTCAAAGCGGACCCCCTCCAGCGCGCTGACACGGAAGCTCATGTTCACGCCTTTCAGGGCATCAACTTCGCGAATGGGGCCGGTGCCCAGGTGGTGATTGCCGATGCAGCGGCCATACCAGGTGATCACACCGACCACCTTCTTGGTGCCGCTCTCCAGCCTGCCGTGCTGATAAATCCAGTCCCGGCCGCCCACGCCCCCAAGCGTCGGATCCGCGCGGAAATGCTCGGCGATCCGCTGTAGCCACTCGGGACGCGGTGCCGCATCGTCGTCTGTGAATGCGACCACGTCAGCTTGCACTGCTCCCAGGCCCGCGTTGAGGGCCGCGACTACACCTGGCGCGGGCACCTGTACGGTGGTTAGCCGCCTCGAGTCGACTTCTGCCAAGACCTCGTGGGACTCCGAATCCTCGAACCGCACGACCACGATGATCTGATCGGCCGGACGGCTCTGGCGCTCAACCGCGCCCAGGCAGCGTTTGAGGTCTTCCCGGCGCCGATAGGTGGGAATCAGAACGGCAATGCGTGGCCAGCCGGGCTCCATGGCACTCTGCTTCCCGCTCACGCCGGGCCGCGAATCCGTGAGCTCGCCATGACGACTCCTTCCCAATCGCGTCGGGTTGGCACCAAGCGCGGCGCAGGTACGCGGAGCGGCCAGCGATAGCCGCCGTACGCGAGCAGCGTCCTCAGACCAGTGCCGCACAGCAGCCCGCACGCCGCGCCCTCCATGCCGAATCGTGAACCGAGTACATAGATCAGGCATCCGCCCGCAGCGAGGGTCACGAGGTGGCCGAGCGCGACGATGCCGGGACGGCTCAGCATGAGGTAGGGCTGCTGCAACACTGAGGCCAGACCCGTTAGCGCTGCCTCGACGCTCAGGATGAGAAGCGTCAGGTACCCCGCGGCGAACTTGAGACCGTAGAGCAGCTCGAGAATCAGCCGGCCGCAGAACAGGCACCCCAATACGGCGACCAGGTTCAGCAGCGCGGTGGCGACTACCGCACGCGAGGTGGCCTCGATCATTTCCGGAACCGGCTTGCCCGCCGCTCGCGGCAGCAGCACGGGCACGACAGAGGCACCGAAGGTGGTGATCAGCCGCGAGAGGTTGAACACGACCACGTAGGTGCCGAAGATCGCAGGCGACAGCAACTGAACCAGAATGAGCTTGTCGACCCATGCGAACAGCGTATTGCCGATATCCACGAGGTGGCTGCGCACGCCGAACGACAGCAATTCCCTGCCGCGGGCCTTGAGGTCAGCGAGGCTCGGCTTCATCTCCCGCAACGTCCACCCCAGACACCAGAGGCTGTAGGGCAGCGTTGGCAGAAGGTATGCGAGGGCCGCGGTCAGCGGACTGATGCGGTGCATCAGGACGAGCGCAACGAGACCGACCAGGATCCCGGCCGTCTGCCAGAAGCGCGCGCGATTGTAGGTGCCGAAGCGATCGCGGACCTGCAGGGCGGGCCATGCGAACGATTGTGTAACGCCGAGCAGCACGAATATCAGCAACCACCGCGCCTCGGACTGAATCTCGGGTGAGTACTGGCCGATGAGCCTGGGGATGAGCACGGCCCCGCTGCAGACGGCAAGCAGCCCGGCGGCGGCGCTGATGACGAGCCCCGCGCCCATGAAGGAGCGCTCCTGCTCCGGCTGCTTGCGGATGAGGACCACCAGCGAAGCGGGTAACCCGAACGTAAAGAGGAAGCACAGAAGCTGAGGGCACAACATCAGCGCGGCGAGCTCCCCGCGACCCTGCGGTCCGAGGAACCGCGCCGACACGATTCCGGTGCCCATGTTGAGTAGCAGAACGAATCCGGTCGTAAGCCCGGTTTGCGCGACGGTTGCGAAGCCGGAGCGACCGGCAACGAGACTGGCTGCCGTGCGCAGGTGCCGGATCATCGTGACGGCACGTCCGGCCGTGGGGTGTGCGCCCGCGCCACGACTCGCTCGTATATCTCGGGGTAAACACTGAGCGGCCGCAAATACGAGCGCAGCGAGTCGCGCGACACCCTTGCGCGGTGCTCGTACTCGTCCGCTGGCATACGCGCCGCGATCTCGAGCGCGCGGGCGAGATCTGCGACGCTCCCCGGCTCGCACAACAGTGCACTCTCGCCGGCCGCCTCCGGCAGCCCGCCGTCCCGCGTGACTATCGACGGAACCGCGACACTGCGCGCCTCGATGGGCGTGAGGCCCATGTCTTCCCGGGTGTTGGCGGGAGCGACCAGCCATTTCGCGGCGGCCATGCGACGCGCCTTGTCCGACTCCTCGAGAAAGCCCAGCAGATGTACCGTGGACAGCCCTCGCTCCGTTACGTATTGCCGCGCCCACGAGGCCAGTGGGCCATCGCCTGCGATGCTGAGCGGCCAGCGGGCACGGTCGAGATCCGCGGTCTCGTAGGCCTTGAGCAGGAAGTCGAGTCCCTTGTTCTCTATCAATCGGCTGATGAAAAGGAAGCCGCGCCGCTCTGCGATCGGCGCCTGAACCGTGGGAAGCTGGGACACGGTCGGAATGAGCTCGCTCCCGGAGCATGGCCCGTCTGGCTCCCACGTACGGAGCACGAATTGGGAGTTGTAGGTGCGCCAGTCGGCCGCGCGGTTGCACAGATACCAGACCCGGTTGCGAAGCCCCCGCTTGCCGCGGAACCAGTTGTGGATGGTGAGCACCAGCGGCCTGCGCGCTGCTTTGGCGAGCAGCGCGATGTCCGGCGAGCAAGTGTTGCTGTGAACCAGGTCGGCCCAGCGTATCCGGGCCAGCAGATCGAAGCTCCCCCGGCGCACGAAGGCGTAGCTCAACCCGAGCTCGTCGCAACGCTGCTCGAGCTGCGGAGTCACTGTGCGGCCGGCGATGACCTTGAAACACACCTTGACTTCGTGCTGCGTGTGCTGCCGCAGCCACCCAGCCAGGGTCATCACAAACACTTCGATGCCGCCGTACACTCCGAAGGTCGGCGCCGCGAGCAGGATTCTCATCGGCGCGACCTCAGTAGTAAGTCTTGACCGGTTCGCGCGTTCCGTTCAGCACCGTGCCGATGATCGGCACGTCGCGCAGCATCTCGATCGTGCGCAGCAGGTCATCGCGCCGCGTGCGCCCCTCGCCCACTACGACGAGCACAGCCTGAACGTGGCGCGCAAATGCCAGGGCATCGTCAGCCTCGAGAACCGGCGGCAGATCGAACACCAGCACTCGGTCATGGTAACGAGCGCGCATCTCGAGAATCATCTCCTCGATGCGGCGCGTCGACAGGAGCTCGGAGGAATCGACCGACCGCTCGCGCGCCGGCAGCACCACGAAGCGCTCGTATCCCTCGAGCCGCACCATGGCATCCCTCACCGGGCGCGCACGCCGCAGGCAATCGTCGATGCCTACCTCCGGCTCGATGCCGAAGCGGCGGTGAATGCTCGGCTTACGCAGGTCGAGGTCGATCAGCAGCGAGGTGTGCTCCGGATCTGCGGCGATCGCGATGGCGAGGTTGATGGCGGTCAGGGTCTTACCGGTGTCGGCCGCTGCTCCCACTACGGCAAGCGAGTTAACGCCGAGTTTCTCGAGCCGGCGCAGCACCTGCGTCCGCAACATCTTATACGGCACGCCGTGGACGCCCGCCGCGCCGGGAGGCAGAACCCGCTCGTTCTCGAGATGCAGCGGCCTTACCCCTACTATGCGGGTGTGCGCCGCCAGCGCCTCGGCGGTCGGCTTCACTTCCTGAAGCAGCGGCGCCGGCCCCTCTGGCCGTTCGTCCTCTCTCTCGGCTTCAACGTGCTCGCCCGCCGACTCCGCAGGAATCAATTTGCCGCGGGATACGAGTGTCGGTTTCATCGCTCGGTTACTCGATGCCCATACGGCGCAGCGCAACGACCCAAAGGACATCCAGTGGCCGATACAGCAGGTGAACCAGCACCAGGGATACCACGACGCTCGCGGCTCCGCCGGCCAGCGCGGCCCTCCTGATCAGGCGCAGCCGCGCCCGATCGGCAATGGTCGAAATGACTGGAATCGTCGCGAGCGGCGCGGCGGTCAGGAGGGCGAGCAGATCCTCGCGACCGCGTACGCTGGCGTCCGTGCCCTCGAGGACCGCCACCGTCCCCAGGCCCGCCGCCAGGGCCAACATCACGCCGAAGATCAGGATCAGAGGCCGGTTGGGGCTCGACGGCTCCTGCGGCGCGAACGGCGGCTCGATGAGCGTAAATCGCTCGCCTTTGCGTTCAAGCTCCAGATCCTCGGCCGCCTGCGCGTCCGTCTGCTTTTGCCGTTCCAACCGGTATGAAGTCTGGGCGCTCTCGAGATCACGCAGCATCGCGGTGTAGTCGCGCTCGACGAACGGCGCACTCGCCAGGTGCCTCTCGAGGCCGTCGAGGGTCGCCTGCAGCTCGTCGCGCTTTCTGTTGAGAGCGCGTATCTGGCTGGTTGCGGCCTCGCGCTGCGCCCCGATCTGTATGTAAGGCGGGTTGTCCGCGCTGGCACTCGGCATCTGCTCGCTCGTCTGCTCACCGGCGGTAGCGGCCGCGGCGGGTGCGGGGGGAGGATCGGACGCGCCCTGCTTCTTCAGCGACTCGACCAGCCGCTCGAGCCGCAGAACGTCCGGGTGACCCGGCGCGTAACGCTCCCGCGCACTGGCCAGCTTGGTCTCGGCGTCCTCGAGCTGGCGGCGATCGTCGTTGGCTTCGTCCTTGGTGGTCTTCGCATCGACCGCCGCTGCCGCCTCCAGCCCCTCCATCTCGCGCTTGGTCCGCACCACATCCGGGTGATCCGCGCCGTAGATAGCGCTCAGTCGCGCATACTCGCTACGCACAAATTTGAGACGATCCTGCGGAGACTGCACACGCTCGCCGGTCGAGGTGTAAATCTGCGCCGTCGGATTGATCTGCGCCAGCTGGGCGTCGAGATAGGTGACCTGCTGAGCCAGCGAGCGCAGCTGCGAGTCCGTATCGCGGATTTCCTCCTCGGTACGGCTCACCTTCTGCTCGTTGTACGCAGTGAGCTCTGGCAACTCCTTGGCATGCTTCTCCTTGAAGTCGGCGATCCTGGCCTGTAGTGCCTTGATATCCTTGTCGAGCCGCGCGCTCTCGCCGGTGAGAAACACCGCCGCATCGCGCGATGCCTGCTGGCGTGACTCGATGTTCTGCTGCAGATAGAGCGAGACGAGCTCGTTGGCAACCTTGGCGGCAAGATCTGCGGAGGGGCTTGTGTAGCCGATGGAGAATGCGATGGTCGCCTTGGTCGGGTGCCCATCCCTTGGATCGATGACGTCGGCGCTGATCATCTCCAGCTTGGTGTCGTGGCGCATCTCCTTGATCACTTCCTCGCGCGGCCGTCGCTTGCGCAGGCCGGGGTAGAGGTTGTAGCGCTGAATGATGTTCATGAGATTTTCGGTCGTCATGACGCGCTGGCTGATGACCTGTACGCGCTGCGAGGCGTAGCTCGAGACCGTGGACCGCACCAGCTCGCTCGGCAGTTCCTGCTGCTCGATGAGGATGATTCCCGTTGCCGTGTATCTCGGCGGCCAGAAGACCGCCGCCAGCAGGGTCATGAGCAGCACGCTCGCCACGGTGATCACCAATGGCCGCCGGCGGCGGCGGAGGGCGATCAAGGGACTCGCTGACCCAGTGGTATCTTCGGTTTCAGTCATAGCCGACTGCTCTGCCAGACGATGCCGAGACGTGCCTGGTTGCCATTGGCCCACTGGGGCACGTTGTCGGTGCGGGCCCGGGACTGCGAGTACGCGACGGACATCGCCCAGTTGGGCGAGAAGTGGTACTGCCACTCGGCGGTCGCCTGTCCCCAGGACGCTCCGCTGTAGACGGGCAGGCCCAGGGAAATCCCCGGGGCTATGTTGAAGATCGCGGTCACCGGGTAGGAGCGGATAGCGTTGAAGGAGATGCTGATCGTGCTGCGCTCGGAGGTGCTCGCCGCTGCGGTCAGCGCAGCAGCGTCCTCCCGGGCGAGAAGTCCAAGACCGATTGGCAGCACGGACCGCTTGACCGACAGGTCCCACTGAACCCGCTCGCCCTGCCGCGTGGCTCCCATCTCGAATAGCGAGCTCGAGCCGGACGCGCCGCTCCCGGATTCAACGCGCGTCCCACCGATCGAGGCGCGCCAGGCGTACCGCTCACTGAGACTGCGTTTCAGCTGCAGTCTTGCCGAGTAGTCCTTCTCCGTCGGCGCAAACTGCGACGTGATGCGGTCAGCCCCGAGCGAGAGCGACCCGACGAGGAGTTCGCTGAAACTCCAGGCCGGGCCCAGCTGCACGGAATCATAGTCATAGTCGGTCAGGCCGTAGTGCTGCGCCTCGGCGTTGTAACGGGTGTTCTGCCACGATCCCGCCAACTGCCAGCCCAGCCGCTCGGTCTCGGAGTACTGGTAACCTGCGGAAACGCTGTCCAGGTAGTGCCTGAAATTGACATTCGTGATTCCGGTCGTTCCAAGCTCGCTCGTTACGGTGCTATCGGTTAACGTCTGTCCAGCCACGTTCCACTGTCCGCGCTCAAGCCTCTCCACATAGCTGGCGTTGAGGCTGCCGGTGTCGACGTCGAGGTTCGTGTCGCGTAGATACCGAACCGCCGACAATCGCGGCGTCACGACCAGCTGCCCGAGCTCGGTCTGCATCGTCGTGTTGCCGTCCGCTATGACCTGGGCCGATTGGTCCGTCATGCGCGACCCGGGCAGGAGCTGCGGATTGATGTCGTAGGCGGTGTTGATATTGGCGTCCAGCGTCTCGCTCCAGTCCGCCGCCGGAGAGCTCCTGTTTGCAGCCATCGCCAGGATCGTCGCCATGATGAGTTGGGTAGCGCCTGCGCGGCCGCTCACGGCACGACAACCGTGTCACCGCTCTGCAGGAGGATGTTCTGCGAGAGCTCGCGCCCCCGGCGCACATCGTCGTAGCGGAAGCGAAAGACCAGCTGGCGGCTCCCCTCCCGGCGCAGGATGCGGATGGCGTCGACGTCCGCGAACGGAGTGGCCCCCCCGGCAAGGCTCAGGGCCTGCATGACGTCGATAGGACGGATCAGAGGAAAATTTCCGGGATGATTCACCTTGCCGACGACGAAAATCATGCTGCCGCTGACGGCCTTCACACCAACCGTTACCACGGGGTCCGGTATGTACTTGGCAAGCCGGGACGACAGTACGGTGCGGATGTCATCAACCGTGTGTCCACCGGCCGGTATCGTGCCGGCCAGTGGGAAGGTGAGGCCGCCGTCCGGTCGCACCAGGAACTCGCCTTGCAGGTCCTGTTCCTTCCACACTGTTATTGTGAGAGCGTCGCCGGGCTGCACCAGGTAGGAAGCATCGACGGGTGCCGCGGTGGCATTTCCGTCCGCGTGAGCGGCGAAAAGCACTTGCAATCCCAGCGCCAGTAGCCAAATTGGGGCGATTCTCAGGGCTGCCATTACGGGTCGCTCTCTACAATCGTTACTGCGACCACCGGCCTCGGCCACATGGTCCGCGCTGGTCCCTGACCGCGGTAACCGACCCGATTCGCTCTCTCGCAGTGGTTAGGCGGCTGAGGGCGGCGTTTGCTGCCAGCTACCCCTCAGCACACCGGCTCGCAAGCAAGGCGAGCAGGGTATGCACGGCAGATGACAGTGTCGTGGCGCCGGCAAATCGCAGGCGCCGCTGCCCACTTTGTTATACGACTGTGATGCTACCTGCAATACATGACGATTTCGTTTCGAATACACCCTTCAGCGAGGCCCTCTGCCTGCGAAGCACCCTCGCCAACGCGACCAGCATGAGGCAGCCTCCGAGCAGCAGTCCGCCGCCGGCCGGCAGCGGGACGGGAGAGCTCGCCGGGGTGAAGAGAATCGAGAACGAGTAGACCCCCAAGTCCAACGGACCTCCGGCCGTCGCCCGCACGTCCGCGGAGTACGCGCCAGTGGCGAGTTGAAAGTAGCTGGATGCAGCGGAGGCCGAAGTCCAGGGCGCGATGAGGCTGTTGGGCGCGCTCACGAGGAACATCAGGCTGCTCAGCGGCTGAGGCCAGCCCACGTCCGAGAGTTGGAGCGTTACGGTTCCCGGTCCCGGAAGCGTAAAAGCGAATTCCGAGGTCTCAGTGCCGCTCACCATGCTCGTGTCGCTTACCAGCATTTCCGCCCGCGCTTGGCCCGCGAGCAGGGCGCACAGCGTTAGCCCCACCAGCCCTCCGCTCCGCGCCAACGACCGCGGCCGCAGCTGCGGTGCAAGTTTTCCGGACAGCTCTTGCCGCAGCCTCTCCAGGAACACCGCCGCCGCAAGCACGACCCAAAACACCAGCATCCCGGTGCGCCCCAGGATCCGGGCCACCAAGGGCAGCCCCTCTCTCGTAGCAGCCGGCTTCACGCCAGCCTTTCCTGCCGGGCCCCGGGCTCGCGCAGCGACGCTGCGGCTGCTGCGACGGCGAGGCGGAACGGCTCGGCGCGCTGGGTATCGGCGCCTTTGCCGGTCGCGTGGGCAACCCCGAATACGTACCCGCGCGAGAGGTGCTGCCGCAGCGACTCGACGAACACCGCCATGGCAAGCACGCCGCAGAACAGCAGCATTACGACACGGCCACTGATCCGCCCTATTGAGCGCAAGCCGGCCTTCACCACAACGGATTTCATGCCGGCCGGTCCTCAGGCGATCTCCCAGGCCGCAGCAGCGACTCGAGCAGCTCGCTCGCCGCAAACATGACGCAGAGCAGCAGCCCGGCGAGCCGGCTGAGCCCGGCCGATGAGGGCTGTCGCTGATCCTCAGTCTTTATCGTCGTCCTGATCGCATTCATGCTGACTTCTCCTTCGAGGCGCTCCAAAGGCGCTCCTGATCCGCTGTGATCGCAAGTCTGATCGGCTCGTGGTCAGCCTCGGCGCGCGGCGCTTCGGCTCCACTGCCGGTGCTGTACACGTACTTGGCATACAGGTATTGCCGCAGCGACTCGAGCAGCTCGGCGGCCGTCTTGTGCGGACGCTCGATACGCTCGAGCTCACTCAGCTTCAGTGCCGCATACGGCTCTTGCATGCTGGTGAGGGCCAGCAGCGCGATGTCGTCCCGGTCGACGCGCCGCTCGGAATGCACGTCGCCGTTGATGATCGCCTCGAGTTTCGAGGCGTCGATGTCGAAGAAGCGCAGCAATTCACCGCCCGACTCGACGAACACCGGCAGCAGGTTCCGCCCGTTTACTTCGGAGTCGTAGAGCGGCCCGAGCTTCGCCAGCATGCTCTTGACGGCGAATCGGATGACGTCCGAGTCGCGCACGCCCAATCGCGCGGCGAGCTTCTTTACCTTGCGGACGTCCCCACCGTTCATGCGAATCGACACGGCCTGCTTGCGCATCTCGATCACGTCTCACCTACGCTTGTCCGGCACAACTCGTGCTACTTACATAAGACAGTAAGCGGGCTGTGTTGCAATTACTTGTCGCTTCGATGACGTTTGCCCGGGTTCCGTATATGCGTTGAGCGACGGGCGTGGGGCGTCGGCACTTGATTGCGAGTGCACGCGAGCTGCGCCTAAGGCGCCGGGCGCGCGAATTGCGCAGGGAGCCCTGCGGACAGACGTTGAGTGCTGAGGCGCCGCGGGGGCGCCGCCGGGTCAGTTACCGGGATGGGCCGATTAGCGGACGGTCGCCGTCAGAGCGCTACGCGCGGACGGCGGGAGAATCACGAGCAGTCAGTGGGTGACCGGTTGTGCGGAGGGTGTCGCGGGCGGTGGGCCGCCAGGCTGAACCAATTGATCCCGAGCACGAGCGCGGTAGTCGTCGATCAGATTCTCGAGCTGCACGCGCTTGATCCGCGTGAAGGGCTCCTCCTGTGCCGCCCAGCTCAATAGACCTCGCTTCTTCTCCAGGCGGGTCAGCACCTCGTCGTTCAGGTGATAAAGGGCGACGTTCCGATTGACGCACACACCAAGCTCGCGATCACGCTCGGCCAGAGACTGCCTCGCGGCCGCCCCGTCGGTCTCAGTCTCGCGCAGCTTCTGGATCGTCTCGCGGAACTTACCGATCAGCTCCTGCATCTTGGCTTTGTACTGCGACAGCTCCTGCTCGGTCGCCTCGTGCTGAGAGTTGATGCGCGCGAGCGCCGCGGCATCATCCCGGGCGCGGCGATCCAGGCCCTGCTGACCCGCCTTGAGGGCGTCCCGGTCCTTCTTCACCCCGGCGAGCTCGTTCGCAAGGCGCTCGTTCTCCGCCTGCAGGCGGGTGCGATCGGCAGCGAGCTGCTGCATCTGCTGCAGCAGTTCGGCGTTGCCGGATCCGCCGGATCGCGCAACCTGGCACAGCGCGGGACCGCCAGCCGCAGCGGCGACCAATGCAGCCGCCACCGCCACCCAACCGTGAAAGCGCTCCATGAAGGCTCCCGTATGCTCGGCGTTCAGCCTCGCGAGGCGATGCGCAGGCTGATGGCTTTGGACATGTCGACGGGTGGCAAGGCGAGCGCCGGTCCGCTCAGCGGGCCTGCAGGGACGCTGGCGATTGCAGTCCTGCGAGCGCAGCGCGCGCGTCGGCCACCCCCTCGAAGTCGATGTGCGGCCTGAGCGCCTGCTCGAGGTTGCCGCGCCCGGTGGCGATCTGGCCCGCCTTCAGCTCCGCCATCGCGAGGTGATAGCGGATCCCTGCAGCATCCGGGGCGAGACTCATGGCCTTATTGAGTAATTGCAACGCGCCGTCAATGTCCCCACGTTTGAAGCGCACCCAACCGAGGGTGTCGACGTACAGCGGGTTGTCGGAGGCGCCGAAGCCGCGTGTGACCGCCAGTGCGCGATCCAGGCTCGACGGGTCGGATCTGTTCGTCACGAGCAGCATCGCGAGATTGTTGGCAGCCACCTCGAACCTGGGGTTCAGGCGCAACGCCTCTTCGTAAGCTTTGATCGCATCGTCCACGCGTCCGAGACTCTCGTAAAGTCCCGCAAGATCCATGGCGGCAGACTCCGGGGCAACCACGTGGCTCTCGGCGGTGCGCAGCGTCTCGATCGAGCCCCCCGGGTCTTTTTGCAGCAGCTGCACTCGCGCCAGGCCTCGGTAGGCGGGCATCTCCCGCGGCTCGAGCGCGATCGCCGCCTTGAACTCGCTTGCCGCTTCGCCAAGCCGGTTCTGCGTCAGGAGCAGCTCGCCGGCGAGCACCCTGGGCAGCGGATCCTTGGGCTGCGTCGCCGCAAACTTTCCGAGGCGCTCGAGCGCCGCGCCCACCTTGCCTCGCCGCTCGTACAGCCTCACGATCGCCTCCAGCGGCTGATGCGCGGCCGGGGCCATCTGCCCTGCCTTTTCGAACTGCGCGAGGGCCAGGTCGAAGCTCTGCTCAGCCTCGGCCGCAACACCGCCGAGGTAGTAGCCGTCCGGCTTGTCAGGCAGTACCTGGGCGAGCGTCTCCGCCGTGCGGCCGGCGGCAGCGTAGTCTTTCTGAGCGAGCTGCGTCTCGAATGAGGCGCGCAGAAAGAGCGGATTGCGCGGTCCCTGGGCGAGGAGCTGCTCGGCGAGGGGCTGCGCCTCGGCGGCCTTGCCCTGCTTCACCAGCAGCGCAATGAGATCGAGCTGCAGGTCGCTGTCGGCAGGATGCGCTTCCGCTGCCCGCTCGAGCACATCCCGGGCGAGCTCCGGTTCCCGGTTCGCCGCGTGCGCCTGCGCGAGCAGCCTCAGGTCGGTGGCGTCATCGGGTGCGTCCTTGAGCACCGCGCGCAGATCCGTTATCGCATCTGCGGGCCGTTGCTGCAGGAGCGCGATTCGCGCGCGCAGCGGCAGCGCTTCATTGTTGTGTGGATCGGCGTCGATCACCTGCTTGATGAGGACTTCGGCACCGGCAATGTCGCTTGCCTCGAGCCGCAGTCCGGCGAGGGCGCTCTGCGCGTGCAAAAGGGCGGCCGGTGTGCTGTGCCGCTGCACGACCGACTGCAGGATCTCGCGGCCCTTGTCGGTCTGCCGGTCGGCGACCAGCAAGCCCGCGAGCAGGAAGCGCATGTCGTCGTCGTTCGGGTGCGCCGCGAGCTGCGCCCGCATCTCCTGCTCCGCCGCCGGCGCGCCACGGCGAGTACGCAGAAATTCGATCAGCGCCTGGGTGAGGGCAGTGTTGCGCGGCAGCGCTGCCAGGCCCGCACGCAGCGTCGCCTCCGCCTCATCGAGGCGATTGCGGGCAGCGTAGAAGCGCGCGAGAGTGATCCGATAGTCGGCGTTGTCGGGCCTGAGGACGATGATTTCGTTCAGGAGCCGCGCTGCCTGCTCCGGCTGTTGAGCGGCGTCGTAGCGCTGCGCAAGCGCGAGCCGCAACGAAACTGCCTTGGGGTTGTCGGCGACGCCGCGCTGCAGGACCTTGAGGGCATCGTCCGACCGATGCTGCCGTCCGTATATAGACTCGAGGATCTCGACTGCCTCGGGGTTGTGAGGGTCGAGCTGCACGGCCCGCTCGGCGTCGATGACGGCTTCCGGAGCGTCGGGCTGTGTGCGCGAGCGCACAGCGGCACGGATCGCGAGCAGCTCGGAATCGTCCGGATGCTTCGCGAGACCCGGCTTCACCGCATCGAGCGCCATGTCGAACCGCCCCCCGAGGAACAGCAGGCGCGCCAGTCGCCGGCGCGCATCGAGGTTGTCGGGCGCGACATCGAGTGCTCCCTGATAGAACTGCGCAGCACCTTGGTAGGCAGCGAGATCCTCCGCCACTATGCCGTTCTCGAGACGCGCCTCGGGGTCGTTGGGCGCGATCTGCAGGGCGTTGCGAAATTCCACACGCGCCTCGTTGTAGCGGCCCTGCGCGAGGTACTGCCGGCCGCGTTCGAGGAATTGCTCTCTGCGGCCCTGAGCACCCCCGCACCCGGCGAGCGTGAGCGCGCCGAGTATTGACACGAGCGCCACGCGCACGCCGTAGGTCTGGATTCGCGTGTGAGACATTTGTGGATCAGTCGGCTGCCGGATGCAAAGGGAACCTAGCCTAAGAACTCCGCGTGACGTTTTTGTGACTGCCCGGCACATGGCTGCAACATTCGAGCAGTACCTTGCAGGGCCTTCCCAACGCAGGTGCTCGTCGTGATGAACCGCTCGCTGAAGCTCTCACTCGCCACACTCGGCCTGCTGCTTGGCTGCTGCGCCTGGGCCGATACGCAGACGACCCCGCCCGCGGGACAGGTGCCTGGGGCGGCGCCCGTCGGCCCCGCGACCATCAGCGATCCCGAGGGAATGCCGGCCGATGGCGATCCCGTGGCGGTGGTCGGTAAGGTCATGGGCAAACCGATCACACTGCAGGAGCTCGACGCCGCGGCCGCAGCGCGGCTCGCGCAGCAGCGGGCCACCTACAAGCTGCGGCGCTTGCAGCTCGACCTCGAGTATCAGCGCGGCCAGCAACAGGCGCTCGAAGAAGAGCTGCGCCGTCTGCTTACCCGGCAGGCAACCTCGCTCGAGGCCACGGCCCTGAAGACCAATGCGCTGGCACTCGCAGGAAAGGTACGCGTGCCTGAGGTCACGGACGAGCAGGTCCGCGAGCGCTACGAGAGCCGCAAGACGGGGGACTCTCCGCCCCTCGAGAAGGTCGCCGCCGAGATCCGCGCAGGTCTCCAGCAGGAGCTGACCGCTTCGACGATGGAGGCCTACTACGCAAGCCTCAGGTCCAAGTACCAGGCCGTGGCGCTGCTCGAGCCGCTGCGTGAGACTGTCAGAGCGGACGGTCCGGCACGCGGCCCCCGCGATGCGCCCATAACGATCGTCGAGTTCGCCGACTTCCAGTGTCCGTTCTGCAGGGGCATCGAGCCCGCGCTGCAGGACCTCATGAAGCGCTACCCAGGGGATCTGCGCCTGGTGTTCCGCAACTATCCGCTCACCGGAATTCATCCGCAGGCGCTGCCTGCCGCCCAGGCGGCAGTCTGCGCCGACCGGCAGGGAAAGTTCTGGGAGATGCACGATGCCATCCTCGGCGACCAGGCGCCGCTCAGCATCCAGTCGCTGCGAGCGATCGCCGGGCAGATCGGGCTCGACAAGAGTGCCTTCGAGAAGTGCGTGCACGATGACGCGGTGAACACTCCGATCCGCGCCGACCAGGCTGCCGCCGATGCGCTCGGCGTGCTTGCCACGCCGACGCTCTTCATCAACGGCCGCTTCGTGCAGGGCGGAGTCGCGGAGGACAAGCTGGTCGAGCTCATCGACGATGAGCTGAAGCGGGTCGCGCAGCCGGCCGGCACCGCAACCGCAGTACGCTGAGAGCTGCCGCGCCTCACCTGCCGGGCTTTTGAATCCAGAAGCGGTACATCTCGGCGAACGTATCGGGATAGTCGGCCTCAAAGCGCGCCCAGTTGTGCAGACTGCTCGCGGTCGGATCAGCGGAAAAGCAGCGGCGGTACTGAAGCAGCACCGCGGGACGCACCTCGAACCCGACGAAGTGCAGGCCGTTTTCGCCGACAAACGCCTCGATCTGATCTATCGTCAGGCAATGCTCCTGTATGTGGAAAGCCACGTCGCGGCATTCGCTGGTCGAATAGAAGTCAGGGAAGCCACTCAACCACCGCAGCTCATCGCCTGCATCGGCCGCGGCCACTGCATGGCGGAAGCGCCGGATGTCGTCGACCGTGCTTGCGTAACCGCGGGCCGCAATGAGCTCACGCGCCCTCTCCAGACGCCTGCGTCCCCGCTGACTGTATAGACCCAGCTGCATGAAGCCCCCGGGTCGCAACACGGACAGCAAAGTCCGCCATCCGAGGAAGGGATCCGCCAGATGATGCAGCACCCCGACGGATGCAATGATGTCGAACGTCCGCCCGATGTCGCCGAGCTGCAGAATGTCGGCCTGCGCGTATTCCACGTTCGTGATGCCGAGCTCTAGCGTCTTTCGCAGCGCATAGCAGATGCTGCTCACGCTGAGGTCGACCGCCAGCACGCGCACGCCACGGTATTTCAGCGCCGCAAAGATCGAGTGGCTGCCGGTACCACACCCGGCGATCAGCATTTCCGGGCCGCTGTCATCCGCCAGGGGCGCGAACTGCGCCAGCGGCAGCGCTCGGCGCAGATCCTCGTTGAAGCGCTGCGCCAGGTCGTGTCGCGGCAGTCTCACCCAGCGCGGGTAGGGATTCTTCTCATATTGGTCCCGCACCGCCTCGGAGACGCCCCGGGCGATCGGGGTCAAGCGGCTGACGCGCGCGCGCAGCGCCTGCTCCTGCAGCGGTTCGCGAACCTGTTGGCGCAGCACCTCGTCGACCGGACCGGGCAGACTCGCCGAGAGAAGCCGGCTTGGCTCGGGCAGCGTGTACAGCGGAAAGTAGGCGGCCACAGCGAGCACCAGCAAGGGTGGTAGGGTCGCCCCGGCGTCGAGCAGCGCCAGCAACCGGGTGCGGCAGCCGGCCGCCGTGACCCGCTCATCGTCGCAGGAATCAAATATGTACTCATTGATGAAGCATTGCCGCGCGAGGGCGGCATAGAACCGCAAGCCCGCGGTATCCGCCGGGTCCGGCGGTTGCCCGAGGGCGGTCTCGAGCAGGACGCGGCGCGCGGCCGTCAGAAAGCGCTCGAATTCAATCGTGTCGACGGGCGCTGCCTGCAGCAACGCGTGCAGCAAGGAGTCCCCGGCAAGCGCGCTGAGGCCAGCCGGGCCGAACAAGTCGGCCTTCGGCGGGCGCGCGGGCCACCGTTCGTTGACCAGGCGGACGCAAGCGGCAACCCTCGCGTCGAGCAGGATCAGACTGAGTGCGGGGGTGCGCAGCACGTTCGGAAAGGTCCATGGCTCGGTGATGGCGGCGGTAAGGGCCCTGCGCATCCGCGGGTCGTCGACGACGAATACTGCGCGCGAGACGCAGTTGGCAAACGCAGTCTTGATCGTCCAGGACGGCCGGCCCTCGACCCATGGCGCCAGGAGCTGCAGTGCTTCCGGGGAGTTGCGGTGCCCGACGAGAAACATCGCCAGGGAAACGAGAATTTCCTCCGATTCGGGCGCAAGCGACCAAGCGCGGCGCAGGCTTGCCTCCGCCGCATCGAGGTCTCCGAGGTCGGTCAATACCCTGCCGAGGACGTGATGCGCCGCTGCATCGTAGGGCCGCGCGGCGATAGCCCTGCGCAGCCTGTCGCCGCCCGGCTCACTCCGTCCCTGGGTCATTGCGGCCCGTCACGCAACCGCCGCCCCTCCCTCAGAAGATCGAGGTGAGATCCCACTGAATGACGTTGACACGGTACAGCGGACCGTCGATTTCGCGGCCGCTGAGATACCGCAGGCGGGTCCAGACGTTGTGGGCGAAGCCGTATTCACCCCAGATGAAGAAGCCCTCTGCGTTGGTGCCGCCTTCGTGGAAGTCCGCGTCCGTCAGCGAGTCCACCATCGAATCGCGCTGCGAGTACCGGTATCCGAACAGCACGCGCCACGCCCCCGCGCGCTCGAGCGGCGGTGTCCAGGTACCGGGCTCGGTCGGGGTTCCGAACGCCAGCTGTGCAACGTAGGCCCTGGTGCGTGGCGCGATGTCGAGTCCTGTGCGGTTCAGGATCTCGGTTCGATTGAAGCCCACGTTGCGCGAGGCTTCGGCGTCCAGGGACAGCGCGTGGCTGCCGATCGGCAGCCAGTAACCGCCCGCAACATCCACCACACGGAAGCGCGAGGCCAGCGCGAACAGGTTCACCGAGGTATCGGCTGTGTTGGAGATGTCGAATACGGAGTTGCCGAAGCGGATGAATGATGGTGCCGTGTAGTTCGTCAGCGTGCTCTCGAGCGTGTTGCGGACACCCTCGATGCGTATGAAATCGTAGTATGCCCCGGCCAGCGTCAGGCGCTGATCGTCAGCGACCCGCACTGATGCGCCGAGCTGACCGGCAACCAGCCATTTGTCGGACTGGCTGACGAGCGGGATTTCCTGCACGGGAAAACCGCCGCTGCTCAGCCACAGATAGGATTGATCGGGGCTGCCGTCGCCGATTCCGAAGCGCCCGGTGAGCGCCCCTCCCTCGAGCGTCACGTCCCGCTGCCACACGGCCTCCGTCGGATGGTAGAAGGGATTATCGAACTTGCCGGCCATGGCGGTGAGGTAGTCGAAGCGCGTGCTCGTGCGGCCATCCCAGCGGATGTAGAACTGGTCGAAGCCGACCGTGTAGCGGGCGAATTCCCCTCCGATCGTCGGAGCGTCGGAACCCGGATCATTCAGCGCCCCGGAGGAGATCCGCACACCGGTCGTGATGCTGTCCGTCAGATCCGAAACGGCGCCGAGCCAGGCGCGAAAGCGCATCCGCTCGCGATCCTGCGTGACGTTCAGGAACGCATCAACGCCGGCCTTGGAGATCCCGCCGGCGGTATTGATCGCCTGGTAGTTCAGCAGCGTGCAGTTATCGTAGATCGTGCCGGGGGGACAGCCGGTGCCGTTTTGGTTTCCATACAGATCGGACTGCCCCCGCAGCGTGACGTTGCCGGTCACGCGGGTGTGTCGTACCCAGTCGGGCAGGGCTCCAGGTACCCCCCAGCCCTGGTCGTGGGCCTCCTTGACGACATCCGCCGTGACCTCGGGACGCACCTGTTCCGCCACCTGCTTGGAGATCTCCTGCTTCACGATGTCCGGGACATAGGGGACCCGGATGGCGCCTTCATCCTCCAGCTTTTGCTTGGCCGCCTGCTGCTCCCGGGCAGCGACCTCCGCGGTCGCCTTCTCCTGCGCCCGCCGTACGAGCTCCTGCGCCTTTTCCTGGCTGATAACGCCCTGCTCGACCAGCGCCTGCAGCAGGTTGATGACAGTGTCGCGCAGCTCCTCGACCGATTGCTGCCCTGAATCCGCCGCTGCGCACGGCAGCGTCAGTCCGATTCCGAGAATTGCGATGACCGCCGCGGGTACGGGGTACCCCTTCTTTCTTCTCAGCATCCCATGAACCCCCAGCGGCAGCGCCGTGTCGTTGCGGCGGCGCAAAACCACATTGTTGTGGACGTCGATGATGGCTTCGTGACACTGGCCCGCCCACTGCGGTCCCGGCGCGCCCCGTTTCCGCACCCGCGCGTCAGTCGTGCGCTGGCATCAGTGCTGCTGCTCGCGCTTGAGGCATTCCTGATCGTCCGGCTTGCACTGCCCTTCCCCAAGCCCAAGCACGAAGACCTCGAGCCAGCCCAGCTCGGCCGCTGCATGCGGTGCCTGTGCGGCGTTGCCACCCCCGGACTCCAGGCCGCTCTGCGTGCTGCCACTCGCGGCGGTGCTCGACGAGCCGGCGCTCGCGGTGAGCGCACCGAGCGCCGGCGCAGGGGGCGGCAGTCCGACCGCCGAGCCGCTCACCGCGATGTTGTTGCTACCGAGAACCGCCGTGGCTGCGATGGTCAGATTCCCGGCGACGATCCCGGCATCGTTGGCGTTGACCACCCCGTTGGGTGCAAACAGGTCGACGTCGCCGGGCGACACTCCGGGACTGCTGGCGAGCGTCTGAATGCCGCTCCCTTGCAGCGCCGGCGGGAATACGGTCGTGGTCTGCCCGGTGTTGGGATCAATGGTCGTCACCGGCGGCGGCGCGGAGATGGCGGTCTTGGCCCCGCGGCCCGCGTCGATGTTACCGAACGTCGACCACATGAGGATGTTGCCGCCGTCGGCGGCAAACACGCGCGACTGGTTCACCTGGATGTCGCTGTAGGCCAGCACGTTGTCCGAGCCCGCGCTCTGAGCCACGATTCCCAGATCGGCCGCCCCCTTGGTGATGCCGAACGAGCTCGGCGGCACGGCGAGTCCGACGTTCACTTGCCCGCCGGGGGCGAGCAGGCTGATGTCGCCGCCGGCGAGCGTATAAATGCGGCTGAAGTACAGCAGCAGGTCACCCACGTAAGGTACCGTCTGGCCCGCGGCGCGATTATCGGTGGCGCCAGGATACAAGGTCGTCAGCGCTGCAAAGGCGCGCGTGAAGTTATCATGCGTCGGCCCGACAGCGGCCGCGCTGCGCCCTCCGGCCCGCAGCTCATCGAACAGCACCTCCTCGATGAGTGGCACCTGCTGTGCGGTGGGCAGCGCCTCGAACAACGCGAGTGCCTGCGTCTTGGTGGGGTCTTGCACCCCTTCGGTAGCGGTCATGTACTGTTCGAGCTGCTGATCGTAGGTCGAGCCCTCGGCAAGGTAAGTGTTGATGAAGGCCTGGTAGTGGGGCGGCGCGGTGATACCGGCCGAGACGCTGAGATTCGCGCCTGCGGCAGGCAGCGCGGGATTATAGATGTTGCCGATGCTCGAGATGCCGAGCGAGGTCCCGAGATTGATGGTGCCGCCGGCCTGAATCTCGAAATTCCCGGGGCCGGCCACGTTGATCGCTGCGTTGCTCGGCACCAGGACGCCGGTGAAGATTCGACTGAAGGGATAGCTGATATTCCCGCCCGCCACGATGCTCGAAGCGTCGCCGCTCGTGTCCTGCTGCACGTTGAGATCCAGGTTGACGATGTCCTTGCCGGCGAAAATGTCGATGGCCTTGGGCACGTCAATCGGGCTCACGGTACCGTTCGCCGCCGGCTGCAGCGCCACGTCTCCCGTCAGCGCGACGATGCGGATCGGGACCCGATCCGGCTGACCGTCGCTCGCGTAAGCCCCGCCATGCACCGGGAGCGGCGCGTGCAGGAACGGCGTCGAGGGGGTGGCCGCGCCGTCCGGCGACCGCGGATCGAGCAGACCGAGAATCGGGTCGATGTTCTCGACGATGCTTTGCGAGACGGCGTTGGCCGAGGGCAGCATGCCGGGATCCACATCCGACACGAGGATCGGGGCATCATTGAGCTGCACCGAGCCTGCGGCCAGGAGGTCGAGGTTGCCATGAGCACTCGGCCAGAGCGCCACGCTGCCGCTGACCTGCAGGTCGCCGCCGAAAGCAATCGCGGCGAAGGTGGGGGCGAGAATGTGCAGTCCGGGCTGGTCGTCGCTGGCCTGTGAGTCGAAGCGAGGCGACAGCGCGGGCGCGGAGTCTTCGATGAGCCTGCTGCGGTTCGTGAAGTCCAGTGTGCCGCCGACGGACTCCAGCGCCAGCGAGCTGGCGTCCGTGAATGTGCCGAAGTAGGTCGTATTGCCGGTGACGGTCTGCGTCGTGGCGCGCGGCATGAGGGTCACGGCCGTCGCGGCTTCGAATAGAAGATCCGAGCGAGCGGTCACCGAGAACTGTCCCGAGCCCGTTCCCAGGATCAGGTTGAGGCCGGTTGCGGAGTTGTTCTGGATCGCCTGCGGGCTGCCGGTGAGTACCGCCCCGCCTGCCACCACGGATGCGACGCCGGCCATGTCGAGGAACTTGCCGCCGAGGATGTTGCCGCCGGACTCGATGCTCAGCATCCCGGCATTCTCCTCGACCGTCGTCGCGCTATGTGCGGTCCCCACCGGCACGCCGATCGACGGCACGTCAGCGCCCAGGTCGATGATGTTACGACCCGCGCTGATCGTCAGATCGCCGCCCCCGAGCGCGCCGATACCCTGTTCGAAATTGTCATAGGAGATGCCCCAGGCGGTCGGTTGGAAGCCGCCGCGGGGGTTTGACGGGTTGAGACCGGAACGGAACAGCCAGTCGGCAAAGAGCTGATCGCTGGGTGCGCCGACGATATCGCGGCCCACGCTGACCGTGACGCTGCCGCCTCCCTGCGCCAGGTAGAACGTTCCATCACGGGAGGTGGCGAAGTTGCTCGGGCCCTGGGCCCCTGCGGTGTAGATGACCGAAGCCTGATTGCCGAGCCGCAGATCCCCGGCGGCCGCCAGGTCGATGCTTCCCGTCCCCGTGCGCACCACGAGCTGGGAGTGCGCGTCCGGAACCCCGGGTGCCAGGATGATGCTGCCCGAGTCTGCGCCGGTCGTGCCGAGCTCGGTGGGTGCGACTACGGCTAACGGATTGCTGCTGCCGAGGTTGGCACCGGCCGCGAGCCGATACGACCAGCTGCCTGTGCCCGCGGAACTCAATACGCCGCCCGTAAAGCCATCGGATATGGAGTTGTCGACGTAGAGGCTGCCGCCTGAGCGGATGGTGAGTACGCCGGGCACCGAGTTGGCCCCGAAGCGCTCCGTGGAAAGGTCCCACGGGGAAATCACGTGCAAATCCCCCGGGGCATCGATCTCGATCCCGGGCAACAGCCGGAAAGCGGCCTGACTGGCAATTCCGGGGCTTGCCGTGAGAGCCGCCATCACAGCCGGCGCCTGGTTCGTCATGAAGTCGGCGGCGTCCGCATACCACTGCGCGGTAGTAGGATCGAGGCTCGTCCCCGTCAGCACATACGGAGCGTGGTAGGCTTCGAGGCTGATCTGGCCTGCCCCCGTTACGCTCCCCCCCAGCTCGAGCTGCACGGGCCCGCCACCGGTGACGCTTGCTACCACTGCCTGCGGCGCGCGCAACCACACGGTACCGGCGCTTTGCGCGGCGGCGCTGCCGCCGGCGCCGCCGACGCTGATCAGGGAGCCTGAATCCAGGGTAAGCGCGCCGCCGGAGAGCAGCTCGACCGTACCGCCCCGATCGGCAAGGCTCGACGAGCCGGCCAGCAGCGAGCCCGCGAGGTCGATCGACTGCGCCGCGAGCACGATCTTGCCTCCCTGCGTGCTTCGGGCATCGACCGCTGCGCCGCTGCCGATCGTGATTGCGCCCTGGTCCGCCGTCAGCTCCACGTCAGCGGCGTGCAGAGTGCCGGAGCTCAGTGCGAAGCTGCCGGGGCCGCGCTCGTGCAACCTCACGGCGCCGCTGAATCCGTCCGTCCCGGCCAAACCCACCAGGCCCGCGAAGTCGAGCTGCTGAGCCTCGACGCTCAAAGTGCCGCCTTCTGCGTCGGCACCGCCTGCGCCGCGCACGCTGCCCGCAAGGCTGACGCGTCCCTCGGGCGCAAGCAGGGCAAGGGTGCCGCCGCTCGCATCGCCCGTCCCGGACGACACGTCAAGGAGACTCCCGGCACTCTGCGTCAGATCTCCTCCACCCGCGGTCAGCTCGATCGTGCCCCCGGGTGCGCTACGCGACTCACCGGCAAAGCTCTCCGAAAAGCCGCTTACATCGAGCACCGCCCCGGGCGCGACAGTCAACCCGCCGCTGGCAGTCGCGGTAATACGTCCACCGGGCAGCACGATGTGCCCGCCCAGCGTGACCGCAGCTCCCGTGAGGTCGAGCTCGCCGCCCGGTCCTGAGGCCGAGCTCGGCGCGGAGCTACCCGATCCCTCCGTGACGAGGTCGCCGGCGGCGAGCATCTGATAGGTCTTTCCGGCCGCGCTCTGCACGATCGGACTGCTCACGGTGAGTCCGCCCGAGACGCCGAGAACTCCATCCCCCTCGAGCGTCAAGTCCCGGCTCGCCGAGAGCGTCGTAGTAGAGAATCCGGAAGCCCCGAAGGTTCCGCCCGAGAGCACGACGTGGGCCGCGCTCAGTGACAGCGCTGCCGTGCCGGACGCACCGGGCGTATAGGACTGGGCCGCGCCGCTGCCGAGTGTGATGTTCGGCGCCGTGACCGTGAGGCCCGCGTCGGCCGTAGCGGCGAACAGACCCGGAGCATTCACGGTAAAGTCGGCGAGCGCGAGCTGCACCGGCCCGAAAATCTCAATCGGGCGACTGGCGTAATCCGCCGCCGTGGGATTCGTCACCTCGAGCGTCAGATCGGTTCCCGACAGGCCCTGCAGCAGACTCGGAGCAATGAGGAAGCCCGTGAAGCTTGCGGGGGCAGCGCCGAGAGCGATCTGCTCTCCCCCCAGGCGCACGGCGGCGCCGGAGGCCGACAATCCGCCGGCGTACTCGACGCTGCCGCCGGCATCGATCGACAGCGAGCCGGGGGCGCTCAAGGAGGCGCCCGCCGCCACGCTCACGGCGCCCACGAGCCCCGTGCCTGGCACCCCGATGCTCGCCACGGCCGCCTGAGGATTGAGGGCCACCTGTGGACCGGTTGACACGCGCACCACCGCAGTGCCCGTCGGTGCGAGGAGATCGGGCTCCGCCGCCAGCGCGGTGCCGGCGGCCGTAACATCAGCCCCAGGGTCGAGCCGCACCGCCTGAGAGCCAGCCAGGATGACTTCCGGCGCCGTGAGGCTCGCGCCGGAGTCGATCTCGACGACGTTGCCGCTGCCACTCTCCGGCACGTTGAGCTGCGTGTAGCCGTTGAGGCTCGTGCGCGTTGCGCCCAGCAGCAACGACTCGGCACCGAGTGCGTCGAGCTGGCCGACATTGAGCACGACAGCGCCCGCCGGAGCGTCGGCCGGGTTCGAAGTGACGAACAGATCGTTCGCCGTGATATCGACCGTACCCGCTCGGTAGCCAGCGGGCGCACCCGCCTGGAGCGTGCCCTCGAGCTGCGCCGCATTGGTCACCGCGATTGCCAGGTCGCCCGCATCGGCCGGCAGACGGGGCGTTGCCACGTTGTTGGTCTGCGCCTGTTGCGCGAAGAACGCATTCGCGGAGCTCAGGTTGTATTGAGCCAGTGTGTACGGGCTCGTCGGAGCCAGCGCATAGGCGCCCGATACGACGTCGAACCCCGACGCGACGCTGTTGCTGCGCAGCCCGGTGACCGCATTGAGGAAATAGCCTGAGACGATGGTGCTGCCATCGAATTGCGGCAGGCTCTGCCCGGCGGTGAGATCGGTGTACCCGGCGACGGCCTTCACCAGATACGCGCCCGGCAGCAACCCGTAGCGCGCGGGCAGCAGCGCGTACGTTCCGGCGGGCAAGCCGCCTCCGCCGGCGAGGTAGACGCTCGAGCCGGGCGCGGTCGTAAAGCCGCGATCCTCGTTCGGGTCGACCGGCGCGAAAGGCAGCGTGAGCCCGGGCAGCACGGCGTACAGACCGGGACTCTGCGTGGGAGACAGGACATCCTTGGTGCCCCCGAGACCTGGAATCCATTCGTAAGCGCTCAGGTCGCCGCCGCCGGCGGTATCGATGATGGCGCCCTTATCAAATTGGAAGGAACCGGCGGTGACGGTGATCTGCTTGCCGGGTACCGCCGTATCGCCCGCGCCGGTGCCGTACACCGTCGTGGCGGCACCCGATTGACGCAGGGCATACACCCAGTCGAAGCCGCCTTGAGTTTGCCCGAAGGGGATCGTCGTGCCCGCCGCAGATACGGACAGCACGGCGTTGCTATCGAGCGTCACGGATTGCCCCTGGAGCGAAATCGTTCCTATCGGGGCCTTGAGAACCCCCGCGTCATCGATCTCGGTCGCCTCGAGGGTCACACTGCCCGCCGCCGAGAGCACGGTGCCCGCCGTGCCAGGAGCCCGCCCGAGGGTGAGAGCCGACTCCGCGGGCGTCTGGCCGGTCAACTGGATCGTGTAGTTCGTGAGCGTGGTTGGGTAGATCTGCTGGGCGGTGAGGGCGAGAGGGCCCGGTGAAATGAGCTGTCCGTTGAAGCCGGCGAGCAGCGAGCCGCCGATGCCGTTCTCATCGAGCTGCACGCCGGACAGTCGTAGGTCGCCGCTCGAGGACAGGCTTGCGGTCGCGAACCCACTCAAGCTCTCCACCCCGACCAGGTCAATCAGGTTCGCCGTCACCGCCAGGGTGGCCTTGCCCGCCTGGGCGGTCGTATCCAGCGCCTGAGAGGAGGTGTCGCCCGATCCCAGGCGGACGTAGCTCGAGGCAAGCTGCACCGAGCCGGAGGACGCGCTCAGCTGCCCGGCGTTGATGACCAGGCTCTCGGCGGGAGCAAGCGAGACATTGCCCGCGAAATTCACGCTGCCCGGCTCGAGAAAAACGAGACCGGTGAAGTTGGTCGTGGTGAGGTCACGTGCGCTGAGCGCGACGTTGGCAAAGCCGCCCGCATTGATCTGCGTCGCCGAGATCTGGCCGACGCCATCGAGAGCATTCGGTATGTTGGTGCCCTCGGCAATCACTACCGGGAGCTCCGTGTCAGTCACCGTGAGCACGCGCGGTGCGTTGGCTACCGCGACCGGGTCGCTCGGATTGGTTGAGAAGAGAGGATCGCTCCCGCGGGCCGTGTTCCCGTCGAGCACCAGTGAAAGCGAGCCTCCCGCCACACCCGCGCCGCCCGCCGGGGCTGCGACGACCCCGTCGAGCTGGAACCCCTCGGACGCGGACAGCATGATGGAGCCGCCGGGCGAGGCTACCGTCTGGCGCGTGTAGGGGCCGTTCCCGGGCGGCCGCAGGTCGAGCGTCCCGCTGGTGCCCCCGGCCAGGATCTCCGAGCCGGGCGACCCGATCAGGTAGCCTCGTTGGGCGCTAATGTTGACGCTGCCCCCGCCCAGCACCTTGCCGAGCAGCAGCCCGTTGCTGTTCGGTGTCAGCACCGTCGTGCCGCTCACGTCGATCAGCGATGTGGGGCCAAGCCAGATCGCCTGATCCGGGATGAGGTACGGGGCATTGACGCTCGTATCGACGATGTCGTTGCGAATCGCGATCGCGACTTCGCCGGCGGGCGCCGTGATCTTCCCGTCCACAAACACCCGGGAATTGCTCGCGACGCTCAGGGTTGCTCCGGGATCGAACGCGAGGGTGGCGCTCGGCGAAATGGAGACGTCGGCGAATCGGAAGGTCGGCCCGTTCTGCTTGGGAGCGTCCGCAGTGAGCGTGAGGTTCTCCGGTTGGCGCAGATACTCCGGCAGCGTGGCCACCTGCGTGATCCCCGCCAGCGTGCCGCTCGGGGCCGCGAGCGCCCCGGGCAGGAACACGAGATTGCGCTGACTCAGATCGAGATTCAGATCACCGGCGATGAGGAGCCCGCCGGACTCGGTCGGATCCGGGGCGGCACCCAGCGCGACCGACGAGAAGCCGAGGCTGGTGAGTATGGCGGGATCGACGCGATAGGCGGTCGGATCCGGGCAGGCCGCCGCCGAGACGCACAGGTTCGGCAGCGTGAGCGAGAGACTGCCGCCTTCGGCAAGCGCGAAGCCGGCCAGATTGCCGGTCAGCGAGGCGGGCAGAGTGACCGTCGTCGGATTATCGGAGACTGCGATGCCCCCGGAGACGTCGATGAGTCTGGAGGGCTCCGCCGCGATCGAGATCGAGCCGCCCCTGCCATCGACCAGGCTCCCGGTGAGGGTGCGCTCCGCGCCCCCCGAGACATCGATGCGTGCGCCGGTGGCGATGGTCAGGGCACCCCCAGCGGCGGACACGATCGAGGCCGTCCCGCCGTTGATATAGAGCGGCGGCAGCTGTGTAGGATCCGCTGAAAGTGGGTTGTTGACCCAAGCGCCGCGCAGGTCGATCGTCGCCGTGGGCGCGAGAGTGAGCGCCGTGGGAGCGCACACGGCGGCCGTGCAACCACCGGCCGCTCCGCCGAGGAGCACCGTCGGGACAGCCACCAGGGTGGCCGATCCGCCGGCGGCGCTCAGGCTGCCCGCAAAATCGAGGTTCCCAGCGACCAGCGTGACCGCGCCTCCGTCACCCGGTGCCAGCGTGACTCCCGCCGGCACGCTGATGCTGCCCTCGGCGTAGACATTGAGCTGCGTGATCTTGCCCGGGCCGAAGAGATCCGGTCGCAGCTCGCTGACGAAACCGTTCGGCAGCGGGTCGCTTTCCGGATCGAATGCGGCCCCGTTCGGACCCTGCAGGCTCGGGAGGACCGCGCCGTTACCGAACGTGAGGCTATCGAACACCGCACGCGGCACGGGCGCGGGGCCGAGGCTCAGCGACCCGGCCGCGAGCACGGCCGAGTTGCCGAGCGTCAGCGTCCCCCCGAGGGGCACCTCGTCCGGGAAGCGGTAAACGTCCCCCGGGTAATATGGGTTTGCGGCGAAGTTGGTGGTCGGGTTGACCTGCAGCGGTCCGGACACCGTGTGTGCGCTGATCGTGCCGTCGAGCACGACGGCGGGCGCGACGATGCTGACCGAGCCTGCGTCCTTGCCCTCGACGTAGGCCGCCTGATATGTGCCGCGGGGATCAATGCCGGGCAGCGTCACCGTCGAGACCGAGCCCCAGTGAGGATCTCCCTGAGAGATCGAGTCCACGGTCCCGAGATATGCGACGGTCGGATTGGCCTGGCTGATGGGGGTCACACCGCCGTTCGGCGCCACCAGCAACGAGGATTTCACGTAGCCTGCCTGCCAGTCGATCTGCCCCCCCGAGACGTCGAGGGTCGCACCAGCGCTCACGATCACCGAACCGCCGGCGTTGAACTGGATGTTGCCGCCGCTCAGGTTGCGCTGGAAGACATCGCGCTGGATAGCAGAGACATCGCCAGCGAGATCCGCGATCGGCGTGCCGACCCAGGTCGAGCCGTCACTGTTGGTGCCGTGCTGGCGGAGATCAACGTAGACGGTCTGGCCGCGCAGCGGCCCGCTGCGCTGCTGGGGAAAGTCCTCGAGCTCCGAGCCGCGCAGCTGCACAGCCAGGGAATTGTCCGAAACCGGCTCGGAAACAGTCACGCCGGATACATCGATGGTGCTGCCGGGGGCCAGGTAGATCCGCGAGGAGTCCGCCGTCGTGGTCGGATTGGTGAACAGTGTCTGCGGGTTCGTCAACGCGGTCAGCGTCACGTCGCCGCTCGGGGCGGTAACCGCAGCGTTGGCGAGCAGATCGATCTGTCCGCCGAACATCTCGATCTGCGATTTGGGCTGGGCGTTGACATCGACCGTCTTGTCGGTCGCGCTTCCCTCGAGCGACACGCTGGTCTCGCTCGAGGGACCCAGCGTCAGGGTCCCCGACACATCCGGCAGCGCGCCGAAGGCGGTATTGCTCACGCTCTGGTCCGTGCTGCGTGCCTGCAGGCGGATCGAGCCGTTGGCGCGCACGCTGGTCGTGGCCGAGACGCGCCCGTCCTGGTTCACCGCCACGCCGGCGAGAGTCACGTTGCCGGTGTTCGCGACGATCTGGCCGAGACCGGCGCCGGCGGCGTTCGCCGCCGTGTTCGTAACGGTGCCGCACTGCGCCGGCGTCGCTGAGCCACAGCCGCCGACCTCGATGAGCAGGCCGCGGATGTTGGGATCCGTGCTCGAAGCCAGGAAAATCTCCTGGCCGGCCCCGAGGATGGTTTGCCCCCCGGGGCTCGAGAGCGTCCCGGAGTTCGTAACCGTCGGCGCGAACAACAGGATCTGGCCCTGATTGGCGGTGATGGAGGCGCCTGCAGCCACCGTGACGCTGCCGTTGTTGACTGTCTGGTCGGCATAGGGCTGCAGCGCCGGGCCGGGCAATGGCTGGTTGGGCCCGGCCTGGGTGGTGCCGGCGCCGGCGATGCCGCGCGTCAACGCGGCCTGGGAAAGGTCGAGGCTGCTGGCGAGCAGCCCGCCGACGTTCACGACCGACCCCGCGCCGAAGAGGATGCCGTTCGGGTTCAGCAGATACACGGTGCCGTTGGAATTCAGGGCGCCGAAGATCTGACTTGGGCTGCTCTGATAGATGCGGTTGAGCGCCACAGCGCCAGAGGAGGGCTGCACGAAAGATACCTTGCCGCCGGCGGAGATGTTGAAGCTCTGCCAGTTCAGCGTCGCCGAGGCGGTGCTTTGATTGACCGTGAAGCTGTTGCCGACCTGAACTCCCGTCGCGGAACCGCTGGTGACCCAACTGGCTGGCCCCCCGTTGGCGCTGCAGGCAGCGCCCGCACACGGTACCGGGAGTTGGGGGGCAGCGGCCGCATGAGGCGCCGCAGCGCTGGCGCCGAGCGCGGCTGCGACCGCGACAGCTACCGGGTGACGATGAGAGATCCCTGCTGCCATGTTGGACGCTCTTCGCGGTGAGTCGGTTCAGAAGCCATAAAGAAACGAGAACAGCAGGCGCGCGTCGCCCCGCTGCGTACGCGAGCCCGTGAGCAATGGGTCGGCAAACGCCAGGTTGGCGTTGAGTCCCTGGGAGGCGGTCAACTGCACCCCGAAGCCGAGGCTCGTGAGATCCGAGCGCACCAGGCCGGCATCGATCTCGCTCGGCAGGGGCTGCTGGATCATGCCGACGCCGCGCTCGTAAAAGAGGTAAGCGAAGGTCTCGGACCGCCCCAGGGTGAGCTTCGGGGAGTGCAGCTCGAGCGTTCCCGCCACACCCGCGTCGACCAGTTCCTCGGCCTCGAGATAACCGCGCACCGTATCCAAACCGCCGAGAGTGAACTGCTCATTGCTCACCAGCGGCGAGTCGGTGTACTGAAACTCGGTACGCCCGACGAGCGCGAACCCGTGCCACAGGCGCCAGGTGAGGCTGCCCGAGCCACGGAGGTAAGCGAAGCTCGGCGTGGCCCCGAAGCGCTTGAACTCGAACTCCGCATCATCGCCCCCGATACCCGGCAGGCCGAAATACGCCCCCACGCTGCCGCTGAGATCGTAACGCTCGTGCAGGCGTGTGGTCGCGACCTGCGCCGACCACAGCACGTAGTGGATGGGTGTGTCGGAGCCGACGTCGCCGGGCAGCAGCACGCTCTGCGGAAAGTTCTTGTAGTCCGCGCCGATGTTGAGGCTGTTCACGCTGCTCGCCGAGCTACCGAAGGCGTGCACCAGATGTGCGGCGTACACCTCGCCGTTGCCGACCACCGATAGCGTACCGAGCGCTGCAACATTGCTCTGGGAGTGAATCGCGTAGATGTTCCAGTCCCAGTTCGGGGTGGGCAAGTGGCCGAGGTAGCTCAACACCCAGAGCTTCACCTGCGAGGGGTCCGAGGGCGCCACCTGATAAGTGAGCGAGAGTGACTCGTTGCGCTGAAAGAGATTGTCGTAGCTGAGAGTCGCGGTGAGACGTGTGTGGGTGGTATCTGCCGAGTAGCGGTTGTCGACTGCCAGCGACCCGTGCAGCGGCAAGTGATCCTTCACCGCGAGATCGACGTCCATCGTTCCCGGCGCACTGCCGGACTTGAGGACGGGTGTGATCGTACGATCCCTCGCCTCGGCAGCGAGCTGACCGAGCTCGCTTTGCAGCTGCGGCAGCTGTGGCACCGTGCCCGGAGCGATCGCCGGCAGCGCTGCCAGAATGTGGCGCTGCGAATAATACCTTGCGCCCTCGACGCGCACCCGTCCGATGTGCCCCTCGGTCACCTTGAGCCGAACCACCCCGTCGTCCACGCTCTGTTCCGGGATGTCGACGAGCACAGTGCCGTAACCGGCATCGTGGTAAGCGGCGACGAGCGCCGCCTGCGCCTTCTGCACGGTATCGATGGTGCGCTCGGGGCCCAGGAAAGGGTAGACCGCGGCCTCGACCTTGATGCGCTCGAGCACGTGGTTGCCGAGGACCCGGAACTCCACGATCGGAAAGCTCTGCTGGCTCGCTCCTGCCGCCGCCGCCGGCGGCGCCTCCGATGCGGCTGCGCCTGCCGCTGCCGTCAGCGATGCGACCAGGAGCGCGTGCGGCGATATTCTGCTCTTCACGTTGCGAATGATGACACCAGTCTGCCGACGATGCGACGCTCACCGGCGTCTGCTCGCTGAATAAAAAGGAAAGAGGAGGAAGGGTTGCCCCTTCCTCCTCCGAGTTGGCTTCAGATTCGCGTCGTTATGAGGTCCGTCTTGGCGCAACTTACGGCTGCGTCGTTTCCCACGTCGGGTAAACGCTGCTGTCGGGAGCCGTCACATCCAGAGTCGGCGACTGACAGTTGTTGCTCGGCAGACCGCGAGTGAAGCTGTTGACCGGGTTGTTCAGGAACCCGGCATTGGTCACATTCGAGGCATTAGGCACGTTGGTGCCGACGCTCGGGATGGCCAGGAAGCCGTTGTGGAACGGCGGCGCAACCGTATGCGTGATTCCGCTGTTCAGCGCCTGAATAACCGCCGCGGGTCCGACTTTGCTCAGCAGCCCGGCTGTCACCCCCGCAACTCCGCCGGCCACGTTCGGACGACCGGCATTCGGTGCGTACCCCGCCGATTGCGCCCAGTAGTCGTACCGGTCCGATGCGATGTTCTCCAGTGAGGGAACCGTGTCGTTGATCTTGATGAAGCGCCAGTCCCTGCGGCTCGTGTTGGTCTGGTCGGCGCCCCAGGGGTTCTCGAGGCCTACGATGCCGATGGCGAAGTGGCCGACGGCATCGTGCCCCTGCAGGCAGCTCAGCACATCGCCCGTACCGTTGCCGGCGAACGAGGCGTTCGTATTGTTGGTGGTCGCCCACGAGCAACCATCGGTTGCGCAGGACGCGATCGTCGGCGGGTTGAACTTGGTGACTCCCTGTGCGCAGTCGATCTTGCCGAAATACGCCTGCGAGGTCTGCATCGTGCCCGAGCTCTGCCCGCGGACACAGGTATAAACCTGAGTGGCATCCGAGGTGGCGCAGGTGGCGGCGGTTCCGCAGAAGCTGGCGCCCGAGCTCGAGCCGAAAACTTCGAGGGTCGCGCCGGCATTGGTCGTGGCGGCGGTATTGACGATGAAGCTCGGCGGCAGGAAGGCCGCACTGTTCACGAGCAGCGTGTAGATCTGACCCTTCGTGAGCGAGGGCATGTGATTCTCGGCATCGTCGGCGTTCGTGCCGGTGAGACCGAGTTGCAGTTGCTGCAACGCGTGATAGAAGCCAAGGCTCGCTGCCAAGCCGAACGCGGTGTCAACCGAATTGTTCTCGGTCAGGTTGCCCGTCGGAGCCGCAAGGCCGGCGCTGGCGAAGAGCTCAGCGTTCACATCGGCGAAGCCGTAGTTCGGCATCACGTTGACGGCCGTCACGTTCGTGCCGCAGGTGTGCGGGCTCGCGGCACCGCAGTTCGCACTGGTCATGAGTGCGGCGTTCGGGAAAGCGATCGCGGTCGCGTTGTTGACCGGTGTGATGCCGTTCAGGGAGCCGGCGTTGTCCTCCTTGATGTAGGCGATCGCCTTGCCGCTGTTACCGCCCGCGTTGGCACCGCCGGTGCAGGCGACGGCCGTGAACTTCACGCCGGCCTGGGTGCCGGCGTAGACGTCGATCGCGCTGCCGCAGAGCCCGGCGGTGGTGTTGGTGAAGTAGGCCTGGAGGCCCGGGTCGATGGCGGTGGAACCGGAGACGTAGACGATGCTGCCGGCCGCGACGGTCGACATGTCGACCGCGTAGGCCCCGGCGGTAGCGCCGAGCGCGACTGCTGTCGCGACGGCTTGCGTGATTCTGGTATTCATGGAACTCGATACCTCATGGGTTGCACGAGAGGGGCGGACCTTGGGGGTCCGCCCCACGATGGGTTGCTATTGACCTGACTCTAAAGTTCAGCCCTCGGCGGCCGCCTGACGGCGACGGCCAACGCCCGCGAGGCCCAGCAGGCCCGAGAGCAGCAGCCAGCCCGCGGCGGGCAGCGGCACGGAAGGCGCACCGGCGAGCGTGTAGGTGAGCGTGTCACCGCTGAAGGTGAACACCCCGGCACCCGTGGCGTTACCGATGTTGGTGTAGGAGGGGCTGCCCGTTTGACCCTTGAGCCCGTCATTGGTGAGCAGGATCTCGGCGAAGGTCAGCGCGGTACCCGGAGCCGCGACGCCTGCGCTGTTCATCTTAGTGGTGCCGAAGATGGAGCCGCTGCAGCCCGGGTTCGCCGAGCACAGCCCCCAGTAAGTCGTGTCCGTCCCGTTGATGTCACCGACCAGGCTGGTGGTCGAGCCGGGCATATAGCTCGTAAAGTACTGCGTGGTGACCGGCAGAATGTTGTTGTGGATGTCCGTATTGGTGATACCAGGATTGGTGGTACTGCTGTTCCCGAAGAAGAAGGCCTGGCCCTGCTGGGTGTGTCCGCTGGTCACGAGGTCGTTCAAGGCGAACACACTGAAATTGGTCACGCCGCCGCCGAGATCGGTGGTCAGCTGCGTGAGACTCGTATCGAGGTTCCAGCTTTCCGTGAAACCGGCCGGGTTCTCGAAGGTGCTGGTGCTGGTGAGATTGGCGAACGGTATCCCGAGATCCACCACGTAGGACTTGCTGGTCGTGGTGTCCCACACCGCGACGATCAGATCGGTTGGGGCGGTGTTGGGATCCGTTATCGCGAACGCCGCCGGGGCGCCGACGGCGGCGGCCGCTGCCAGCACGGCAGCCGAGACGGCCATCTTGACTTTGGTCATTTTCAAGTCTCCTGAGGTTCCTAAAAGGTTCTGCTCGAGCTCCGGCCTCTTTGTCGACCGTACCGCCGATCGGCCAGTCGTCGCGGGTCTGCCGGACTGTCTCCCACGGTCAAATCCAGTCGCCCGGGGGCGGCACGCGCAGCGCTCCGCTCCTCCGGTCCGCTGCACCTTAGGGACGCCTTATGACATCGGGTTTACGATCCAGTGAAATCGGTCACACTCCGGGTGGCGAATTCTGTGACCCGCATGCTCGAGCCCCCTGCCACATGCTCGACACATAAGGGCACCAAGCTACGCGACGCGCCGGCTGGCAACGCGCTTACAAACGTCATACACGCGGAGCTTATGTTCAACACCCCCTCGCTTGCGGAGAAGCGTCAATGAATGCGGGCGCACGCTCGGCAGAGAGCCTGCAGGCTCTGGTGCGGGAAGGACTGACGCTGCAACGGGCCAACCGCGTCGCCGATGCAAGCGAGCGCTACGAGCGCGCGCTGACCCTCGAGCCCTGCTGCTTCGATGCGCTGCAGCTGCTCGGCGTGCTTCGCTTTCGCGGCGGTGACCCCGAGGCCGGCATCAGCCTGCTCGCCCGCGCGCTCACCCTGCAGCCGGACCATGCGCCGACGCTCAACAACCTCGGCAACGCGCTGCGCGCGGCGGGTCGGCTCGAGGAAGCGGTCGCGGCGTATGTTCGGGCGCTGCAAATGATCCCCGAGCCTCCCGCGGTGATGCTGCGCAACCTCGGCTCCGCCCTGCTCGACGGCGGTGATGTCGCTGGCGCACAAATGCTGTTGCGCCAGGCCGCGGCGCGCGCACCGCAGGATCCCGTCGTCTGGTGCTGGCTCGGCCATCAGGCCCGCGCCGCGAATCGTTCGCAGGAGGCCCTTGCGCTCTACGAGGAGGCGTTGCGTCTCGAGCCCCGCCTGGCCGAGGCGCAGCGCGGGCTGGCAAGCGCCTACCGGGATATCGACCGTTGCGCGGACGCGGTTGCGGCCTTCGACCGCACCCTCTCCCTGGAGCCCGGCTATGCCCTCGCCGCACTCGGCGGAGCAGAGGCGCGACTGTGTCTGGGCGACTGGAGGGAATTCGAGGCGACCGCCCATCGGATCGAACGAGCCGCGCCGCTGCCGGCCCAGATGCTGGAACCCATGAAGCCGATGCTGTTCACCGACGATGCGCTCGTGCTGCGCCGCTATGCCGAGGCCGCCGCCGCAGCCTTCGCCGGTATGCGCACGGCGTCCGCGGCCGGCGTCCCGCTCGCGCCCGCCGTGCCGGGCGCCCCGCCGGCGCGCCTGCGCGTGGGCTACCTCTCGGGCGATCTGCGCGAGCATCCGGTCGGCCGGCTGCTCGCCGGGGTTGTCGAGTGCCACGATCGGGATGCATTCGACATCCGGTTGCTGGCGCTCGGGGAATCCGACGACTCGGACGTGCGCCGCCGGCTGGCGGCTGCGGTCGAGCTGACCGCGCTCGGGTCGCCGAGCGACCGAGAGCTGGCCGCCGCGCTGCGTGCGGCCCGACTCGACATCCTCGTCGACCTCATGGGGTATACCGTCGGACATCGGGCCCGCGTGCTCGCTGCGCGCGTCGCTCCCGTACAGGCGAGCTGGCTCGGATATCACGGCACACTCGGGGGCGCGCTGGCGGACTACCTGATCGCGGATAGCTTTGCCGTTCCTTCCGGCACCGAAGACGCCTATGCCGAGCGGCTGGTCCGCCTTCCCGACTGCACACTGCCCGGGGATCGCTCACGTCCCGTGGAGGACCCGGCGCCTCGCGCCGCGTGGGGGCTGCCCACCGAGGGAGTGGTGCTCTGCGCCTTCTGTCAGACGCGCAAACTCAACCCCCGGGTGTTCGATATCTGGATGGACGTGCTTCGCGAGGTTCCGGACGCCGTGCTATGGCTCGCCGAGGAACGCGCCGAGGCGAGCGCCAACCTGCGCTCGGCGGCGCAGGCACGCGGAGTGGCAGGCGAGCGACTCGTGTTCGCGACGCGTCTGCCGAGCCTCGGGCAGCATCTCGCACGCTACCGCTGCGCGGATCTCGCGCTCGACACTTTCCCGTACGGCTCCCATTCGGCGGCCCTCGATGCGCTCTGGGCGGGCTGTCCGCTGATCGCCTGGGCCGGACGCAGCTTCGCCGCCCGGGTCTCCGGCTCGATCGTCCGCGCAGCCGGACTGCCGGAGCTTGTCGCGCACTCGGGCGAAGAGTACGGCGCACTGATCCGATCACTGGCGTCCGATCCGGAGCGTCGCACGCGGCTGCGCGCACAGCTCACCGCGAACCGGGCGCACTGTGCGCTCTTTGACGCGGCGCGCTTCACGCGCGCGCTGGAGCAGGCGTTCCTCATGATGGCGCGGCGCTCGCAGCACGGCCAGGCGCCGGATCATCTTTGGATCCGCTGATGTCGAGACCCTCGCCCCTGCCCGCCGCGCTCGAAGACCTCATCGAGAGCGGCCTTGCCGCACAGCGGAGCGGCAATCACCCGCTGGCGTCGGAGCGCTATGCGCAGGTGCTGGCGCTCGCGCCCAATAACTTCGACGCGCTGCAGCTCCTCGGTCTCGCCCGGTTGCAGGCCGGTGACCTCATGGAAGGGATCCGGTTGCTGCAGCGGGCGCTGCAGCTCGAGCCCGGCGCCGTCCACGTGCTGAGCAACCTGGGAACCGCACTGCGTCAGGCGGGCGCGTATCGGGATTCGGTGGAGATGCTGCGCCGCGCCCTGCGCGTCGAGCCGAACGACGCGGTCGTACTGAGCAACCTTGCTCTGACGCTGATCGCCGTGGGCGAGCTGGCCACGGCAGGCCGCTGCATCGAGCGTGCCGCAGGGCTCGCGCCCGAGAACCCGATCATGCTCTGGGCCTTTGGCCAACTGATGCAATTCCACAATCAGCCGGCGGTCGCGGTCGAGGCGTACCGCCGGGCGATCGCTCGCGGCGAGACCGGACACGACATCCACCACCACCTGGGCCTCACGCTCCAGGATCTCGGGGACATGCAGGGCTCGTGGGAGGCGTTGCGCGCCGCCGAGGCTCTGCGGCCGACGCCGGCGAGCCGGCTGTTTCGCGCCTACGCGGGACTGCTGTGCGCCCGCTGGGACGGCTTTGAAGAGGAGAGCGCCGCCCTCGCGGCGGCACCCGAGCGGGAGTATCTCGATCCGTTCCGCCTGCTGCACTTTCTGCTCTCGGGTGCGCAGCTGCGCCGCCGCATCGAGCGCTACACGGATGGCATTCTCACCAAGGCCGATTCCCTCGAGCTTCCGGGCGCGCCGCTGCGGCCCGCGCCGCGGCGGGAACGGGTGCGGATCGCCTATCTGTCTCCGGATTTCCGTGACCACCCCGTGGGGGCGCTGCTCGCCGGCATGCTGCCGGAACATGACCGTAGCCGTTTCGAGATCTACGCCTATGCCTGGGGACCGCAGGACCAGTCGGGTATACGCGCGCGCGTGGCGGCGGCCTGCGACCGCTTCGAGGACGTCGGCGGGATGACGCACCAGGCGCTGATCGCGCACTTGCGCGCCGCCGAGCTCGATGTCGCCGTCGACCTGTGCGGTTTTACGGGGCACAACCGCCTCACCATCTTCGGGGCACGCATCGCGCCCGTGCAGGTCAACTGGCTCGGCTATCCGGGCACCACCGGAGTCCTGGACTACATCTGCGGGGATGGCCGGATCATTCCCCCAGGGCATGAAGCCCACTTCAGCGAGCAGGTCGTGCGCCTGCCGCACACATATCTGCCCTACGACCGGGGACGACGGGTGGCCGAACCCCGCAAGCGTAGCGAATACGGCCTCCCGGATCAGGCCGTCGTGCTGGCCTGCTTCGGCCAGCTACGCAAGCTCAATCCCTTCATGTTCGATGCCTGGATGCAGGTGTTACGCGAGGCGCCGCAGGCGATCCTCTGGTTGTCGTCGTTCAGCTATCCCGCCGCCGCGACCGCGCTCCGCGAGGCCGCCAGGGCGCGTGGCGTCGACCCGGGGCGCCTGGTCTTCGCTGCCTACGACCCGGATTCAGCGGCACACCTCGCCCGCTACCGGGTCGCCGATCTCATGCTCGATACCTATCCCTACGGCTCGCACTCGACCGCCGCCGATGCACTGTGGGCCGGCTGTCCGCTGGTCTCGCTCGCCGGAGACAGCTTCGCCTCGCGCGTCTCGGGCTCGATCCTTGCGGCCGCGGGGCTCCCCGAGCTCGCCGCTCACTCCCTCGAGGAGTACACGCGGCTCACCCTGGAGCTGGTGCGCGATGCCGGACGGCGCGCAACGCTGCGCGCACGCCTTGCGGCTGAGCGCGACAGCTGCCCGCTGTTTGATACGCCGCGCTTCGTGCGCTCCCTCGAGACGGCGTTTCAGACCATGCACGAGCGGCGCCTTGCCGCTCTTCCGCCCCGGAGCTTCGAGGTCAGCGACGACGGCGTGACGCACTTCGCAGCGACGCCCGCGGCGGGGGTGCTCCCCGATCTCGGGAGCCCCCCGGCGACGGCATTGGAGGAGTCCGAACCCGAAGTGAATGCGCTGGTGGCCCGCGGCCTCAGGTGTTGGCAGGCCGGACACTCGGGTGAGGCCGCCGGGTACTTCGAGCGCGCGCTCGCGGTGCAGCCGGACTGCTTCGATGCCCTGCAGCTGCTCGGCGCGCTGCGTGTCCGCGAGGGACAGCTCGGCCCCGGCATCGAGCTCATGCAGCGCGCCTGCACACTCAAGGCCGATCACGCGCCTACGCTCAACAATCTCGGCAACGCCCTGGTCGCCGCCGATCGGCTCGAGGAGGCCATCGACGCCTACCGACGCGCCATCGAGGCTCCGGACGCTCCGGTCAGCTGCTACTACAATCTCGGGCACGCGCTGGTGCGGCAGGGGGATGCGGCGACCGCCTACCGCGCCTTCTCACGCGCCTGCGAGATGGACCCGACGCTCCTCTCCGCGCGCGCACCTCGCGCGAGCCTGGGCTTCGTGCTGGCGGATTGGACGCATGCCGACGCCGATGCGGACGCGCTGCTCGGCGAGCCGTCGCCTCACGACCCGGCCGCCGTCGATCCGGGAGCGCTCCTGACGCTCGCGCTGCCAGCGCCCGTGCAACGCCGCTACGCCGATGCGTACGCCAGATTCCTGCGCAACAGCCACGGCGGCGCTGAGGCGACACCACTCGTGCCGCGCCCGCGCCGCGAGGCCGACCGGCCGCTGCGCATCGGCTACCTCTCGGCGGATTTGCGCGGGCATGCGGTCGGTTACCTTCTGGCGCCGGTCTTGGAGGCGCACGACCCCGGGCGCGTGAGGTGTTTCGCATACAGCTGGTCGAGCGCGGCGGCCGATGCGACGCGCACGCGTATTCAGCATGCCGTCGTCGGCTACCGTGATGTTGCCGGGTACAGCGACGCTGCGGTGCGCACGCTCTTGGCCGAAGATGAGATCGACATCGCCGTAGACCTCATGGGTCACACGGCGCTTGCTCGCCCGTCCCTCTATGCGCGCCGCCTGGCTCCCGCACAGGTCGGCTGGCTGGGCTATCCGGGCACCATGGGCGAAGGGATGCTCGATTGGCTGATCGCCGATGCGTTCATCATTCCGCCCGAGGCCGAGCCGTGCTACGCGGAGCGCATACTGCGGCTGCCCGGCAGCTATCTGCCTTACGATCCGAAACGGGCCGTAGCCGCTGCCCGCACCCGTGCCGAGTACGGGCTGCCTGCCACTGCGCTGGTGCTGGCCTCGCTCGGGCCGGTGCACAAGATCGCGCCACAGCAGTTCCGCATCTGGATGGAGGTGCTGCGCGAGCTGCCGGAGGCGGTGCTATGGCTCGGTCACATGGCGCGCGATCCGCTGGCCAGGCTGCAAGCCGCTGCCCGGTCCGCCGGGATCGACCCGGGACGTCTGCTCATCGCCGCATCGCTCGCCGACAACGCGGAGCACCTGGCCCGCTACCGGATCGCGGACCTGGTACTCGACACCTACCCGTACGGTGCCCACTCCACCGCTGCGGATGCGCTGCACGTCGGCTGCCCTGTCGTGGCGCGGGTCGGCGACAGCTTCGCCTCGCGGGTGTCCGGCTCGATCCTGTCGGCGGCCGGCGTGCCGGAACTCATCATGCATAGTGCGGAGCAGTACCGGACGCGCGTGCTCGAGTTGGCCCGGGACCCCGCGCAACGCCGGGCGCTGCGCGAGCGCATCGCCGCGCGGCGCGCAACCTGCTCCCTGTTCGATCTCGGGAGCTTCGTGCACGCGCTGGAGGATGCCTTCGAGCGCATCCACAGCGGAGGTTAGCGCTGCGCGACCGGCCGCTTACTTGAAGAGTCCCAGCAGGGCGCTGTAGTCGTCCGTCCACGGACGACGTCCGGGAGGTGCGCGCCCTGGCTCCGCTGCCTGACGCAACTCCGGGTCGTCGAGGATGCCGCCTTCAACAGCGAGCAGCACCCAGGTACTCTCCAACGCCCATTCGCGAGAGCCCTGCGGGCAGTGGATGACCAGGGCCTGGAGCCGTTCCGCCGCAGCCAGATCGAGGACAACCGGTACGAGGTCGAGGAATCGGTTTGTGACATGGAAAGCGATCACGCCGCCTGGACGAAGGTGCGTGCGGTACAGCGCCAGCGCCTCCCGTGTCAGCAGATGCACCGGGATCGCGTCGCTCGAGAAGGCGTCGATCGCCAGCACATCGAAACTCTGCGGAGCCTCGCGCTCGAGTGACAGGCGCGCATCTCCGAGCACGGTGTCGAGGGTCGCGGCGCTCGATTCGAGGAACCTGAACTCGTTTCGGGCAATCGCGACGACCTGCGGATTGATCTCGTAGAACCGAAAGGTATCGCCCCGGCGCCCGTATGCGGCGAGCGTGCCGGCGCCGAGTCCGACCACGCCAACCCGCAGCGGTCGCTTGCTGCGACCGAGCACCGCCAGCACGCGTCCGATTCCGGATGTCCTCGTGTAATAGGCGGTCGGGGTGTCGCTCTGCGCAGGCCCGAGCAGCTGGATGCCGTGAACGATTGTTCCGTCTACGAGAGTCAGCAGCTCGTCGGGGTCGACGGCCTTGGCCACCCGCAATACCCCGTAGAAATTGCGTGTCAGCAGCAGCGTACCTTTGTACGCGTCACTCACCGTGAGCGTCGTGAAGTACAGGGTTGCGAGCGCAATGACAACGACGAGCGAGCGAGCGAATAGCGGCTCCGAGTGCTGTTGCCAGACTATCAGCAGCCCGCAGAGCACGAGTGCAGCGGACAGCTCGAAGTACCCGGGCAGCAACAACGGCGCGACGATACCGACCATCGCTGACCCGAAGGCGCCACCCAGGGCCAGCATCAGGTAATAGCGCGTGAGGTAACGAGGTGCCGGTTTCAGACGTGCCAGCTCGCCGTGCACGAACATGCAGGTGACGAACAGACCCGCGAGGTAGATGGCAATCTCGACCGCGATATCGAGGGTGACTCCAAAGTGCCTGAACGGCACCGCCATCACGAGGACGGCGGTCGCCGCCTGCGCGATGAAGAAACTACGCCTGTACCAACCGGCAAAGACGAGGATGAAGCTGAGCAGATAGATGGCGAGCGGTGCGATCCACAGGAGCGGTACCGCGGCGATGTTGCGAGTAATCTGGTTGGTGATGGCGAGCAGCAGGATCGAACCGGTCGCCGCCAGCGTACCCCACAAGAGCTGTCGGACCGCGCTGGGTTGGTGGCCATCGTCGCCGGCCGCCGGAAGCGCAGCCGTCGCACGGCCGTGCGCGGGCGCCTTGAGGCTACGCCACCCCGCGGCGAGGCTCAGCGTGACAAACAAAGCATAAGCGGCCGACCAGCCGAGCGCCTGCCGACGGGTCGGCGACCACGGCTCGAGCAGTAACGGATAGGCCAACAGCGCCAGCATCGAGGCGAGGTTCGAGAGCGCGTACAGGCGATACGGGCTCGGCTGAGTCGTGCGCGCTGCCCATGCCTGCACCAGCGGGCCGGTTGTCGATAGCAGCACGTATGGCAAGCCGATTACGGCGGCCAGAAGTCCGAGAATCGACCACAGCGGATTGGCCTCGCCGCTCGGCTTCCATTGGGAACCGGGGATGATGGGCAGGACGGCAAGCGAGGCGATCAGCAGCAGCGAATGAATCAGAACCTGGCGCCTTGGCTTGAGGTATCGCACGGAGAAGTCGACGTACAGGTATCCCGCCAGCAGTCCCGTCTGGAAGAACACGAGGCAGGTCGTCCACACGGAGGCCGAGCCGCCGAACCACGGCAGAATCTGCTTGGAGATGACCGGCTGCACCAGAAACAGGAGGAACGCGCTGAGAAGCACGGTTGCGGAATAGAGAAACATGGTCCTCCTCTGGTCGCCGCGATGCTGCGGGACGACGGCTTGGCTGGTTCCAGCCGTGCGAGCTCATCAGCTCACGCCCGGCTGCACACCTTGCGGTCCCACGAGACGTTGGAGACGGGCGCCCCGCTCTGCTGCGCTCTGCAGCCACAGCGCTTCGAGCGCACGGACGTAACCGGTCTCGGCCATGAGCGCCGAGTCCGCGAGGCTCGCCCGGAGCCCGGCGCGCGTAGCGGCGAGCGAGCCGGCGTCGGCTGCGAGGGAGGCGGCCGTGGCCACGTAGCCCTCGGCATCACCGGCCGCCCAGTCCGTGCGGCCCGCGGCGTTGAGGATCGACAGCCCCATGCGTGAAGCGTGTGTCGCACCCGTGAGACTCACGACCGGCACCCCCATCCATAGCGCCTCGCAAGTCGTCGTCGCCCCGTTATAGGGATAGGTGTCGAGTGCGATGTCGATCTGACCGTAAGTGGCAAGGTGCGCGGCGAGGTGAGGTTCCCAGTCGAGCAGCCTCACTCGCGCGGGGTCGAGCCCGGCCGCGCGGCAGCGCGCGAGCAGCCGTTGGCGCGTGCCGGGATCCTTGAGCCCCTGGCTCTTGAGCAGCAGCCGCGAGTGCGGAACGGCACTCAGAACCCGGGCCCACAGCGCGAGGGTCACATCGCTCACCTTGCTCAGCGAGTTGCAGCTGCCAAAGGTGATCTGTCCGGCGCGGAGGCGCGGCAGTGGTGCTACGGGCGGCGCCGGCGGCGGGCGGTAGCAGAAGTAGCTGTTCGGCAGATACAGCGGCCCCTCGCCCCCGCCATCTCGCGCTCCGGCGTCGACAGGATCGACGCACCGATCGCTGATGCGGGCATCCATGGCCTCGACCCCCGTAATAGTCGGGTAGCCGAGAAAGCCAAGCTGCACGGGCGCACAACGCCGCGCGAACACACCCGGACGGCCGCTCGAGGTATGCCCGCCTAGATCGATCAGCAGATCGTGGCGGGCCGCGGTCAGCGCGGAGGCGAGGGCGTCATCGTCGCTGAGCGCGCACTCAACCCAGGCGTCCGCGCGCCGCGCGAGCCAGGCGCTCACCTCGTCTCTGATTCGGCCCGTCGCGTACAGCGTGAGCTCGATCCGCGTGCGATCGTAATGATCGAGGATCGGCGCCAGGAAATAGCTCACCGAGTGCCGATGCAGATCCCCCGACACGAGCCCGACGCGCAGAGTGCCCCGACCGGCCGTGACCCGGGGCGGCGCCGCAGGCGCCGCCTCCTGACGCTTGATCGGCGCACGCGGAGCCCACCGTCGATGCGCCGCGAGCAGCTCCGCGGCGCTTTCGCTGCAGTAGTTCATAGCCAGGAGAAGGGCGCTGCGCGCTTCCGGAAGCTGCGGATCGAGCTGCAGCGCATGCTCGAGCGCGGCGACCGCCTCCGCGACCCGACCGGCGAACTGCAGGCAGCCAGCCAGTTCGCACCACGGCCACGTGAGCTCCGGGGCCAGAGCGAGCGCCCGCTCGAACGCGGAAGTCGCCTCCTCGATGCGGCGCACCTCCGCCAATGCACTTCCGAGATTGAGGTGGGCCGCCGCCAGATCGGGTGCCAGCTCAGTGGCCCGGCGAGCCGCAGGGACTGCCTCCTCGAACCGGCGCAACGAGCCGAGAAGCGCCGCCAGATTGACGTACGCGGCCGCCGGCATGCTCCCGGAGCGCATTGCCTTTCGGTAAGTCTCCACGGCGCGCTCCCTCAGCCCCTGCCGTTCGAGCACCGCGGCCAGCTCCAGCTGCAGCGCCGGACTGTGACGGTGTACGTGCAGCGCGGCCTCGAGTTCGGCTCGCGCCTCAGTGAGCCGACCCTGCGTGCGCAACCGAGCGCAAGTCGCGGCGACCGACTCGGGCGAGGTAGCCGCCGCCGTGTGCATCAGCCGGGGGGCCGTTCCGGCGCTGCGGAGCGCAGCCGCGACGGGCCCGCGCTCGTATGCCGGCGCCGCAGACGGCACGTGCACCGCGCGGTGATGGTGAGAGCGGCCGGGGCGACGAACAACGGCACGGCGGGAGGATCGGCGATCTTTCTATGATGATTGTCGTTTGCGGGAGCAGAGTCACCCCGGCGCCCGCCGCGCGGCTTCCCGCCAAAGACTTCGGCGTGCCGCTGCGGCAGACTAGCCACACTCTGCGACAGTTTCATGACGGCGGCGCTGCCTCCGCGCGCCGTGCACGAGCGTGGGGTCGGTCGTGCATAATCCGCGGCCTCGCTGTCTCCGTAGGTTGATCGGGTGGCGGTAGACGTCGAAATTCGCGTCCGCGGGGGTGGCGTACTGTCCGTGCCCCGCTCAGCCTCCTATCTCAGTACCTACGTCCTTCTCGAGCAGGAGGATTGGTTCGAGAAGGAACTCCCCTTCGTGCGCCGCCTGCTGCAACCGGGCATGCGCGCGATCGACGTGGGGGCTAACTTTGGCTGCTACTCGGTAGCTATGGGCCGCGCAGTCGGCGCCGGCGGCGCGGTTTGGCTCTACGAGCCGACCGCCGCGACCTTCGGCTACCTGCGGCGCACGCTCGAGGCGAACGACCTCGGTTGGGTACGCTCGCACCAGCTCGCCTTGTCGGATCATGAGGGCATCGGCAGCCTGGCAGTGGGCGAGAACTCGGAGCTGAACAGCCTCGGAGCCGAGGCCGCAGCAGGCACCAGGGAGCGCGTCGAGCTCACGACGCTCGATCGGGCGCGCGGCGCGCATGCGATCGAGTCCGTGGATTTCGTGAAGCTCGATGCCGAGGGCGAGGAAGTGCGCATCGTGGCGGGAGCGCAGGAGTTCTTCCGCGCCGAAGATCCGCTGGTGATGTTTGAAGTCAAGCACGGCACCACGATCAATGCGGATCTGCCCGGCGCTTTCCAGCGGCTCGGCTACCGGCTATACCGCCTGGTGGGCCCGGATGCGCTGCTGGTGCCGGCGAGCGTTGCGGCCCCGCTCGATGCCTACGAGCTGAATCTGTTCGCCTGCAAGGCCGGGCGCGCGGAAGTTCTCGAGGCCGCGGGACTTCTCATCAACGGCTCCGCTGGAGCGACGGACGTTTCCGGCCGGCCGGACGAAGGGCTCGAGCTGTGGCGCGCGCAACCGTTCGCGGCAGCCTTCGGCAGCACTGTGGCGGCGCGCCAGCCGCTGTATGCGCGCGCCCTGAGCAACTACGCGTTGTGGCGCGATGCGGCGCGTGTTCCCGCGGTGCGCCATGCGGCGCTCGAAGTGGCCCTGCGCGAGCTGCTCGAGCTCACCGCTCGCGACGCGACGCTGGCGCGCCTGTTCACGCTCGCGCGCATCGGCCGCGAGGCGGGCGAGCGCGCCGTAGCGGTACAGGCACTGCAGAGGATCGTCCAGGCGCTCGGCGAGGGACGCCATGCACTCCAGGAGCCGTGCTGGCCGGCGCTCGAGCGTTACGACGCATTGCTGCCGCTTGGCGACGTCGTTAGCTGGCTGAGCGCGTCCGCGGTCGAGGCGCTGGTGATTTCCGCGGGTTTCTCGGGTTATTTCACTGGCCCGGTCGCGTTACCGATGCTCGACTGGCTGCACCGCTGCCGGTACGCGAGCGCGCCCATGGAGCGCCGCCGCGAGCTGCAGGCCATCGCTTCGGGCCGGCAAACCCAAATCGAGGGATCGGCCCTGCTCGAGCGTGCCGGCGCAGACAATCTCAACCCGCAACTATGGACGCGCGGCGCGACTATCCCGCGAGGCAGGGGCTGACGGACCGCCGGCGCGCGGACACGCGCGCGCTGAGCCAGCTGGCATGCTGGCGAGCTGCGAGCAGGCCGGCGAGCGCCGCCAGCATCAGGGCGCCAAGTGCTCCGCCGCCGCCGCCGCCGCCGACTGGCGTGACCGTGACACTTACTGATTCAGCCGTCATGCCGCCGGCTCCGGAGCAGGTCAGCGTGAAAGTGGTGTTCGCCGTCAGCGACTCACTGGTGGCGGTGCCACTCAAGGCCTGCGCGCCGCTCCAGCCGCCCGAGGCGGTGCATGAGGTCGCGTTCTGACTCGACCAGATGAGGTCCACCGTACCTCCCGAAGTCACCGTTGGATGGTCAACACTCAGGGAGACCACCGGCGCTGCCGGCGCGGCGGCTACCTCGAGCGCGTAGGTGCCCGCCTGGTCCGGGCCCATGGTCTGGGCGATGAAATTGACGAAGTACGTGCCGGGTGTCGCCGTGAAATTGAAGGTGCCGCCCCCGAAAATCGAGCCGACCTGGGCGGTACCATGGGTGACGATGGTGTCGTAGTTGGCAAACGTCGACGGGAATGCCAGGTCCGTGGCGGTCACAGCGTAGGCCCCCGCGCCCGGGATGGCGACCTGCACGGTGGTGAAGAGTGCACCCACCGCCTGCGTCACATCGTAAACCGCGGTCCCCCCGCCCGCGGGCGACACATCGATGCCGAACAGCCCGCCCGCCGAGCCGTTTGCCGCCTGGGCGAACGCGACCAGGGAGAGCGGGCCGACGGCGGCGTTGATATTGAGCGCACCTGCGCTGCTGATCGGCGCGCCGAGCAGCGCTCCTCCTTGCGCGGCGGCCAGACTCACGCTGGTCAGAGCAGCTGGGAACTGAAAGTCGGTCAGAGTCGCCGTCTCCATCCCCGCAGCCGCGATCGTCGTGTCGAAGGAGAACGCGGACACTGCGCTGCCAGCTGCAGTCACTCCTCGCGCGACGGCAAACGCGGGTGCGCCGCCACCCTGCGGCAACACCTCGAGCGCGTAGCTCCCTGCACCCGGCGCAGCGGCGGCAGCGGTTGCGGCAGCGTAGGCCTCATAGGTGCCCGTAACCGCGGTGAAGGTCGTCGTGCCCGCCGCCGCGAGCTGCGCCTGCGCCACGCCGTTGAGCAGCAGCGCCGCACCGAGCTGCGTGAGCGCAGCCGGGTAGGCGAGATCTCCGATCTTGAGGGTATAGCTGCCGGGGGCGAGCCCGGGGCTCCCGAGATGCATAGTCCCGCCGACCGGGACCGCTCGACCATATACGACCGCGCCGCCGCCGGCGGTCACCACCGCACTGTAAAGACCCGCATTGGCGCTGGCGTTCGGCTGACCGACCGCGAAAATGTCATAGGTCACCCCGGCGGTGAGCGAGACCGGCGCCTGGTAGTTCCCGCCGCTCGGCAGAATAAGTACGGGCGTGGCGCTTCCTTGGGCAATGACCAGCAGGGTAAGGGTAGTCAGGCTCTGCGGCAGCTGCAGATCGTTGAGGGAGACCGTGTAGCTGGCAGAGGCAGGCACCTTGAACGTGTCGTCGAGGACGGCCTCGCCGTTCGGCAACGCCTGGTTGGGCAGCGCAATGTTGTCCTGAAACGGGATCGGAGTGATGCCGTTGCCGCTGATGACGACGCCGACCGGACCGGACCCCAGGCCGGTGCCCGGCATGCCGACGACGTGCAGCTCGTAGTTGCCGGCAGCGATGCTGCTCAGGGTCAGCGTTCCAGCTCCTACGAGCGGCGTGCCGACGATCGAATTGCCGCTGGTGACGACGAGCTTGACCGAGGCCAGCGGCGCGGGCGGAGTCAGGCTCGCGCCGAGATCCGTGAGTGTCACCTGGTAGGTACCGGCGGCGCCGATAGTAAAGGTGTGTTCAATCGGCACGCCGGTGGTGGGAGCGGCGATGGTGTGCGCCTGCGCGGGGAGGGGTGCCTGCGCGGCGACGGGCCCCGCCGCGAGTTGGCCCGCGCTGAGCAGTGCTAAAGCACTCGCGCGGAACGTGGCGGAGGCTGCGCGACGGGGAACCATGGTGTCTTTCCTTGGAATCATATGTGGGTGAACGCGACCGAGCGGCCGAACGGCTAGCTCTTGTCCCCTGCAGTGAGCGCGTTGAGCGTCGCGCGGGCGTCATCGCTGCCGGCGAAGCGCACGGCGCCGGTGAGCGCCGTCTCGAGATCCATCCGCGCCTTATCGCGCTCGCCTGCCTTGAGCTCGGCCATGGCCAGGTGATAGCGAACAACGCGCGACTCCGGCGCACGACTGGCGGCGCGCTCGAGGACCGCCAGGGCATCGCCGAGATCTCCCAGCTTCAGACGTACCCAGCCGTACGTGTCGAGCAACGCACCACTCTCGGAGGTTGCGAAACCAGCCGTCAGTTCGCGCGCGCGCTGGAGGCTGGCCTGATCGCTGCGATAAGTCACGAGCAGCATCGCCAGGTTGTTGCTCGCGACCTCGAGGCGCGGCTCGTGGGCGTGCAGTGCCTCGTAGAGCGCAATCGCCTGATCGACATGGCCCTGCTGCTCGCAGAGGAGCGCCAGGCCGGAGGCGAGCACTGGGTCGGATGCCGTCTCCTTGAGCCCGCTCCGATAGGCGGCCTCGGCGCCCGCGCTGTCGCCGCTGGCAAGATCCGCGCTCGCGAGATTGCGGTATGGCAACGGCCACTTGGGTGCAAGCTGCGTCGCCCGGGTCAGGGGCGCGATTGCCTGCCCGTACGACTTGGTGGCAATGAGGACCTCCCCGAGAAGATTCAAAATCGCAGGATCGTTCGCGTCCGCCGAGGCCGCAGCGCGCACACGCGCCAGCGCGCCGGCACCCTGGCCGCGGGTGAGCTGCAGCCGGGTGAGCGCAATGAGAGCTTCGATGGCGTGCGGCTCGAGCTCGAGCGCGTGCTCGAATTCGCGGCGAGCCTCGTCGAGGTGCCCCTGCTGCTCCGCGACCCCCCCGGCCAGATACGGCCCAACCGCCGCCGCGGGCTCCAAAGTCTTCAGTTCGTCGGCCGCGGCATGGGCTGCAGTGAGGTCGTGCTTGGCAATGTAGGCGCGCACCAGCAGCTCGCGCAGGGCCGCGTCGCGCGGCGCTTGACTCACGCCTTCCTCGAGCGAGGTTACTGCCTCGTCGGCTCGCCCGCGCTGCAGGAGGAGCTCGGCGAGTTCCCGACGCACGGTGCCCGCCTGGTTGGCCGCCGCGCTCGCCAGGGCCGACCGCAGGGTTCCTTCAGCGAGTCCGAGGTCGCCGTTGGCGAGGTAAGCTCGCGCCAGCCGCCGCTGCACATCGAGCGCGTTGGGCTGATCGCGCAGCACCGCCCGCAGATCGACGATTGCGGCGGCGGGATTGTGGGTAGTCAGGGCGATCTGGCTGCGCAACAGCAGCGCTGTGGCATCGCGCGGGTTCTGCTCGAGAACCGCGGCGAGCTCCGGCCCGGCCGCGTCCGTTTGTCCTGCCGCGAACTCGATGGCCGCGATCCGGTTGCGGGCGGTCAGCGCGTAGGCGCTGCGTGGGTCGGGAGCGATGACCTGCCTGAGAGAGGCGACGGCTTGCTGCGCTGCGCCGGCACGCTCGAGCAGCCGCGCCAGCTCGAGACGCAATTCTTGGTTGCCCGGCTCGCGCGACAGATAGCTTTGCAGGAGCTTCTCCCCCTCCTCATGCGAGCGCTGTTGAAAGAGGAAATCCGCGAGCACCAGCTTGGGCTGATTGTTGCCGGGAACTGCGGTCACGGCCTGCTCGAGAGCGTTTCGGGCGGCGTCGAGCTTGCCGCTGCTCTGGTACAGGGCAGCCAGCTGGTAGCGCGGTGGCAGCTCCTTGGGGGCGAGCGCCATGATTGCCTGCAGCTGCTGCTCGCTATGCGCCACATCGTGCGCAGCGAGATAGAGACTGGCGAGCACTTGGCGGAGGGCGAGCGACGCGGGCTTGCGCGTCACGGTCGCTGTGACCAGATCGAGGGCGCGGGACGTGTCCCCCCGACGCTGGTACAGAGCTGCCAGCAGCGACACCGCATCCTCGTCGTCCGGCGCAAGTCTTACGGCCAGCTGCGCATCTGCGAGCGCGGAGCTGACGTCATCCAGCTGCGCGCGCGCCGCAGCCCGTGCCGTCAGCAGCGGCGGATCATCGCGGTGCCTGGCGAGACCCGCCTCGATGATCGGCAGCGCCTGCTTGGCAGCGCCCGCCAACACCAGCGCCCGCGCAAGTGCCGCGCGTGCCTCCCGGTAATCGGAATTGACGTCCAGGGCTGCATGGTAGTAGCCAACTGCCTCCCGGAGGTCACTGCGTCGATCGGCGACTACCCCGTTGAGATACAACGCCCGCGCTGCATGCGGCTCGATCTGCAGGGCATTGCGGAATTCCACGCTCGCCTTGTCGAGCACACCGGCGCTCAGGTACTGCTCGCCGCGCTGCAGGTGCTGCGCGAAGCGCGCCTTCGCGCCGCCGCAGCCACCCAGCATCACCAGCGCGCACACCACTCCAACCCAGGGCAGGCGGTCAAAAGCCCGGGACATGAGGCGACTCTCGCTCGCGTCTTTCGGGGGACAAAATGTATTTGGGCGGTGTGACGATCGTGTGACGCTCGAAGCTGGCGCCGCCCGGCACACCAAGCCCGGGGCCCGCTACCTGCAGCTAGGTGGCGGGGGTCCCGCGGCGAGGAGGCGCCTGCTGGCGCCGATACCAGTCGTAGGTGAGTGCGATCCCTGAGCGCAGGCTCATGGCGGGTTTCCAGCCGAGTGCGGACAGCCGCGACACGTCGAGCACCTTGCGCGGCGTGCCGTCGGGCCGCGAGCCGTCGAACTCAAAATGCCCGCGGAAGCCGACGACCTCGGCAATCAGCTCGGCGAGATCGCGGATGGTGAGGTCGTTGCCGCAACCGACGTTGATCGGGCGCCGGTCGCTGTAGTTCTCCATCAGAAACAGGCAGGCGTCGGCCAGATCGTCAACGAACAGAAACTCGCGGCGCGGCGTGCCAGTACCCCACAGCGTGACCTGCTGCGTGCCGTCCGTGTACGCGGCGTCGATCTTGCGCATTAGTGCCGGCAGCACATGTGAGCTGTCGGGATCGAAGTTGTCGCCTGGTCCGTAGAGATTGGCCGGCAACAGCGTGATGGCGTCGAACTGGTACTGCCGCCGGTACGCCTGGCACATCTTGAGACCCGCGAGCTTCGCCATCGCGTACCACTCATTGGTCGGCTCGAGCGCGCCGGTCAGCAGATATTCCTCCCTCAGCGGCTGCGGCGCGAGCCTCGGGTAGATACAGCTCGAACCGAGGAACAACAGCTTCTTCACTCCGTGGCGCCACGCGGCCTCGATCACGCTCGCCTCGATCAGGAGGTTATCGCGCAGGAAGTCCACGGGGTACGAGTCGTTGGCGAGGATGCCGCCGACACGCGCGGCGGCGAGAAACACGTACTCGGGTCGCTCGGCAGCGAAGAAGCGCTCAACCGCATGCTGGTCACGCAGGTCGAGCTCGGCCCGCGTGCGGAGGATCAGGCGCGCGAAACCCCGCGACTCGCAGCGCCGCTGAATCGCCGAGCCCACCAGGCCGCAATGGCCGGCGATATAGATGCGGCTGTCGCCCTTCACGCGCCGTGCGCAGCCACGCTAGTCGTGCGCCTGTGCGACGCGGTACCCCTCGCGGCTCACCAGCGCGTCGCGTCGCGCCAGTGCCAGGTCCGACTCCACCATCTCGCGCACCAGCTCCTCGAAGCCGACACGTGGCGCCCAGCCGAGCTCGCTGCACGCCTTGGAGGCATCGCCCAGCAGCGTGTCGACTTCCGCGGGCCGCAGGTAGCGCGGATCGATGCGCACCACGGTCTGTCCGGTCTTGCGGTTGACGCCGGCCTCCTCCTGCCCGCGACCGCGCCACTCGAGGCGCATGTCGAGCAGCGCAGCGGCCTTCTCCACGAACTCACGCACCGAATGCTGGCGCCCGGTGGCGATCACGTAGTCCTGCGGCTGCTCCTGCTGGAGCATCAGCCACTGCGCCTCGACGTAGTCGCGGGCATGCCCCCAATCGCGTCGCGCCTCGAGGTTGCCGAGGTACAGGCAATTCTGCAGTCCGACGCTCACTCGCGTCAGGCCGCGGGTGATCTTGCGCGACACAAAGGTCTCGCCGCGAATCGGCGACTCGTGGTTGAAGAGGATGCCGCTGCAGGCGTAGAGCCCGTAGGCCTCGCGGTAGTTTATCGTGATCCAGTGAGCGTAGAGTTTCGCTACTCCGTAGGGCGAGCGCGGGTGAAACGGCGTGCGCTCGCTTTGCGGACTCTCGGCCACCAGACCGAACATTTCCGAAGTGGATGCCTGGTAGAACCGCGTGCGGCGCTCGAGCCGCAGGATGCGCATCGCCTCGAGGAGCCGCAGCGCTCCGAGTGCGTCGGCGTTGGCGGTGTACTCGGGCGTCTCGAACGACACCTGCACGTGGCTCTGCGCGCCAAGGTTGTAGATCTCATCCGGCTGCACCTGCTGAACGATGCGCAGCATGTTGGTCGCATCGGTGAGGTCGCCGTAATGCAGCTTCAGCCGCGGGTCCGGGGTGTGCGGGTCCTCGTAGAGGTGATCGATGCGGTCGGTGTTGAAGAGCGAGGCGCGGCGCTTGACGCCGTGCACTTCGTAGCCCTTGCGCAACAGCAGCTCCGCGAGATAGGCACCATCCTGACCGGTAATGCCGGTGACCAGGGCACATTTGCTCATTGGATGCTCGCCCGGCGTCGCGGCGACCGCGCGTGGTCTGGGCAGCGGACTGTAGGCGAGATGTATGACGATCGCATGACGAAAACCCGCGAGGATTCAGTGGCCGTGCTCGGCGCAGAACTCCGCGAGCCGCCGCACCGCGGCGCGGTATTCCTGATCGATCCACGAGAACTCCAGCCAGAACTCGCGCTGCGTGAGGAGCGTGGTGGCGTTGCGGCTCGCGACAAACATGCGCAGCGCGACGCTGCGGTGTGTGCCGAGCTCCTGCACACTCGCCTCCAGCGCGCCAAGCTCGCCGATGGCGCGGCGCGATAGGATTCTCTGACGTAGCGGTGTCGGCTTCACTCCGGGCACGTGCGCAGCGCTTCGAATTCGGCGGCGGCGCGGTCGAGCTCGGCGATCACCTCGCAGTAGCGACGCCACGCCTCGCGCAACTCCTCGGACTCACCCGGCGAGAGCCGCTCGAGGCCGCGGCGCGCCTCATTATGCTCACTCTGGAGTCGCCGATGGCGACTCTCGAGGCGATCGAGACGATCCCAGAACCGTGGGTCCAGCCACTCGGCCCGCTGAAGTTCCGACGCACTCATGGACCCTCACCTGTGGCGCGTTTTCTGCCGGAAGGCGCCAAACGGTAGCGAACGAGTGCTACAAACAGGTTGCAGCTGGTTACTTCTTCTCTTTCACCGGTCGCCGCCAGCCCTCGATGGTCGCCTGGCGGGCGCGTGCCACGGTGAGCTTGCCCGCCGGCACGGTGCGGGTGACGGTGGAGCCGGCGC